>Ga0209839_10001186_pt1 | contig 13465 bp, 17 predicted proteins | sample OrgsoiDNA2013050_FD_185800 | JGI IMG/M metagenome (GOLD analysis project Ga0209839, IMG submission 185800) | Permafrost soil microbial communities from the Arctic, to analyse light accelerated degradation of dissolved organic matter (DOM) -... | ecosystem: Environmental > Terrestrial > Soil >... | reverse complement strand
CCCGCCTTGATCGCGTCCGGGACCAGGATCTCGACCGGCTGGCCGGCCAGCTCGTCCCGGCCGTACCCGAACAGCCGTTCTGTCTGGGCGTTCAGCAGCACGATCCGCCCGTCGCCGCGCACGCACACCATCGCGTCCGGAGCCGCCTCAAGCAGCCTGCCTACCCACAATTGCTCAGTGAGTTGCGTCACCGCGCTAACCCCGTTAGCTCGCGCCTGCCGCGGCAGGCTCAGTCAGCCAGATCTGCAGATAGGGGCGGGGGGAACCTGACGAGTGGACTCTAATCATGCACTTAGAGTGAAGTGTACGCTACCCTGCGTCGCAAGGAGAGTTACCGCGCCAGGCCGGGCTTGAGTTCCAGCAAGCGAGCCAGCAGGCCGTTGACGAAAGACGACGAGCCGTCGGTCGACAGATCGCGGGCCAGATTCACGGCCTCGCTGATCACCACGGCGTCCGGCACGTCATCCTGCCAGAGCAACTCGAAGGTGCCGATCCGCAAGATGTTGCGGTCCACGGCCGGCATCCGGTCCAGCGTCCAGCCCTGCGCATAGGCAGAGAGCAGCTCGTCGATCTGGTCGCGGTGCGCCTGAACGCCCCGGACTAGCTCGACGGCGTAGGGAGAAACCGGCGGGCTGGCCGCCGCCGTCCGCTCGTCGAGCAGCGCGAGCACTGGCACCGAGCGGATCTCGGCCTCGAACAGGACGTCGAGGGCCCGCTTGCGGGCCTTACTGCGCGCTGCCACGGCTACCGCAAGGCTGGTCGTCGCGGGACGGCAGGCTCACGCTCGGCCGAGGTAATCGCCGGTCCGGGTGTCCACCCTGATCTTCTCGCCGGTCGTGATGAACAGCGGCACCTGGATCTGCGCGCCGGTCTCCAGGGTGGCTGGCTTGGTGCCCCCCGTGGACCGGTCACCCTGCAGGCCCGGATCGGTCTGGCTGACGGTTAGCTCCACCGCCGCCGGAAGCTCCACGTACAGGGGGACGCCGTCGTTGAACGCGATCACGGCCAGCTGCTCTTCCAGCAGGTAGTCGGCCACGCTGCCCACCGTCGCCGCGGGAATGTGCGGCTGGTCGTAGTCCTGGGTGTCCATGAAGACGAAGTCCTCGCCCTCGCGGTAGAGGTACTGCATCTCGCGCTTGTCCACGTTGGCGATCTCGACCTTGACGCCCGCGTTGAAGGTCCGGTCGACCACCTTGCCGGACATCACGTTCTTCAGCTTGGTGCGTACGAAGGCGCCGCCCTTGCCAGGCTTGACGTGCTGGAAGTCCACGACATTCCAGAGCTGGTGGTCGATGCTCAGGGTCATGCCGTTCTTGAGGTCGTTCGTGGTGGCCACGTCTTCAGGTCTCCTGCATGCATCCGGGACCGCCCCGCCTCGCGTCAGAGGACGAGCAGTTCCTTGGTGGTCGCGGTAAGAATCTCAGCTGCGCCCGCCGCCCCAGCGCCCGCGCGGACGACAAGGGTGTCCTCGATCCTGACGCCGCCCTTGCCGGGCAGGTAGATCCCTGGCTCGACGGTGACGGGCACCCGGTCCATGAGTGTACCTGTCCGGCCATACCCGATGATCGGTGCTTCGTGTACCTCCAGGCCAACGCCGTGGCCCAGGCCGTGCTGGAAGCACTCGCCGTATCCGGCCGCGGCGATCAGGTCCCTGGCCGCCGCGTCAACGGCCTCGAGGTCGGCACCCGGAACGGCCGCCGCGATGCCCGCCAGCTGCGCGGCCGCGACCACCTCGTAGATCTCGCGCTGCCAGCCGGCCGGCTCGCCGAGCGCTACCGTGCGCGTCATGTCCGCGTGATACCCGCCGAGTCGCGCTCCGCAGTCGATCGTGATCAGGTCACCTGGCTCAAGCCTGCGCTCGCCCGGCGCATGATGCGGGGTCGCGCCGTTGGGCCCGCTGGCTACGATCGAGGCGAAGGCCGGCCCGTCGGCGCCATGATCGGTCATGGCACGTTCGAGCGCGAGCGCGAGCGCGCGCTCGCTGCGGCCCGCGGTGATGAGGGGCAGCACGCCGGCGAACGCCGCGCAAGTGATCGCGCAGGCGCGGGTCAGCAAGGCGATCTCGGTCTCGTCCTTGACCGTCCGCAGCTCCTCGATCGCCCGGCCGAGAGGAACCAGCTGCGGGCCGCGGCCCAGTTCCTGGAGAGCCTCGTACCGCTCCACCGTCACCTCCTGCGCCTCGAAGGCCAGCGTCCGCGCGCCGCGGCGGCCGGCCAGCGCGGCCAGCGCGATCTCGGTCCCGCGCTCGGACACCAGCTCGATGTCGGCGCAGTCGCGGGCGGCCGCCTCGGCATAGCGAGAATCGGTGGCAAGGACGGCCGGGCCGCTAGCCGGGAGCAGGACCGCCGCGTTGGAGCTCACCAGACCCGTCAGGTAACGGACGTTCGGCAGGCTGGTGATCAGCGCGGCGTCGCAGCCCAGCGCGGCGATCTTCTCCTGCGCCCGTGCCCGGCGGGCGGCGTGCATCTCCGGCATGTGGATGACTGTACGGCCGTTCGCCCGTTGACAGCACCGTCGGTGCGCACGCACCGGTGCGCCGCGGCCAGCCGGTCAGCTGTCCTCGGGCGCGTCGTCCCCGACGATGATCCCGCCGCCCCGGCTCCAGGTGAGATACCGCCACGACAGGTTGACGAAGGCCACGATGCGGTTGCGGCCGCCGAGCAGCGTCCACAGGTGCAGGGCCAGCCAGACGAGCCAGGCGAGCGTGCCACGCAGCCGAAGACCCACCGGCAGCTCAACGACGGCCGACCGGCTGCCGATGGTCGCCATGATCCCCTTGTCGTGGTAGCTGAACGGTTCCGTGCCCTGACCGGCCATCAGCCGCTGAATCTGCCGGGCGGCGTGGCGGCCCTCCTGGATCGCCGGCTGCGCCAGCTGAGCGACCGGATCGCTGGAGCTCACCGAGATGTCGCCCGCGGCAAAGACCCGGTCCTGGCCCTCGATCCGCAGGTCCTGGCCGACCTGGAGCCGGCCGGCGTGCCCGCGGGGCAGGCCCAGCCGCCCGATCGAGTCCGGCGCGGCTACCCCGGCGGCCCACACGGTGACGTTGCTGGGCACCGTGCTGCCATCGGCCAGCAGCACGCCGTCCGGCGTCACCTCCTTGATGGCCGTGCCCAGCCGCACGTCGACGTCCCGGTGCGCAAGCTGCTGCCGCGCGTATTCCTGCTCCTTAGGCTGGAACGCGGCCAGTAGAGCCGGGGCCCGCTCAATAAGCGTCACCCGCATGGTGGTCGGGTCGATCCCGGGGAATGCGGCGGGCAGGGCGATGTTGCGCAGTTCGGCGAGCGTGCCGGCCAGCTCGACGCCCGTGGCGCCGCCGCCGGCGATCGTGATGTTCAGCCCGGAGTCGTTACCTTCCCAGCTCCTGCTCTCTAGCTCGGTCATCAGCCTTTCCCGCAGCGCGACCGCGTCCCGCCGGGTATAGAGGCTCATGCTGTGCTGGTCGGCACCGGGGATCCCGAAGAAGTTCGCGCTGACGCCGGTGGCCAGGATCAGGTAGTCGTAGCGGAGCTCGGTCCCGTCGTCCAGCCGGGCGATCCGGTTAGCGAAGTCAGCCTCGGCCAGCAAGCCCTTGTGAAACCGCGCGCCGGTCTTCCTGGTGACAGACCACAGCGGGTAGGCAACGTCGGCGGACGTGAGGCCGGCCGTCGCCACCTGGTAGAGCAGTGGCTGGAAGGTGCTGTAGACATTGCGGTCTACCAGCGTCACCGCTGCTCCGCTGCCCTTGAGCGCGTCGAGGGCAGACAGGCCAGCAAAGCCGCCGCCGATCACGACGATGCTCGGGCCGCCGCCGGCCCGGGAGCCTGGCTTGCGCTGTGCTCGTCCCATGCTGTCTCCGATCGCGTGCACTCCAGAGTTCATGGCTCGCGTACCCGCGGCGGCCCCGCTGACACCCCGCTGACACCCCGCTGACACCTGACCTCGACGCCCAGCCGGGACACCCGCACGGGCCAGCAGGCGCGATCACATGTTTATTTCCTGCCAGGCGGGAATCCCCGACCCTGTCCATTCAACGGGTCACCTGGAGGCACTCCGTGATGACAATGTCACTGCCTGATATCGCCGATCCGACGGCGGACCTAATCGCGCGCGACGACCAGGAGCTGCTCAGGCTGATCCACGGGCAGCCCCGCGGCAGCGCCGCCCGCGCCGAGGCCTGCGAGGTCCTCGTGGTCCGGTACCAGTCTCTGGTCCGCTCGTGCGCCCGCAGGTACCAGGGCAGCCCAGAATCCGCTGACGAGCTTATGCAGGTCGGCTACGTGGGCCTGATGAAGGCGATCAACCGGTTCGACCCCGAGGTCGGGACGAGCCTGGGGCCGTACGCGCTGGCGTGCGTGAGCGGCGAGATCAAGCGGCATTTCCGGGACCGGCGATGGCAGGTGCGGGTGAAGCGGTCGGCGCAGGAACTCGTGCTCGAGATGCGCCAGGCCACCGAGGAGCTGGCTCAGGAGTTCCAGCGCACCCCGACCGACGCCGAGCTGGCTAGTTACCTGCGCGTGACCGCCTCGGAGATACGGGCCGCTCGGCGTGCGGACCTGAGCTTCTCGGCCTGGTCCCTGGATGCCCCGCTGTCGGAGGAACCAGAGGCTGGCAACCTGGCCGAGCTACTCGGGGCCGAGGATCCGCAGATGGAGCACGCGGTGGACATGGCGGCGCTGGGGGTGCACTGGAGCGAGGTGCCAGAGCGCCAGCAGCGGATCCTGCTGCTGCGCTTCTACGGCAACATGACGCAGGCCGAGATCGGGCAGCAGCTTGGCCTGTCGCAGATGCACGTCTCGCGGCTGATCTCCCAGTCCCTGAACTACCTGCGCGACCGCATGCTGGGAGCCGGCCAGGCCGAGCTGATCGGAGGGTCATGAGAGCGGTAGGCCTGGCCATGCTCGCGGCGGGAGCCATCCTGACCTTCGCGGTGAGCGCGCGGGTGCCGGGGATCAACCTCCGGCTAGCAGGTCTGATCATCATCGTGACCGGGCTGGCCGGACTGATCGCGCCCTCGGGGGCCGGTGCCTGGGTGCGTCGTCGCGTCCTGACGCGCGGCGGCGTGGTCAGCGGTGACGTGGTCCGCGGCGATCCGGCGGCCTGCGAGCCCGACGATGCCGCTTACCCCGCCTACCTGCTGCAGGATCCGGCCGTGCTGGCCGCTGAGGTTCTCAACGGCGCCAGGAGCGGGTCGGCGAGCGCCGCCGGACAGCGCGGGCCTGGACAGCGCGGGCCTCGGCGCAGCCAGCAGGACGACCAGGGCTGGCAGTGACCCGCCCGGAACCTGCGGCCGTCGTCGACATCGGCATCGACATCGGATATTGTCGGCGCTAACGGTGTCTACGACGCAGGCACACCCCCTCCCACGCCGTCACGGTGTGGTGGTGGAGGATGCCTGCCGGGACACGTTTTCCCCCTTTACCTGCTGCGCTTCTCCATAGCCTCCGTGATCGTCGTGGCGATCTCTTTGGAGGCAGTGTCATGAGGATCGCCCTTGTCACCGGCCATGTCAGTCCTGATCCCGCGGCGCGGCGGAGCACCTCCGCAGATCCGCGCGGCCAGGCCCTCAGGGTGGCTGCGCTCGCAGGCACCCTCGCCGACCTAGGCCATCAGGTGACCGTGTACGCCCGCAAGGACTCCCCGGCCCGGCCCCGCTCCGAGAGTGCGGGCGGGGTGCGCTTCGAGTACGTGCCGGCCGGCCCGGCCGCGGCGCTGCCGGAAGACCGGCTCCTGCCTCAGCTGGGCGCGTTCAGCGATGCGCTCGCGCAGCGGTGGCGGCAGAACCCGCCCGACGTGGTGCACGCACACTTCTGGACCAGCGGCCTGGCCGCGCTGGCAGCCACCAGGGGCACGCGAGTCCCCGTCGTGCAGACGTTTCACTCGCTGGCCGCGCCGCACAAGACCACGCGGCCGGCGCAGGACCCCGCCGTGCGCACCAGGCTGGAGCGGCTCGTCGCACGTACGGTCCGGACGGTCCTGGCGGGCAACTCGGCCGAGCTGAGCGAACTGGCCGGCCTGGGAGTCCCGCGAGCCGCGATCACGGTCGTGCCGTTCGGCGTCGACACCAGCAAGTTCGAGCCGGGCGGCGCGACGGCACGACGGAGCAAGCGGCCGCGCCTGCTGGCCGCCGCCCCGTCCTCGGCGGAGCACGGCCTGGACACGCTGATCCGGGCGCTGGCCGCCCTGCCGGGCGCCGAGCTGCTCATCGCCGGCGGACCGCCCCGCGCAGAGATCTTCGAGGACCCGGTGCTGCAGGGCCTGGCCCGGCTCGCCGAGCGGGCGGGTGTCAGCGACCGCGTCATGTTCACCGGCAAGGTCAGCCCGCCCCGGGTTCCCGCGCTGCTGCGCTCGGCCGACCTGTTCGTGCACGTAGCCAGCGACGAGCCGACCGGGATCCTGCCGGTCGAGGCCATGGCCTGCGGCACGCCGGTCGTAGCCTCCACCGAGGGCGCCGACCAGGACGCGGTGGTCGACGGGGCCACCGGCGTGCTGGTCCGGCCAGGAAACCCCAGCGCGCTGGCCCGGCGCATCCGGCAGCTGCTGTCCAGCCCGATGCTCCTGGAGGGATTCGGCATCGCCGCCGCAGACCGGGCCAGGAGCCGGTACTCCTGGGAGCGAGTGGGCCAGGAGACCGTGGCCGCCTACGAGCGCGCCAGCTAAGGCGTTTCGGCCGCCCTCGGCGCCAGCCGGGGCCGAGGGCGGCGGGCGGCCACCGCAGGCTGCGGGCGGGGAGGCTGGTCAGGCAGCGAGGTCGCGGATCTGCTCGATCAGCGCGACCCGCTCGGCGTGCGTGGCGGCCAGCGGAGCGACGTTCAGGGTGGTCACGCCCGACTCCCGCATTGCCGCCACGCGCTCGGCCACCAGTGACCGCGGCCCGATCAGCGAGATTCCCGCCAGCAGGGACGCCGGCACGATGGCCTCCGCCTCCTGCTTGCGACCGGCCAGGTAGGACTCCTGGATCGCGGCGGCCTCCTGCTCGTAGCCGTAGCGCACCGCCAGGTCGTTATAGAAATTCCGGCCGCGTGCGCCCATCCCGCCGATGTACAGGGCCAGCGCCGAACGGCCGAGGTCCAGCAGCCCCGCGGTGTCGTCACCGATGGCCAGGCCGGCCTGCGCGATGACATCCAGGGTCGGCAGCGACGGGTCGCGCTTGGCCTTCCCGGCCGCCAGCGGCTCGGCCCACACCTGCGCGGCCTTCTCCGGGAAGTAAAAGATCGGCTCCCAGGCCTCGGCGAGCTCGGCGGCCATGGCCACATTCTTCGGCCCGAGGGCGGCCACCACGATCGGGATCCGGTCGCGAACCGGATGGTTGATCAGCTTGAGCGGCTTGCCCAGCCCAGTGCCCTGGCCGGGCGGTAGCGGGATGGTGTAGTACCGGCCCGCGTACTCCACCCGCTCGCGGCGCCACACCGCGCGGCAGATCTCGATCACTTCGCGGGTGCGGCCGATGGGCGCGTCGTAGGGAACCCCGTGCCAGCCCTCGATCACCTGCGGCCCGGACGCACCGATACCGAGAACGAACCGGCCGCCAGACACGTAGTCGAGGCCGGCCGCGGTCATGGCGGTCAGCGTCGGCGTGCGCGAGTAAATCTGCAGGATCCCGGACGCAAGCTGCAGCCGCTCGGTCTTGGCCGCGAGGTAGCCGAGCTGGCTGACCGCGTCGAAGCTGTAGGCCTCGGGAACGAAGACGATGTCGAGCCCGGCCTTCTCGTAGTCGGCCAGCTCGGCGGCCGTCTCCGCGAAGCCGCCCGCGTAGTTCAGTGCCATCCCGATGCGCATCACGCACAGCCTTTCAGGCCCGCTTTCGCGCCCGGCTTGCCTCGCTTAGCGCAGGCGAGTGGCCCTCAGCAGTCCGTTTCGTGTGTCGGGTGAATCGTAACCGGGCGCCGGACCGGTCTCCGAGGCGGTCTCGTTATGGCCGGGGCGCGGTCAGGACCGCGACCGCGCGCAGCGCCAGCTCGTAGGAGACCAGCCCGAAGCCGGCCACGGTGCCGTCGGCCACCCCGGCCACCACCGAGTTGTGCCGGAACGACTCGCGCGCCGCCGGGTTGGACAGGTGCACCTCAACCAGGGGCGCCGTCCGCATCGCCAGGGCATCTCGCAGCGCGTAGGAGTAGTGCGTGAACGCGGCCGGGTTCAGCACGATCGGCAGCCGCCGGTCGACGGCCTCGTGCACCCAGCCGATCAGCTCCGCCTCGTCGTCGGTCTGCCGGACGTCCACCGCGAGGCCGAGCTGGCCGCCGGTGCCCGCGCACGCCGCGGCGACGTCGGCGAGCGTGGCGGTGCCGTAGACCTCGGGCTCACGGGACCCGAGCCGGGAAAGGTTGGGCCCGTTGAGCACGAGCACCGTCGTGGCTGACTGCGGCATCGCTCAGCTCACCTCCGTGTAGGCCTGCTCCAGCAGTTCCTCGGGCGGGTCGGCCAGGATGGCGGGCTTGGCCAGCCCGTCGAGCACCACCAGCCGCAGCCGCGCCGCGCGGGCCTTCTTATCCAGCGTCATCGTCGCACGCAGGTCCGGCCACGCGCCGGCCCGGTACCGCGTCGGCAGCCCCACGGCGGCCAGGACCTCACGGTGCCGCTGCGCGGTCTGGGGGTCGAGCCTACCCGCGAGCCGCCCGAGCGCCGCGGCGTAGGTCATGCCGATCGCCACCGCCTCGCCATGGCGCATCGTGTACCGCTCGGCCCGCTCGATGGCGTGCCCGAGCGTGTGCCCGTAGTTGAGGAATTCCCGCTGGCCGGCCTCGCGCAGGTCGGCCGAGACCACGCCCGCCTTCATGGCGATGGCGCGCTCGACGAGCTCGCGCTCATGAGGGCCGCCCGGCCGGGCGGCGCCGGCCGGATCGGCCTCAATCAGGTCCAGGATGACGGGATCGGCGATGAAACCGGCCTTGATCACCTCGGCCAGGCCACTGGCGTACTCGGCCGGCGGCAGCGTCGCCAGCGCTGCGAGGTCGGCGAGCACCCCGGCCGCCGGGTGGAAGGCGCCCACCAGGTTCTTGCCCTCGGGGGTGTTGATCGCGGTCTTGCCGCCGATCGCGGCGTCGGTCATGCCGAGCAGGGTCGTCGGGACCAGGACGACGCGGACGCCACGCAGCCAGGTGGCGGCGGCGAAGCCCGCGAGGTCGGTCACCGCTCCCCCGCCGACACCCACGATCACGTCACGGCGACCGATCTCGTGCGCGGCCAGCCGCGACCACAGGGCGGCCGCCACGCCAATCTCCTTGGCCGCCTCGCCGTCGGGGACCGTCTCGGCGTGCACGGCATAGCCGGCCTGCGTCAGCGCCCGGACGGCAGCACCGGCCATGACGTCCTGGCCGCGGGCATGGATAACGACCACCGCGCGGGCGGCCGACCCCACCAGCGACGGCAGTTCGCCGAGTACCTCGGTGCCCACCACCACCTCGTGCGGATGGTCGCCGCCGACCGTGATCCTGGTCGCGGTCACTGTCCGGGCTGCCGCAGCTTGCCGTCATCGGCGCGCCCCGTGGTCTCCGGGAGGGCCGTGGTCTCCGGGAGGGCCGTGGCTTCCAGGAGAGCGGCGACCTCGGCGGCGATCTCCGCCGGCTCGCGGCCATCGGTGGGCACGATGATCCGGGCCAGCCCGGCGTAGACCGGCCGCCGCTGCTCGAGCAGGGCCTTGAGCTGGGCGCGCGGATTGATGCCGATCAGCAGCGGGCGCGGCTTGTCCAGGCCCACGCGCTTGGCCAACTCGGTGAAGCCGGTCTCCAGGTACACCACGCGCTGGCCGGCGAGCAGGGCCGCAGTGCCGTCGTCGAGCACCGCACCGCCGCCCAGGCCAAGGACGTGGCCGCGGCCCGCGCCGCCGGGGGGACCGCCCTGCCCGGCCACGGCCGCCGCCACCGCCTCGCGCTCCAGCTTGCGGAACACCGGCTCGCCGTCCTCGACGAAGATGTCGCTCACCGGCTTGCCCGCGACCGCCGCCACGTTAGCGTCGGTATCCACGAAGCCGACGCCCAGCAGCTCGGCCAGCAGTGCTCCGACCGTGGTCTTCCCGGCTCCCGGCGGGCCGATCAGGATCGCCGCCGGGGCCGGGGCCTCGGCCTCCTGGTTTTCTCCGTGATCAGCGTTCACCGGATCGTCAGCGCCTTCAGGTAGTTGTCGCAGTTACGCGCGGTCTCCTCGACGGAGTCGCCGCCGAACTTCTCCAGGGCGGCATCCGCCAGTACCAGCGCGGTCATCGCCTCGGCGACGACGCCTGCGGCGGGCACGGCCGTCACGTCGCTACGCTGGTTAATCGCGCGGGCGGGCTCGCCGGTCCGCACGTCGACCGTGGCCAGGGCTCGCGGCACGGTGGAAATCGGCTTCATCGCCGCGCGCACCCGGACCAGCTCGCCCGTGCTCATCCCGCCCTCGATGCCGCCGGCCCGGTTGGTCAGCCGACGGATCCCGTCGTCGGTGCCCTCGATCTCGTCGTGGGCCTGCGAGCCGCGCCGGGCCGCTGTGGTAAGCCCGTCGCCGACCTCCACGCCCTTGATCGCCTGGATGCTCATCAGCGCGCCGGCCAGCCGCCCGTCGAGCCGACGGTCCCAGTGCACGTAGGAGCCGAGCCCGGGTGGCAAGCCGTAGACGGCCACCTCAACGATGCCGCCAAGGGTGTCGCCGTCCATGCGCGCTGCGTCGATCTCGGCCTGCATTGCCGCGCTCGCGTCTGGATCCAGGCAGCGAACCGGATCCGCGTCGACCCGGCCCGCGTCCTGCGGCAGCGGGACCAGGCCATCGGGGGCGCGCACGGAGCCGATCGCCACCACATGGCTGACGATCTCGGCACCGAGCGCCTGGTGCAGGAACCGCCGAGCGACCTCGCCGAGCGCGACCCTGGCGGCCGTCTCGCGGGCGCTGGCCCGCTCCAGCACAGCGCGCGCATCGTCGAACCCGTACTTCTGCATCCCGGCGAGGTCGGCGTGACCGGGCCTGGGCCGGGTCAGCGGGGCGTTCCTCGCCTGGGCGGCCAGCACCTCCTCGTCGACCGCGTCGGGGGACATCACGGTCTCCCACTTCGGCCACTCGGTGTTGGCGATCCGGATAGCCACGGGGGCGCCCAGGGTGCGGCCGTGCCGGACACCGCCGGTCAGCTCGACCTCGTCCAGCTCGAACTTCATCCGCGCGCCCCGGCCGTATCCGGCCCGCCGGCGCGCCAGGGCCGCGGCGATGTCCGCCGTGGCAACTTCCACCCCGGCCGGCATCCCTTCGCAGATCGCCAGGAGGGCGCGGCCGTGTGACTCCCCAGCGGTCAGCCAGCGCAGCATGCTTCCGATCCTGCCATGCCGGCCGGGCTGGCGTTTGCCCGGCAGGTCATCGGGTATCACCCCCGGCGCACCACGGAAGCCGTCGCCGCAGGCCAGCCCAGCATTACTGGGTAGGTGCGCAGCTGGACAGGTGCGCCAGGGGAGCACCGGGCGACGCGTGCGTGCTTCTCGGGGGAGGAAAACATCCATGCGCCTGTTCAGGTATGCGGTCCTGGCCGCCCTGCTCACCGTTCCGGTACTGGTGGCCGCCGCGCCCGCGACCTATGCGGCGGATTCCGCCGGCCCATCCACGCCTGGGTGACGCCGTCGCAAGCCACTCCGGGGGCGAGGGTGACGTTCGCGGTGAACTGCCAGGGGCGGCTGGCCGCCGGCGCGACGCTGTCCGGCGCCACGCTCGGGCTGCCCGAGCAGATTCCGATGAGCCAGGATTCCAACGGCAACTTCACCATCTCGGTGGACTTGCCCAGCGACATCCAGGCGGGCTCCTACCACCCGAGCGGTGGCGGCGCCGCCACCGGCGACGGGACGACCGCAACGACATCGGACGCCACCCCGGCCGTAGCGGGCCTGGCCCTGATCGGGGCCGGCGCGATCGCCGGCGGCTTCGCGCTCCGCCGCCGCGGAGCCCGGCCGCGCGGCTAACCGCCGAGCTGGTACGGGCTGCCGGTGCCGGACTCGATGTAGCGCTGCAGGCGGGGAAGGAAATGGTCGCCCCAGGCCACGCTGCACTGGTCGTAGCACTCCAGCTGCGGGAGCAGGCCTTCGTGCCGGAACTGCAGTTCGTGCCCTTCGGTGCCGGACGGGCTGAGCGTGAAGGTCAGGGTAGTGCCTACCCAGTCGGGCAGGAAGTCGCAGGACGTGACGTTCCAGATCACCGTGGAGGGCGTGGCTTCCTCGACGTGAAGCACCTTGATGCCGGGGGGAAAGGTGAAGCGCAGCTCGCCTCCCTCGGCGGCGGAGCCGGTGACGGGCGCCCACCAGGAGGCGAGGCCGGTCAGGGTCGTCAGTGCGTCAAACACCTTCTCCCGGGGCGCATCGACGTGGATCTGCTTCGCGTAATCGGCGGCTGCCGGGTCTATCCCTGGGGCGGGTGCGATCGGTGTCATGGTTCCTCATCCTTCGCTGTTGTCGCGTCGACAGATTAGATACCGGGCGGTCCGTGAACTGGGCGGTGCGCGGTCAGAATCAGGTCCGCGGTTACCCAGGGCACCCTCGCGCACCCGGCACGGCCTGTGCCCTTGCGGCCTGCTGCGCCCAGTTGGCGCCCCGCCCGGTGTCTATCCCGTCGACAAGCGTGTTGCGCCGGCACCGGCCGGCCAGTCAGAGAAACCGGAGCAAGCCGATGTCTGCCTACCTGTTCACCTTCCGCGCCCCCGCTGACTACGCACCGTCTGGCGACACCTTCGACGCCTGGGCCACCTGGCAGCTGAAGCTCGGTGCCCGCCTCAAGGACCGCGGCAACGTGGCATTCGCCGCGGCCGCGGTCGGGGCCAGCGCGGCCGGCACGACCCTGGGCGGCTACTCACTGATCCGCGCCGCCAGCCTCGACGCGGCCGTCGGCCTGGCCCGCGGCTGCCCGATCCTGGACCACGGCGGAGCCGTCGAGATCGGCGAGCTGACGAACCACGACGACCGCTTCGACGAGTGGCTCGCCAAGCACCTCAGCTCCTGAAACCCGCCAGGCACCCCGCGACAGCGAGAAAAGAGACCCGTCATGACCGGAACCACCGCCATCGAAGTGTCCGTGCAGCTCGCGGCGACACCCGCGAACCTGTTCCCCTACTTCACCGATCCGGCTCGCTACGTGCAGTGGATGGGCAGCGAAGCACAGCTGGAACCGGTACCCGGCGGAACGTACCGCGTGCACATGCCCGACGGCTTCGAGGCCGCCGGAACGTTCCTCCAGGTCGAGCCGCCGCACCGGCTCGCCTTCACCTGGGGATTCGCCGACGACGACGCCGCCCGGCACAGCAAGCACGAGCAGACCGAGGCCAGCAGCGGCAGCGCCCTGCCGCCCGGAAGCACGCGCGTCACGGTGACGCTCGACGCCGCGGACGGCGGCACCCGCCTCACCCTGCGGCACGACGACCTGCCCAGCCCTGAGCTGCTCGACGGGCACCGCATCGCCTGGGAAACCTACCTCTCCCGGCTCGTCATCCGGGCCGCCGGCGGCGACCCCGGACCCGACCCGCACTCCTAGCCCCGGTAGCTAGCCCCGG
>Ga0209839_10001184_pt1 | contig 13473 bp, 12 predicted proteins | sample OrgsoiDNA2013050_FD_185800 | JGI IMG/M metagenome (GOLD analysis project Ga0209839, IMG submission 185800) | Permafrost soil microbial communities from the Arctic, to analyse light accelerated degradation of dissolved organic matter (DOM) -... | ecosystem: Environmental > Terrestrial > Soil >... | reverse complement strand
TTCCCATGGGGCCTCCTTCTCCGTTTTAGATGCCGACAAATCTTATACCACGGTGTGTCAAGTTTAGCTTGACAGTAAAGTATTACTTGACTAGGCAGCGATGTCAAGCCAAACTTGTCGAATTGCAGGCAGGGAATCATGAATGAAATCGGTGATGCTTTTGCGACGGCACTCAGGCGAATGCTGAATGAAAAGGGCCTGACGATCGGCGCTGCTGCGAAAGAACTGAAAGTAAGTCGACAAGCTTTTCACGCCTACCTGGGGGGAACGCTCCCGCGGCGCAAGAAGCTCCACAGTGCGGTGCACATGTGGAATCTGAAACTTGACCTCGGTCAATACTCCTTCGGCAAAGAAGCATTTGGGCGTGAGCTGCAGAAGGGCCGGGCCGCTCCAACGCCGAGCCAACCCTTGCTGTGGGAAGCCCTCGATTCCGTTCGTGAGGAAGATTTGCAGGTTAGCGTGAAGCGCGTTGGGAAGGTTCTTCGGGTAGATGTAAAGATCGAGATTCCAGCCTAGGTCTCGACGCCTAAAATCGGGAACAAACCAAACGCTCCTAGCAACGAGTTTCCATCGTCCAGAGAGAAGCGCAGGGGGGGGCTGGCCCAACCTGATTTTTGTGCAGCTCCTATCAGTTGGCTGCCCCACCCTGCGCGGGTTTCGCAGGGTGGGCACGATGCGGCCGGCAGCACCGGTTTTGACTCCTTCAGCGCCTCCGATGCCCCCGGTTTGACAACGATCTCTCCCTCGAAAAAGGTGTTGGTGAACCGACCCACGAAGGCTGAACTGACGGTTCGGGATGTGGCATAGCGAACAACACCGCCTTGCACCGACGGAGGTTCGCAACCCACCAAACGGTCGCCGCCGGCGGCATCGTGCCCACCCTGCGAAACCCGCGCAGGGTGGGGCAACCAGTTATATATTTCCTACCGAAAGAAAAGATTAAGATGGGCCAGCCCCCGAAATTCGATGTCGTTCGAAAAGAATTTCGCTTGTTACGAAATCCGAACGCTCAGTCTTTACGAGGGGCCCGCGTGGTTTACTTAAAGCAGGCGAGGGCAGCACTAAAGCAGAAAAGGCGATCTCCGGAGGAGATCGCCTTTTGCAAGAAGGGATGGTTTAGAGCGGCTGGACGTTCTCAGCCTGCCAGCCTTTGGGGCCCTTGGTCACGTCGAACTGCACGGTCTGGCCCTCTTGCAGGCTCTTGAAACCGCCTGCTTGAATCGCAGAGAAATGTACGAAAACGTCTTCGCCGGACTGGCGGCTGATAAAGCCGTAGCCTTTGGCGTCATTGAACCACTTTACTGTTCCTTGTTCTGCCATGGTATTAGGTGTTCCTTTAGTTGATCGATTTACGCTGGAGGGAAATCGGAGGGTACAGATGCAGGATACTGGCTGTTGAAGGCAAGTGCTGCTCGCGACCGACTCGGTCTAACGCACAGACTACATCCTACGCGCTGGGAAGAGGATTAGCAAGCAGAATTGTAAGCCAGGACTGTGAGTCGTGGTTTTGTCGTTATGTCCCAATCGGCAACGTCGGACACTGCAAGGTCCGCGCAAGAGTGCCCGGCTTCCTGTAATGCCTCCCACCTCCGTTCGTTAAAGGCGACTACCGATTGGAGGAACCGCCTTCCGCGATCTGCAGATCGAGGCTTACACGTTCGCCGTTAATCAGGACCGTGCCGGCGTCAATTAATTGCTGACCCGTGCAGTCGTAACTCTGGTAGCAACGTAGAGAGGTAAACGGAAAGAAAAACTCGACCGCTTCGGAGGCATCGCCGGCAGCGCCCTTGCCGGTTGGGTGGTGCAGGGTAGTACTGAAGCCAATCCCGTCGAATTTGGATTCCTCTTTGAAATAGCTCAGGGTGGGACGAATCAGTTGGGCAATATGGCCGTCGAATGCCAACGCCGCCAGTTTGTAACGGGATCCCGCTGCCCATTCGGGCAGGGTCGTGTTCAGTGAGAGCTCCAGGTAGATTCCTTGGCGAAATGCGACGAAAGTCGGCGCGGCGATCGAGACAAAATGCGCCTGTGGATCCAATTCCTTCGACATGCTGGCGAGGGCTTGTTCGTCAGCTTCCTGTAGAGCATTCAGTGCCTGGGGTGAAGTATCGCGAGGGGGCGCGACGGGCGGAGTTTCTTTTGCCTTCAGCGGTTCCGGAAAAGAGGGCACTGCCGCGTTCGGCTGAGTTAAGCCCTCGCCGCTTGGAGCATTCTCCGTGCCCGCTGGCTTCGAGGATGGGTCCGCCTCCCGGGGCAGGTCCGCGCCCTTCTGATTCGATGTCGATATAGGGTCTTTCCCGCCGGACCAGATCATGACCGGTTCGGCATTCAGCAGGGTCTGACCTTCCAGGAGCGCAACCTGTTGGGCGGTTTCGTCCTTCGCGGCAAGCAACTTGAGCGCGGCGTTTTGCGGCAAGAAGACGACAAGATTTTCCGGATTCTCCACGGTAACGCCCATGACCTGTCCCAGGATGTGGTGCGAGATTTCCAGGGCGTATCCTTGAACGCTCTTGTTGTTCTGAAAGCGTCGCACCGAAGCCTTTAAGACCGGCATCGCGACATTCAAAAAGGTCGCGCGCGCCCGCTGTTCGCCACTGAATTTCCCGGACGGGTAGGCTGCGTAATAGTTTCCGGTGATGGCCAGCACCGTTTGCCCGTTGAATAAATCAAAGCGAACGGAGCGCTGATCCTCGACTTTTTGCTGTTGCTCATCAATGTCGAGCTTCCGGCTCAGATAAAAGGGATATGGGTAGTCGCCCGCCACAATGTCTTTGCCTACGATTTTGAGATCGTCCATGTATTTTTGCTGGAGGCCGCGCAAGGCTGGGTCTTTCATCTCAAACGGTGCGACAACCTGGCCGACGCCGGCAGATGAAATAAGTAGTAGCAGCAGAGAAAATGGGATCTTATTTCTTCGCATATGCCGCTCCGGCAATGGATGCCACTGAACAAAAATTGGGGAGCAGCCGCTGCTCCCCGGGTTTTCTTCCAGTCCCTTTACTTGCTCAGAGTGAAATCCGCCTTGCCCTCGCCGGACACGGTGACCGGCTTGGACTGGTTCTTGGCGCCCTCGTGCCAGGCGGTGACCGTATAGCTTCCGTCGGGAACATTTTCAATCTTGTAACTTCCGGATTGGTCAGTGACGGCAAAGTATGGGGTGGGGGATACCACGATGTAAGCCGACATTTCGGGATGGACATTGCACAGCAGCGGCACGGCGCCCGGGTTGTCGAACTTGAAATCCTTCTTCTGCCCCTGCGGCCAAGTGCCGAGGTTGTGCGCCAGCTTCTTGTTGCCGCCGACCGAGATCCAAAAAGCGTTGTGCGCGACCGTGTCACTGTTCAGGAATTCGACGGTTGTGCCTTGTTGAACAGCCATGAGACTGGGCTGAAATTTCAGGCCTTTCTGATCCATGACCGGCTTCTCGGTCGGACCGGGGAAGTTCTTGCCTGCGATGGCCTCGATGTAAACCACCGACTCACCGTTGACGCCCGAAACTTTTCCACTCACTGTTCCTGCACTGGCCGCTCCACTGAATGCGAACAGCAGTGCAGCGACGACTATCAGATTAGCTTTCATGATCTCTCCTTAAAATCGAAGTGCGGAGGAAGCAATGCTTCCCCATTTCTAGTAGACAAACTCCAAATCGGCGACGGCCGAATTGGTGCGGAAAGGCTTGGCGATTTGGTTCCCGCTGGTATCGAAAACGGTCTGTTGTGGCCGAATCTGATATTCGAATGCGGCCTTGATGTTGGCGTGGATGAGAAATTGGATTCCGGGAGTGATGCGGTTGCGAGTTGCGGACAGCGGCGACACTCCAGCCCCGAAGCCATTGATCCGGTCAGCGCTCGACTTGACCACGTCGTAGCGCATGATTCCCATCATCCATGGGAGTAACATGTAGTCGGCCTGCAGAAACCCTCCGCTGAATGTCGCGGGCACCCCACCGATGAAGCCGTTGGGCCCCTCACCGGCGGTGGTGAACGGCAGAAGGTTCTTGTCGTGACCGTAGAGGTATAGACCGTAAAGATTGAGGGCGTGGTAGTTAAAGCTGAAATCGCCTCCCAGTCTGTAAAAAGGCTCACGAGCAGTCAAAACCAAAGGCGTGACCCCATCCGTGGAAAATCCGTTGAAGCGCTGAACGGACCGTCCGTAAAAGTAGAACGTCCCCAGGTTCAGATAGGTGTGATCACGCGGGCCGGTTGCACCTGCGGCTTGAACTTCGTTCCGGCTGGCGGGATCGCGCTCCAGATTGAACCGGTAAGAGAATCGTCCGTAGAGGTCCTTGAAGTTTGAGTCCGAAACGAAACCTACGACGGGCTGAACGGTATCTCCCGGGGAGGGCGTTCCGCCGGTGTTCTGGTTAACGACCGCCAGAGAATAGTGATATCCGCTATACGTGTGGCCGCCGCTAATCTCAACACCCTGGGACGCGCTGGATAACGCAAACGCATTGTTTACGTTCTGCAGGGGGACCAGGGAATTCATGGCGCCGACATTGGCCTCATCGAAGATATCCCAACCGCTTAAGTTGTGACTGCGCGCCGGACTGAAGGGGAGGTCAAGCTCAAACTGGCCGATACGCAGACTAAGCGAGTCGGTGGGCAACTTGAAGAGTCGTCCTATATTCACAAATTTCAAGTAGCCATCGCCCAGGCCCCCGTTGGCGCCGGATCCACCAACGCTGATGTCGTCGTCCACCCAGAAGGCGATGCCGCTACCGAAATTCCCTGCCATGAAGATGCTGAACAGCCCCGGCTGGAAGTCGGTGCGCGGGATGAACGTCCCCGGGTTGGCGAGGTTGCCGGCATTAATGTCGTTCCGATTCTTGCTCACCACCTGGAAGAAAGTGTTGAAACGAATGCCGATGGGGGGAAAGCCGGGGATAGTGCCCGGGAAAATTGTGTGCGGCCATATGTCTTTCTGGGCCGGCGCTCCCAGCATGACCGGGGCAACCTTCAAGAAGGTCTCGTCGCCTTTGGGAAACTTGAATCCGGCGTCCTTGAACGCTTTGCCGAAATCGTTGAGCTTGGGGAAGTCAACGTGGCAGGTACTGCAGGAAGTCCCGTACTGGCGTGAGAACGCCGGAATGGCGTGGCTGACACTCGCAAGCAGAAGGAACGTCGGTAGCGAAGAGTAAATTGCTCTGAGGTAAGGACGAATGGTCATTTCGCGCTCCTAGGTTCGAACTTTGCAGTGCTATCGCTGGAGCTTATCTCTACAGCTTTTGGGTGGCTCAGCGCGGAATGCAGATCGCCACAGTTGGGAATTGTCATTTTTCCTGTGAAAAAAAGGGGCGGAATCTTTGGGGGCGTCAGGCTCCAAGAGTAGGAAATATCATCGATACAGACCGGGTTGCCCGTCGACAGAAAGCCGGACAGTACGCAGCGCATAAGAAAGGGGTTCTTTTCAGCGCAACTATAGGCTTCGAAGAGAATGCTGGGCTGTCCTAAATTGCTCACTTTTTGGAACTATCTACGGGCAGTCCCAGAGCAGGATTGATGGAGTGAGTTTCGTAAGAGACTCTTTTTTCAAGATGCTTCAACTTACTTAGACGGTGGGTACAGCGACAGGTACAAATACGCATCCGCAGCCTCATCCGGCGACAGGTAGGTAAAGACGGGCATGTGACCACGGACCGCGAGTACGGGCGACCCTTCCAGCACCGACGAACCGACCGTGACCTTGGTGACGAATTCATTAAGGCCCAGTCGCGAGGTGAAACTGTTGAGCGGCGGGATTTGCCCCTCCAAGAGTTCCCGGGGGCTGGGGTTATGGCCGACCGATCCATGGCAGATATGGCAGGTGGACTTCACGATATGCTCGCCAACGCGCAATGGCGGCTCGACCACCGGAACCTGCTGCCGCTCCGCGCCGGGGATGCCGGCCAGCTGCCGCAGGTATGCGAACAGCGAGCGGACTTCCGCATCAGTCAGGTCGGGGTTAGGAGAAGGCATGTCGGTCCCGCCCTTGTGCAGCCGCGCGAGCAGCGTGTCCGTCGCTTGTTTGGCGAGGGCCGCGGCATCCTTGGAAGACACGTCCATCCCGACCTTCTTCATGCGGTCGATGTACATCTTTGCCGACGTGGCTCGCACGGGATCGATGACAGAGTTAATCTCGGGCGGAGCGCCGGCGCCGGACGCGCCGTGGCAGGCCTGGCACTTAAGGCGATACAGGTCGGCGCCGTACAGTCGAGAGGTCTGCCCGGTGAACTTGTTCGAAAGCTGCAACGCAGGGCGCGTGGGGTGCTCGTCACCGGGCGTGGAGGCTCCGGGGCCGTAGACGCCGGACGACTTGCCCATGCTGGTCAGGCCAAAACTTCGGTGGCGTTGTTCCAGCCAGCTTGCGCCCTCCACGGGAGTCACAACTTGCGCATACCCGGATACCGACAGTTCCAGGAGCAAAAAGATCCCGACTACGTACGATCCTATCGACTTTCTATTGGCGTGCAGCATTTTCGTGTTCCCTTAACCTCGTTGTCTCATTAGCCTCTTGTAAAGGTACGCTTCCTGCTCGACTTTGTGGATACAGTAGTGGTGACCCTCGGCGCTATTTTTCTTTGCTCGCGTGGCTAGCATCCGAATGCTCTATCGTCATTTCTGCGGCAATAGTGCCATTCGAACGTAGACTTCTTCTGAACAATTATGGCTGCCTCTCCGGCTTCTGGTCCCCATTTCTGTTTGGCTTCGCTGTGATGATTTCGTAACAGCCGTACGATCAGCCCGAGCAAGAAGCGGTTCTCATTTTTGGCAATTCCTCAATGGCCTGAATCGGACGAGTTTGGAGTCGACAGCGGGACGGGGGCGAAACAGGGTATACTTGGGATACTTAATCTCGAAGATCATCGCCGACTTTAGCGCCTTCGCGATTGAGCCAAAGTAGATCGCACCACGGGGCTAAAGCCCTCGGACGTTTGGACGCTAGCGGCACGGCTGAAGCCGTGCCCTTCCCAAACCACGATGGAACGAGAGAAGCCAGTGATTTGCGCCGGGACAAAACCCGTCAGCCTGCAAGTCCAGTACAGCACGTCAAGACACGGAGGGATTGTGAATGCCAAGAGGAAGATCGACATTTACTAAACGCCAGAAAGAGCAGACGCGCCAGCAGAAACAGCGCGACAAGGCCGAGCGCAGGGTACAACGCAAGCAGGATAAGCCGGAGGACGGAGTCGTCGTCGACGAGATGCAGGAATTGCGGGAACACGCCGAGGCCCAGGCCGCATTGTTTCGCATCGGGATGGAAGACGATGAACCCGCGCCGGCGGTGTCGATTCCGTTCAGCAAGCTGGAACGGTAAATTTTTCTATAACTCTCGCAAGTCAAAAGCCCCACTTCTCGCAAAAGACGCGAGAAATGGGGCACACTTTTTCTGCTCACAATTTACGACCGATCGCGACAAGTTATTGCAGCGAGACCAGCACTTGAATCACGCCATCGCCTTTCGGGAGAGGTTCCAGAGCTTTACCCAGGACCGCTCCCACCATCTGACTTCTGTCCGTACCTTTCATGGCATAGCCGGGTTTAGCGGCAGTCACCAATAAATCGCCGGGCTGAATCGCTCCGTTTTCTGTAGTCACCTTGCACGGGACCACGCCTACGACTGCCAGAGGCACATCGGGTTGATGCGCTTGATTCATTCCATAGGGACTGGCCAGCATTCCCGGTTTGGTGGAATAGATTCCAGCCACCAGCGTGGAATATGGTTGCGAGGACTGAGTCAGGCGGCGAGTCGCGGACTGGTCGATGACCAGAACGTCTCCGGCGGCATACGACGTGGTGGAACCTTGCACCTCGAACGATTCGGCGAAATCGGCTCCGCCGGTGTGGTAGCCGCCGTCGGCGTAAACCGCTCCGGTCGGGTCCACGCGGAATACGTTACCCGAATTGTTCGGAGTTCGACCGACATAAAGGTCGTCTCCTATGGAATCGCCGCTTGCCCAGAACGTCGGACCGGCCACGTGGCTCGTGTCCACGGTGAAGACTCTTTGAACCTGTTTATTGGCGTCCAGATACTGGCCGACAAGAATGATGGGGTAACCGCCAGTAGCGGCAGCGTCCTGTTCGAACACTCCAGGGATGCCGCAGCAGCTTCCGCCGGCTCTTCCGTAGACTCCGATGCCGGTGAAATCCTGGGAATCAATCTGGCCCAGGACTCCAATGCCGTTGTAGTTGGCATGGCCGTACATGCCGATACCGCTGCGGCTGAAATCGCTGAATCCGGCGACGCCGGTGGGATCTCCGGTGTTGGCCATGGCTTCGCCACGCACGGCGACGCCCGCGGGGCTGTAGGTGCGGCCCCAGACTCCGTTGTTGAAGCCGCTGGTGCCGGTGGCCTGGCCGAAGATTGCGCCTACGGGACCGGTGGAAGATGTACTGACTTTCAATCCGAAACCAGAGCCGTTTTGCTGGACGTTCACGACCTGGGAAGAGTTGGTGGCTGAGAAGTTGGTGGCTCCCTGGGTCGTCTGGGCTGAGGAGTACAGGGCAGTGGCGAGTAGTGCGCAAGCCGCAAGGCCGACGCGAAGAACTGACGCGAAACCACGGTGAATGGACATCGGAATGTTTACCTCAAGGGGAATGTCATACGCAGGGAGGCGGATTCCGTGCCTGTCTTAGACATAACAATCGGGCGGGAAGGTTGCTATTTGTCGCAGCAAAAAGCCCCACTTCTCGCAAAAGACGGAGAAATGGGGCACCCTTTTTTATCCTAAATACAGCCTAGACGAACACTTCGCCGGGCAGGCGCGTTAGCGTGCGCGAGGCCAGTGTGTTTTGCACGGAGCGCCTGGGTTGTGCTGCGGCGGAACCGTCTGGCTGCAGGCGTTCAATCCGCAGCTTCAGCGTGCGCTCGATGTTGCGGAGTTCGACGACTTCAACCCCGGCAACCAGCGTTGTGGCGCGGCCTTGGGAGCCGGCGCGGCCGGTGCGGCCGACGCGGTGGATGAAGTCTTCCGCCATCTTCGGCAGATCATAGTTGATGACGTGCGTGATGTCGTCGCAGTGCAGGCCGCGGGAAGCGATGTCGGTCGCGACCAGAATCTGGTAGCGGCCTTCCTGGAATCCGCTTAACGCTCCGTTGCGCTGGGATTGCGTACGGTCGCCGTGAATCATGGTGGCGGTGAAGCCGTCGCGGTCTAATTCTTGCGCCAAGCGCTGAGCGCCGCGCTTGGTGCGGGTGAAGATCAGGGTCTGACCTTTTTCTCCGTAGAGAAGCTGGCGCAGGACCTCCATCTTTTCGCCGGGACGGACCTCGTAAGCCTTCAATTCGACGCTTTCCGCGGGCTTCAGGACCGATCCCAGGGCAACGCGCACCGGATTGCGCATGTAGTCATGGACTAGTCCGGCGACAGAAGCCTCAAGAGTAGCGGAGAAGCACAGCGTCTGCCGGGTCTTCGGCAGCAGCGCCAGAATGCGGCGGATAGCCGGGAGGAATCCCATGTCGAGCATGCGGTCGGCTTCGTCAAGGACGAGGATCTTGATGTGGCGCAGATCGGCGAAGCGGCGATCGGTAAGGTCCTGCAGGCGTCCAGGAGTGGCGATGATCAATGATGATCCGGCGCGCAGGCCTTGAATCTGAGCCTTTTCGGCGACGCCGCCGATGACCAGCGACGCTTTCGGCATGGTTTTAGTGCGCAGGTTCTCATAGACCTCATGGACCTGCATGGCCAGTTCGCGCGTGGGCAAAAGCACCAGCGCGGTGGCGTGCTCCGAGGGCTCGCGGCGGAGCATTTCGATGACGGGAATCAAAAAGGCTAGTGTTTTGCCGGTGCCCGTCTGGGCGGTGCCGATTACGTCTTTGCCCTCGAGGGCGGGCGGAATGGCCTGCTCCTGGATGGGGGTTAAGGTGATGAATTGGCCTGCCGCAAGCTTCTGCTGCAGGGCAGCAGACAAGGGCAGTTCGGTAAATGGAGTCATTCTAAGTTGTTCTTTCTGGAGGGGCCTGCGAAATACACGTCGAGGAACTCAGTGTCGAGACACTGATCCGGGTGTAGTGCTTCCATGCCGCTCTCATTTTTATCTAGAAGCCGTTCATTTGTAGCTGATTTAACGCTGGTAAACGGCGGGCAGGAAAGGCGGAGATGAATCTGGTCCAACTGGGGGACCACCGCGTCACGAGCAAACCGTGAGAAAAGCGTCAAGAAGAGTATAGCACAGAGAATTGTGCAGTGGAGTTACCGAGGTAACGCAGCAGGTTCGGAATGCAGCGAACACAGGTCACGTAGCGGCGGACGCATTCGTCCGCACGCGGGCGGTTTGTAAACCCTGCGAGCGGACGAATGCGTCCGCCGCTACGTGCAAGACGCGAAGAATATCTTCATGACTGCCAGCTGCGTCGCGAACGGTTGGCGGGCAAACTATCTATAGGCAACCGGCAACAAATGGGGCACAATCAGGGCGGGGCGGGAGGCAACGGCTGACGTGAAGATCTCGCAAAAAGGTCTGTACGCGTTGCAAGCGATCATGACGCTGGCGCGGCGTCACGACCAGGGCGCCATCAAGATCCGCGACATTGCGGCTGAGAGCGACTTGCCGGAGAAGTTCCTCGAATTGATCCTGCTGGAGATGAAGAATGCCCGCATTGTGGACAGCGTGCGCGGGGCGAGGGGTGGGTACCGGCTGCGGCGCGATCCGGCGGAGCTGCCGTTGAGCGATATTATCCGGCTGATTGACGGTCCGCTGGCGCCGATGGGGGACGCCGAGCAGTTGCGCGGTCTGATCGCGAAGGATGCGGATCACCGGGCGCTGTATGAAGTTTTCCTGGAAGTGCGCGACGCCGCGGCGAAGATTCTGGAGAATACGACGATCGCCGATATTGTGGGCGGCGGTAAGGGGAAGAAGGGCAAGGTCGGAGGCGCACCTGCAAAAAAGCGCGCAGGCGAAGCGTAGAAAAGAATCACGGTTTGATGTGGGGACAGCCCCTCGGCTGTCCGTCGAGCGAAGCTCGACTGCCTTCCTCCTAGCCGATCGGCACTCGATAGACCGTGAGAGAGTAGGGAGCCAACTGCACTGCAATCCTTCCCGACTTCACTTCAAGAGTTGAGTATTTGGGCGCGACATTTTTCGGAAGATCGAAGCTGTTCTCGGCATTCTGGTCCGCGCTTCCCAACGTTGTCACCTTCGCCGTTACCGCCACTCGCACGCCATTCAAATCAATCTCGACGTCTCTCGCCGTGGGTGTCACGTTGATAACCTTCACGATCAGTTCGTGGGTGCGGTCGTCGAGCGATGCGCTGGTGTAGAGACCGTCCTGCGCCCGCGGAGTGACCGGCACAATTCGTGTACCGACGTTGTTCGCGAATACGCTCTGCACGTAGTAGTTCGGAGTACCGTAGGATCGCAGGTTGTCGAACCAGATGGCGTCGGGCGTCCACTGCCAGGCGTCGATGTGAGCGAGCAGAGGCGCATACGAAGCCATGCGCACCACATCGGCGTTGCGTTCCAGGCCGGTCATGAAGGCGGCCTCGGCGATGGCTGCGTTCCAGTTGTTGTGGTTGTCAGGCTTGGCGACGCCGGAGGTTTGAGCGGCGTACTCTCCCGCGAATACTTTCGGACCGGAACGGTCGTAGTGATCGTAGCGGCCCGTGTTCGTCAGGAACCATTGGGGATTCATGTAGTAGTGCTCATCGACAATGTCGGCCTTCAGCGTGCGCCAGTTGGACCACAAGTATTCGAACTGCTCGCCGGATGGCGAAGGCCCGGCGGCGACGACCAAGTTGATCTCAGGGTGTTTTGCCTTCAGCGCCTCGGCGAATAGTTTGTAGCGCTCGACATATGGCGCTCCCCACTGCTCATTGCCGACGCCGATCATCGTCAGGTGAAAGGGCGCGGGATGGCCCATCGCGGCGCGAACCTTGCCCCAGGGCGAAGTCACCGGGCCGTTGGCAAATTCGATCAGGTCGAGCGCGTCCTGAATGTACTCTTTGGTGTCGTTGATTTGCGCCAGTTCGCCGGAGTTGAACTGGCAGGCCATGCCGCAATTCAGGATTGGCAGCGGGGCGGCGCCAATATCTTCCGCAAGCTGGAAGTATTCGTAGAAGCCGAGACCGAAGGACTGGAAATAATCCGGCGTGGGCCGGTGGTCGAACTCGTCGTTCCAGCGATTGACGATGGTCTGGCGCTCGGCGATGTCGCCGACTGTGGTCTTCCAGCGGTATCGATTCACCAGTCGCCGGCCTTCCACGATGCAGCCGCCGGGAAAGCGGATGAATCCAGGGTGCATATCTGCCAGCAACTGAACCAAATCTTTGCGCAATCCATTCGGACGGTGAGCCCAGGTGTCGACAGGGAATAACGAGATCATGTCGAGATCGACGTCGCCCTTCTCGTCGAGGAACAGATTGAAGCGGGCGTGCTGGTCGGTGGCGGTGGCGCGGATCACCGTCTCGTAACGTTTCCACTGCCCGTCGAATCCCGTCAAGGTTCCGCTGCCGATTTCGTGGCCGCTGGCGTCGGTGATCGTGGCGCGGATTGCTTTGGGTCCGCTGCTGCGAACATAAGCTGAGAAGCGATACTGCGCGCCACTCTCCACCCCAACGCCGCGATAGCCGGAGTTCCACAAGCCGTAGCCCGGTTCGTAGGCGCGCACGCGAAGATAGTGCGGATTCGTTTTGTTCAGCGGGTCTTCGGTGCGGACGGCGAGTTCGCCTTGCGTGGCGCCGAGTTCGCGTTTGGGGGTGATGTTGAGATTGGCGTGCCATCCTGCAAGCGGCTGATCGAATTCGAAGGATCGGTTCTTGATGCGCTCGGGATAGAGGCCGCCGTCGGCGGCGAAGTTGATGTCTTCGAAGAAAATGCCGAACATCGTGGGCGAGATCGACGCGCCGGGATGAGCGGCATCGACGGCGATGATGGTGGGAGCCGACTGGGCTGAAGTGGGAGAGATCGATAACAAGACTGCGGCGACCAGAGCGAGACAAATTTTCGGGGCCATGGGATTCGGGAGCATTCTAAAGGCCGGAGTATGTCCTTGGGCGAAATTGCGTTGGAGCTGGCAGGAACTGTGCGAGGCTTCAGGGGCCAGGAAGCTTGTGAGGTCGTGACATGCCTTGTCCGGCGCTGGATTTGCGCGATTTTCACAAGCGAACTGTTCGCTCAGATGCCAGCCCTGATTCGATGCAAATTCCGTAAACAACAGGAAATCCGCATCCGGTGCGGCTTTCGCAAGAGTCCGATCAGTCCATTGCACCAAATTCGGTCACCCGCTTGTGGACGGGCTGCACTCGATTGAAAATACATGTACTTACAAGGCAGTATTTTTCATTGACTGAAAATTCAGAAGGAGTAGAACAGCATTGTTCTTTGACAGCTTCTTAAGTTTTTCCGGTTGGTGCGGCGTCCGGGGTCCAAGCGCAGTCACTGTGTTACCGCGAGGTGAAACAGAGGGCGAGCAAGGGTCTATAGCAAAGCGCTGGTCGAGGCGAACGAAGAAGAAATGTTGAAGGCAAGATAGAGTTCCGAGGCGTAGGGTAGGTTT
>Ga0209839_10001183_pt1 | contig 13477 bp, 11 predicted proteins | sample OrgsoiDNA2013050_FD_185800 | JGI IMG/M metagenome (GOLD analysis project Ga0209839, IMG submission 185800) | Permafrost soil microbial communities from the Arctic, to analyse light accelerated degradation of dissolved organic matter (DOM) -... | ecosystem: Environmental > Terrestrial > Soil >... | reverse complement strand
AGGCCGTCCGGTGATGCGTCTCACTGTCAGTGGCTATCCGTACGCTCCTTGGTCATGACGGCAACGCAAGCCCTGATCGGCTACGCCCGCTGTTCCACCGACAAGCAGGACCTCGCCGCGCAGCGGCAGGCGCTGGCCGAGCTCGGCGTCCCGGCTGACCGGATCTACACCGACCGCGGGCTGACCGGCACCAGCCGGGCCCGGCCCGGCCTGGACCAGGCGCTCGCCGCGGTCCGCACCGGCGACACGCTTGTGGTGCCCAAGCTGGACCGGCTCGCCCGCTCGGTGCCCGACGCGCGTGCGATCGGCGATTCGCTGGTCGCCCGCGGGGTGAAGCTGTCGCTGGGCGGCAGCCTCTACGACCCGCCCGGCCCGATGGGCAAGATGTTCTTCAACATCCTGGCCACGTTCGCCGGGTTCGAGGCCGACCTGCTGCGGCTGCGCACGCGGGAGGGGATGGCCATCGCCCGTGCCAAGGGGAAACTCAAGGGCAAGCCGCCCAAGCTCACCGCCCGCCAGCAGGCCCGGCTGGTGGCGCTGCACGCCGCCGGGGACGACACCATTGCCGATCTGACCGAGGTGTTCTCGGTGTCCCGGGCCACGGTGTACCGGACCCTGCAGCGCACAGGCGGGCGGGCATGACCGCCGGTGCGCCGCGGGTACGCCGGCTGCCCGGCAAACTCAGTGAGGAGGGCCGGTGCCTGAAGAGCCTGGCTTGGCCCGGCTGGGGTCCGCTGCTGCACGCGCTGTCGTTCTCCGGCAGGGCGGTTCACCTGGCCGCTGACAGCGGGTCAGGTAGTCGCTTCGCGGTGGGCCGGCGTGGGCCAGGCCGCCCTGGCCCGAGGATCCCGGGGCTCCGAGCGCCTGCGCCCCGGGAACACCACCGCCTCAGCAAGATCCACGGCCCATCCGCCGTGGCGCCCGCACGCATGGCTGCGCCCGGGCGAGCCATCCGGCGCAGAGCACAGAACCGAGAACGGGTGCAGGCAGCGGACGTCCTGCCAAACAGGGAAAGGCCCGACCGTATTCGGTGCTCGGGCGTGTCTGGTGGATGCATGTCGGCGGAAGCGCGGTATACCTCACCCGCTGCGCGCAGCCGCACGCGCTGCCCAGCACTTGCTTGTTCCGGATGGCTGTGTCCTGGCATTTATCAGGAGTCGAGCTGGTCGAGCGCCGCGACCAGGAAGGCGTCGCGGCGGGCAGTGAGAATGGCCGGGCTCAGTGGCGAAAGCAGAACCTATCCCGCGGCTACCTTGCCCCTGGCCGTAGCTTCGGGAGTCCGGGGCCATGAAGGCACGCGCGACGAGATCATGACACTCCTGGAATACCTGTGGCGCGAGCGCGGCCTCACGCTCGTGACCGTCACCCACGACTCCTCGGTGGCACGCAGGGCCCAGTCGACCGCCATCATGCGCAACGGCCAGCTCACCATCCAGGACTCCCCCGTCGGCACGCAGTAGACAAGGACGTCAGTTCGCTAGCGACGTCCCGCGCGGCTGGATTGGGGTGAATGCCTGCCAGGACGAGCCGGTGTGGTGACTCACTCGGCGCGGCTGACTCGGGCTCGACCTGGCCGCCATGCTGATGGTCGTGGAGGTTGTCTAGCCGGGCGACGATCACGGGCAGCAGGCCCCTTGCCAGGCCGCTGGCTCCGGGGCGCCAGCGGGCTGGGGTGCGGGGCGGCTTTCGCCGACCGCTCAGCGCCACTAGGTGGCGAGCCCGGCCGCCACTCCCCCGGCGAGCATTGCGGCGCGGTCGCCTGCTGCTAGGGAGCTGTGGCCGGTTCGGTCCACGGCGTCGGCGACCGCAGGAAGCAGCGCCGCTCCCATCGCGGCGCCCAGCTGCCGGCTCGTGTTGATCACGCCACCTACCAGGCCCTGGTCGCTGTCAGCGATACCGGCGCTGGCCGTCACCATGCTGCCGAACGCCGTTCCGGCCGTACCAAACCCGACAAGCATCACGGCGGTGAGCAGCGGACGGTAGCCCCCGCCCGCCGGGAGCTGGGTCAGGACCGCGAATCCCGCGGTAGCCGCGGTGCTGGTCAGCACCAGCACCCGCTGGATCCCCAGGCGTCCCGCCAGCCGGCCGCCAAGCAGACCGGTGGCGAGGCCGATGATTCCCTGCGGGGCGATCGCCAGGCCAGCCGCGAGCGGGGACATATGCAGCACTTGCTGCAGGTACAGCGAGAGCACGAGCATCTCCCCGCCGTTCCACAGGCCGAGCAACAGCATGAGAGTGCTGGCGCTGCGCAGCCCACGGGCACGCAGCAGCGCGGGCCTGACGAGTGGGTCGGCATGTCGCTGCTCGGCCGCCACGAATGTCACGGCGGCCACGGCCGACACCCCGAGCGGGATCAGCATACTGGCGGAGCCCAGGCCGGTGATCCCGGCCTGCGAGACCGCGACGACCAGCGCGCCCACAGTCAAGGTGATGAGCACCGCGCCCACGACGTCCAGGTGCCGCCCGGCGCGCGGCAGCCTCGACTCCCGGAGGACCCTGGGGGCAAGCAGCAGAGCGGTGAGCCCCACCGGGACGTTCACCAGGAACACCGAGCGCCAGCTGAGGAACTCCACGAGCACGCCGCCGAGCACCTGCCCGGCGACGAAGCCGACCGACGCCGTCGCCCCGTACAGGCCCAGGGCCCTGGTCCGCCGCGGGCCCTCGGGGAAGCCAGTAGTGATGAGGGAGAGCGCGGCGGGCGCCACCATCGCGGCGCCGCCGCCCTGCACCACGCGCGAGACGATCAGCAGTACCGGGTCGCGGGCGAGCCCGCCGGCCAGGGACGCGGCAGTGAACACGCCGATCCCGGCCAGGAACAGGCGCCGCCGCCCGTACAGATCGCAAGCCCGGCCGCCGAGGATCAGCAGCCCGCCGAACGCGATCGCGTAAGCCGTGACGACCCACTGCACCGAGGCGGCCGAGATGCCAAGCTCGCGCTGGATCGACGACAGCGCGACATTCACGATGCTGAAATCCAGCACCACCATAAACGAGGCGACCAGGATCAGCGCCAGCCCCAGCCGCCCATGCCCGGCCGCCCGCCCTTGCAGGTCCGCGCGCTGGTGCGCCCTCCCTGGAGCCGCCGCTCCGCGCTGCTTGATCGCATCCTGGTACCGCATGCCCGGTGACATCCGCACTCCCACATATTTTAGATACTAAACGCCTCGTTTCGTTTATGCTTCAACTCCATAGACAGCGGGGGTATTCCGGCCCTAGCCGGATCAAACGCCGATCCGTCCTCGGCGGCCTCATCACGGCCGTGCCCAGCCGGGTTCAGCGGGCTGGCGGCGGCGCCGTGCTCTGCCGCACGACCAGGTTCGTCGCCAGCTCGACGCGGTTGTTCTCCGGCGGCCGGCCGTTCGCGATGGCGATGACAAGCTCGGCCGCTGTCCTGCCCATCTGGGCGAGCGGCTGGCGGACCGTGGTGATCGGTGGCCCGGCCCACTGGGTGAACGCCAGATCGTCGAACCCGACCACACTCAGCTCCTCGGGAATACGCACGCCGGCCTGCCTGGCCGCCTCGTATATGCCAAACGCCTGGAGGTCATTGGCCGCGAAGATCGCGGTCGGCGGGTCGGGAAGGCTCAGCAGCTCTCGCCCATCGCGCAGGCCGCCCTCGAAGTAGAGCGTGCTGATGCGTACCAGCCGCGGATCGACTGCGACGCCCGCGGCGTCCATCGCGGCCCGGTATCCGTCGAGGCGGGCGCGGCAGCACGGCCACGCTACCGGCCCGCACACCATCGCGATCCGCGTGTGCCCGAGCTCCAGCAGATGACGGGTAGCGGCGAGGCCGCCGCTCCAGTTCGTAGCGCCGACCGACGGCGTCTGGTGCAGCGGTTCCCCGGTCGGGTCCAGGACCACCAGCGGAATCGACCTGGTCGCGAGCTTGGATTGCTGCTGCACCGTGAGCTCAGAGAACACGGCGATGACGCCCACCGGACGCCGGCTGAGCACTTGCTCGGTCCAGGCGCGGCCCGGGGTGAGCCTGCCCTCCATCTCGGTCAGCACCACGGCGAGCTGATGCTGGCGTGCGATCTCCTCAACGCCCCGGATGATCTCCAGCGCCCACAGGCTCTCCAGCGCGTGGAACACCAGCTCCAGTATCGCCGCCGGATTGCCGCTGCCGGCGCGCCGGTAACCATGCTCATGGATGACAGCCTCCACCCGCTGCCTGGTGCTGAGCGCCACCCCGGATTGGCCGTTAATCACCCGGGAAACGGTCGGCGCCGAGACTCCGGCGAGGCGTGCGATATCGGCAACGGTTATCTCGCCCCGCCGGCGACCGGGTAGTTGCGCGTCCGCGCCCACTGCCGTCATCGCTGTAGCTTAACGAGCCCGTGCCGGGCAGCGCGGTGCGCAGGGCCCGGAGGGTAGCCCGGCCGCCCGGCCGCCTGGGTGGTGACCGGTTGCCGCGGGCTGGGCTGGCGGCCATGCCAGCACCAGCGCAGCCGACAGCCCATCAGCGTCCGCCTCCGCCACCAGGCTGCCCGTCTACCCCCGGCGCCGGGGTCGGGCTCTGAACTATCACCATGATCCACCGAAATATTTCAATCCCTTTTGGGATGGAAAATGAGTATTTATGCTGCGCGATTTTGCGGTATTGACAGCTACTGCGACGAGCTTTAACGTCATCTTACGTGGCCACTCTGAAATATTTCGGAAACTACTTCGCAATCTTGTCCGGCCGGCGGCGTCCACCATTGTTCTCGGCGAAGGGGCGAACACTCATGCGTACTGACGTGGGCAGAAGCCAGTCAAGCTGGGGGCTGCCGGGCACGGGAAGGAAGTTAGCGCGCGGCAGCCGCCGACTACGGCTCGCCGCGGCCTTCGCGGCACTGCTGACCACCGCGACTATGACCGCCGCCCTGGCAGCGGCCGGGCCCGCTTCCGCTGCGTCCAGCCTGAAGAGCCTGGCGGAGGCGAATGGCCGTTACTTCGGCACCGCGATGACGCAGAACATGCTGTCTAACTCGACGGTGACGAACCTGGCCGTGCAGCAGTTCGACATGGTCACCCCGGGCAACGAGATGAAGTGGGACACCACCGAGCCGTCCAACGGCAGCTTCAACTTCGGCCCCGGTGACCAGATCGTGTCGTTCGCCCAGTCCCACGGCATGCGGGTGCGCGGGCACAACCTCGTCTGGCACAGCCAGCTTCCGTCCTGGGTGTCCAGCCTGCCACTGAACCAGGTGCAGGCGGCGATGGAGACCCACATCACCACCGAGGTCAGCCACTACAGGGGCGAGGTGTACTCCTGGGACGTCGTCAACGAGCCCTTCAACGACGACGGGACCTTCCGCCAGGACGTGTTCTACAACGCGATGGGCAGCGGCTACATCGCCGACGCGCTGCGGACCGCGCACGCGGCTGACCCGAACGCCAAGCTCTACCTCAACGACTACAACATCGAGGGCGAGAACGCCAAGAGCAACGCCATGTACAGCCTGGTCCAGTCGCTGCTCGCGCAGGGCATCCCGATCAACGGGGTGGGTTTCGAGAGCCACTTCATCCTCGGCCAGGTGCCTTCCACGCTGCTCGCGAACATGCAGCGCTTCGCCGCGCTCGGCGTCGACGTGGCCATCACCGAGCTCGACGACCGTATCCAGCTGCCGGCCACCAGCGCCGACCTGTCCCAGCAGGCCAGCGACTTCGCCACCGTAGTGAAGGACTGCCTGGCCGTGTCCCGCTGCGTCGGCGTGTCCCAGTGGGGAGTCGGCGACGCGGACTCCTGGATCCCCGGCGCCTTCTCGGGCTTCGGCGCCGCCACCATGTTCGACAGCAACTACCAGCCCAAGCCCGCCTACAACGCGGTCATCACCGCGCTGGGCGGCTCCAGCGGCGGCGGCGGCAGCGGCGCGGGCAGCTGCACAGCCACCTATCAGGAGACCCAGCAGTGGAACGGCGTGTTCAACGGCCAGGTCACCATCACGGCAGGCAGCACCGCGATCAGCAGCTGGACTTCCACGGTGACGCTTGGCTCCGGCCAGGTCATCTCCGCGACCTGGAACGGCAACCCGACCTGGCCTCAGGCCAACGTCATGATCATGAAATCGGCGAGTTTCAACAGTAACCTCGCGGCGGGCCAGTCGACGACGTTCGGGTTCACCGTGAAGACGTCGAACGGTAACTATTCCGCACCCGCGGTTACCTGCTCCACCCCCTGATCAGCTGAGCGCACCGTTCGGAGGCAATCCCATGAGACGCCGTAATTTCCTCGCAGTGGGCGCTGGCGCTGCCGGGGTGGTCGCGATGCCCCGTATCGCCACCGCCGCCACCACTGCCACTGCCACGGCCACCAGGTCAGCGCGGTCCGCCGCCTCGCGCGACGTGGCGCCTGCCTCCCTGCGAGCACTGGCCGGGAAGATCGGCCTGCACGTCGGGACGGCGGTCATACCGTTCGACTTGGACACTCCCGCGTACACGGCCGTTCTCGCGAGCCAGTTCTCGGTCGTTACCCCGGGCAACGAGATGAAGTGGGGGGTAGTCGAGCCGGCCCAGGGCACTTACGACTGGTCGGGCGCTGACCGCCTGGTCGCGTTCGCGAAGCAGAACGGGCAGCGGGTGCGGGGGCACACGCTGCTGTGGCACAACCAGCTGCCGGGCTGGCTCACCACGGGCGTCGCGAACGGCACCATCAGCAACTCCCAGCTGACGGCCTTGCTGGAACAGCACATCTTCACTGAGGTGACGCGCTACCGGGGCAGGATCTGGCAGTGGGACGTCGCGAACGAGTTCTTCACCGACTCCAATCCCGCCACCATCAACCCGAACGACTTCTGGGTCTCCCACCTCGGGCCAGGCATCATCTCCCGGGCTTTCCGCTGGGCACGCGAGGCAGACCCGCACGCGCTGCTCTTCTACAACGACTACAACATCGCCGGCGAGGACGGCACGAACGCCAAGAGCGACGCGGCCTACGCGTGGCTCCGGCAGATGAGGGATCAGGGCGTGCCCATCGACGGCGTCGGAGACCAGGGACACCTCGACACCCAGTACGGATTCCCCACGCAGATGACCCAGGACCTGCAGCGGTTCGCCAGCCTTGGCCTGAAAACGGCCATTACCGAAGCTGACGTTCGCACGTTCGTCGACAGCCCGGCCACGCAGGTGCCCACCGATCACCTTGCGACGTTCGCGCAACCGTACGAGTTCTCGCAAATGCTCCAGGCCTGCCTCGCGGTCCCCCAGTGCATATCGTTCACGGCCTGGGGCTTCGGGGACGCAGACTCCTGGGTTCCCGGCTTCTTCACCGGCGAGGGATACGCCACGCTCTATGACGTGAACCTGCAGCCGAAACCGGCCTTCTTCGCCCTGCAGCAGGACCTCCAGCTCGCAGCCTACGGCGCCCCGCAACGGATCGACGGCCAGCCGCACTTGTAGCTGTTTCCCCACGGGCAGCGCAATCGAGCCTCTCCCCCGCGCCGCGGCGCCTTGCTCAGCCGATCTTGTGCCCGTGCTGGCGGGCGAGATCACCTAGCACGGCCGTGGCCCTGGATCTGTCCCCGCGGAGCGCTTGCAGCTCGACCGCCGCCAGCTGGGTGACCAGTCTCCACCGATTCCGTTCTGAGCGGCCGTCAACCTCGGCGAGCCGGTAGAGCACCTGCCCGTCGGCACGCATGACCCATTCCCAGGACATCGCCGCTAGCTCGCTGGCGGAACTGCTGCTGACCCGGGCGATTGCCCTCGGGGGGATCAATGCCATGACGTACGCCCTCTCGCCGGGTGACCCTTCGGCGATGAAGCCCCGTTTCCCGGGTCGGTCACGGCCCTGACAGAAGCTAGCCGGCTGCCCTGCAAAGGATTGCAGCCTCCGCCAGTATGTCAGGAATGTCACAGTCGCCGACCCCATACCGGCAGCTGCGCGGGCTCGGGATCTGGCGGGCGAGCGATACCCGGCACCGCCCCAGACCTCCACGCAGAGGCCGTGACCTGCGGCTTGGCCCACTGACCGTGATGAGGCAAGATCGCGCTTGCTGCTGACGCGGCACCTATGCCTGGCTTCAGGCGTTCGCCGTGTGCCGCCAGAAGTCCCGCATCAGGGCGGGCGGGGTCGGTCCGGCCATTTCCAGCTGGCTGAGCAGGATGGTGACCGCGCCGGTGGACGGGGTGATGTGCGCTGTGGTTCCGGTGCCGCCGACCCAGCCGTAGCGTCCCGGCACGTTCGACGCTCCCGCCGGCGAGCAGCATCCGGGCGAAGGAGTGCCAGTCATCGACGGTCGAGACCAGACCGCCGGCACCGGAGGGGAACACCGGCAGGCTGCTCCACTGCCCGTCGGGGGCGTCAACCAGCTCGAGACCGCCCGCCGGATCGGTTCGGTAGTAGCTGGTGAACCGGTCGAGCTTGCCGGCCGGAACCGCGAATCCGATGTCGGCCATGCCGAGCGGCTCGAACAGCCGCTCCGCCCGGAACTCGGGCAACGGGCGGCCCGAGACCCGGGCGATCAGCACAACAGTCCGACCGCCGGCAGCGAGAAGTCGGACGGGAAGCCGTACCCAGCGCGGAAGGTGAGCAGATCGGCCACGATGATCGGCCTGGCGGCCGGGACCACGTCGTCGACCGGACTGGCCGGCGTGCGGACGACTGCCGGTGAGGCCAGCTCCGGCAGCCATTGCCGGACCGGGTCGTCCAGCTCGATCCGGCCGTCCTCGACCAGTTCTCGTCGGCCCCGATAACGATCTCGCGCTCACGCTCGGAGAGAACCTTCCAGCCGAGCGCCTGCTCGGCCTACTTGCCAAGCGGCGGAGCGGCCTGTTCCACCAGCATCGTCATCTCGTACGCGACCAGGTCGAGGTCGGCTGCGGCGGTGCTGAGCACGCCGAGGCTTGATCCGTCATCGATCGCCATGATCACCAGGGTGCCCCGTTCCATGGTGACCAGGGCCTGGGTGACGGCACCGCCGTCAAATATCCGGGCTGCGCCACAGGCCAGGCTGATCAAGCCGGAGGTGATCGCGGAGAGCTGCTCCAGATGATCGGGCTGTATCCGGCCGGACACTGCCACCGGGACGCCGTCCGAGGACACCACGAGGGCGTACAGCACCTCGGGAACACGGTCGGTGAAGTCGGTGATGAGCCGGTCGAGGTCCTGCGGATGGAGGGCCGGATCCACGTGCTCCCCCTCAGTCGTCCTGGGTCGGCTGCTTCGCGTCGCGGTCCATCCGGGCCGCCGCCCGGGCCCGGCGGGAGCCCCGCTGGAAGCTGGCCAGCCTGCCCTGTGCGATCTGCGCCGATTCGGCCGCCGTGGCTTGCCGGGTCTCCCGGTCAACCCCAGCGCCGAGGTTGGCCTGCGGAATCCGCTGCGGCAGCCCGGCGGAGGTCGGGTCACCAGCCGCCGGGGTGTCGGCCGTCGCCGCGGCACGCAAGCCGCCGGCGCCGGAGGCCCCGGAGGCCGAGGCCGCGGCCGGCTGCCCCGCCAGCGTCGGCTGGCCGGCTTGTGGCACGCCGGGCCGGAGCAGGTCCCGGCCGCGGGTATGGAAATATTCGGATTCGACGGATTCGAAGATGGGCAGCGGGCAGCCCGGCTCCGCACCCGCCGGCTCCGGCACGGTCACGGCGAAGGAGGTGGCTGGAGCCGGGGACGGCACCGGCGCGCCCAGCGTCAGCGGGACGGCATCGGACATGGCGATCTCCGGACCTAAGGCAAACTCTGGCCCGGCGGCGACCCAGCGATCTGAGGGCCGAGGATCCCCGGCGTCAGCTACGGCGTCTGCTCCCCCGCTGGCCCCTGCCCGGAGGGCTTCGCCAGCTTGTCCCGGCCAGCCGCCGGGCTTGGCGTCCTGCGTGATCAGCGCGGCAGGAAGGTGCACCTCGGCAGTGGTACCGCCGCCTGGCGGCAGCACCAGCGCCACCTTGATGCCGTGCCGCGCCGCTAGGTGCGCGACCGCGAACAGGCCCATGTGCCGGGCGACCCCCGCGTCCGCGAGGGGCGGGTGGGCCAGCTGCCGGTTGAGCTGCCTCAGATGCTCCTCGGGCATGCCCATTCCTCGGTCGGTAATGTTGATCAGCGAGCTGCCGTCCCGCGCTTGGTGCCCGGACACGATTACCTGGGTCGTCTTGGGCGAAAACGTGGCGGCGTTCTCCAGCAGCTCGGCGAGCAGGTGCACCGTGTCGGCCGCAGCGCTCCCGCTGACTGAGCCACCCAGCTGGACGTTGAGGATGACCCGGTCATACTGCTCGATCTCGGACACTGCGGCCCGAAGCACATCAACCAGGGTGACTGGCCCGGTCCAGCGGCGTGACGTCTCGTGGCCCGCAAGGACGAGCGCGCTGTCTGAGTTGCGCCGCATCTGGGTGGCCAGATGATCCACCTGGAACAGGCTGGCCAGCCGTTCCGGGTCGTCCTCACCGAGTTCCAGGCTGTCGATCAGCCGCAGCAGCCGCTCCAGAAGCGAATGGCTGCGCCGGAAGAAACCGGCGAATACGGCACTGACGCTGCCGCGCAGCCGGGCCTCTTCCCCGGCCAGCCGCACGGCTTCCCGGTGCACCCGGTCGAAGGCGCGGGCGGCCTGGCCGATCTCGTCGGTGGACAGCACGTCGATCGGCGTCACCGGGGGAGGGCGCCCGGAGTTCCCGGCCATGCCCACCGCGCGGACCTCCGCGGGCAGGCGTGCCCTGGCGACATCCAGGGCGGCTGCTTCAAGCCGTCGCAGCGGGCGCACCACGGACCTGGCAATCATCAGGGTGGCCAGCAAGACAAGGATCAAGACGGCCAGCGCCGCGCCGCCGGTGATTATCGCGGACCGCATCGCGCTCCGCTGCAGGGCCCGGGCGTAGGCCGTGATCCAGGCCGCCAACTGCTGCTCGGCATGGCGCATCCAGCCGACCGTGTAGGACATCCCGGCCGACCACTGCTGGCTGGCATGGGCACCTAGGGCCAGCGCGCCGTTGCCGACCGCTGCCGCGCGTTGTTCCACCGCCCGGGCCTGCCCGGCCAGCGGGCCGGCCAAGGTCTCGGTGAGGGCCCAGCTCTCCTCGGGGGTCGCCGAGCTGCGGAACGATACCAGGTCACTGGCCTGCTGCGCCTGGGCGGTGGTCAGCGCGGTCAGCGCCCCGGGCCCGAAGTGGCGCTCGGCGAGCGCCGCACCCAGGATGGCCTGCTGCTGCGATGCCTGGTCCTTCATCCTGGACAGCCACCCGAGCGCGCGCACGCTGGTGATGAGCACGGAGTTGCCGCTCAGGTCGGCGATGCCGTCGATGACCGGGAACAGGCCAGCTGTGGCCGCAGAGTAGCTGTTGAGCACGGCCAGCGCGGGATCCTGGCTATGCGCCGCGTGCCTGCGCAAGCCAGGCAGTTCGGCGATGCTGGCCAGGCTCTTGGCCGCGCTGGCCCGCGTCTGGACCGGGTAGCCGCGGCCAAGGTGAAGAGCCATCCGGCGCACCGTGGCCGCCCAGCCGTCGGTGATCACATACTGCCGGCGCAGGGCCACAAGGCCCGCAGCCGAGCGCCCGTCCGCGATGAACGCGGCCGTATCGGCCCGCTCGTACTCCATCGCCTGCGCTAAGCCGGTGACCCGCTGGCTGAGCACCGCGAGCCGGCCGACCTGGCCGTACGCCTCCGCGCTGCGCGTCGCGTCAGTGACGCGCAGCCCGGTGAGCGCCAGGCCCAGCACCGTCGGAATGGCCACCAGGACGATCAGTCGGGAGGCCACCCGCCAGTTCCGCGGGGCCAGCGCCGAGCCCGCGCCACGATGGGCGGGCAAAGCGCCCGGAGGGGCGGCATCGGCGGAACTGGACTGGCTCACTGCGCGTCCTCGCTAATCTCGGAAACTGCTTTCGAGGCAACGGGCAATTCTCCGGGCCACCTGAGACAAGAGGCGCGAGAAGGTCACCTTTCCCCCCGTTCTTCCTATAGAAGATACCTCTGGGCTGTCTGCCGGGATACCGCCGCGCTAGGGCGTACGTGGCTGGCCACCGTGATATGAGCCCGGATTACTGCTGGTAAGCATGCACCCCCGGCTGACCTGGGACCGGTTTTGGTGACAGTGTGTGACCGCCCGGTCCACTCCGAGAGCGGGGTGATCTGCAGGCGAACCGGACCAAGATCATCGCCTAGTGTGGCGGAAGATGGGCATGACGATAGTCGAGACGTCAGCCGACCTGGCTGCGGCCGGCCGGCCGTGATGAGGTGAGGGACGCGAATACGACAGTGGAACTGAGGTAATGGCCTGTCGCGTAGTCGAATGCGCCGCTGCACGTTATCAGGCGCAGGGCCGCGTGCTCGGTCGCGCCGTAAATGATTTTCGCCGGGAAATTGGACTTGGAGTACTGGCGTACGCCGGTGACGCGGAAAACAGCGGTGATCCCGTCCGCGAGCGTCACCTCGACGCTGTCCCCTGGGCGGAGGCCCCCGAGGCGGAAGAAGACAGCAGGCCCCTGATAGGTATCGACGTGACCTTCGATGACCGACGCCCCGATCTGGCCGGGCGTCGCCGAGTACTTGTACCAGGCCGCCGCACTGGGCCTCGAGTAAAGCGACGGTACCTGGATCGTGCCGTCGGAGTTGACTCCCAGGTGCAGCAGTTTCGAGCTTGCGCCAATGGCCGGGATATCGATCGACACCGGCAGTGAGCGCCGCAGTGCTGGCCCGCGGGCCCTGTCTGCGGATGGCCCGGTAGCGCCCGCAGCCGCCAGGGACGGCTGCGGCGCGTGCTCCTGGGCACCGATCGCGACGCCGACAGCGGCGACCCCGCCCATGATGAGAAGGACGCCGACCACCCCGGCAACGCGGGCACGGAGGCTTCCTGGCGTACTGGGCGGGGAAGCGTACCCGCTCTGCGGCCAGGACATGACCACACGCAACCCGGCTATACGCCGCCACTCCACATCCCCCAATGCCGTCGTCCCTCCGTCTTCCCCAGGATGTTCGAATCGCGTAGCCTAATATCCCAATGATGAACAGGCCATTGCATGTCTGTACCGTCCGCAGGCTTTACCTTTATGGCCGTCGGTGCTTCCAGGATCTGCCTTCGGCTGGTGCTTTGACTGCCACCGGCTGCGCCATCTTGGCCATACTCGCTTCCGCGTCAGTCTCGGCCTGCACGGCGTCCTCGCCCTCGGCGACACCGACTCCATTCTCACCCGCGGGAACCGCCTCGGCAACACCGACTATCGCCCCTAGCGGCTCGGCTAGTGTCACCACGTCGAGCGCGAGCGCTAGGCCCTCGGCCAGCCCGTCGGCAACGCTGAGCCGGTCGGCCAGCCCGTTCCCTACCGCCGCTCCGGCCGATGGCGGCGGTGGCACGGCCGGAGTCCAGGACGTCCTGCTCTTCGGCCTCGGCGGAGCGGCGATCCTGGCCGGCGCCGGCAGCATCGCCTACCGCAGAAAAGTCATCAGGAACCGCTGACACACGTGGCCGCTGGGCCAGTCGGCAACCGTCGCCCGCTAGCAACGGTCATGGTCTGCTAGTGGGACGCGAACATGACCTCGGGGTAGCGCGGTGATGGTCCGGTGAGCAGGTGACTGTTGTGGTGGCGCAGG
>Ga0209839_10001182_pt1 | contig 13483 bp, 9 predicted proteins | sample OrgsoiDNA2013050_FD_185800 | JGI IMG/M metagenome (GOLD analysis project Ga0209839, IMG submission 185800) | Permafrost soil microbial communities from the Arctic, to analyse light accelerated degradation of dissolved organic matter (DOM) -... | ecosystem: Environmental > Terrestrial > Soil >... | reverse complement strand
CTCTGGACCGCGGGCTCATTACCCCCCAGCAGGCGGCGCAAATGTCCGACCGCGATGTGTTCAACCTGATCTTTCTTCCGGGATTTTCCACCGCCGACAAAATCACCAACGTCTCCGGGCGCGGCGTGGGCATGGACGTTGTGAAGACCAATGTAGAAAAGATTGGCGGTCTCGTGGATGTGCAGTCGTCGCCCGGGCGCGGCACAACCGTGCGCGTGAAGATTCCGCTCACGCTGGCGATCATTCCCGCCCTGATCGTGACGTGCGCGGGCGACCGCTTCGCCATCCCGCAGGTCAACTTGCTGGAACTGGTGCGGCTGGAAAGCGATGAAGTCGAAAAAGGAATCGAGAAAGTTCATGGCGTTCCCGTACATCGCTTGCGGGGACGCCTGCTGCCACTGGTGTATCTGAACCGCGAATTGCAGCTTCCCGAAGAGGATGTAACTGGGGACGGCGCAGTAAATATCGTGGTCCTGCAGGCCGATGAGCGCCAGTTCGGACTGATCGTCGACAAGATCAATGACACCGAAGAAATCGTAGTCAAACCTCTGCGCAAACAATTGAAGACGCTCAAGACATTTGCCGGGTCCAGCATTATGGGGGACGGGCGGGTTGCCCTGATCCTGGACGTGATGGGCGTGGCCCAACGCGCGAACGTGATTGCCGAATTGCGCGAAGACCACGGCATGGGAGACAAAGCCTCGCTTGCCGCCACGGCGGCGGAGAAGCTGCGCTACCTCCTTTTTGCGGGGCCCGGCGAATCGCGCATGGCCGTGCCTTTGGACACGCTGGCTCGCCTCGAAGAGCTGCCTGCATCGCAGGTTGAGCGCGCGGGCACGCACTGGGTGGCGCAGTATCGAGGCCAGATTCTGCCGCTGGTCAACCTGGAATTCGCGCTGCAGGAGCGTCGCCGCAGCCGTCAGCAGGCAAAGTTCATGGCGAACACTGCCACTGCTCCGCTGCAAGTGCTGGTCTGTCATCACGAAGGCCGGGCCGTAGGTCTGGTCGTGGAGAAGATACTGGACATTGTCGAGGATGCGGCGGAGTTGAAGTATCCCGCTAGCCGGCCCGGGGTGCTGTATTCGACAGTGATTCAGGAAAAGGTAACGGAACTCATCGACATTCCCGCCATTCTGAGCAGCTCGGGGCTGAGTTCGACGGCCTCAGGCACAGCGGTCGCAAATGCGGCGGAAGCGGGGAGCTAAGTCCATGGCCCATACTTCGCAGTTTTGTACGTTCTATCTTGACAGCCTGCTATTTGGCGTGGATCTGCAGGGTGTACAGGAAGTCATCCGCAATCTGGATATGACACAGGTTCCGCTGGCGCCCGGCGTGGTTCGAGGTCTGATCAACTTGCGCGGACAGATCGTTACGGCAATCGATCTGCGGCAGCGGCTGGGGCTCACGGCTCCGGCGGCTGGGGCGCTACCCATGAACGTGGTGGTGCGCTCGGAGGACGGAGCGGTGAGCCTGCTGGTGGATGAAATCGGCGATGTAGCCGAGGTCGACGAGGCCGCGTTCGAGCGTTCCCCAGAAACTCTCACCGGACCGGTGCGGGCCATGATTCTGGGCGTCTACAAGCTGGACGGTCGGCTGCTCCATGTGCTGGACAAAGAAAAGGCCTGCCAGGTGGGGGAAACGGTAGCGGTCGCGCACTAGCAGGTCGCAAGCGTTTCGGGGACGGTGCGACCCCGGCAGAGATTCTTGTAGATGAGAAATTCTGGCATGGAAATCTTGGTTCCGAAGGAGAAACGAATGAGACTCACACTGGGAAAGAAACTGGGGTTGGGCTTTGGGGTAATCCTGGCCTTGATGGCCGTTAGTGCTGTGATTAGCTATGTGAAGTTAGCCGACGTCAAACAGAACCAGGACGCCGCCTTCGACCGGCGCTTTCCCTCGCTCGAAGCATCCAGGAGGATGCAAAGGGATCTGAATCAGACGCAGAGCAAGGGCCGCCAGGCGGTGCTCGCGGGCGACGAACAAGAACGGTTCAAGGAGGCAGAGAAGTTGTACGGCGGTGCCTGGAACGACGTTGACAAAGATATCGCCCGGCTCGATGAACTGGCGCCCAGATGGACACACCAGGAAAACCGCGACCGGTTGGCCGCCATCAAAAAGCAGCTTCCCGAACTCCGCGCCGTCCAGGAGGCGGCAATGAATCGCGCCGCCAGCAGCGAACACGACGCCGTGGCGAAAGCCGGGAATGATTTTACGGACAAAGCCACGGCGGCGACCGAACCGATTAAAGCGTCCCTCGGAGACCTTGCGGATTCTTTCGAGAAGCTTCTGCAGCAGAACCACGAAGACGCCAATGCGGCCACCCACTCGATGAATCTGACGATGCTGGTCAGCACTCTCGTGGCCCTCGCCATCGGCATTTTTGTGGCTATATTTCTGAGCCGACGCATTTCCGCGTCCACCCAAGCCCTGCTGGTGCAGGCCGAGGCGATCGCCGGCGGAGATTTGACGCGGGATGATTTGGAATTGCTCAGCCAGGACGAACTGGGCGACCTTACGACGGCCCTCAACAAAGTGAACGGCAGTTTGAAAACCATGATCGTGGCCATCACAGAAAACGCGCAACACGTGGCCAGCGCCAGCGAGGAGCTGTCCTCCACCAGCCAGCAAATTTCCGCGAACTCGGAAGAAACTTCGACCCAGGCCGGAGTGGTCTCCCAGGCAGCCGCCCAGGTCAACACCAACCTGCAGAGCGTTTCTACCGGCGCCGAGGAAATGACCTCCACCATCCAGTCCATCGCCAGCAACGCGCACGAAGCCGCCACCGTTTCGTCCAACGCCGTGCAAACCGCGCAGGCCGCCAACGCCACTGTCACCAAACTAGGCGTCTCCTCGGCCGAGATCGGCGAAGTCATCAAGGTCATCACTTCGATCGCCCAGCAGACCAATCTATTGGCACTGAACGCCACCATTGAAGCGGCCCGCGCGGGCGAGGCTGGCAAGGGATTCGCCGTGGTCGCCAATGAAGTGAAGGAACTCGCCAAACAAACCGCCAACGCGACCGAAGACATCAGCCGCAAGATCACGGCGATCCAGACCGACACCAAGGGCGCGGTCGAAGCCATCGGTACCATCAGCGGTGTGATCGGCCAGATCAACAACATTTCCGGCACCATCGCCACCGCAGTGGAGGAGCAGAGCGCCACGACCAACGAGATGACGCGCAACGTGGCCGATGCAGCGAAGGGCTCGGGCGAGATCACCCACAACATTGCCGGAGTCGCGGAAGCGGCGCGGGGAACCTCGACCAGCGCGCAGGAGTCGCAGAAGGCATCGGACGAACTGGCCCAGATGGCCGTGCAACTGCGCGGCCTTGTCGGACAGTTCAAGATCGTCACACAGGAATCCGCCCAGCGGGACGGCTCCTCCGGCAAGAGTATGGCTGCGGGTGCGGGAAGCTAAATAAGGAGCGCGGCCTTGAAGGAAGAAACCATCGGCGCCATGCGGAGTCCGGGATTTTTTTCGATTTTCTGGTGCTGAGGAGGAGCAATGAGGATCACCATTGGAAGAAAGCTGGGCTTGGGATTTGGCGGTTTGCTGGTGATCCTCGCAGCCATGGGAGTCGTGGCCTACAACGCGGTTGGACAACTGACACGGAACTCTCAACGGGTCGTCAAGATGATGACAAAAAAAGACACGGCTTCTCAGATTGACGCCGAGATCGAAAAACAGACGACCGGAATCCGCGGCTTCCTGATCGCCGGGAGAGAGGATCTGCTCAAGATCGATGAGGATGGCCAGCAGGAATTCGATCAGAACATGGACCGGCTGCAGAACACCATCGTAACCGACGAAGGCAGGCGGCTCTACGCCGAGATCCGCCGTTCCTATGACGAATATCGCGCCATCGCCGACCGGGAGATCAAGCTGCGGCGCGCGGGGAAGACGCAGGAAGCGGAAGAACTTGCCTTCGACCCGCAGACGAGCCAGATCCGCGGCCAGTTGCGCAAGGCAGTCGCTGACTTCAACGCTCTGGAAGAAAAGCTGGCCGGCGAGCTCTTAGCCACACAGGCCGCGGAGGAGTCGCGCGCGGGTTCCCTATTGTGGATGCTGGCCGTCGCCGGCGTCGCGATTGGATTAGGGGTTGCGGTTCTGATGACTCGCTCCATTGCGGCAGCCGTCGCCCGGATGCTCGCACTGATTCAAGAAGTCGCTGCCAAGAACCTGACGGCCGCCGACATGGAGATCACCAGCGAGGACGAAATCGGCACAGCCGGCATTGCGCTCAATGAGATGAAGAACAGCCTTCACGAAGTAATGCAATCGATTACCGAGACGGCGCAGCACGTGGCTGCCGCCAGCGAGGAACTGTCCTCCACCAGCCAGCAGATTTCCGCCAATTCCGAGGAAACCTCGGCGCAAGCCGGAGTCGTCTCGCAAGCCGCCGCACAGGTGAACACCAACCTGCAGGGTGTTTCCACCGGCAGCGAAGAGATGACCTCCACCATTCAATCGATCGCCAGTAATGCGCATGAAGCGGCCACCGTCGCTTCCAATGCCGTGCAGACCGCGCAGGCCGCCAACGCCACCATCACCAAGCTGGGAGTGTCCAGCACAGAAATCGGCGAAGTCATTAAGGTCATCACTTCCATCGCGCAGCAGACCAACTTTCTCGCCCTCAATGCCACCATTGAAGCAGCCCGTGCGGGCGAAGCTGGCAAAGGTTTCGCCGTAGTCGCGAATGAAGTGAAGGAACTTGCGAAACAAACCGCCAAGGCGACCGAAGACATCAGCCGGAGAATCACCGCCATTCAGACTGATACCAAGGGAGCGGTCGATGCTATCGGAATCATCACGGGCGTGATCAGCCAGATCAACGACATCTCGGGGACGATTGCCACGGCGGTGGAAGAACAGAGCGCGACCACGAACGAGATGACGCGCAACGTGGCGGATGCGGCCAAGGGATCGGGCGAGATCACCCATAACATTGCCGGCGTGGCAGAAGCGGCACGCGGCACCTCCAACAGTGCGCGGGAATCGCGGAAGGCCGCCGACGGACTTGCAGAGATGGCCGTGCAGCTGCGAGGCCTGGTCGGTCAGTTCAAGATCAGCGGCACAGCTTCGAACACAGCGTCACCCGCGCCCAGGAGCCGGTCCGCGCAGGCTGGCGCGTAAGAGCCGCAGGGCCTTTGCCGATCGGCCGCCGTGCGAAGCCCGGCTCCGTTCCCGGCATCTTTTGCCCACTCGGCCTCCGAAGTAACACCGGAACCTTCTTGAGAGATGGTCCCCACTAAAGCTGAAGCCCTTCTTGCCGAAGTCGAAGGTAGTACATGACCTCGGGCGTGCCTTCGAACAAGCGCGGCCCAAAACGGAGACTCTAAATGCAAACGCCCTCTTCGGCATCGATCCGAGCGGCCGCGGCGCTGACTGTCGTCCTTTGGCTGGGATTCACCATTCCGGCGGGAGGACAGGAGGCGCCTGGATCCCCGGCGGCGCAGGACAAGCTCGACCAGCAACTACTGGACCGCGTCCAGGGGTTGGAAAAACAGGTTCAGGAACTCAAAGGCCAGCCGGCCGCCGCGCCCATGGCCCCGGTTCCTCCCCCGGAACTCGTGGCGGAACCCCCGGCCGTTCACGAGGTCGCTCCGCGCCTGCAGCTGAATGTATTCGGCGACGTAGGCTTCGAAGCCACAGACCGGAAGGCGGTCACCTCGAACACCTTCGAGATCGGATCGCTAGACATTTTCATGACCGCCCGGCTGTCTCCGAAATTATCGCTGCTCGGAGAAGTGCTCTTCATCCCGACCGAGGACAATAGCATCAGCCCCGACGTCGAGCGGCTCCTGTTGCAGTACCGGCAGAGTGACTACTTCGGGTTTGGAATCGGCCGTTATCACACCACAATCGGCTACTACGACACCGCTTTCCACCAGGGAGCGTGGTTCGAAACCGCAATCGGGCGCCCATTCATGTATGCCTTCGACGATCAAGGCGGCTTCCTCCCCTTGCAGGAAGTAGGCATTACTACCTACGGCAAGATTCCTTCGGGAAAGTTGGGCCTGAACTATGTGGCGGAGGTAGGTAACGGGCGAAATCATTTGCTGGGCGGAGAGCCGGCGCAGAATGCGCAGGATTCGAACAACGGGAAGTCCTTCAATGTCGCCGTATTCGCTCGCCCCTCCGGGATCCCGGACCTGCAAGTCGGGTTCTCCCTATATCACGACTACCTGACTTTCTCCGACAACATCAACCACAGCGAACTGATCACGACCGCGCATGTGGTGTACCTGAACTCGAAGTATGAATTCCTGAACGAGGCCATGCTCGTCCGCCACGTCGGAAGCAGCACCAATGCGCCGGGGGTATTCCATACCCCTGCGTTTTACACGCAGTTTTCCCGAGCTTTCGGCAAGTACCGCCCGTATTTCCGTTTCCAGTACATCAACGCTGCCGCAGACGAACCGATCTATGGCGATCCGACGGACGGGCCGGTGGTGGGCCGGCAACAGGGTGCGTCCGCAGGCGTGCGCTATGACTTCAACGACCACGCCGCCTTCAAGCTGCAATACGACCGCTTGACGATTCGCGGACAAGGCAGCGCCAACGGACTGGACACGCAATTCGCATTCACTTTCTAAGGGAGACTGTCATGCAAGAACCTAAAATATCGAGGATCCGACTAGGCGGAATCGCCCTCCTGTCGGTGCTTCTGGTTACGGTAATTGGGATCGCGCCGCAAACGGCACAAGCGGGAGGCGACCCCATTGTGGTCATCGTAAACGGTGCGAATCCGGTCGAGAGCCTGAGCGCCGGCGACTTGAAGAAATTGTTCCTTTCCGACCGCAGCAAATGGGACACGGGCAAGTCGGTGGCCCCGGTGATCGTGACCGCTGGCGCGCCGGAAAGGACTGCGTTCCTGAAGCAGGTGTGCGGCATGAGCGATGGCGACTTCGGGAAATACTTCATGCAGGCAGCCTTTACGGGAAAGTCGGCCACTCCGCCCAAGGAGGTGACCAGCTCGGCGTCGGTCAAAAGCTTCGTGGCATCTTCTCCGGGCGGCATCGGTTTCGTAAAAGCGATGGACTTCCACGGTAACGGCAGCGATGGTGGGGTGAAGGCCCTGAAGATCGACGGAGTGCAACCCGGCGATCCCGGTTACAAGCTGCGAATGTAGGGCGCGCGACTCGAGGAATTCCCTTGCGGACGATCAAAGGCAAGCTTTTCGGACTCACGATCTGCGGCCTGCTGTTTATCGCGGGCGTGAGTGCAACCGGCTCTTGGGGCATCACTTCGGTGGAGAAAACCACGGCAGCGGTGGGGGCCACGGGCTCGGCAATCCGCAATCACATTGAAGCCGGAGTCTACAACGATACGGTTCGAGCCGATGTGTCCGCGGTGTTCACGGAAAAAGGCGACGAACAACAGAACAAAGTGGAAGAGTTCAGCCAGCATTGCAAGCTGCTGCAGGATCGCATCGGTAAAGCCCGGGACCTGGCGGTGGATCCGGCGAGCCGCGCTCTGCTCAACGAAGAGAGCACCCTGGTGGGGCAATACGTGCAGGCGGGCCAGGCGCTGGTGGACAGCATTGTGCACCAGCCCAGCGAGGCTCCGGCGCGACTGGGACCTTATCTGGAGTTGTACAAGGATCTGCAGGGAAAAATTGAAACAGCCAGCGACCAACTGGAAAAAAGCTCGAAGGAAGCGGAGGCGGAAGCGGATGCCAAAGGCCGGCGGGCGACGCGCGCCATTTTCTCAATGTGCGGAATTTCGCTGCTGCTGATGCTGGCCATCGCGGGGCGGATTACCTGGAGTATCAGCCAAGGATTGGATTCGTTCTCAAACCGGATTCGCGCCATGGCGGACGCGAACGATCTGACGTCGCGTGTAGACGAGGACCGCAGCGACGAAATCGGGCAGTTCGGCCATTCCGTCAACATATTCGTGAGCAAGATACACAACATCCTGGCGCAGATCACAGACAATGTGCAGCACGTTGCCAGAGCCAGCGAGAAGCTCTCCGCCACGAGCCACCAGATATCGGCGAATTCGGAGGAGACCTCGGCGCAGGCCGGGGTTGTGTCGCAGGCCGCCCAGCAGGTGAACACCAATCTGCAGAGCGTATCGCACGGCAGCGGGGAAATGACATCCACCATTCAGTCCATCGCCTCCAACGCGCACGAGGCCGCGACCGTCGCCTCCAATGCCGTACACACCGCCCGCTTAGCCAACGATACTGTCACCAAACTAGGTGCTTCCTCCGCCGAAATCGGCGAGGTCATCAAGGTCATCACGTCGATCGCGCAGCAGACGAACCTGCTCGCTCTAAACGCGACCATCGAAGCTGCCCGCGCCGGAGAGGCCGGCAAGGGCTTCGCCGTGGTCGCGAACGAAGTAAAAGAGTTGGCCAAGCAGACCGCGAAAGCTACCGAAGACATCAGCCGCAAGATCACCGCAATTCAGACCGACACCAAGGGCGCCGTGGAAGCGATCGGCACCATCACGGGTATCATCGGCCAGATCAACGACATTTCCGGCACCATTGCCACGGCCGTGGAAGAGCAGAGCGTCACAACCAACGAAATGACGCGCAACGTGGCCGACGCCGCAACCGGTTCGGGGGAGATCACGCGCAATATCGAGGGCGTGGCCGAGGCGGCGCGTGGCACGTCTGCCAGTGCACAGGAGTCGCAGAACGCCGCCAACGAGTTAGCTGAGATGACGGTGCAACTGCGCGGCCTGGTGGGGCAGTTCAAGATCGAAGCATCGGCAAGTCCAGCCATCGAAAATGCCATGCCGCCCGCCAGAATCATAGCCGCAACCGCTGGTAGCTGATCCGGCTCCGCCGAAAGAAAAGGCCAAATCAATTGCCGCCTACGATGAAAAAACGAGTGCTCCTGGTTGACGACGCAGTGGTGGTTCGCAAGGCGCTGTCCGTCGCCATCGATCAGGATCCGGATCTTGAGGTTGCCGGTACTGCGGTCAACGGGCGAGTCGGGCTGGCGAAATTCATTTCGTTAAAGCCCGACATCGTGCTGCTCGACGTTGAGATGCCCGAGATGAACGGGATTGAAACTGTCCGCGAATTGCGCAAAATCGACAGCCGCGTTCCTATCATCATGTTCAGCAGCGTGACCGAACAGGGGGCGGCAGTCACGCTGGAGGCGCTTTCGTTGGGCGCTTCCGATTACGTCACCAAGCCCAGCAACATCGATATGACCGCCACGCTGGAGGCGATCTCGCATGAACTTATCCCCAAGGTGCGAGCGCTTTGCCGCTTGCCCGAAACGCGCGCCAGCGTGACTTCCGAAGTGAAGTCCCCAGTGCGCGCGCCCGCGCTTCCTCTCCCTCCGCGTGCGCGCTTGTTGTCTCCGGTGCAGGTGGTCGCCATCGGAGTATCAACGGGCGGACCCGATGCGCTGGCCCACGTTCTACCGGCGCTGCCGAAAGATTTCCCCGTGCCGGTTGTCATCGCGCAGCATATGCCGCCCATTTTCACCTCGCTGCTGGCATCGCGCCTGACGGCAAAGACGAATCTTCCGGTGCAGGAATGCGTTTCCGGCGAACCGCTCACCCCAGGCCGCATCGTGATCGCTCCCGGAGACTTCCATATGGTGGTGAACCAGGAAAATGGCGTCGCGATGCTGCGTACGCACCAGGGACCAAAGGAAAACTTCTGCCGCCCATCCGTCGACGTGCTCTTCCGCTCGATCGCCGCCGTATATGGCGCGCGCACGCTTGCCGTGATCCTTACCGGCATGGGCCAAGACGGCGTGAAAGAGTGCGACGCGTTCCGCCGCCTGGGCGCCCGCATCTTCGTGCAGGATGAAGCCACCAGCGTGGTTTGGGGAATGCCGGGGTTTGTCGCGCGGGCGGGCCTGGCCGACAAGATTCTTCCGCTCGATCAAATCGGTTACGAGATCGTGCGTGCCACCACTATGCAGATTGCGGCGCGCACGCAAGCCTGAGATCGTCCCTGATTACGTCTTGGTGAGACTGTCGAGGTAGCGATTGTTGTAGAACGTTGTCGCCTTCTGCACGAATTCCAGAATCTTGAACATGCGGTCGCGCCCTTCGCGGTTCATCTCGCGGAACTGTACCGCGATGCCGGAACCAGGATCGAGTCTGGCCACAATGCCTTCCGCCTTCAGGCTCGTGTCGTCCATCGAAAATCCCAGCGTGATTTTGCTGCCGGCGGGGACGATGGTGCTGGTTTCCACGTAGCAGCCTCCAATACTGACGTCGGTCAGGTTGGCGAACATGGGAGTGCCGCCCACGTCCGTCGTCAACTCGATCGTCACGCGGCACTTCATGCGCGGGTGCGATCGCCGGTCTTTGTAAGCCAACTGCTTCTGCTTTTCCAGATACATGCGCCGGTCGGCTTCGGCTAAAAGCTGCTCGGCGTCCTTGCCGTCTTCGGGATAGAGCGCGCGGCCAACGCTGAGCGAAAGAATTTCTTCGCCACAGACTTCGCTTCCCGCCTGCTTCGCCAGCGCCCGCATCTGCTCTGCTTTTTTACCGGCTGCGTCCGCGGCCAGTCCGGGAGCAATCACGACGAACTCGTCTCCGCCCATGCGCGCCACGTAGTCATATTCGCGGCAGCTGTCCTTCAACGCTTGGGCAAACAGCCGCAATACTCGATTCCCTTCCAGATGGCCAAAGCGGTCGTTGATTTGCTTGAAGCCGTCCATGTCGGAAACCATTACGGTCAGCGTCGAATTGTCGCGCTTGCAACGGGCCAGATCGCGATCGAGTTGCAGGAACAGCGAGCGGGCATTCGGCAGCCCGGTCAGATAGTCAGTGGTGGCGGAGTTTTCCGCCTGCGCGAACTTGAGCGCATTCTCGATCGACAGCGCCATCTTGCTGCTGACCGCCAGCAGGATGCGCAGATTGTCGGTGGTAAAGGCATCGCGTTCACCGCGGTAGAGCGCCAGCACGCCAGTCACTCCGCCTACGCCCTCCAGCGGCACGGCCAATGCTGAGCGCAGCGTGCTGAACTTCGACGGATCATTCAGATATCCCGGCTCGACTGAGGGATTTCCGTTCACGATCGGCTTCCGGTTCTGCGCCACCCAGCCGGAAAGCCCATGTCCGACCGGAATGCGCAAGGAGGAGAAGAGGCGATAGTTGTCTCCGTTTACGTACTCAGGAACCAGTTCATCCTCGCGCCGGATGTAAATTGCGATGGCATCGTAGGGGACCATCGGCTTGAGCTTGACGGAAAAGACGGAGAGTGTTTCGGTCAGACTCAGCGATGCGCCCAGATCCTGGCTGAGTTCGAATAGCGATTGCGCTTCTTGCCGAGCGGCGGCGATGGAAGACAGGAACGTGGTTTCGCGGCCGGCGTAATCCTGCACGGTTGCATTTTCGAATCCGGCAGCGGGCTCCAGGCCGCGCTCGATCTTGATGGCCGTGGACAGGGGGCCGTTGGGATCAGCCGCGGACTTCGACACCGCCAGGCGCTCCAGTTGAATGTAGCGCTTCTGCAGAACGTCGACCACTTTCGGATCGAATGACTTGCCCGACTCCGCGGCCAGCTTCTGCATAACCTCTTTCAGAGGTAAAGCGCGCCGGTACTGGCGATCGGAAGCCAGCGCGTCGAGGTAGTCAACCGCTGAAAGGATGCGGGCTCCAACGGGAATCTCCGCTCCCTTCAGGCCCATGGGATAGCCGGAGCCGTCCCACTTCTCGTGGTGGGCGCGGACGATGGGCACCACCGGATACGGGAAACGTACGCGCTCCAGAATCTCCGCGCCTACGAGAGTGTGAATCTTCATCTTCTCGAATTCTTCCGGCGTCAGGCGGCCTGGCTTCGAGATGATGTGCTCCGGCACGGCGAGCTTGCCAATATCGTGCAACAGCGCCGCAGCGTGCAGAGCCTCAAGCTCCGGACCTTTGACGCCCAATTCTTTCGCGACTTCGATCGCGTAGATTCGTACGCGCTGTAGGTGTTCGTGCGTCGTGTGATCTTTCGCTTCAATGGCCAGCGCCAGCGCTTCGATCGTCCGAAGGTGCAGGTTCGCCATCTCCTCGACGTGCCGCTTCTCGTCCTCGAGTTTTCCCAGGTAGAGCCGATACGACCGGTAGATGAGGTAAACAGCCGGCACCAATAGCAGCGACGTTTCCCAGTTAAACGATTGATTGAGCCAAGCGATCGCCCCTGCGATTCCAGCTCCCACCAGGTAGTAAGGGAACGACCAGAAATAGCAGTCGACCAGAATGCGCGTCAGCGGACGGCGCTCGGTCAGTGAAATGACCGCCGCAATCGATCCCGCATTAGCGATGAAATAAACAACAGCCGCCAGCCCAAGCAGCACGGCGTTGTTATCCACCACTAGCCTTGCCAGCGGGTGGTGATAGACCAGGTAGGCCAGCGCGGTCGATACCGCCCCCGCGCATATGTTGAACGTAACCTGAATCGCCTTGGGCCGCTCCGGATACATACACTGCGCCAGCATGGAGACCGCGCCCAGAATCAGCGTCTCAGTAAAACTGAGCTCCAGGATGCCGATCAAAATGAAAAGGAAATTCACCGACAGCGTCCCAGTGATTCCCGGCAAGTTAACCTTGAGCCGCGACGCAAGAATTGCTATGCCCAGATAGCAGATGAACTCGGCAATATTCTTGCTGCTCTGGTGGATTCCGCCGTAAATGAGCGTACCCAGTCCGGCGCTGACGATCAGGCTGATAAACAGCTTGGCAGCGAGAGACATGCCTCTCCACGAATGAGAGTGCGAAGGCAGACCTATGGCACCGCTGGTTGCACCAGTCATACGAGTAAACACACTGCGGCCGGGGCGGGGATTCCCAGCTACTTCATAGATATCAGCTAACGCTTTTAGAAACAATGATTTGGAGGATTTCTGAAAAACTTCGGTAACCATTTCCCGAACCTGTGGAGGTTGACAAGTATGGGATCATGGGGCACACCTCAGGGGGTCGCAATGAACAAATGCTCGGGAATACCGCGCTTTGTGCTCGGATGGGTCATGGTCTGCCTGGCTGGCTTACTGTTGCCGGCACCATTGCAGGCCGAGCCCCTTTCCCTTCAAGCACTTGTGACGGTCAACGATGATCATACGACCGCGTCACTATAGCTGAATCAGTCTCAGTTCCACGTCGCGAGCCGCTTGCGCTACATTCTCAGGCTTGCCGAGATCTCGCCAGTAATATTCGTCCGCCCGGAAGGCGAGAATCTTTTCGTCTTGGCCGGCGAGACGCAGATAGGTCGGGATGATGGAGAAAGCGCCCGTCTCAGTCAGGATCGAGAGCAGCCGCGGAGAGATCACATGCACGCCGCAAAATGCCAGCGGTTGTGTTTTTCCTGAAGGCCGAACAATCTCCGGTGACTGGTCGTGGCCTGTTTGCCGCCCGCAGAGCTGATTCTGCTCGTCGAATAACAAGTATCGCGAGGTCTCGCGATCCTGAACCGCCAGCGTCGCGAGCGCCTGATTGGTACGATGAAACAGCAGCATGCGATGGAAATCGATCGTGCTGAGAACATCGACGTTGTGCACAAGAAAAG
>Ga0209839_10001181_pt1 | contig 13483 bp, 9 predicted proteins | sample OrgsoiDNA2013050_FD_185800 | JGI IMG/M metagenome (GOLD analysis project Ga0209839, IMG submission 185800) | Permafrost soil microbial communities from the Arctic, to analyse light accelerated degradation of dissolved organic matter (DOM) -... | ecosystem: Environmental > Terrestrial > Soil >... | reverse complement strand
GATCGCCCCGGATACCTTCTCGCAGGCCCGCCAGAACAACCGGTTCTGAATGGCCGCAGCCAGCCCGGCAGTCACCGTCCTCGGCGCACCGATCGGCGGCTCCGCGCGCATTATCTTCGTCGGCGTCCGTCACTTAAGTTAGCATCACACCACCGCTCGGCGGTATCCCGGCAGGACAGGCCCTACCATGCCGGTACCGGATCAGGTAACGTCCCGCCCTGTCGTGCAGCCTTGCCAACTGAGGGCCATGCCGGGGCCCGGAACCGCCACGCCCGCATCTACGCGCCGACAGCACATCGAACACGCCGCCGGATAACCGGCCACGCCCACCCTGGTCGTGTTACTTAATTCCATGAATCTCCCCGGACTAGGGAGATTTCCCGCTTTTCCGTGTAGTCCCCCTCGGACACAGATGCTGTTAGGCCTGCGACAGGCCGGCGCCCTGGAGCGGGGACAGTGCCCTGGCGCGCATCCGCCGCAGCAGCCGGGTGCCGGCGGTCCGCACCAGGGGGTGGACACCGTTGCTGGAGTCGGCTTCGGCTTGCCACCGGTCCCGCCGGGCTGTCAGCGTTGCCGGGTCGGCCAGCTCGGTGCAATCTAGGGTGTCGTGGTTCACGTCGACGACGATCGTGTCGCCGTTCTCCAGGAGCGCGATCGGGCCGCCTAGCGCGGCTTCGGGTGAGATGTGGCCGATGACCAGTCCGACCGAGCCTCCGGAGAAGCGGGCGTCGGTCATCAGCGCGATCGTGATGCCACGCTGGCGGCACAGTGCGGTGATCCGGGATGTCGGGTCGAGCATCTCTGGCATGCCCGGCGCGCCGCGGGGGCCCTCGTAGCGGATCACCACCATGTCGCGGTCCGCGAATTTCTCCGGCGCGGACGCCAGCGCCTCGATCAGCGCCGCCTCACCGTCGAAGACCCGGGCGCGGCCGGTGAACCGGCCGTCCTCCATGCCGCCCTCGACACCGGCGAGCTTGATCACGGCACCACCGTCGGGCGCCAGGTTGCCGCGGAGCATCCGCAGGCCGCCGGCCGGCTTGAACGGCGCCGACAGCGGGTGGATCACCTCGCCGTCCGGCGGGGGCGGGGCCAGCCGGGCGACCTGCCCGGCCAGGGTCTCGCCGGTGCAGGTGATGCAGTCGCCGTCGAGCACCCCGGCATCGAGCAGCTCGCGGACGATCACCGGCAGGCCGCCCTTGGCGTCGATATCGACCATCGAGTAACGGCCGAACGGACGGGCGTTAACCAGTACCGGCAGGGTCCGCGAGGCCTTATTGAAGTCCTCCTGGCTGATCACCTCGTGCCAGAAGTCGATACCTGCGGCCCGGGCCAGCTCCGGCCCGTGCAGCACTACGTTGGTCGAACCGCCCATCGCGATGGCCACCAGCGTCGCGTTACGCAGCGCGGCCGCGGTGACAATGTCCCGCGGACGGAGGTCTCGCCCGGCCAGCACCTGCAGCGCGTCGAGCAGCTGGGCCGGGAACTCCCCGATCCGGCGCGGATCCTCCGAGGCGGGACTCACCATGTGCAAGGGCTCCATGCCGCAGGTGGCGATGAACGACTGCATGGTGTTGTAGGTGAACATCCCGCCGCAGCTCCCGTGGCCGGGCGAGGCCTCCATGGCGATGCGCCGTCGTTCCCCGGGCGGATCGGCCGCCGCCTGGAAACAGGAGATGATGTCGATCGGCTCACCGGTCCGGGAGTCCGTGCCGGGCCGGATCGAGCCGTCGGACATGATCACCGCGGGCACGTTGTGCTCAAGGATCGCGGCGAGTGTCCCGACCGGAGGCTTGTCGCAGGCGACCACCGCGATCACCCCGCGCACGTCGCTGCCTTCCAGGTGCAGGCACACGCCGTCGTTCGTGGTCTCGCGGCCGATCAGCGAGTAGCGCATCTGGGCGGTGCCGTTGCGCTGCCCGTCGGAGATGCCGCTCGCGTAGTTCGGTGCGATGACCCGGACCGGCAGGTCCGCCGCGGTCACCCGGCGGCGCAGCTCGGCCTGGATCGCCTCGACCTTCGCGGGCACTCCTGCATAGCAGATGCTGTCCCCCAGGTTGCCGACGACTCCCCACACGGGACAGTGGATCTTGTCCGGATCCTGGCCCTGCAGCCGCGCGGTCGCGACCGCCTGCGTGTCCTGTCCCGGCTTCCAAGCCGCCGCGTCGCTCACCGTTGACCTCTCGACCAGCTTCGGTGGATAGAGCTCGATCGTAGCCAGCCGCGGCCAGAAGATGGTGCCGGGAAGGACTATGTCCGTTCCGCCCCGGAACGGGGAACAAACGGGGCAGAGCCACGAGAGGGTGATGAGGATGCGTGCCGTCGTGTTCGCGGCCGTGGGAGAGCTGACCGTCGCCGAGCGGCCCGAACCGGTGCCCGGGCCCCGTGAGGTGGTCATCGAGACCGCGGCCGTGGGCATCTGCGGTACCGACACGCACGTGCTCGACGGCGAGTTCGAGGGCACCGTGTTCCCGCTGGTCCCGGGGCACGAGGCGACGGGCACGGTGGTGGCGCTCGGCCCCGGTGCGGACGAGGGGCCCAGCGCGCTGGCCGTAGGCGACCACGTGGCGGTGAACCCCAGCTCGACGTGCGGCGAGTGCGATCTGTGCCTGACCGGGCGGCAGAACCTGTGCCGGGCCTGGAACGGCATGGGCGTGGTGCGGGCGGACGGCGCCGCCCAGCAGCGGTTCACCGCCCCGGTGGCCAATGTGTTCAGGCTCCGCCCGGACACCGACGTGTTCGAGGCGGCGCTGATCGAGCCGCTGGCCTGCGCCATCCACGGCTGGGACGTGCTGCCCCGGCGGATGGGCGACCATGTGCTGGTCTACGGATCAGGGACGATGGGCCTGCTCATGGCCCAGCTGGCGCCCCGGGCCGGGGCAGCCTCGGTCACGATCATCGACGTCAACCCGGACCGTCTGGTCACCGCAGCCGAGGTCGGCATCGAGCACCGGTACACGAGCGCCGGCGACGCGGACCGCGCGGAGTGGGACGTGGTCATCGACTGCACCGGGAGCATCGCCGCGATCCAGGACGGCCTCCCGCGGGTCATGGCCGGCGGCGTGTTCCAGCACTTCGGCGTGGCACCCGCCGACGCCACCGCACGCTACTCGCCGTTCCGGGTATACCGTGACGAGGTTTCCGTGGTCGGGACGATGGCCGTGCTCAACTCGTTCGGGCGGGCGGTAGCGATGTTCGAGACGGGCGCGATCAAGGCCCAGCCGATGATCAGCCACAGCTTCACGCTCGAAGACTACGCCCAGGCGCTGCGGATGTTCCGCGCCGGCCAAGGGCGCAAGCTTCAGGTGCGGCCGAACCAGGACACCTCGCGGACACTGCTCGGCCAGCGCCGTTAAACTGACCCACCATCGCCGGCATGACCGGAGCACGCCAAGCCGGACCGCGGACGCGGCAGTTCGTCCGTGTTATCCGCGTGTTGGACCCCTCCCGGAGCCGGACTTGTGTTGCTGGTGTGTTGGCCGCAGCAGCCGCTGCGCTGCGCCCCGGCCCCGACGTGCCTGCCCGAGGCCCGAAGACCGACCGCCGTCGGCCACCCGCCCATCCAGCTACCCCCTGCGGCCAGGCCGGGAATGACGCATCGTGAGGAACGGAACGTGCGTCGACGGATCAAACCACTCCTCCCTGCCGAATATTTGCGGCTCTCCGCGCTCAGGCGTCGGGGCTGCGCCGGGCACAGAGCAACCAGTTCGGGACAGCGCCGATCCGCGACGGCGCCGTTATGCCCGCCACGCGACTTCTCAGCCGCCATTCCGGCGGCGCAGCGTCTCAGTCCGCATCAGCTGGTTCCCCGGCGCCGCTGATGTCGATCGCCAAAGGGTTCATACCCATCCCGTGGCGCTCGTCCTGCCACACTTGGTCAATGACGCCGTGGCGGATCCGGGACTTTCACGATGATGATCTCGACGCAGCGATCCGGTTGTGGGACGACCCCGCGACAGGCACGAGCGCGCCCGTGTTCGGGCTGTCTGACCTGATCGCCGCGGTCCGCGCGGCGGCGCCGGCGGTGGTAGCGGTCGTGGGTGACGACCTGGTCGGGACCGCGGTCGCGACCATTAGCGGCGCCCGGGCCTGGCTGATGCGCATCAGCCTTGCGCCTGCCTGGCGGCAGCGGGGCATCGGCAGCGCCATGCTGACCGAGCTCGAACGACGGCTGGTAGCTGCGGGCGCGCATAGGATCGCCTGCCTGCTGGCGGACCAGGGCGAGATGGGCGCGCTCGCCCTGGAGCATTGCGGCTACACCGTCAGCCGGGACATGATCTTTTACGAGAAACTCGAGCCAGTCGGGCCCGGGGACGTTGGGATCCTTGAGCAGCTGGGTGGCCGCATGATCCGTGCAGGCACCTGGGACCAGCTCGGCGGGATGGTCAGGGAGAAGGAGCTGATCGAACGGCGGGTCATTCTTCCGCTGGCCAACCCTCAGCTCGCCGACCGGCTGGGCCTGGTCCCGCCCCGGGCGGTCATCTTGTTCGGCCCGCCGGTTATCCACGGGACCTGACCCGCCCTCATCAATGTCTTCAACGATCGCGATGTTCACTCTCTGTCATCGTTGCTGAGGTCTTATCTACGGGGATTCAGCAACGATAAGGAGCGAGGAGTCGTGGCTTACTGCCTGGCAGCGCGGCCTGCATCCGGGGAGCGGACATGGACGGTGGTCGACGCGTCGTATGCCACGGTCGTCCCGGTCGAGGAGTGGCTGGAGGCGCACCGTTACCTGTGGTCGCCGAACACGGTCCGCGGCTATGCGACGTCGCTGGCTCAGTGGTGGTCCTTCCTCGAACAGCGGGGCGAGACCAGGCAGTGGACGGAAGCCGGGGTTCCGGCCGTCGCGGGATTCCTGTCCTGGCTGCGCAACGGCCGGACCGTCGAGCACTCCCTGGCCGTGCCGGACGATGCCCCGTCGGCGGAGACGCTGCATGCCCGGCTGGCCGCGCTGATCTCGTTCTACCAGTGGCAGGCGGCCGTCCACGACGTGCCGGTCGCGGCCCGGCTGATGCGGGGACAGCCGTCACGGGCACCGTCACGGGGACTGCTCGCCCACCTCGACGCCCGCCGCGGCCCGGCCCCGTCATCACTGGTCAAGGTCCGGCGTCGCAGGCGGGACCGTCCGCCTCTCCTGCTGCCGCAGGAGATCCAGGCGATCATCGACGGCTGCGCTGCCTGGGACACCACGGCGGGAGACTGGAACGGCAACCTCCGTGACCGGCTGATCTTCTCCGTGCTGGCCGAGACCGGCATGAGGCTGGGCGAGGTACTGGGCATGACGATCGGCGACTTCGTGATGGGCCTGGGCGGCACCGCCTGTATCGAGGTGACGCCGCGGGAAGGCAACTCCAACGGCGCCCGGGTGAAGATGATGAGGCCCCGGCGGGTCCATGTCGGGGCGGACCTGGAGCGGCTGTTCGCCGACTACCTGACCTACCTGGCCTGCCGGGCTGCCTCCCTCGGCCTGGAGATCACGCCGGGCTCGCCGCTGCTGGTCAACCTGGGCCGGCCCCCGCTGCTGGCCGCGATGCGGGAGGGAACCGTCCGGGACAAGGTCGCGGCGCTGAAGAGGAAGGGCATCGGCCCGCCCGGGTGGACCCCGCACTGGTTCAGGCACTCCCATGCCTCGGCCCTTTTGCTGGCCGGCACGCCGGAGTGGGTCGTGTCCCGCCGGCTCGGTCATGCCCACGTGCAGACAACGGTCGACCTGTATGGCTGGGTCCGGGAAGACGAGGCTCTGAAGGCAGCGGCGAACTGGAAATCGTACGCGTCGGGCTGGAAGGTGAGCGATGAGCGCTGAAGGCCCCCGCCTGCTGCGCCCGGCGGAGGCCGGCGGCCCCGTCGACAGGCTATGGCTCGCGCTGCCCGCCGAGTGGCAAGGTCCCGTCATCGGCCCCGGCATCAAGGACTGGGCACGCATCTGCGACCACGGGGAACGGCGGCTCGACCTGACGGGCCTGCCGGGGCAGATCGCCCGGGAACTAGCGTGGATGGCGCACTGGCAGGCGGCAGACGGCACCCGGTCCTCGGTGTTCGGGATGAACCATCTGGCCAGCATCCTGCGCCGGGCGATCGCCGAGCACCGCCCGTTCCCGGACTCGGTCCTGGACATGGACTGGGATGCCGCCTCGGCGCTGCAGGGATGGTTCTATGCCTCCTGGCGGGGGCGGCTTCCTCCCGAAAGCGCCCGCGGGCGCCTGCGGGTCGTCTTCCGGTTCGCCCGGCTTGCCCTGCTGGCCCGCTGCGCCGGCGGCCCGTGGCGGGCGCTGGACGAGTGGAATCCCCGCTGCGACCCGCGGATCCCGCTGACCGGGCGCGAGCCCCATGCGGGCTGGGGCGGCTCGGCCAGCCGGATCAGGTAGGCCAGCACGTCGGGGGCCAGCGCCGGGTTGACCGGGACCGCCACCAGCCCGGCCTTGGCCGTCGCGATCTTGGCCAGATAGGCCTCGACGGAGTTCTCGCAGATGAGCAGCACCCGGTCGCCGCGAGTCAGGCCGCTGGCCAGCAGCCCGTTGGCGAACCGGTTGGCCGCCTCGTCGGCCTGCCGGTAGGTCAGCCGCTCATAGGCGGGGTCGCCGAAGGCCCCGGCCCAGCCCGTGATCGCGACCCGGTCCGGCCGGCTCCAGGTCACCCGCTCGAGGATGTCGCCGACGCAGGTCCGTTCCCAGCGGTTATCCGCGCGCCGGTTGTAGAGACTCGTGACATCGATGGACACGGCCTGCTCCCTCGCTGGCGGGGCATGGGCGGGATGTTGGTGAATCATGAAACACGATCCGCAGGGCCGTCAATAGCCCGCGAGCCGCCGCCGCGAGCCGCCGCCGGTCCCGGCTCATCGCCCGTTCGCGCAGTACACAGTGGCCGCAGTCGTGACCGTAGCCGCCTATTCCGGCCGGGCCGGGGGCCGGGCTACAGTGAGAGGCCTTAGTGAGTTGCCAGTCACTAACGGGAGGCTCGGATGGCGGAGGGCCAGGCCGCGCGGCGGGCGGGCGCGAGCGCCGGGCAGGCGGGCGAGACCGCGGAGCAGGCCGCGCTGCGCGCGACGGTGGCCCGGATCGCCGGGAAGTTCGGCGGCTCGTACTACGCCGCCCGGGCGCAGGCGCACGAGTCGTGCGACGAGCTGTGGCAGGCGCTGGCCGAGGCCGGCTTCATCGGCGTGAACATCCCGGCCGAGTACGGCGGCGGCGGTGGCGGCATCACCGAGCTGGCCATCGTCTGCGAGGAGACCGCCGGGCAGGGCTGCCCGCTGCTGCTCCTGCTGGTGTCCAGCGCCATCTCCGGTGAAATCCTGGCTCGCTACGGCACGCCGGAGCAGAAGAGCGCGTGGCTGCCGGGCATCGCCGACGGGACCGGCAAGGTGGTGTTCGCCATCACCGAGCCCGAAGCCGGATCCAACACCCACCGGCTGACCACGACGGCCCGGCCGGACGGGGACGAGTGGGTGCTGACCGGCACCAAGTACTACATCTCCGGCGTCGACGAGGCGGCGGCCATCCTCGTGGTCGCCCGGATTGGCGCGGGCGGCGGCGGCGCGGTACAGGCCGGCCCGGGGCAGGCCGCCCCCGGCCGGGCCGGTCAGGAGCAGGCCGGCCCGGGGCGGTTCGGGCTGTTCCTGCTCCCGGCCGATGCGCCCGGCCTGACCGCCCGCCCGCTGCCGGTCGACGCGATGCTGCCGGAACGGCAGTTCACCCTGCACCTCGATGACATCCGGCTGCGGTCCGACGCCCTGGTCGGCGGCGACGCCCGTGCTGGCGAAAGCCGTGCTGGCGGGAACCGGGCTGGCGGGAACCGGGCTGGCCAGCACCCAGACGGCCTGGCCCAGGTGTTCCACGGCCTGAACCCGGAGCGGATCACGGCGGCGGCGCTGTGCGTGGGCGTGGCCCGGTACGCCCTGAACCGGGCGGCGGACTACGCGCGGACCCGGACGGTCTGGGACGTCCCGATCGGCGGCCACCAGGGCGTGGCGCACCCGCTGGCGCGGGCCAAGATCGAGACCGAGCTGGCCGCGCTGATGACCAGCAAGGCCGCCTGGTGCCACGACCACGGCCAGCCGGCCGGGGAGGCGGCCAACATGGCCAAGTACGCCGCGGCCGAGGCGGCCATCGCCGCGGTCGACCAGGCCATCCAGACCCACGGCGGCAACGGGCTGAGCACCGAGTACGGGCTGGTGCCGCTGTGGGGCATCGCCCGGCTGCTGCGCATCGCCCCGGTGAACCGGGAGATGGTGCTCAACTACGTCGCCCAGCACAGCCTGCACCTGCCGAGGTCGTATTGAGCGCGCCGGCCGCGCCGCCGTCCGCCAGGGCCGTGGAGGGGACGGTCCTGGCGTCGGCGCTGGATCCCGGCTCGGAGTCATACCGGGCCAACCGGTCGGCCCAGCTGCGGGTGCTGGCCGAGCTGGACGAGCAGGTCGAGCTGGCTAAGGCCGGGGGCGGCCCCCGGTACGCCCAGCGGCACCACGACCGGGGCCGGCTACTGGCCCGCGAGCGAGTCGAGCTGCTACTGGACCGGGACAGCCCGTTCCTGGAGCTGTCGGTACTGGCCGCGTGGGGCACCGGGTTCGCGGTCGGCGCCAGCCTCGTCACCGGCATCGGCGTGGTGTCCGGGGTGGAGTGCGTGCTGATCGCGCACGATCCGACGGTCCGCGGCGGGACCATGAACCCGTACTCGCTGCGCAAGTCGCTGCGCGCGCTGGAGATCGCCCGCCGCAACCGGCTTCCGGTGATCAACCTGGTCGAGTCCGGCGGCGCGGACCTGCCCACCCAGTCCGAGCTGTTCGTTCCGGCCGGGAAGATCTTTCACGACCTGACCGAGCTGTCGGCCATGGGCGTCCCGACCATCGCGCTGGTCTTCGGCAACTCCACCGCGGGCGGCGCCTACGTGCCCGGCATGTGCGACTACAGCGTGCTGGTGGACGGCCAGGCCAAGGTGTTCCTGGGCGGCCCGCCGCTGGTCAAGATGGCCACCGGCGAGGAGGCCGACGACGAGGAGCTGGGCGGCGCCCGGATGCACGCGCGGGTCTCCGGGCTGGCGGACTACTTCGCCACCGACGAGCGGGACGCGATCCGGCTGGGCCGGCGCATCATGTCGGAGCTGAACTGGCGCAAGCAGGGGCCGCCACCGTCGCTTCCGGCCGACGAGCCGCGCTATGACCCCGACGAGCTGCTCGGCATCGCGCCGGCCGACTTCCGGGTGCCGTTCGACCCGCGCGAGGTCCTGGCCCGGGTGGTCGACGGCTCCCGGTTCGGGGAGTACAAGCCGTCCTACGGCACCAGCCTGGTCACCGGGTGGGCCAGCGTGCACGGCTATCCCGTGGGGGTGCTGGCCAACGCCCGCGGCGTGCTGTTCAGCGAGGAGGCCCGGAAGGCAGCCGAGTTCATCCAGCTGGCCAACCAGACCGACACGGCGCTGGTGTTCCTGCAGAACACGACCGGGTACATGGTCGGCACCTCCTACGAGCAGGGCGGGATCATCAAGGACGGCGCCAAGATGATCAACGCGGTGACCAACTCCGCCGTGCCGCACATCACGCTGAACCTGGCCGCCTCGTTCGGGGCCGGCAACTACGGCATGTCGGGCCGGGCCTACGACCCGCGGCTGATGTTCGCCTGGCCGGGCTCCCGGCTGGCCGTCATGGGCGCGGCACAGCTGGCCGGGGTGATGTCCATCGTGGCGCGCGCCTCAGCGGAGTCGGCCGGCCGGCCGTTCGACGCCGCTGCGGACGAGCAGCGCCGGCAGGCGATCGAGGCGCAGATCGAGCGGGAATCGAACGCCTTCTTCGTCACAGCCCGGCTCTACGACGATGGCCTCATCGATCCTCGCGACACCCGCACGGTGCTGGGCATCGCGCTGTCGGCCGCCCATTCGGCGCCGGTGGCCGGCCGCCGCGGCTTCGGCGTCTTCCGGATGTGACGCCGATGCCGCCCATTCGCAAGCTGCTCATCGCCAATCGGGGCGAGATCGCGGTGCGCATCATCAGGACCGCCCGCGAGATGGACATCGCCACGGTCGCGGTGTTCAGCGACCCGGACGCGGGCGCCCCGCACGTGCGGGCCGCTGATGAGGCGGTCGCGCTGCCAGGCGCCGCGCCGCGCGACACCTACCTGCGCGGCGACGCGATCATCGAGGCGGCGGCCGCCTGCGGCGCGGACGCGGTGCATCCGGGCTACGGGTTCCTGGCCGAGAACGCCGGCTTCGCACGGGACTGTGCCGCGGCGGCCCTGACCTTCGTCGGGCCGCCCCCGGCCGTCATCGAGGCCATGGGCTCGAAGATCGCGGCCAAGGAACTGCTGGCCGCGGCCGGCGTGCCGGTGCTGCCCGGCATCACCGTTGATGACGCTGTCGTGGAGTCGGCCCTCGAGCCGGGCGCGGGCTCGCAGCCGGGCGCGCGGCCGGGCGCGGAAAAGCTGGCCGCGGCGGTGGCCGAGATCGGCTACCCGGTGCTGGTCAAGGCCTCCTTCGGCGGCGGCGGCCGGGGCATGCGCATCGTCGCCGACCCGGCCGGCCTGGCGCAGGCCGTGGCCAGCGCCGCCCGCGAGGCCGCCTCGGCCTTCGGCGACGGCACCGTCTTCGTGGAGCGGTACGTCGAGCGTCCCCGGCACATCGAGGTGCAGATCGTCGGCGATGCCTACGGCACGGTCACCCACCTGTTCGAGCGCGAGTGCTCGATCCAGCGGCGGTATCAGAAGATCCTCGAGGAGGCGCCCTCGCCGGCGGTGGACGAGCGCCTGCGCGCCGAGCTGACCGCGGCCGCGGTCGCGGCCGGGCGGGTCATCGGCTACGTCGGGGCCGGCACCGTCGAGTTCGTGCTGGACGCCGCGGGCTCGTTCTACTTCCTGGAGGTCAACACCCGGCTGCAGGTCGAGCACCCGGTGACCGAGCTGATCACCGGCCTGGACCTGGTCCGCCTGCAGCTGGAGATCGCCGAGGGCGCTCCGCTGCCGCCGGAGGTGACCGGCGCGCGGATCAGCGGCCACGCGATCGAGGCCCGGCTCTGCGCCGAGGACCCCCGCGCGGGGTTCCGGCCGGCCACCGGCGTCCTGCACCGCTTCGAGATCCCGGACCTGCCAGGCGTGCGCACCGACGCCGGGGTGGCCGACGGGTCGGTGATCGGCGTGCACTACGACTCGATGCTGGCCAAGGTCATCGCGCACGGGCCGACCAGGGACGCGGCGCGGCGGCGGCTGGCGCCCGCCCTGGCCCGCGCCCGCCTGCGCGGCGTCACGACCAACCGGGACCTGCTGGTGGCCATCCTCCGCGAGCCGGAGTTCGCGGCCGGGCAGATCGACACCGGCTACCTGAGCCGCCACGACCCGGCGATGCTGGGGGCGACGCCGGCGGACGGCCTGGCGGCGGACCTGCACCTGGCCGCGGCCGCGCTGGCGGGCCAGGCCGCCCGGCGCGCCGCCGCCGCGGTGCTGCCCGGCGTCCCGTCCGGCTGGCGCAACGTCCGCAGCGAGGACCAGCACGCGGTCTTCGTCCTCAACGGCGAGCGCCGCGAGGTCAGGTACCGGCTGGACGCGGATGGCCTGCGGGTGTCGGTCGACGGGCGGCCGCTGCCCGGCGCCCAGCTCGGCGCGGCGCACGGTGATCACGTCGAGCTGACCGTGGGCGGCATCGCGCGGCAGTTCAGCGTGCAGCAGGTGGGCGACGCGGTCTACGTGGACAGCCCGCTCGGCTCGGTCAGCCTGACCGAGGCGGAGCGTTTCCCCGAGCCAGGGGCCCTGACCGCCGCCGGCTCGCTACTGGCCCCGATGCCCGGCACCGTGGTGCGGGTGGCCGTCGCGGTGGGTGACACGGTCGCGGCCGCCGCGCCGGTTGTGGTCCTGGAGGCGATGAAGATGGAGCACGTCGTGGCCGCGCCGGCTGCCGGGGTGGTCACGGAGCTGGCCGTCCAGGCCGGCCAGGCGGTCGACGCGGGCGCCGAGCTGGCCCGCGTCGAGCCCGCCGAGCCGCACCAGGTACCCGAGTCACCCGAGTCACCCAAGTCACCCAAGCCGCACGCCCAGCCCGCCTCACCCACCTCGCCCGAGGCGCCAACCATGATCGTGAAGCCTTCTGGGGGTCCAGACACCCAGAAGGCTTCACGATCATGAAACGGACAGATAGATGACGGAGCCAGTCGAGTACGACAACGTCGGCCCGGTCGCGTGGCTGACGATTAACCGGCCCGAGGCGCGCAACGCCCTGTCGGCCGCCGTCCGGGCCGGGCTGTTCGCCGGGCTGCGGCGGTTCAACGCCGACGACGACGCCCGGGTGCTGGTACTCACCGGCGCGGGCGACCGGGCGTTCTGCGCGGGCGGCGACCTCAAGGAGATGGCCGCCGACGGCCTGCAGGTACCGCCGCCGGACTTCGTGCCGCAGCCGGGCCGCAACATCGAGGTGGCCAAGCCACTGATCGCGGCGGTCAACGGGGTGGCCTACGCGGGCGGCTTCCTGCTCGCGCAGAGCTGCGACCTGTGTCTGGCCGCCGACACGGCCAGCTTCGCCATCACCGAGGCGAAGGTCGGCCGGGGCGCGCCCTGGGCGGCGCCGCTGCCCTGGCTCATCCCGCCGCGGATCGCGCTGCAGCTGCTGCTCACCGGCGATCCCATCAGCGCGCAGCGCGCCTGCGAGGTCGGCCTGGTCAACGAGGTCGTGCCCGCGGCGGAGCTGCGGGACCGCGCGCAGGCCGTGGCCGAGCGGATCGCGGCCAACGCCCCGCTGTCGGTGCTGGCCGCCAAGCGCACGGTCGGGCTGATGGCCGAGCTGCCGCTGAGCCGGGCCCTGGAGGCGGCCGAGCGGATCTGGGAGCCGGTGTACCGCAGCGCCGACGCGCAGGAGGGCCCGGCCGCCTTCCGGGAGAAGCGGCCGCCGGCCTGGACCGGCCGCTGATGGCCGTCTCGATGGCCGCGCTGGTGGCCGACCTCGCCGACGAGTCCGCCGAGCTGAGCCGGCTGCTGGTCCCGCTGGCGCCCGCCGAATGGGAGCTGCCGACCCCCGCGGCCGGCTGGGCCATCCGCGACCAGGTCAGCCACCTGGCCTACTTCGATGAGGCGGCCACGATGACCGCCACCGACCCGGACCGGTTCCGGCAGGAGGCGCAGCGGCTGATGGCCAGCGGCGATGACTTCGCCGACGTAGTCGCGCGCGAGCGCCGCCAGCTGCCCCCCGGCGAGCTGCTGGCCTGGCTGGGCGCGGCCCGCGCGCGGTTCCTGGCCACCTTCGCCGCCCTGGACCCGTCGGCCCGGCTGCCCTGGTACGGGCCGCCGATGAGCGCCGCCTCCTGCGTCACGGCCCGGCTCATGGAGACCTGGGCGCACGGGCAGGACGTGGCCGACGCGCTGGGGACGGCGCGCCCGGTGACCGCCCGGCTGCGGCACATCGCCCACCTCGGAGTGGTAACGATGGCCTTCAGCTTCGCCCTGCACGACCAGCCGGTGCCGACGGCGCCGGTCCGAGTGGAGCTCACCAGCCCCGACGGCGCGACCTGGACCTGGGGGCCGCC
>Ga0209839_10001180_pt1 | contig 13486 bp, 10 predicted proteins | sample OrgsoiDNA2013050_FD_185800 | JGI IMG/M metagenome (GOLD analysis project Ga0209839, IMG submission 185800) | Permafrost soil microbial communities from the Arctic, to analyse light accelerated degradation of dissolved organic matter (DOM) -... | ecosystem: Environmental > Terrestrial > Soil >... | reverse complement strand
CCACAGCAGGTTCCAGTTACCCATCAGATAGTAACTCTTGACGAGCTGAGCCCACGCGGGCGCGAAATCCAGGTGCAACCGATAGCCGTAGATCGTCGGCTCGGTGCGGACGAGCGCGAGCAACGCAAGGGCGGCGATCGCATAGCCAACACCGATGATCCGCGCACCGCGGCGCGGCATCAGCGTGATCACGACCCCGGGAAGAAGCGTGGCCGCCCAGACCCATCCCGGCTGCTTGATCAGCGGACACGCCGCGGCGAGCAGGAGCGCAACGACTGCGTCGCGCATGTCCCGGCGCGTGGCCCAGCGGTAGAACGCCATGGCGGCCAGCGCGTATACCGCGCCCATCGGCAGATCCGCGTAACCGGCGAGCGCGACGTGGACATCGACCAGTGGCAGCGAGGCCAGCAAATAAGCGCCGAAAAGCGCGAGCAGCGGCGCGACACCTTCGCTGCGAAGCGAGCCGTACACGGCGCTGACGAGCGCGACGAGAATGGCCAGCCACGGCCAGTTCATCGCCGAATCGTCCCAGCGCCCGAGCGCGATGCAGCTCCAGACCTGCAGCAGCGGCACCGTCGCAGGATAGTTGGGCGATGCGTCGAAATAGGCGCCGTTTGCCCCGGCGAGCCACACGTCGGCACGCACGAAGGGGGCAAGGTGCCCGAGCTCGTACCAGACGCGCGCCTTGGTGGCCCATTGAACCCACGCGTCCCAGGGATAGAGTGGCCGCCAGGCGACCTCGGCCGCCATCAACGCGAAATGCACCACGAGCCACGCCATCAGCGCGATCCAGACCACGCGCTGCCAGCGAATCAGCGCAGGCGAGACGAGGGCGGTCAGCGCCAAGCGTGCCGCGGGAAGAGAGATGCGGCCACGACGCGCGCTCCAGGCCAGAAGCGCGACGGTGACCGCGAGCAAAGGCACGCTCACCGAGACCCAGCCGAAGCGCAGGCCCGCCGCGCTCAATATTCGCATCCAGACCGTGAGCAGCAGCGCGCCAAGGATATAGCCGTAGCCGCAGCGCAAGGCGGCGCTGCCGGCGCGCTCCTCCGCGCGCGGCCAGTCGAGCGCGACCAACACCGACGCGCCGAGCGCGAGCGGAAGCGCAAGCGAAAAGGCGATCGACAGAATATCCATCAGAGAATCCTGAACATGGCGGCGCCGGTGTCAGTGAGCAAAAGCTCCGCTGCAATCGGCGCGCCGCCGTCCCAGCGCAGGCGCTGCTGAGCGGCGTCGTACTGCACGCCGCGCCGCTGGTAGACGACCAGGAAATCGCCGGGCCGTACCGCACTTGCGGGGGGCATGGTGTTGCGCCATGGATCGAAAAAGACGTTGTAAGGATAGAGGTGATACGCGCTTCGATCGCGAAAGTAATGCTCGTCGGCGACCACGAACACGCGCGCCGGAGGCGGGGGCAATTTTTCGCGCACCTTTTCGATGAATGCAAACACCGCCCGGTCGTCCGCCGCCAGATGGCGCTCGTGCCACGACTTGCCCGCGTAGAGCTGCGCGGTAACATCGACCTGCCTGGCCAGGTTCCATACCCATCGCGCATCGAGCGCGACCCACGCGCCGAGAAACATCGCGCCGATGACGATTGGACGCCAGCCGCCCACCCACCTCGGCCGCCACCGGGCGAGCGCGAAGTAGATGAGCGCCGCCAGCGCCACGACGACCGCGAACGTGAACGACATCGGCAGGTCCTGGGTGTCAGCGCCCCCGATCAGCGTATTGATCGACGATCCGTTCCAGGGCTCGAACTTGAGCCACTCGCCGACGCGATCGCCCAGGACTTCGCGCGGGCTCATCGTTTTTGCGGACGCGCCGCGGACGACGATGGGCTCCAGAAAATTGCCTCTGACGGCCAGGGCGATGCCGTTGATGCGGCCGATCCACTTGCTGTTCTGAGCCAGCGATGCCGGTTGGACGCGCCCCGCCTCGACGTCCAGCCGCTGGTTGAATACGCGGCCCGGCTCGTATTCGTTTTGCCACAGCACCGCCACTTCGAGATCGTCCGGGACTCCCGACGTTTCCCACGCGATCACCGGATAGTCGGAAGCGCGCAACGACGTGCTGACGGCGATTCGAACAGGATGGATCGAGTCGGACGCGCGAACGGCGAGACCATCGGGACGCGGCTGGGCGGTGCCCTCGGTCACCGACAGCTCGCCCGGCGTCCAGTGTAGCGTTCTTGCGCTGCTGAACCATGGGCCCTGGACGGTCGCCGCGAGGTAGACCAGGGTGCAGAGCACCGCACTGGCGAGAAATATCCAAAGCGCGACGCGGCTGGCGCGCGGCGGCGCGGACACCCTCTCTGCGTCGCGCGGGGCGGTCGGCTCCATTTACGGGAATCGGATAGCGCGAGGACTAGTGAGCATTGCGGCTGCGAAAGACGTGCCAGACGGTCCGGGCGAGGATGCGCAAATCGAACCAGAGCGACCAGTTGTCGATGTAATACAGGTCATATTGTATCCGCTTGCCCAGGTCGCTGCTGCCGCGCAGGTCGTTCACCTGCGCCCAGCCGGTGATCCCCGCCTTGACCATGTGCTTTTGCATGTAGCCGGGGATCTCCTGCCGGAATTGCGCGACGAACTCCGGGCGTTCCGGCCGCGGGCCGACCAACGACATGTCGCCGTGAAGAACGTTGAAAAACTGCGGAAGCTCATCGAGGCTGTAACGGCGAAGGAGCGCGCCGAGGCGGGTCGCGCGCGGATCGGCCTGGCGCGACCATACCGGACCGCTGGCGCTCTCCGACCCCACCGGCATCGACCGGAACTTGAGCATCGTAAAGCGTCGGCCGTTCCAGGTGACACGCTCTTGGCGATAGAGCACAGGCCCGGGCGAAGTGAGCTTGATGCCGACAGCGATTGCGCACAGCACCGGCGACAGGAGCACCACTGCCGCGCCGCCGAGCAAATAGTCCTCCAGCGCTTTGAGCACTCTCTGAATGCCCTCCAGCGGCGTATCGGTCAGACCGATGACCGGCATGCCGGCGACTTCGGAAAAACTATGCCGCAGCAGCTGGAAACCGAAAATGTCGGGCACGTATCGAACCTGTACCGCGTGGCCGCGAAGTTTGACCACCAGGCTGCGAATGCGCTCTTCGTCGCGCAGCGGCAGAGCGATCCAGACTTGATCGACTCCGTTCTGCTCGAGATACGGAAACAAAGCGTCGATCGTCCCCATGACACGCACGCCTTCCACCGTCGTCCCCGCGAATTCCGGCGCATCGTCGAAGAATCCGCGCAGACTCAGTCCGCTCCACGGCGCGAGGCGCAAGCGCAGTGCGACTTCGCGCCCGAGCTCTCCCGCCCCGACGATGCAGATGTGGCGCAGGTTGTAGCCTCGGCGGCGCAGGAAGCGCAGCGACAGGCGCAAGACGATGCGCATCGAGGTTTGCGACACGAAGCCGGCGGCGAACCACAGCGCGACCCAGACACGCGAATAGACGTCGCCGGTCTTGGTGACGAAGGCCAGGAATACGCCGATCGCGAGCAGCGACAGCCAGCCCGACGCGAGCGCGCGCATGTCCTCGACCAGGCTTGCACCGCGCTGCGGGCGATATAAGCCGGTCGCCGGGAAAACGGCGAGGCTTAGCAGCGCGACCGCCAGCATCGCGACCCAGTACGTCGGCGTCGCCCCCGCCTTGCCGAGATACGCCCACTCGGCGACCCATCCCGCGACGACGATGATGGCCGGATCTGCAAGGCGCAAAAGCTGGTCAAGCGCCGTGGCGTTGCTCTTCAGCAGATTGCGGGGTTCGCCTGGCATCACGCCGATCCGCGAGCGATGCGAAACGCGTCGAAGGAAGTCGAAACGAATTCGCCGAATCGCTGGCGGAACGCGGCGACGTCGAATCGCTGCGCATTCGCCCGGCACGCAGCCGCCGTGATTCGGTCCGCCGACTGTTCGAAGCGCATCACGGCGTCCCGGATCGCGGCGGGAGTCTGCTCGGCGAAGAAGACGCCCGTCGGCGTCGCGGAGTCGAGCCCGTAAATGGTTTCGGCGGCTCCGCCGCGGCAAAAAGCGATCACCGGTGTTCCGCAAGCCTGCGCCTCGAGCGGGGCAATGCCGAAATCCTCCTCCGCGGCAAAGATGAATGCGCGCGCGGTTGCCAGCAGGCGGTCGCGCTCGGCATCGCTGACGCGGCCAAGGAGGCGGATGTTTGCCGGTGCCGCGGCGACAAGGGCGTGCATGTCCGGGCCGTCGCCGGCAACGACGAGCTGCCGATCGGGCATCGCGGCGAAAGCGGCGACGAGAAGATCTACGCGCTTGTAGGGCACCAGCCTAGACAGCGTCAGATAGAAAGGCGATCGCTCTACGGCAGCGACGGCGTAGCGGGCAACGTCGACAGGCGGATAGATGACCTCCGCCGACCGCCCGTAGCAGCGCTCGATCCGGCGCGCGATGTACGCGGAGATGGCGACAAAGCGATCGACGCGTTTCGCGGCACGGAGATCCCACTCGCGAAAGCGGCGCATCGCACTTCGCGCGAGACCCGCCAACGGCCACCGGTCGAGGCCGGCGTCGTCGAGATATTGCTGCTCGAATTCCCATGCATAGCGCGCGGGCGAATAGCAAAGGCAGATGTGATATTGCGCCGGGCCGGTTCTCGCGCCCTTGGCTGCGGCGTGCGAGCTGGAAATGATCAGGTCGTATGCGGACAGGTCGAAGCGCTCGACCGCGCGCGGCATCAAGGGCAGGTACTTGCGAAACTGGCGGCGAGCGAACGGAAGGCGCTGGATGAACGAAGTGCGCACCTTCCGCCCGCCGAGACGCGCCCGATCCTCCGCGGAAAGAAAGTCCACGATTGCGTACAGATCCGCGTCAGGATAGAGATCGAGCAGGACAGTCAGCACGTTTTCGGCGCCGCCCCAGGTGTCCAGCCAGTCATGAACGATAGCAATTCGCATGTGGGTCCGGTCGCGACATCGGGCGCCCCCGCGGGTACCGTGTCGAGCCCCGGATTATGCGGCAAAATGCTACAGTTCGAGCCCGCCTCCCTCCGATTCGAACGAGTGCCGCTCGCGGCACATGAGCACCATGGCCAAATCCGCATTGATCACTGGAGTCACCGGGCAGGACGGCGCGTACCTTTCGCGCTTTCTTGCCGACAAGGGTTACAAGGTTTTCGGTATCGTGGCGCGCCGGGGCACCGATACTTCCTGGCGCTTGCACGAGCTGGGAGTAGCCGATCTGGTGACGGTCATCCACGGCGATCTCACCGACATGGCATCGTTGTGCCGGGCGGTCGAGACGGCGCAGCCGGACGAGGTCTACAACCTCGCCGCGCAAAGCTTTGTCGGCACGTCGTGGCAGCAGCCTGCGCTGACCGCACAGGTGAACGGAGTCGGCGTCGTCAACATGCTCGAAGCGCTTCGCCAGATGGGATGCGACTCCCGCTTCTACCAAGCGTCTACCAGCGAAATGTTCGGGCTGGTCCAGGCTGCGTCGCAGTCCGAGACGACGCCGTTCTACCCGCGCAGTCCCTACGGCGTTGCCAAGCTTTTCGGCCACTGGATCACGGTCAACTATCGCGAGAGCTTCGGCATGCACGCCTCGAGCGGCATTCTCTTCAACCACGAATCGCCGTTGCGCGGGATCGAATTCGTCACCCGGAAGGTGACCGACGCGGTTGCGCGCATCAAGCTCGGCAAGCAGACCGAGCTGCGCCTGGGCAACATAGATTCCAAGCGGGACTGGGGCTTCGCGGGCGATTACGTCGAAGCGATGTGGCTGATGTTGCAGCAGGACAGGCCCGACGACTACGTGATCGCGACAGGCGTCACGACGACGGTGCGCGACATGTGCAAGATCGCGTTCAGCCATGTGGGCCTGGATTACGAACCGCACGTCGTTATCGATCCCAAGTTTTTTCGCCCCGCGGATGTCGACTTGCTGCTCGGCAATCCGGCGAAGGCGCAGGCTGCCCTGGGATGGAAGGCGAAGACCGCTGTCTCGGAACTGATCAGGATGATGGTGGACGCGGACATTCAACGAGTCGGACGCGAGTAGCATTGCGCAATCACATAGGGACGACACGCGTCGCAGGACTAGACGTGCTTGCCGCTTGGACTTCCGCACCGACACGTGGCTGAAGCTTTTTCACCCAATAAGCACGCTCGCGCCAGTGTCGGTGCCCACCGCGTATTCCTCGAATGCACGAGCACGCACGCGAGTCGATACAACACGGGCATTCAACGGGCGGTACGTAATCTGGTACGGGCGTCGATCGACATCGATGGGCCATGGACTTGTGTTCCGGTCATCTATAACGGACGCTATCTTGAGCCAATACGAGCTCTCACCGAGCTGTACGATGGTCCCGAGCAAGCTGGACCCAAGGCCAGTGTCGTCGATCGCCTGCGTCGAAGTTTTCATCTTGCGCGGCACGCCGTAACGCGGGCAATTCCCTCGACCAAGCTGCGCCAAGCCTTGCATTCGCAGCGTGTCGAATACGGGTTGCGTCAGATCGTGTATTCAGCGCAGAACGCAAAACGGTGGGTGCGCTCATTCCGAACCGAAGCCGGGCCTTGCGCGGATTTTCAGCGCGGCGACACCCTGGTGTTGCTTGACTCGACCTGGAACGTTGACATTACGAAAGAGCTTCGCCGGGCGCGCGCCGCCGGCGCCAACGTATGGGTGGTCGTTAACGACCTGATACCGATCGAGTACCCGGATCTCGCGCCGGAAGGAACGCCAATCCTGCTCGACAAATGGTTGCAGCGAACGGTTCGCCATGCATCGGGACTCCTCGGCATTTCAAGGACAGTGGCTGATGGTTTGCGCACGCATTTGTCACGAATAAGCCCGGTCCGCACCGCGCTCTCCGCCGCGTTACCCATCGACCACTTCTACCTCGGCGCCGGACTCGGTCCGTTGATCGCCGGTAAGCACGCGCTGGATGCAATGACCGAGTCGCTTGGCCGCGAGACCGGCAGCGTCTACGTTGTTGTGGGAACAATCGAGCCGAGGAAGAACCATTCGCGAATCCTTGATGCCTTCGATGATCTTTGGGCCAGCGGCGCTTCGGTGAATCTTCTCATCTTCGGAAGGTTGGGCTGGCGTTCTGAAGACCTTGCGCGGCGTATTCGCGCGCATGCTCAGTTCGGGCGGCGGCTTGTCTGGTTCGAGTCCGGAACCGATGCCGAGCTCGACTACGCGTACCGTCACGCATCAGCGCTCATCTTTGCGTCGGAATGCGAGGGTTTTGGCTTGCCGCTGGTCGAGGCGATGCAGTATGGACTTCCGGTGCTGGCAAGCGATATCGCGGTATTTCGGGAGATTGGCGGGGATTACCCGCGCTTCTTCGATCTCGGCGACGCCAACGGATTGCGCGACGCGATCCGCCTTTTCGAGTCTGTTGCAGCCAGCACGGGGCCGGATAGCGTGACCCGCGTTCCAAGGCGCTGGCTTTCATGGGAAGACAGCGCCCGGATGCTGCTTGAAAAGGTTTCCGTTGGAGCAGGCAATCCCCAAACCGATGGCAAATTGTGATCAGAGACAAGGACTCAGCCGGGCCAGAATTTCAGCCGCGATTGCTTTGTCCTGCGGTGACTCGGAAAGCTCGAGGTCGGCGAGGCCGGTCGCAACGCCGCTGTAGAGTGCATCTTCAGAAGCGCGTCGCAGCGATCGCTCCCGCGCGAGCTCTTCAATGATTTCGACATAGCGCCCGATCATCGCGGAAAAGTCGAGCTCGGTCGAGGCGTAGCGGCGAGTCGAATCCGCGAGTGACGACAGCAGATCGCGATTTGCATCAAGACGCGCGATATGAGTAACGAGCGCAGCGACGGCGCCCGGTCCCACCGGCACTTTCAACACGAACTCGGGCAGCTCCGCGTACCAGCCGATGTCCGTGACGATGACCGGCGTGCCCAGCTGCATGGCCTGAATGACGATCGCCGAAGTCTCACCCATCGTCGGGTCACGCAGATTGATGCACAAATCCATTGCGGCAATCTCGGAAATGAAAGCTTGGTGTTCGAGGTGGCCGCGCAGTTGCACGACTGGGCCCAGATCCATCGCGTCAATCTGGTCGACGAGCTCGCTCATCGTCGCGCCCGAAGGACCGCAGATATCGAGCCGCACGTCGACACCGCGGCGGCGCAGCTCGATCATTGCCTCGAGGATCTGGTCGATTCGCTTGTGCGGTTCGATCCATCCGAAGACCCCAAGTCGGAGCGGACCGCCAGCCGGACGCCGCGCATGCGGCGACCGGACGATGGGGTAGCACTGGGGAAGACAATATCCGCGCAGCGTCGGCATGCGTTGGTGGATGGCGCGAAGCGCGCTCTGCGAATGAACCAGGACCGCGTCTGCAAACTGGAGATAGGGCTCGAATAGCGGGACCGCGGTCACTGCAGCATTGGACCACGGCGGAGCACCAAGCTCGAGCATGCGACGGCAGGCATCGGCGATGGCAGGACCGTACCAGAATTCGAGATCGTCCCAGTATCCTCCGTCGCCGGCGGCCAAGGTCCGATCGACGTGAAGGTGATGCAGGACCGGATCGTGCAGATGGACAAGCCCACCGAGTAGCGCCAATGCGCCTGGCTGGAGCGCGTGAAAAGCGATGTTATTGCCGAGCTGAAATACGGGAAACGTATCGCCGGAGAGCTGGATCCGTGAAGTCTCGGAGATCTGGTGAATGGCGCACCGATAAAGCGGTGTCGGCGACGCCGAGTCTGTAAAGACTTCCAGCTGTACGTCTCGATCCAGAAGGCCCTCAGCGAGACGATACGCGTAATCCGCGATGCCGCTCCGTTGTGGCGGCCAAGGCGTGAAAAGTGCGACTTTCACAAGAAAGGAATCACCAGTTCGTCGACGACATGCCGCCAGCTCAGGGCGCGTGCAAAAGAAGCTCCGCGGATGCCGAGCGCGGTCAGCTGGTCGTCGGTTCGTCGATACGCATCCTGCAGCGCGGCGGCAATCGCAGCGGCCTTGGGCGCAACGACCCAACCGCCGCCGGTGCGCTCGACGATTCGCGCGGCCTCCCCGCTGTCGATGCAGGTGATGACGGGCTTTTCGGCAAGAAACGCTTCGATTGTGGCGTATCCATAGTCCTCATCGTAGGGGCCGTAGAACACGGCACGCGCGTGAGCCAGCGCGTCGATCAGCTCCTCCTCCGGCACGTGACCACCGAGGATGCAGCGCTGCTCTAGCCCCAGGCGCTTGATTTGCGCGCGCAATTCGGCTTCGCCGGGGCCTGCGCCGTAGATCGCGATCTTTGCATCCGGCACGAGCTTTGCCGCATCGATGAGGAGCGATACGCGCTTGTTCGCGTCGAGGCGCCCAAAACAGATCACGGTATTGGAATAGGGTCCGGCGTGAATCCGTTCCTGCATCAGCGAAGGTGGCCACAGCGGGATGCTCAGCAGCTGATTGAAGCGCATGAGCCGTTCGGAAACCGTTTCCGAAATCGTGAAGCGGCCGACGCATTCGCCGATGAATTTTTGATCCAGCGCGCGCAGCTTGGTTCGCGCGGCCTGTTCCAGATCAGTCAAATGCGGCTGGTCGTAGGCGGTGCCGGCAAGATCATAGGCCTGCCGATATTGATGCACGAGCCACAGTACTTTGTTGGGATGGCGCACCGCGTAGGTCGGGAACTTGGTCGCGATGACCAGATCGACTCTCTCGCCGTTGACTTCGGTGATGTCGATGAGGCGCCAAGTCATCATTTCCGTGATCAGGCGCTGTTCAGGATAGTGCTTCATTGGTAGCTGCACGAGATCGACCGCCACCTCCGGAACATGGCGCCTGATCGCCTCCACCAAGCCAGCATTCAGATTTTCCGCACCGCCTCGGGCGAACGGAACTTGCGCTCCGAGCACCAGCACGCGCTTGGTCATTTGCGAGCGATCAGCGCGTAGTCTTGCGGGCCGTTCATTGCTCGCGCGATCGCCGGTTCGCAGGCGCCCGGTGCCGGTTCGGCGCCACTTTCCGATGAAGGCTCGACGAGCGGATGAAGCGGAAGAATCTCGACGCTTGCGAAACCGACGCTTTTCGCAGCAAATGCGATCAGCGCATCCGGAATGGGGTGGCGATGCGTTGGGTCGAGATAAAAACGATTGGCTGCGGTAATCAGGTTGGCGGGATTGGGCGTTTCCAGAATAAGCATTCCGCCTGCGCCAAGCGCGCGATGAATGTCGCGCAGGCATTCGTACCAAGCGGGCCACCCGAGGTGCTCGACCACGTGGAATCCCGTGATCATGCGCCAATGCTCGGGTGGAGATTGCTGCAGGAACGCCTCAAAATCCGCTTCGACGACCTGCAGGTTCCTGGCGCGGCACGTATCCGCCAGCACCGGGTTCTGCTCCACGCCAATGGCTTCGATCCCTGCTTCGCGCATCAATTCGAGCCACTCGCCGCGTCCGCATCCGAGATCGAGGGCGGGCCCGGTCATCGCCGCGGCTCGGATAATCGGGAGATAGACGCGCAGGCGATCCTTGATCAAATCGGGCGAACCGCGGAACTCGTCTCCGAGCGCGGCAAAGAATGAGTCCAAGCCTGTTGCTGGCTCGATCGCGGCTTCATCGGGCGTGGCCGAGTCCGGGCGCGCCCCCGACGCGCGGCCGCTGCGGCCATGCATCAGCAGCGCGCGGACATAGCTGGTGAGAAGAGCAGTTTCCCGCAGCGCCAGCTCGTTGCGATTCAGCGTCGCCTGCAACGCTTGCAGCGCGTCGCGCAAGAGCACGTTGTTGGCGCGCTGCTCCTTGGTCAAGAGGTTGTACAGGCGAAGGGCGATCCTTCCCACCGCTGCGATCGACAATGGAAAGCGGCGAAATCGAACGGGCAGTTCCGTCCGTGGATGGCTTCGGCGTACAAGCTCGGCGAGGTAGCCGTCCAGCACTCCCGAGGCGCTTGTCAGCGACGGATCCGATGATCCGTTCGCACGGTCCCTGACCGGCATGGCGCGCTGCAGTCTCGCCGCCTGGCGAATCTGCTCGATCAAGGCGTCGACTTCCTGCTTCGAGGAATGCGGATCGTTACCCATGTTCGACAATCAAGGTGGCATCACGCGGGGTCGAGACTGCAAGCGACGCGTATTCGGAAACGGCGCCCTCGGCGGATCCGTCGTAGCGCAGTGAACCGTGGTCGAGGATGAGCGCTCGCTTGCATACTCGGGGGATCATGCCGGAGTCGTGCGAGACGAACAGGAGCGAGGTGCCGCCATCCTGCAGTTCGCGGATTCTTGCCAGACTCTTTTGTTGGAAATTCTGATCCCCGACAGCAAGCGCTTCGTCGATGATCAGTACATCGGGACGCACCGCGGTGGCGAGACTGAACGCGAGACGGATGTTCATTCCCGAGGAATACGTCCGCAACGGCTCGAAGAACTGATCTCCCAGTTCGCTGAATTCGCGGATTCTTGGCAGCAGCATTCGAATCTCGGCCGGCCGCAGGCCGTATAGCTGAGCAGTCATTTGCACGTTCTGTTCGCCGCTGAATTCGGCGTGAAACCCCATGCCCAATTCGAGCATCGCGGTGAGCCGCCCATGTACGCTGACCTGTCCCATGGTCGGGGCGGTAATGCCTGCCACGAGTCGGAGGATGGTGCTTTTCCCGGCGCCATTTCCGCCGAGAATTGCGACGCTCTCGCCAGGCTCGACCGAAAAGCTGACGTCGCGGACGACCCATACATCGTGATATTTACGCGCTGCGGGCCACAGCAGCTGGACGATACGATCGCGCGGGTGCGAGAAATGCCGGTAGGCCTTACCGACGCCATCGCAGCGTATGGCAACGCTCACAGCTCATCCGCCAGGGTTGGCGCGACTCTGCGGTACACCGCGCGGCTGAGGAGCAGCGCGAGGGCGAGAAACAGCGTCGGGTAAGCAAGACGTTGCCATTCCGGCCATTGGTTCGAGACTATCGCCCGCTGCATGCCGCCGATAACACCGCTGAGTGGATTCCAGTCGAGAAAGCGTGCCAGCGACGCAGGCATCGCCGACTGCGGATAGACAATCGGGGTCAGCCAGAACAGGAGTTGCAGACCGAAAGGCACTGCCTGACTGATGTCGCGTGCGTAGACGTTTACCAGCGCCAGTGCAACGGTGGCACTGAAAGCGAGACCGCCGAGCAGCAGAATCAGCGGCAAGAGGGCGATCAGGTGTAGCGAAAGGCGTTGTCCGATCAGGGCGAGCACAGCAAGATAGATCACAAAAAGGATCGAGAAATTCAGCATCGCCGACAGCGTGGTCGTCAGCGGCAGAAGGATGCGGGGAAAACTGCTATGGCGAATCAGTGCGGCGTTCTCGAGAAAGCACGTGTGGCCACGTTGGATGATCTCGGAAAACATCAGCCACGGAATGAGGCCAGCGCACAGGAACGCTCCATAGTTGCCGACGTTTCCGAGCGTTCGATTGGGAAAAACGGCGGTGAAAATGAGGAAATAGACGGCAATCAGGCCCGCCGGCTGAATCACCAGCCACGCGATCCCGAGAACGGAACCAAAATACCGCAATTGCAGGTCGCGGCGGATGCCTCCCCAGACAAAACTGCGGTAATTCCAGAGGCTTTTCACCATGATCGGCAATGGTAGCCGAATTTCGGCCCGGGCCCGTCGTGCGCGACGTTCCGCGGTCTCGCGCCGGCGTCTATCGGGAGGACGCCGGCCATTCGCGGCGCGCGTTGCGGCAACAACCGGACCATGGGTCCCGAATCAGCTCTGCTGGATCGCGTTTGCACGGCTCACGAGCGCCGTTTCGCCCCTCGCCGGCAGCGCTATGTCATCCGGGGTCCATTGAGGGCTGTTGACCGGAGCCATTTATGCGGTATAATCGCGCCTCTCGACGCCTTGTTTTCCAAGGCACGCTCTTTAACAATACGAACAACCGATAAGTGTGGGCGCTTGGGGTGATGGGTACCCCGGGTCACCGGCTTGTCCACGGCATTCGAGGTAACTCGGATTCTTTGGGCATCGCGCGGATGGCCATGGGAGCTCAAGAGAACTCAAGTAGTGCTCACACTGAAGTAAGCGGGTTTGGAAGCTGCCGGTGCGAACCGGACGCAGACGAACTCGTGGCCGATGATTTTATTGCCGGAGCTGCCCGGGGTAACCCGGATGGGTCTGGTGATGAGGTTTATTGGTCAACGTCAGTTTGAGTGATTTCTTGCTAAGATTAAACTGAAGAGTTTGATCCTGGCTCAGATTGAACGCTGGCGGCATGCTTTACACATGCAAGTCGAGCGGCAGCGCGGGGGCAACCCTGGCGGCGAGCGGCGAACGGGTGAGTAATACATCGGAACGTGTCCCGTAGTGGGGGATAGCCCGGCGAAAGCCGGATTAATACCGCATATGCTCTACGGAGGAAAGTGGGGGACTCGCAAGGGCCTCACGCTATGGGAGCGGCCGATGTCCGATTAGCTTGTTGGCGGGGTAATGGCCCACCAAGGCGACGATCGGTAGCTGGTCTGAGAGGATGATCAGCCACACTGGGACTGAGACACGGCCCAGACTCCTACGGGAGGCAGCAGTGGGGAATTT
>Ga0209839_10001174_pt1 | contig 13529 bp, 15 predicted proteins | sample OrgsoiDNA2013050_FD_185800 | JGI IMG/M metagenome (GOLD analysis project Ga0209839, IMG submission 185800) | Permafrost soil microbial communities from the Arctic, to analyse light accelerated degradation of dissolved organic matter (DOM) -... | ecosystem: Environmental > Terrestrial > Soil >... | reverse complement strand
GGGCGGCGCCCCGGCGGGCGGGAAACCGCCGACCCTGGCCGCACCGCCGCCCGCCAGCCCCGCCAGCCCCGCCAGCATCACCAGTAACGCGACAGCCTCGTATAGCGTCCGTCAGCTAGCACCTGGCCGTGCGGCAAGCCACCGCGCGTGCCTGCATCCGAAGATCACGAAGGCCGGGCAGACGCTCCGGGAGGCGCTGGCGCCCGTCACGTCAGCCGCGACCGAGGTCATCGAGAAGTTCCGTGAGCTGCCCGGCCGGCCAGCCGAGATCGAGATCCATTTCGGCGCCAAGCTCGACGCCGCGATGGGCGCCGTCATCGCGACGACAACCGTCGGCACTCACCTGGACGTCACGCTGCGCTGGAGCTGCCGCCCCATGGACGCCAACGAGGCCCAGGACGATCCGCCGTGAGTTGGTGCACTGGGTGACTCGGCTGGGGGCGTCAGATATTCTCGCAGTTCATCGTCGCGGAACTGGTAGGCAATGCCGCGCCCCGCTGCGGACATCAGAGGTCCTAGATCTACCGCGCTATCATTGGATATCACGGAGGTGAAAATGACCGACATGCTGATTCGCGACGTGCCGGACGACGTCGTAGCGGCCGTAGACGCGCACGCGGGCCGGCTGGGGCTTTCGCGCAGCGAGTACGTGCGCCGCCGTCTGGCGCAGGACGCGGCGGTGCCCGGCTCGGCGGTGACCGTCCAGGACCTGGCCCGGTTCGCGGAGGCCTTCGGCGACCTGGATGATCCGGACGTCATGTCCGGGGCCTGGGAATGACCGACTGGCTGATCGACAAGTCCGCGCTGGTCCGCCTGGCTGGCAGCCCGGACGCCGGTTCGTGGGCCGGCCGGATCGAGCGCGGCCTGGTGCGGATCGCGACGGTCACCCGCCTGGAAGTGGGCTACTCTGCGCGGTCGGGACCGGAACTGCGGGCGGGCCTCCGGCGGCCGCCGCTGGCGTCAATGCCCGTGGAGTACCTAACTCCGGCCATCGAGGACCGGGCCGTCGAGGTTCTCGCGCTGCTCGCTGACCGGGGCCAGCACCGCGCGCCGTCCCTGCCCGACCTGATCATCGCCGCCATCGCGGAACTCGCCGGGCTGACCGTCCTGCACCTCGACAAGGACTTCGAGATCGTCGCCGACGTCACCGGGCAGCCAGTCGAGCGCCTGAACACGGGACATCATCCGGCTCCGTGATCTCTGCGCCGCCTAACTACTACTCGCGGCATGACCGGATGTCGGGCTGGGCGTGACAAGCCTCAGCTAGGCGATCCACAGGTGTGGATCTTCGTCCACGAAACCCAAGCGCCGGTTCATGGCGACAAGGACGGATCCAGGACCCGCGTTAGATGTCGATAATGCGGACGTCCGCATCGGCGGCGTCCAGAAGGCGGGCGATGTCGGCGCGGTCGCCAGTCACCACGTCAGCATGCAGCAAGGCCGCCGTCTGCGCCACCACCGCGTCGGCCACGTCGCTGGTCCCGGCGCGGCCCAGGAGGTACCCGGCCGCATGCGCGGCATCCCCGGTCAGCGCAGCCACCTCGCAGCCACGCAGCAGCCGCCGCAGCTGAACCTGCACAGCCGACCGGCTCACCTGGGCAACTACCGGAGCAGGCACCACCGGCACGATCCCGGCCGCCAGCCGCACACGGTGGTCGGCCCACACCGCCCGGACGTTCCGGTCCGCAGCCACCAGAACGCCCGCATCGTAGACCGCAGCCCTCATGCCGACCGGCGCTCAGCGTCATCCCCGCTGACCCGCCGCCGGGCCGCCGCAAGCTCGGCAGCCGTCAGCGGCCCCTGCTCGGCCTCCCACTCAGCCACCGCCGCCAGCCCGTCCCGCACCAGCAGCACCCGCCGCGCCGCAGCCGTCATCCACGCCGACACACTCACCCCGTCCGCAGCCGCCGCAGCAACCACCTGCGCATGCACCTCAGGATCAACAGTGATGGCAAGCTTCGGAGACGGGTTACCGCGCGGCATGCATCAACTATACCACCACAGTAGGACCGCCCCCGGCCGGGACTCTGGTACAAACCGTGAACCGCCAGGCCTTCCCGCCGACTTGCCCAGTTCAGCAAATGTCCCCAGGCCGAATGCAGAATCTCAGGAGGGTCTGTCAACTTAACGGGGTAACTGATCTTGATTGTTACTTCCTGCCCGCGCTGAGGCGGCCGTCGAAATCGAAGGTGATGTCGACTGCTCGACGTGGGTTTCCGGGGAGCGAGGACGAGAGTGCGCGGAGATCCGCCCAAGGAAGTCTGGCGTTCTCGCTATACGCAGCCGTGTCCTTCCGGCCCGTCCTGAGGCACATTGGTCGTGGAGACCACTGACAGGCGAGGAGCGTTATGGGCGATGAGCCGTTCTCGATCTTGTCGATCGACGGTGGAGGCGTCCGCGGCATTTTCGTGGCGGCCGTCCTTGATCGTCTGGAGCGCGATGTCGGAGCCCGGATCGCCGATCATTTCGATCTCGTCGTCGGGACGAGCACCGGTGGCATCATCGCCCTCGGGCTCGGTGCCGGATTGTCTCCCGGAGAGATTCTTGAGTTCTATGTGCGACACATGACCACCATCTTCCCGGCGCGACGTCGCCATCCCCTCGTCCTGCCGTTGGCCCTGCTGCGCTCGAAATACCGGCCCGATGGCCTGCAAGATGTCCTGCAGGACGTCTTCGGGGACGGATTACTGGGCGACAGCCAGATGCCGCTCGTCATTCCTTCGTACAACGTCGGCGCGAACTCCGTCTACTTGTTCAAAACCCCCCACCATGACCGGCTGCGGCGTGACTGGAGGGTTCCGATGTGGCAGGTCGCCATGGCGACTACGGCGGCTCCCGTGTTCTTCCCCGCGTACTCGCTGCCGGGCGAGCACGTGCGTTTGGTGGACGGCGGTGTCTGGGCGAACAATCCGGCCATGGTGGGCGTCGTTGAGGCCGTCTCGATGTTCGGACGGCCCCTGAAGCAGATCCGGGTGCTGAGCGTGGGGACGACGGTTTCCACCCCGTACCGCTCTCGGGGACTCGATCGTGGCGGCCTCATCCAGTGGCTTCGCCCGCCGAACGTCGCTGAGGTAGTGCTGGCCGGTCAGAGCGAGGGCGCCTACACGCAGGCCCGGCACCTGCTCGGACCGCACCGCGTCTATCGGCTCGATCCTCCGGCGCCCGAATCGCTCGCCAGGCTCGATGTCACGGACACCCAGGACCTGCTCGCGCTCGCCTCGCACCATAGCCGCGGCTTCTCGCCGATCTTCGCCGCCGAGTTCGTTCCCCATCACCGCGGGCTCTACACACCGTTGCTTCCGGCTGATCGCAGAGTGACCTCCACGGATGTCACGTAGCCGGTGTCGTCGCCGAAAGCGAGGAACGTGCCGGCCTGGACGGTTCCGCGGATGTCCCAGACGTCGTTGGCCAGCAGGGTGACGCGATCGACGCGGGTGTCCAGGTGTCCCATGTCCCCAAGCAGCATCCGGATTGTCTGCGAGATGTGGGAGGCCGACAGACGGGGTGCCACCGGGATCACAGCCTGGGCCCTGAGAAGGTCGGTCAGTGCTCGGATGGTCGTCGGCGGGGCGCTCGCCAGGCCCACGAAGGCGTCGCGCAGGAACGCGGATTTCGGTCCCAGGACGTCGGCGCCGTTGACGCCGTCGTCGCGGACATCTTCGGCCACCCTCACCATTAGGTCTGAGCCATCCTGGAGAGGGAATCTCAGGAACGCCACGTCGCGAGTATGCCATCGGAGCCGGCCATGTATGGCCGACTCCGAGACCCGTGATCGCCGCCGGCGGAGTACTCTCTCCTCACTCGTCAGGAAACTCGTGATCGGGGACAACAACAGGGTGGGGGATCTCAACGACTTCACACGGTTCCTCGAGAACCACGTGAATATCGGCCGAGAGCGGCTCCTGGAACTGGGCACCCGGGTCGAGCGACTGCGCACGGCGCTGTGGCGGCATGACGGTTTCCGGGACAAGGATCCGCAGTTCGTTCCGCAAGGGTCGTGGGCGCAGCAGACAATCATCGCTCCTTCTCCCGGCCGGGAGTTCGATGCGGACCTGCTTGTCTGCTGGCGTCCCGAGGCGCGATGGCGGGAGCGTCCTAGGGAATATCTGCATGCGTTGCACGCGGTGGTCGCCGAGACGGTCCGCGACCGGTACCCCGTCCGGATGAAGACGCGGTGTGTCGAGATCTCCTTCGGTGATCACCATGTGGACCTCGTTCCCTATGTCGTGCGTCCCCGCGCTGAGCTGTGGCCGCGCGGCTACATCGTGAACCGGCACGAGAACCAGTTCGAGCGGGTCAACCCGGAGGGCTTCACCCACTGGTTCCTGGACCAGGACAGCACTGCCGCCGGGCATCTGCGACCCGTGACGCGACTGCTGAAGTTCGCCCGCAATCGCGAGGCCGGACTCGAAGTCCCGTCTGTCATCCTGACGATCCTGCTAGGCCAGCAGGTTCACCGCGGTGTCGCGGCGTCGGGTGGCTATCAGGACGTGCCGACCGCGCTCCGGTCACTCGTGGGCGGTCTGGACCGCTGGCTCGCCGCGCGCCCCACGATGCCCCGGATCGCGGACCCCAGTTGCTGGGGGGCAGGGTTCGAGCACCGGCTGGATCCTCAGTCCTACCAGGGCCTGCGCCGTTGGGTCGCGGAGTGCGCGGTGACCGTCGAGGCCGCAGCGGCGTCCGGCAACCGGCCGGAACAGGTCCGATGCTGGAGACGGTTCTTCGGAGACTCATTCGGCGAGTAACGGGCAGCGACGGTCACCGCCCGACACCAGACCCGAGAAGCAGGCAGGCTAGGTGGACCGAGCCGGCCCGCAGTTGCGACGCGCCTCCGCCGATCCCCTGAGCTGTTCGCCTTGATCCACGTACGGCGCGAGGCGGCTCGGCCATCCGCAGTCGATCTCCGGCGGCATCTCCGGCGGCATCTCTGCCGCCGCGCTCTCCATCGACGTGATCCCCCCCATTCGGCGCGCGCTGCCACTTCCGGCATCTCGTCGACTTCGGCGACGTTGGCAAGGAGCTGCTCGACCAGGGCCACGGCCCGGTAGCTCCGGACAGCCTCGTATTGGTTACGAGCGCTGTCGTACAGGCGCTCCGCCTCGTCCAGATCGTTTCGCTCCCAGGCGACACTGCCGAGGTTGCAGATGACGTCGGCCGGCCTTGCCCTCGTCGTGAAGGGCCTCGAAGAGCGGCAGGGCGCGACGATACAGGTCGTCGGCCACCTCCAGTAGGCCAGCGTTAAAGGCTGCGTTGCCCTTCTGCAGAAGTTCTTCGGCTGGATGGTGGTCCGCCTGATCGCTCATGTCGTCACCGGACGGTGTCGGGTAGGGCGTACGTCATGGGAGCCGCCCAGACGAGCGGTGCGGCTCGGCGGGCCTCCTGGGGGGTGCGAGCCGATCGCCAGACGGCGAGCCGATCACACTGCCAGGCACGGATGGCGGACACGGGATCGGCGCTGCCGTGGGCCGTATCCACGGCCAAGGCCATTGCGGTCGTGGCTCCTTCGCCCGGGAGCACGACGTCGCCCACGAAACTGACGGACTGGTCCGTAGGACAGGTCCATCGCGTTGTTGTCACGATGCGCGCCCCCGCATTAACCGCGGCAAGGGTCAGACCGGCCTGCTCGACGTAGCGGCTGTCGTCAGCCTGACACGCGATGATGGCGACGCGGCGTGGCATCGGCCACCAGTCGGGTGCGTGCAGCCACACCCGGGCACTCAGCGCGTGCATCCCGGCCGGCTCCTCTAGGAGTCGGCCGTCTTCGGTACGCAGGGGACGGCGGTGCTCGCCCCTCGGAGAGGTGGCGTTGAAACGCAGCGCGGACGTCGTCGGTGAGAGGGCATCCCCGCTGTCGACGTGCCCGAAGAACAGCACTCGTGCCCAGTCGCGCTCCTGGAGAATGGCACCGAACTCCTCACGTGTGCAGCCTCGTGGCTGTACACCTCGCTGTCCAGATGCCTCGGGACGTTGCGGCAACTCGCCTGCGGTCGGAACACCGGCATCCAGGCCACGCTGACGGGTGGTCCAGGATTGCGGCACACCATGCGGGTAAATGGGGGATGCCTCAGAGTCGCGGCTGACTCCGGTGGGGTCGATAATCCGCAGCGCGGGCCCGTCCGGAACATCGCGCGCCGCCGGACGGGCAAGATTCACCAGGGACGCAGGGCTCAGGCCGCCCTGTATGAAAGCGACCTCTACCGCGCGAGTGTCGTCATCGCGCACGGTGAGGAGCTCCCAGGGAACCTGGCCGAGGTCCGGGCCTGGTGCCACGACTACGGTCGTCGCGGGCGTCTCCGTTGGCTCGAACGATGCCAGGTACTCCCTCAGCACCGAGGGAAAGAGCAGTGTTCCCAGCCGTCCGAAGAGGTCGCAGTTGGCCGCCCGCTCTACCAGCGGGCCGCTCCACGCGCGCTCAAGGGAGGCGTGGAACTCCCGCTGTTCCAAGGCTGCCAGCTCTGTGTAGATCGCGATACGTTGGACCACTGGTCCGAGCTCGTCCGGAGGGCCGGCGATCGTATCCCCGATCTCCTCCAGCTGTCCTTGCAGTCGCCTTACGTGAGTGTCGGTCTCCTCGGCCACGCTGCCCGGAAGCCCGGCGGTCAGACGCCCCACGAGTGGGTGCACGTCGTCCCAGCTCACAGCGCCAGCGCCGAGTAAGGCTGCCTCGGAACCCCCGGCGGCAGCCCTTCTTCCCTCGCCCGCCGTCAGGTCCGGCGCGAAGGTCACCGTACTCCACGCGCCGTCACTGACCCGCGCCCTGACCGCAGCGGCCACCGCGGCGGGACTGGCCGAGCGGGACACCACCGTTGTCCACCAGTAGAGGTGCTCGCCTGCCCGCCAGTATCCCAACCACCACACTGTCGGTAGGGCGCTACCCGCGGCCTGTTCCTGGACGTAGGTCATCGGATCAGCACTGCGGAGATCGCAACTACGTCGTCGGCGAGGCGGATACGCAGGCCGGGCCGGGTGCCCGGTTCAGCGCCGCGCAGATCGAGAACCTCTTGAGCCTGGCGGGTGAACGGTGCCAGCTCTGATCGGGGGGCGCATTCCACCGCGACCGCCGAGGTGACTGGCAGCGACGTCAGGGCGTCATCCTCATCCGGGCTGCCCACCATCAGGTCATCCTCGCCGGGCAACCCGGGTCCGTTGACCGGCGATGCCTCCGGCGTGAGCATCCCCAGGGCGCCGGGCCGGGCCAGATCCAGGCTGCCGATGGCCCGAGCGCGTTCGATCACCTCGGCCAACAGCACCGGTGACCGGGACAAGTGGGCTGCGTCGAAGGCGGCGGCAGCGTGCTTGCCGATCTCCTCACGCCACAGGGCACGCTCCGAGGGCAGGCGAAACGTGAAACGGGCAGCCTCTAATGCTAGCCACGCGGGAAGGATCCGCTCCCGCCGCTGAGGAGTATCTCCGGGCCAGGTCAGGCCATCGTTGTGGAGGCAGCGGGCCACGTTTGTCCACAGGCCCAGGCGTCGGTGGCCAAGCTGTGCTGCCGCGTAGCATCGACGCGCGGACTGCAGGTCACCGCTCGCGGCTGCCACGATGCCGAGGTTCATGTCCAGCTCGGCGACCTGCAACGGCTGGCCGGCCTGCCGGAAGTACTCCTGCGCCGTCGTGTAGTGCCCGCGCGCCCTGTCCCAGTCCTGGGCACCTGCGTAGGCCACACCTAGGTTGTGCTCGATGCTCGCCGCGGTAGCATCGCTGCCGCCGATCGCCGACACCTGGGCGGCAAGCAGTATCTCGATGGCCTCGGGCCATTCCTCCTGCGCACACTTGACGACGCCAATATTGAGCTGTGTATCGGTGGCCTCCCGGTCTAGGCCGTGTCCCCGGTAGGTCTCGAGGGCGTCCTGGTAGGCGGCGGCCGCCCCGGCATAGTTGCCTGTCCGGCGTTCCAGGCCGGCGAGCCCACCCAGAAGCCGGGCGCTGTCCAGTTCCATACCCATCGCCGTGAACATCCCCAGGGCACGCTGCAGGAGCTGGCGCGAACGCGCGTAGTCGCCCACATGGAGGTGGACGTATCCCTGATTGGTGAGGACGTCGGCGAGCTCGCGGGGCAGGGACATCCGGCGGTAGATCGCCTCTGCCTCCTCAAGCAAAGCGGCGGCCTCGGCGAAGCGACCCTGCTGAGCGGCGACAGCCGAGAGCGTCGTGTTCGCCGCCGCGAGCCTGCGCTCGCCGCCCCCGAGCTCGTAGGCGTCGGCCGAACCTGACCGGGAAAGGTCCGCGGTTACGGAGAGGAGAATCCGTGCACGGATCTCCGTCAGCTCCCTCTGAGCCTCCGCGAGCCGGCCAGACCTCTCGGCCAGTACCGCCATGTTCAGCCGTACGTCGAGGATGTCGTCCGCGTACCCGTGCCGCTCGTACAGCTCGCGAGCGCGACGGTAGTGATCAGTGGCCCCCTGAGGATCGCCTCGCCTGCGTGCCAGCGTTCCCGCCGTCACCCGCACGTCCGCCTCATGCTTGTCCGAGACCTCGTGGCCGTCATCGGGCGCCAGGTCGAGCGCGGCGTCAAGGACCTCCTGAGCCCGTGACAAACGACCCCGCCGCATCTCTACCAGGCCGAGGTTATGCAGGGCTGCAGACGTCTCGCGAGCCGCACCCAGCCCGGCGAATGCCACTACCACTTCTTCGAAGATGGCGACGGCGTCGGCAAGCTGACCTTTCTGCAGGGCGATGAGTCCGTCCGAGTTCCGCGCCGCTGCGACTGCCGCGCGTTCGTCGGGTGAGCGCAAGGTTCGCTGCTCGTCGTCCATGGCCCGACGGTACCGGGCATGCGGTTGCGGCGAGACCTCGATCAGGTACTCGAGCCTCGTCGAATAGTACGCAGGGAAATTCATCTGTCATCAACTCGGATCGCCTTGGCCCTGTCGGGTGGGCCGCGCGTTGGCTATAGTCGGTCGGCTTTCCTGCCACACTTATCGACGGGCTCGGTGTCATCTCATAGACGCTGGTGCATAGCCTGGCCGCCATTTCCGAAGGTCGGGTGAACTGCCGGGATGGTCTGCTCGGTGCGCTGCGGCGAGGCGACTCGCCGCGAGGCATCGGCGTTGCTCCATACGGCGCTAGTCCTCCTCCGCTGGTGCGGGAAGGCGAGGCCAAGGCGGGTTGATGGCTTCGGCGCGACGTGAGCCGCCATGGTGATTATGCTGGAAAGACGCGCAAGCGGGCCGCCTTGATATGACAAGGTGATCATTGCAACATGATAACGGCGGGTCGCGTGCCGAAAACCTCGTCCATGTCATGCGACCAGGCGGTATTCGTTGATCAGGCCACCGACATGACCTCTTCGGACTCGACCGTAGTTACCCAGGTTCTGTCGCCCTGACCGCGCATCGGCCGTGTCCCGCTGGCTCCTAAAACTGTCGTGGCGGGCTGTCACAGATTTCGGTTTGGCGACGATAATGCATCGGCCAGCGCGTCCGAATATCGCAGGATAGTGTGCTGTGTAGTACTTTCGGTAGCTGGCAGCGCCTGCCGACATAAGCAGAAATCGCATGCGCGGCACGAGCCGGGATGGGCCCAGTCCCCGGACGGGCCTAAGCGCCGCCAAACTGGTCGGCAGAGGGTGGGGTTAAGGCATGGCAGGTACCGCGCAGCCGCGCAGGCATGGCCCAAAGTCGTGGCTCAAGTCATTCAGCGGGATTCTGGCCTCGGCGGCGACGATCGTCGCCGCGGTGGCGTCCGTCGTCGCCGCGCATCAGACCAGCCGGGTAAACCAGCTGACCATTGTCGTCAGGCAGCAGCGCCAGCAGCTGCAGCGGTCCGCGTCAACCGCAACTGGGCCGTCCGGCTCGGTGGGGGGCGCGACTCTCAGCGGCGGAACCTACCTGTCGGCGCTGCAGCCGACGGTTGACTACGCTGAACTGACGACCGGCACGCGAACTATGTCGGCGAAGACCTATCCCAATAGCGTCACCTTCGGTTGCGCCGGTACCGTCAACACCGATCAGCCGGACGAGGCATTCAACGTCGGGGGCCACGCCCTGTTCCGCGCTGTCGTCGGGATCCCGGACAATGCGCAGAACGCCACCAGCCTGAATGAGACGGTGACGTTCGCAAACCAGAGCGGCACACAGCTGATCAGCCCTGTGGTGGTCAGCCTGGGAAAGCCAGCCACTGTCCGGCTCAGCATCTCCGAGGTGACGCAGCTAGAGGTCACCTGCTCGGGGGCCGACCCGCGTACTCAGCAACCGAATGATAACAACATGCTGACTCTTGGCAATGCCTACATCTCGGGATAACGGATTGCCAGGCAATATCGGCGGCGAACATCCCGCCGTCGCCACGGTCACGGCCGAGATCAGCAGCGGTGCCCGCCAGCGCTCCTGGCGGGCACCGCTATACGTTCCTGGCTGGCGCCTCCTCAGCCCGTTCCCTTCGCTGTGGCCGGCTGGGCCGTGCCGGGCCCGGGGGCGGGATATGCGGAGCCACGGCTGACGAAGAAGTAGTTCGGCATGCTGTACACCGCCAGCTTCCCCTTTTCGGGCGCGTCGAGCATGGGAGCCCCGGTCAGCTCGCGGAGCCTGTCCCAGCCGTCCTGGCGGCCGGGGAAGCGGGCCAGCCGCCATGACGCCGCCCGCTGGATGCAGTCCCGTGCCACCGCCAGCGCGGGAACGGCGCCGGGTACGGTCAAGTCCAGCCGGTAGAGCATGGTCTCGGTGCCGTTTCTCGTCTCGCAGACGGCGCGGATCGTGCCGGAGCTGTGGGTCTTCCCGTTGCCGGGCTGAACGGCGATGGCCTTCGCCCACTGCCACCGGACGTGCCCCACGAGGACCTTGCCCTTCCTGCGGTGTGCGGCGCGGGCCTTGCTGATCCCGGTGGCGGCCAGCCCGACGGCGGCGCCGACGCCACCGAAACCCACGTACGTGCCTCCCTTGTCGAAGTTCTCGATAGCCAGCACGAGCCGGGCGTCGGTTACGTACGCGAAGCCGCTTACCTTGGCCAGCTTGTTGAGGGTCTTCGCGCCGCCGGGCAGTACCTCCTGCTCCAGGACGCCAGTTACCGGCATCCACCTCATCCGGGCGGGGTCCCCGTCTCCCTCCTCTAGGTCGACGAGCCAGCCTCCTGGCTCGCTGGACGGCACCGGCCAGCGAGCCCCGTCGTCGGTGGCGTCACCTATCTCGCGGACCCGCAGGATCATGACATCCCCCCGGCCGGGAGTGCCCCGCCTGGTGCCTCCATCTTCCGGGCCGCCGACAGCTCGGCCATGTCCCCGGCGATGAAGGCGACGTTGGCGAGAAGGCTCACGATGGACCACCAGCCGAGAATGGCGGTAAAGATCAGGTCGCCGGTAAGCTGGCGGATCGCGCATTTCCGGCAGAGCAGTGCCTGCGCGCGGAATGTCTTGTGCCCGTACAGGAGCCCTAGGTTCTTTGTGCTCGTGATCAGCCGAGCCGGTGCCTGGGCGCATTTCTCACATGTCGATCTCAAGTGCAGCCTTCTTTCCGTCAGTGAAGGACCCGGTGCCGGACGGCAGCTTTCAGCCCTGGCTGATGCTCCCGCCCACGTGCCAGGCACTCGTGCAGCACCAGGCCGGTCGAGGCCGATGACGCGGCTGGCTCAGTAGGACTGGCCGCCGGGCGGCCTGCGGGTGCCGCCAGCAGGGCTAGCCGGCTTGCGACTGCCGGTCATCAGAAGGGCGGCGGCGGAAAGGAGGGCGAGAACGCCGCCTGCTACCAGCCAGCCGGTGAGACTCTCCATCCCGGTGTACAGCGTGCAGCCCTGTGCGGCGCTCTGGTCGAACGCCTGGCCGAGCTGTCCAAGGCCGGAGTTGCAGATGGCCGCCTTCTCGGCCGCGATAACGTGATCGATCGTGCCGAGGATGAGCAGGACGATGCCCAGGGCGCCCGCGCCGGCTGCCTTCACGGCGGCGGGCACTGCGGACCCGGCTGGCCGCGGGGCGCGGGGCTTGGCCGGGCCTAGCGGCGGCCGCACTTCCCGGACCTCGGCACGCAGCCGGGCCTTCTCCTCGTCCGTGCCGTAGCTCAGCAGGTAAGCCTCCCGCGGAGTGGCCACCCGCCGGGTGTCGGATGGTGGCTCCGGCGCTGGAGGCGGCGCCTGCCCGGTTACGGGCGCCTGGCCGGCAGGGGTCCCCTCGAAAAATGCATCCATTGTTTCCTCCCCTTTCGCGGGACAGCAGCAATGAGCCGGACTGTCCCATTTAGCCCTGATAAATGCCGGAGATGACGGCGGAGGCCGGATGGACGGCGCAGTAAGCGTCTGCGGACATTTCAGTCAGGCCTACATTGCCTGCAGACGTGTCGCCGCCGTGCGACTTGATCATTTGCGTGACCGCCGTCAGCTGGCCGCTGGTATCGAGGCCCTGATAATTTCCGCAGGTCGTAGACCCGCCGTCGGATCCGCCGCCACAGGCAGCGAGCAGGAGGACTGCCGCCGCAGTTAATGCCAGTACCGGAATGCGTACTTTCACCAGAATCCCGCCCCGTTAGCTAGTGACCTTGCTTCCGTCTAGCAGATAAGACGCGCAACATCCCCATCTGGTGCACACCCTGATTTGAGGCGATCAATGCTAAATGGCGCGGCGGCGCACCGAGGCGAGGCGCGGCTTATGTACTGCGAGACGTGCCGGGTGGCTACAGTGAACTATCAGCTCGTGAGTGAAAGTGCTGGCTGGCTGCCACGTCACCTTCACGATCACGGCATTCTCCCGGCCCGCGACGCTGCCAGCCCGGGCGGCAGGCCCGCTCGGACGCGCCATCCAGGGATTCATCGCCCGGCGATAGGTGCAAGCCCTCAGACCTCCTCGCCGCGCTCGGGATGGCCGGGCAGGGTGCCGTAGGCAAAGCCCGCCCGGCCGGGCTCGGCGACCAAGTAGACGACCCGGCAGGGCGCGCTGACCCGCGCCGCTCCCGCCCCGGCACCCAGCACCACCACGGTGCCCGGCCCGACCGTCGCTGCCGATGCCGAGACACACAGCCCGGCGCGCAGGTGAGCCTGCCAGCCCAGCAGCGCCCCCGCGTAGCTCGCGGCTGCGGCGAGTAGTTCGCGGACGGTTGTCACCTTGCGGTCGAGTTCGCCGAGGTCGGGTGTGATGACGGCTTTGCCCCCGCTGACGTCCTTGTCGGTGAGTGTCTCGATGTAGTCGCGGACCATCTGCTCGGCGGTGTCGAGTGTGCGGGACTGAGTCACGCCGACGCCGTCGATGTGCAGTTCCCAGCCGTGCTTCCGCGGCACCCCTCTTCGGCCAGGACCGGCGCCGGCGCGGGTGACGGAGCAGGGCGCTGGCGCGGGCGGTGTCAGGCTGGCCAGCGGCTGGTGCTGCGGAAGACCATGACCGGGGGCAGGGGCTCGGTTCCGGAGCCAGGACCGGTAGGCTCGCGGTCGGTGCGGCGAGGTCGCGTCGTGGCATGGCGGATAGAGGACTTGAACTGATGGCAACAGGAACAGTGAAGTGGTTCAACGCCGATAAGGGCTTTGGTTTCATCGCCCCCGATGACGGGACGGCGGACGTGTTCGTCCACTTCTCCGCGATCGCGAGCTCCGGCTACAGGTCGCTGGATGAGAAC
>Ga0209839_10001172_pt1 | contig 13561 bp, 12 predicted proteins | sample OrgsoiDNA2013050_FD_185800 | JGI IMG/M metagenome (GOLD analysis project Ga0209839, IMG submission 185800) | Permafrost soil microbial communities from the Arctic, to analyse light accelerated degradation of dissolved organic matter (DOM) -... | ecosystem: Environmental > Terrestrial > Soil >... | reverse complement strand
TCTGAGGTGTCTAGACTTTATACGTTAAGCAGAAAAAAAACGTAACATATTCCTCCAACCGCCATAGAGCAAAACAAGCCACGGTATGTTATGAGATCTCCCAAGAATATGCGTATAATGTTCATGGAATTTGTTCATAAAATGATAACTGGCAGGATGCTTATTACCTGGAATAGAGTAGTGCCATAGGGAAACTAGAGGAGAGTGTGAAATGCGTACGCGTGCAGCAGTGCTATATGAACGGGAAAGGCCCGAACCTTATGCCGAGTCATTGCCGTTGGTCATCGAGGATGTCGAACTGGAGGCACCGGGGGCTGGCGAGGTGTTGGTAGAGATAGTGGGCGCGGGCCTCTGCCACTCCGATCTCTCGACGCTCAACGGAGCGCTTCCACGACCGCTGCCAATGATTCTGGGGCACGAGGCGAGCGGCATTGTGCGCGAGATAGGAGCGGGCGTCAAAGACCTGCAGGTGGACGACCACGTGGTATTTTCGTTTGTACCCATCTGCGGCCACTGCCAGTATTGCGCGGTCGGCAGACCAGCCCTGTGCGAACGCGGAGCAAAGGCAAACCTTGTCGGCACCCTGCTCGACGGGGCCGTGCGTTTTCGCGCTGGAGACGGGCAGGCGATCAAGCACTACCTGGGCGTCTCGGCCTTCTCGCAGTATACGGTAGCGGCGCAGGAGTCGCTGATTAAGATCGATAAGGACGTGCCGCTGGACAAGGCGGCCCTCTTCGGCTGTGCTGTCCTGACTGGCGTAGGTGCCATTATAAATACGGCAAAGGTGACACCCGGTGAGTCCGTAGTTATTTTTGGGCTGGGCGGCGTGGGACTGAGCGCCGTGATGGGAGCAAAGCTGGCCGGTGCCTGGCCGATCATCGTCGTCGACGTGATACCGGACAAGCTAGCACTGGCGAAGCAACTGGGTGCCGATTTCGCCATCAACGCCAACGAGGGTAATCCTGTCTCCGCCATACGTGACCTGACCGCGGGCGGCACCGATTATGCAGTCGAAGCGGTCGGGAACGCGAAGGTGCTCTCTCAGGCATTTGGTTCTACCAGAACGGGCGGCAAAACTATCAGCATCGGCCTGCCACACATGAATCAGCAGCTCTCACTGCCAATCATCGCCCTCGTGGGTCTGGAGAAAGCGGTGCTGGGCTCCTTCATGGGCTCATCAGTACCCCAGCGCGACATCCCACGCCTGATCCGTCTTTACCAGGCAGGCAAATTGCCGCTGGACGCGCTGCTCAGTCCCTCCATTGCCCTTGAGGAGATCAACCGGGGCTTCGATCGCCTGGCGCAGGGCACTGCTATACGCCAGCTGATCCGTTTTGCTTCTTGACGCTTATTTTTCAAAGAGGAAGAGGTAATCCGATGACTAAGACATTCCGTGCATTCGTAGTCAATAAAACCGACGCCGATTTTAGCGCCGACTTCCGGGAACTCACGACTAATGATCTGCCAGTTGGCGAAGTGCTGATCCGCGTCGCCTACTCCGGCGTCAACTACAAAGATGGCCTGGCCTCGATTCCCGAGGGCAAGATCGTGCGCAGCTACCCTTTCGTACCCGGCATCGACGTGGCGGGCGTGGTCGAGGAGTCCAGCGACCCGAACTTCAAAGAGGGCGATGAGGTGATCGCAACAAGCTACGAGCTGGGCGTCTCGCACTACGGAGGCTACAGCGAATACGCGCGCGTCAAGGCCGAGTGGGTCATACCCCTGCCCGCCGGACTGACACTTAGAGAGGCAATGGCCCTGGGCGTAGCTGGCTTTACGGCAGCACTGGCAATCTACCAGTTGGAGAAGAACGGCCTCAAGCCGCAGAATGGCCCTGTGCTTGTGACCGGCGCAACGGGTGGTGCGGGCAGCGTCGGCATCAATATCCTGCACAAACTTGGCTATACGGTGGCGGCCAGCAGCGGAAAAGCCTCTGAGCATGCCTACCTCAAGGAACTGGGTGCCAGCGAGATTCTGAGCCGCGAAGAGACCTCCGCAGAGAGCAAACGCCCGATGGAAAAAGAGCGCTGGGCGGGCTGCCTGGACGCGGTCGGCGGTTCCACGCTGGCCTATCTCATCCGCACCACGTCGAGCTATGGCTCCATCGCAGCATACGGCAACACGGGTGGAGCTAACTTCTCAACTACCGTCTTCCCGTTCATTCTGCGCGGCGTCAACCTGCTCGGCATCGACTCGACCCATTGTCCTATGGAGCTGCGCCGCCATCTCTGGCAGATGCTGGCGAACGACTACAAACCCCCTCGCCTGCTCGATCTGATCGCCACCGAAGCGCCTTTTGAGGAACTACCCCAGGCTCTGGCGACGATCCTCAAAGGCGGCACGCGTGGTCGCAAGCTGATGCGCATACAGCGCTAAAACTGAATATTCTCTTGATCCGCAAACGTGTGAAAGATAGAAAGATCATTTTCGATCTATCCATCCATTAGCGCTTGACAGCAGATTGAGAGACGGAGGAACGACGCGATGCACCTGAGAACAGCCGCCATTCAACTCAATTCACAAGATGTTCCTACTGAGAATATCGACACCGTAGCAAACATGTTGGACCAGGCAGGCGCGGCAGGCGCAGAGCTGGCAGTCCTCCCCGAACTGTGGACCTATCGCGGCCCCTACAGAGGATACGACCAGGCGGGACAGACGCTCACAGGCCCGGCCATGAGCATATTGCAAGAGAAGGCGCGTCAGCACTCTATGCTCATCAACGGTGGCAGCATCATCGAACGCCATCCTCACCTGGAAGGCAAGTTCTACAATACCTCCGTTCTGATCAATCGCAGCGGCGAGATCGTCGCGGTCTACCGTAAGATCCATCTCTTCGACGTGGACCTCGCCAACGGCGAAAAGCACCACGAATCCGAGCGCATCATACCCGGCGAACAGATCGTCACGGCGGAAACGGACGGCATCACATTCGGCATGGCCGTTTGCTACGACCTGCGCTTCCCAGAACTCTTCCGCACCCTGAAGCTCCAGGGCGCGCAGGTTCTGTTCCTGCCCGCCGCGTTCACCCTGCACACGGGACGCGATCACTGGGAAGTTCTGGTGCGCGCGCGGGCGATCGAAAATCAATGTTATGTCGTGGCAGCCGGGCAGATCGGCAAGTACCCTCCTGGTCAGCAGAGCTTTGGGCGCTCCATGATCGTCGATCCCTGGGGCATCGTGCTGGCCCAGGCTCCCGACAGGCCGGGCGTCATTCTGGCCGATATCGACACCGAGCAAATCGAGCGCGTGCAGGAGCAAATTCCGTGTCTACATCACAGGATGCCACAATTCTATATATTGTGATCGGGACGTTACATCTTTGCTTGACAAGCCTATCGCCATATGTTTAGCTTCTAGAAGAAGAAACTTTTGAAACTCGCGGACAGAGAACCACGCAGTGCGACAGGGCAAATGAAGATGGAAGCACGCTTCTCATCTTCTTGCACACAAAGGAGTATGCAGCATGATTGCCAGCGACATTATGACGCATAGGGTCTGCACAACTCGCCCCGAGACGAGTGTGCAAGAGGTAGCACAGCTACTTTCAAGCCAGCGCATCAGCGGCGCTCCCGTCGTTGATGCCCATGGTCAGATCATTGGCATTGTAACCGAGGGCGATATTATCAGCAAAGTCGATCGCGAGGGATTGAGCGTGGCTGATATTATGTGCCGCGAGCTGATCGTTATCGCGGAAGAGACGCCGGTGGGCGAGATCGCCAGACTGCTCACCGAACGCAGAATTAAACGTGTCCCCGTTGTGCGCAATGGCAAGCTCGTAGGCATCGTGAGCCGCGCCGATATTGTCAACGCGGTCGCGCAAGGACATGTAATTCTCCGCCAGTGGTAAACTCGTCGCTGTAGATTGAGCGCTTTTTTGTAGAAGAGCACCAGAGACACTACATATGTCTCTGGTCTTTTTTTCTTCACACTTCGATCTCATCGCGTTGGCGCGCGCGCAGCAGGTGGTAGGCGAGCAGTAACTGCGTCAGCGCCAGGGGATGGCTATGGCGCGCCCTGGTATCGGAATATTTGCCCAGCGCGGCAGGCGAGGAGACGCCGCAGGCATCCAGGTGATCGATAATCCCCCGCTCCAGGGCACGGGCGGGCTTGTCGGAGATAGAACCGTCGATCTCCAGATACTCAACGGCCCGTCCATTCTCGCGTCCCAGCGTCGAGCGCACGCAGCCAGATCGATCATCTTCTATGATCTGGCTGAGATCGGGATGCGGCAAGGTACCGCGCAACGTGAGGCGAACATTGAGGTGCGCGTCATTCTTGTAGCGAGCCGCTTCATTGGGATAAAACGAGACTACGACATCGGCGTGCTCGCGCTGTGGACGAATGTAGGCAGCGGAGTCCGCTTCACGGATATCGAGATCGCGCAGGACCCCTTCTTCAGTATAACCTCGCTGCGCCGTATCGCGCCGCACTTTCCAACGACGGCGCAGGTCTTCGGGCGGATCAAGATAGACGCGCACACTATACGCGCTGCGCATCTCCTGCCAATAAAATCCAAGCAAGCCCTCGACGATAAGGAAAGGGTGTGGCACAACGTACTGCGGAGGTCCAAAATCACCCAGCGTGTGGTCATAATGCGGCTTCAAAATTGGCTCGCCCGCACGTAACAATTGCAGATGCTGCGCCATGATGTCAAGATAGTTGCATTCGGGGCACAGCGCCGTGATCCCTAACTCTTTGCGTTGCCGACGATTATAGCGGTGATAGTCGTCGGTGCAGAGAACAGCCACCCGGTCAGCGCCCAGGATCTGCGCAATACCGTGACTCAGTGTCGTCTTCCCTGCGGCACTGTCCCCTACAATTCCCAGGATAATAGGACGTGGAATCGCTCCATATGGTATAGCCATGTTTATTCTTCACACTCCCTGCGCCACACGCCCTTGAAGGGATCTATGGCTCACTATGGCCTGTGTACAGCACTGTACATGGTGGAGAGATAGGCATATCGCGCACTACTCCAAGGCCGCATTGTCTACAGCGAACGCTTTATCAAAAACACTATCTTCGAAGGGATGTTGATTTTTTCCATGTATTCAAGAACTTTCCCCATGCTATAATAGTACTTGATATTGTGAGGAAGAACAATCACAATTGGCTATACTGCGTATAAGCGGGAGTTTATGAGTGGGCTGGTCACGCCTCGATAGCATTACCCTGCGCCAGCTACGGGCCTTTTGCACCGTAGCCCGCCTGCTGAGCTACACGCGTGCAGCGGAGGAGCTTGGTTGTCAGCAACCAACTGTCTCCGCGCTCGTGGCGGAGCTAGAGCGCGCCACGCAGTTTCCGCTCCTGGAACAATGGGGCAAGCAGCTCTCGCTCACCGACGAGGGGCGCGAACTCTACAGCCACGCGCAACAGGTCATCGCCAGCGCCGACGAGACGCGGCTGGCAATGGAAGAACTGCGCGGCATCATCCAGCCCGAGCGCCTCCCGCTCTACATCGCCGCCGATACCACCGTGGGCACCTACGTTCTCCCCCGCCTGCTGAGCGCCTTCCATCGACGGGAGCCAGGCATCGCCCTCAACCTGCGCGTCGCCAATCGCGCGGGCGTGCGCGCATCCCTGCTCGAAGGCGAGGTTGACATGGTAATCGCCGGTCGCCCGCCCGTTATTGATGGCTTGATCGCCGATCCGTTCCTGGAGAACCTGCTCATGGTGGTCGCCGCCCCAGGCCATCCACTAAGCAAACAGACAAAAGTGCCTCTGGCGCGCCTGTCGGACGAAATTTTTCTCTTACGCGAAATCGGATCAGGCACGCGGGCCGCAGTCGAGGATCTCTTCGAGGTCGCTGGACTGCCATTAAAGGTCGGCATGACGCTGGGACATATCGAGGCGATCAAGCAGGCCGTAGCGGCGGGCCTGGGTGTGAGCGTCTTCTCAGAAGTAGCGATACAGCGCGAGGTGCAGAGCGGTCGGCTGGTCGTCCTGGACGTAGAGCAGTTCCCGATACAGCGCCGCTGGTACATCGCTCGCCTGGCACAGCGTCCCCTGCTCGCCAGCGCCGCCACCTTCCTCGCCTTCTTGCGCGAATATAAGACAAGCCGTCCCTCGCGCTGACTTTTGCGCCAGGGTCTTTGAGCACGCTCCGTTCTCAGATATCCAACGTAGATACCTGAGAACGTTCGAAGCAGATAGGCACACTCAGCGATCAGAGCTTATGAGGTGAACAACTGCCGCGCCGCTGACTCATCGTTCATGCCTATACTTCCTCATAATATTGTACCATTTCACGAATTGCTTTGACGAGCAACTGCACGTTCGCACCTCCCATCGCGGGCAGCAGCGCGTACATTGCGAATGCATGCGTTTGCACATATTTCTCCGCGTTCAACTCCCATAGTTTAAACACGCGGAAATGGAAGACCAGGATCTGCCGGCCATGGCTCGTCTCCTCAAGCGGTGACGTGGCAACCGCTGTGCGGAACGGATAAATGATGGTGGAGATCACCGGCAACTCATATTTGCGATACAGATAGGCATGATACTCCAGAAGCCGGGCCGCCATGACGGCATCGATGCTGTTTTGAGCTTATTCTCCTGAACCAAAATATTTCTCTCCGTTTCTTCTTTCGTTACACTTTCAAAGACGCTTTTGCAAATTGTTTACCGACTTTTCTACTTCTATCATTCTCCTCCTATTTTGTCTACATTTGCACGGCTTTGTAGCAAGAACTGTCGCAAGGCCGTAGCGGCAAGTGAGAGACGCCCACCCTTCAGATGCACGACGTACCACTGGCGCTGCAAGGGAAAGCCCTGCACATTGAGGGTCGTCAATTCTTTGTGGGCGATCTCGTAGGTGACGGATTCGTAGGAGAGCAGGGCGATGCCTAGACCGGCAATGACCCCCTCCTTGATCGCTTCGATGCTGCCAAATTCCAGGTTAGTGCGCAGGTGAACGTCGGCGGCGGCAAAGAGCTGCTCGGTCTCCAGGCGGATATCTGCTCCGTGTTCGCGCAACAGAAACGTCTCCTGCTGTAAGTCGTGCAGGGTCAAGCGCTTACGCCTTGCCAATGCGTGCCCGTATGGAGCGACGATGACCAGCTGATAGTTCTGTAAGAACTCAAGGGTGAAGCGCTCCTGCTGCTCGACGAAGCTGATTACGGCGAGGTCTACGCGGTGTGCAAGAAGATATTCTTCGATGGTGCGCCGATTGACGACGGTGAGCGTGACACGCAGATGAGGATAGCACGCGTGGAAGGCTCCGAGCAGCGCGGGCACAACGTAGGTTCCCGCGCTGGTGCTGGCTCCGATCACCACGCTGCCCCGCTTCAGGTCGTGAATCTCCTCGACCAGAGGTGCCGTCTGGGCGAGCTGCGCGAGGAGACGCTCTGCATGCACCAGCAGAACTTCACCAGCCGATGTCAGTATTATGCCCCGACCCTTGCGCTCGAACAGGCGCAGGCCCAGCGCCTGTTCGAGCGCCTTGATCTGTTGCGAGACGGCTGGCTGCGAGAGATACAATATCTCAGCAGCTTTTGTGTAGCTTTGATGTCTGGCAACCGTGCGAAAGAGATTGAGCTGATGCACGCTCAGATCAGACTGGATTCTGCCCGTCTGCTCACCTTCAGACATTTCTTACCTCCTTGCGTATCTCGTCTTCCTTGCTAATAGTATAACGTTTCATCTATGGATTGGATAGCAAACCGCTACTACAACTAATACATTTTCCGTGATACATTCCTTGTAACGAAACATTTAGCAAAAGCACTTGTAGCAATAACCATTTACAGCAAGCGAAAGGCCAAACACGCTAACGCGACAATTTTTATTGAGATATCCGGCTCCATTCTTTGCAGATAAAGCATAACCGGGTATCTGACAGACATAGTTTTACGCTCAAGGAGAACCACTATGACGATAGACGCCACGTCCCAGCAGAAGAGTCGCTGGACATCGGGAGTCATTCCTTACGCTCAAATGGGTTACTGGCAGCCCGACTACGAACCGAAAGACACGGATATCCTCTGCGCATTTCGCCTCGTTCCCCAGGATGGTGTCGATCCGATCGAGGCAGCCGCGGCTGTAGCAGGCGAATCCTCTACGGCAACATGGACGGTCGTCTGGACGGACCGACTGACGGCATACGAGAACTATCAGGCCAAGGCCTACCAGGTCATACCCGTTCCCGGCACCGACCAGTACATTGCCCTTATCGCCTATGATCTGGACCTGTTCGAAGAGGGATCGATCGCTAACCTGACCTCTAGCATTATTGGCAACGTCTTCGGCTTCAAGGCTCTCAAAAGTCTGCGCCTGGAAGACATGCGCATTCCACCACATTACGTCAAGACATTCCAGGGTCCGGCGCACGGCATCGTTATGGAGCGCGAGTATCTGGATAAGTACGGGCGTCCCCTGCTCGGCGCGACGACCAAGCCGAAGCTCGGCCTCTCGGCGCGCAACTACGGGCGCGTGGTCTACGAGGCGCTGCGCGGCGGACTGGACTTTGTGAAGGACGACGAAAACATCAATTCGCAGCCGTTTATGCGCTGGCGCGACCGCTTCCTCTTCTGTATGGAGGCCGTCAACAAGGCGAGCGCCGAAACGGGCGAGATCAAGGGACACTATCTCAACGTGACGGCGGCGACAATGGAGGAAATGTACGAGCGGGCGGAATTTGCCAAAGAACTGGGCAGTATCGTCGTCATGATCGATCTGACGATCGGCTACACGGCGATTCAGTCGATGGCGAAATGGGCGCGCAAGAACGGCGTCATCCTGCACCTGCACCGCGCGGGCCATAGCACCTATACGCGCCAGAAAACACATGGCGTCTCCTTCCGCGTGATCGCCAAGTGGATGCGCCTGGCGGGCGTCGATCACATCCACGCGGGGACGGTCGTCGGCAAACTGGAAGGCGATCCAATGACGGTGCGCGGCTACTACCAGACGCTGCGCGGCATGAAGTACGCAGCTGATCCCGCGCTTGGTCTCTTCTTCGAGCAGGATTGGGCCTCACTCCCATCAGTGATGCCGGTGGCCTCGGGTGGCATTCACGCGGGTCAGATGCACCAGTTGCTGCACTACCTGGGCGAGGACGTGATACTCCAGTTCGGTGGCGGCACGATCGGCCATCCACAGGGCATCTCGGCGGGCGCGACGGCGAACCGCGTGGCCGTGGAGGCGATGATCCAGGCGCGCAATGAGGGACGCGACTACCTGAACGAGGGACCGGAAATTCTAGAGAAGGCCGCGAAGTGGTGCGAACCATTGCGCGTCGCGCTCGAACTCTGGAAAGATGTGTCCTTCAACTACGCATCAACCGATACGCCTGACGCTACACCGACGCCGAGTTACTAGTCACGTCAAGTGGAAATAGAATAAGGAGCTACCGTTATGGCATTTTATCTGACGCAGGGCACGTTTTCTTTCCTGCCCGCTCTGAGCGACGACGAGATTCGCATGCAGGTTCAGTACTGCCTGGACCATGACTGGCCCATCAATGTAGAGTTTACCGACGATCCGCACCCACGCAACAGCTACTGGGAAATGTGGGGTCTGCCAATGTTCGATGTGAAGGACCCGGCGGCGATCCTCTACGAGATCAACGAGTGTCGCAGAGCTTACCCTCACCACTATATTCGCGTCGGTGCCTACGATCGCAGCAAGGGACGCCAGACGCTGGCGATCTCGTTTATCGTCAACCGACCATCCAACGATCCCGGCTTCCGCCTGACACGGCAGGATACGCACGATCGCGCCATGCACTATACGCTGCACAGCTACGCCACGGATAAGCCCAAAGGCGAGCGCTTCACTGATTAGGTAGAGGCGCGTGGGTCCTGACAGAATGGCCGGAACTCTCAGGACCCGCGCATTCTCGCACCTTCAGTTCAGAAGATGAAATTTGGGGTAGGGACCAGCTTCTAGCGCGTCCGGATTTATCGTTTTCCTCTACCATCAGGAAGAAGAAACACGTTAGTTATACAGCGAGAGACAGACCCACGCAAAACAGATCCCTATGTCGCAGGGAAAATATGGAGGAGATTATGAGCATGCAACCATCCACTCCTACGGGACAACCGGCATCCCAACCGGAGCCGCCCGAGGAGCAGAGCGCGGATATCACGACGCTGCTCCAGGAATCGCAGGTCATGGAGGTGCTCCAGAAGCTCGATGACGAGCTGGTGGGACTCAAATCCGTGAAGACGCGCATCCGCGAGATAGCGGCGCTGCTGCTGGTCGACCGCATGCGGCGCAACTTCGGACTCACGGCCCGTCCGCCCTCGCTGCACATGTCCTTTACCGGACCTCCGGGAACGGGCAAGACGACGGTCGCGCTGCGCATGGCAACCGTCCTGCACAGGCTCGATTATGTGCGCAAGGGACATCTTGTGGCCGTCACACGCGACGATCTGGTAGGGCAATACATCGGGCACACGGCACCGAAGACCAAAGAGGTGCTCAAGCGCGCTATGGGCGGCGTGCTCTTCATCGACGAGGCATACTACCTCTACCGACAGGAGAACGAGCGCGACTATGGGCAGGAGGCCATCGAGATTCTGCTCCAGATCATGGAGAACCAGCGCGACGATCTGGTCGTCATTCTTGCGGGCTACAAGGATCGTATGGAGACCTTCTTCCAGTCCAATCCTGGCGTCAGTTCGCGCATCGCCCATCACCTGGACTTTCCCGATTATACACGCGAAGAACTGCTGACCATCGCCCAGTTGATGCTGGCCGAGCAGATGTATCGCTTCAGTCCGGACGCGCTCAAAGCCTTTGACGTGTACCTTGAAAAACGTATAGCGCAGCCGCGCTTCTCCAATGCGCGTAGCGTGCGTAACGCGCTGGACCGGGCGCGCCTGCGCCAGGCCAATCGCCTGCTAGCGAAGGGCGGCAGCATCTCGCGCATAGACCTGATGACGCTCGAAGCCGAGGATATCCTGGGCAGCCGGGTCTTCTCAGAAGAGGCTCCCACAGACGAAGCGTCCAATGGCAGGGGCCAGGATGAACCACCGCGCACATAATATGTGGTCGTAACTGGCTCCCAGGGCGACCGCGAGGGTCGCCCGTACAAGAACATGCGAATGGGTTGAACGAAATCGTGTTCTTGTACGGGCGACCCTCGCGGTCGCTCTGCATGCCAAACAATAATTCACGCCAACTCCTCCTCCAAACTTTTTGAAAGCAAGGGCCGTTTTGCGTCTTATTCAATAGAATGCTCGCACTCTTCACCAGGGCGGCGTTTGAACAGTTCTGGTAACAGCACACGAAACATTGACAGTATGCAGCTACACTTGCTATACTAGTGAACCATGTATATTTATTTATGTAAACATCCAGCAGTGTTATGAAGGGCCAGCCTCCCATGGAACGCAACAGCCAGTATATCGGCAAACAGATCGGCAACTACCGCGTGGACGCGCCACTCGACGCGGGATCATTCGGCAGTGTCTATAAAGGTGCTCATATCTATCTCGCCAATCGCCTCGTTGCCATCAAGTTGATGCATCATACTCAGCTCGACGAGGGGCACGAGCAAGAGAGCTTCCTACAGGAGGCGCAGTTCTTAGAGATGCTCAAGCACCCACATATTCTGCCGATCTACGATGTGGGTATCTTCGAGGGCACCCCCTACATTATCGCCGAGCTGGCTGAGAATGGTTCGCTGCGCGACCTCATGAAGGCGCAGAGACCGAACCTGCTGCCCCAGGACCAGGCGCTAACGATCCTCTCACAGATCGGGCAGGCGCTCGATTATGTGCATAAAGAAAATATCGTTCACCGCGATCTCAAGCCCGAAAATATCCTGTTCGATAGCCACGGGGACGCGCTGCTGGCCGATTTTGGCATCGCGGTCTTTCTGGAAACGACGCGCACCAAATACGTCGATGTCATCGGCTCACCGCTCTACATGGCACCCGAGCAGTTCGAGGGCATCGCCAGCAGGAGGAGCGATCAGTACTCGCTCGCCTGTATTGGCTATGAGATGCTGACGGGCCGTCCGCCGATCACGGGGCAGCACGCGGTCATCATAGGCATGAAGCACCAGAAGGAGCCACCGGTACCTCCCACGCAGCTCAATCCGACCATTCCAGCGCACGTCGAGCGGGCATTACTGCAGGCGCTGGCGAAACAGCGCGAGGACCGCTATCCCGATATCGCCTCTTTCCTGGCCGCGCTCTTCGACCTGCCAGCTCCACGGCCCGACGGCTCGCTGACAGGCGGACTCGTGCTGAACGAGAACAGCATGCCGCTCAGCGAACTGACGCCCAACGTCAACGTCGCCAACCGGACCAAAGAGGAGTGGCTGGACGAGGGGAACCGCCTCTACAACGGCGGATTCTTTCATGACGCGCTACTGGCCTTCGAGAATTCAATCCAGCTCGATCCCACCTTCGCCGATGGCTACGAGGGCAAGACCAGCGCGCTCTGCGCCCTCGGACGTTACCCGGAGGCGCTCGCATCCGTCGAAACGGCCTTGCAGCTCGATCCGCACTACGCGGCTTCCTACAACGATAAAGGCAATATCCTCTACGAGTTCAGATCGTATGAGGACGCGCTTGGCTACTACGGGCGCGCGCTCCAACTTGAGCCAGACAATATAGATGCCTTTCTGGGGCGCGCCAGTACGCTCTCCTCGCTCGGTCGCTATCAAGAGGCGCTGGGCACCTATGAGCAGGCCATCGCGCTTGATCCCAGTTGTAGCGTGGCATACGATGGCAAGGCGTGGACGCTGCGCCAGTTGAAACAGTACGATGAAGCGCTGGCCTTCTCCGAAAAGGCGTTGCAGCTTGAATCCACCAACCCGACGTTTATGATGGGCAAGGGGCGGGCGTTGTTCCGCCTGGCGCGCTACGAGGAGTCGTTGACGTGGTTTGATGCCGCCATACGGCGCGCACCCAACCTCGCGCAGATCTATGATTACAAGGCCGATACGCTCTACCATATGCGCCACTTCGATGAAGCGCTCGCCACCTATGAGCTGGCCTACAGTCTGGACCCAAAGCTCGCCTCCTCTTACGAAGGCAAGGGCAACGTGCTCTTCAACTTCGGTCACTATCCCGAAGCGCTGGCAGCATACGATCAGGCCATTCGATACGAACCAAATAACGCGTCATTTCTGCAGAAGCGCGGCGATATCCTGGCACTCCTGGGCCGGGATGAAGAGGCTCAGCAGGCATACGATAAGGCTCAGCAGTTGGGGCACAGAGGCTGAGGCGTTTCCATAAGAAAAGTGCTCCTTTCTATCATTGTTTCTGACACTTTTTCTTCCGGCCAAACGTGAGCTATAGGTAGAAGCAACGATAGAGAGGAGCACTTTTCTTATGGAAACACGCCAATTCGGCAAAACGGACATGCAGGTTACGGTGCTGGGCCTGGGAGGCGTCGAGGTCGATGGTATCTCGCTGGCAGAGATGGAACGTTTGATAGGCAATGCCCTGGATACAGCTGGCATCAACGTTATCGATACAGCGGAATGCTACGGCGGAAGCGAAGACATCATCGGGCGCGCCACTGGGAGCCGCCGCGATGATTTCTATCTCTTTACAAAATGTGGACACGCCGTAGGTGACGAGCTGCCTGATCTGCCCGA
>Ga0209839_10001170_pt1 | contig 13575 bp, 12 predicted proteins | sample OrgsoiDNA2013050_FD_185800 | JGI IMG/M metagenome (GOLD analysis project Ga0209839, IMG submission 185800) | Permafrost soil microbial communities from the Arctic, to analyse light accelerated degradation of dissolved organic matter (DOM) -... | ecosystem: Environmental > Terrestrial > Soil >... | reverse complement strand
TGGTTCCCCGCCGCTACCGGGTGGTTCCCCGCCGCTACCGGGTGGTTCCCCGCCGGCCAATGTTGGTCCAGGGTAACGCGGTCACCCCAGCCGCGCCGGCCAGCGTCATTGCCGAAGTGGCGGATGGGCTCTCGACACGGCTCAACCGGACCAAGGCCCGGCGCGGTAAGGCGCATCAACGAGACAAGGCCAGCGACCGCTGACCGTATCGGCTCGCGGGCGCGCAGAATTCCCAGATCTGGATTCCGCTTATTAGATCACGCCTGAGCTGGCGCACACTATGCGGCAGATGAGGACATCGCCAGCGAAACATCACGGTCCTCTGAAGCGCTCACTGAACAGCAGCGATCATCGCAGAATGAGGCTCAAGGCAAGATAGTGGGTCAGCCTACTTTCGGAGGAGGATACGTTGGCTGTCTGGGCTTCCTTTATCTCCGCGGCCTTCGGACTACTTGCCGGGGGAGCCGCTACATACTTCACGACTCGCGCTCAACTTCGGTTGGAGGCAGAGCATATCTACGATCGCTCACTCCGCAAGCTTCGGCTCCCGCACTATCAGCGCCTCTTCCATCTCACCCGTGTGATGCCAAGAGAATGGCTGCCCTTAACTATCCCCTGCAAGGTGGACGTCATCTCAATTCGGGAGAGCCTTCGGGACTGGTACTTCGGCGAAGAGAGCCGCGGTATGTTTCTGTCGCAACCCGCCCGCGACCGGTATTTCCGTCTGTATGACGAACTGGAGAGCGCAATCGCTGGCCTGAATGACGACGCAGAGTCCCTCTCAAGAGAGGGTGCCGCAGAACTGCGTCAACTAGCCAGCGCCCTTCGCCATCAACTCGCGGCTGATCTCGGGGTTGCAGAACGACCACGTACCAAATGGATCATGCCGGCAAAGACCCAACCACCCCCATTGCCGGAATAGCACGCGAGGTGTGCGCTCGGTGGCAGAAGAGTGCACTGGGTCCGGGTAATGTGAGTGTGACCGGACAAGGGTCATTGAGTGCGTTCTTCCAAGCCATATCAGTACGGATTAGGCCGGGCTCGCATACGGGCTTCGCAATCAGCGATTGGTTCAAGTCCGGCCTCTGCACGGCGCTCTTCCAGCCGTTGCGGATCCTCGATCGTACAGGGTCCGAATTCTCCGTCGGTGACAGTGAACTGGGTGCCGTACAGCTGAGGCCGGCCGGCATTGACCCGCACCCTGTCCTCCAGGTAGGCCAGGTGCGCCGGAGACGCCTCCCCTGCCTGACTGCGACGCGCAGGGCCTGCAGGAACGTTCGCTGCCGGACGGGATCGCGGTCAGCGAGCTGAGCCAGCAGCCACGCCGCAGCGCTACCGTCCTCACCTGCCAGCGTCCGCCCGGGCCAGCCCTGGCCGTTGAGGACTTCCCCCGAGCCACCGGGTGTTGTCCTCATCGATGCGCTGCCACCGGGCCGCCACCTCGTCCGGGAGCTGAACCATGTACTGTCCCCGCGGCGGGGACAGTACAGTGCGGATCCGCTGGTCCTCATCACGCCGGGCCAGTAGCTCCCGGCGCAGCTCTTCATCCACACAGCCATTCGACCCCCGCCGCGCCTGGAGCGGAAGACCGGGACGAAGATCATCCCGCAACACCGAACGCGCCGAAGGCGGCATGCGAGCGCGTTTGCGCGGAACGGCTTGTGAAGCCCTTCACGAAACGCTGCCGCAGAGACGCGAGCCTCCGCGGTTCGCGGCAGATGAGGATGGCTTCGGCCGGCTGCATGGGTCGCGAAATGAGGTGCTGAATCTAGGCCTGGCTGACACGATGCGACCGTGGTGACTGAGGTGGAAGTGCGACAGGAACGTGCGTCAGATCGACGGCAGGTACGCCAGGTGGTGCAGGCGGCTTTCCGCGCTCAGCCGGTCGTCGCGGATCTCGTGGACATCCTGCGCGCGTCAGCCGGGTGGCGCCCCAGCCTGTCGCTGGTGGCCCTGAAGCACGGGGCGGTGGTCGGGCACGTGCTGGCCAGTCGTGGCTGGCTCGACGCGCAGGCCCGGCTAGTCGAGGTGTTCGTCTTGAGCCCGCTGAGCGTCACGCCTGGCCGGCAGGGCCAGGGCATCGGAACTCGGCTGGTCCGCCAGCTGCTGGCGGCCGCGGCTTCGGGAACAGAGCCGGCGATCTTCCTCGAGGGATCTCCCGGCTATTTCCGGCGGTTCGGATTTGAGGCGGCCGGATCGGCGGGCTTCCGCCGTCCGTCGCTGCGCATCCCGGAGCCTGCCTTCCAGGTACGCACGTTCGCTAGCTACGAACCGTGGATGACGGGCGCTCTCGTGTACCCGGAGGCGTTCTGGGAGCTGGATTGTGTCGGCTTGCGCTAACAGCGGCTGCCGACCAGCGCCGGTGTGCCCCTCGAAACGGTGGGCTCCGCGAACACACATTGCATGAGCGAGCGACCAGGAACCTGGCAGGGACCTGCCTAACGAGCTGATCTGATGGCGGCTATGCAGCGGCCATACGAAGGCGTGCAGCGGCAGCCGCAATGAACTCTTTGACAGCCGCCTCAAAGCGGTCCTCCTGCTCGCGCAGCTCGTCTCTTTCCGCAGTCCTTCCGATCGCGCCAACCGCGGTGAAGGCCGAATCTGCCAGGCTCATGAGCCCAGGACCACCCGAAACGAGCTGCACGCGGAATCGGGCAGCCTCGGCGCTGGCCCCCAGGCGGTCGCATTGGACTTGAGTGGCCTGGTAGTCAGCGTCATGGCCTCTTTGCCCAGCGAACCAGAGGGTGACGAGCCCTCGCTTGAGCTCGCTCAAGGCCACAGCGAAGGCGGTGCAGGCACTCAATTGCTCTTGGTGAAGCCGCTCCTCCCGCGCGAATTCCGCAGCGCGCTTTGCCGTGCGGCTCTGAAAGAGATAGGTGCTGAATGACCCCAGCAACGTGGCTGCGACACCGATGATCCCGGTAAGCACTGCATTCACATCAAGCAGTCGACCATGCCAGGGCGCCGACGGCTACCAGTCGCACCCTGACACAGGGCCCGGCTGAAGATGCGGGCAGCATGGGGGCCGAGCGGCTACGCGATCCGCGGCATGTGCGGGCATTGTTCGTACACCGCTGCGGTGCATAAATATTCAGACCGGACGGCTGGATGCTAAGCCAAGCTCGGGTCCGCGGGGGCGCCGACATCGCACAGGTCCCTTTGATAGCCGCACGCTGACCCGCCGATCTGAACGGCCCTTGAGCGTTCAGCTGGTCAGGTCATTACCGCGCATAACTGGTCGTTATGGCGTCTCGCGGCTGGATTGTGAGCGTCGGCCAAGGCGGGTGCGGTAACCACGCTTGACGGCGACGATACTGGCGGGGCGCTGGCTCCGGGGTCCTTCAGGTATCCCTGCCCGATGCCTACTGGAACCGCCTCGGCCTGCTGCCCCTCACCCAGACCTGGCAGCGTCTCAATCCGACAGCTTGACGAACCGCCGGATGCGGGCCCGCATGTCCGGTGGTGTGGCAGGGGGCAGGGCGACCCCGCCCCCTCCCCGATCATGCATCAGTGTTGTGATGTCATGCCCGGAGCTGGGCACGCAGCACTGAGTCGGCTGAGTGGGCGGGATCGCCGTCATTGGCCTGCCGGCTGATGTCAACATAGCTGTAACCGAGGGTCAGGGTGGCGGGCAGCCGGTAGCTGACGGGGCTGCCGGGCGTCAGCAGGATGCCGACCGGCAGCATCTTCCCGGACGCCGGCTGCAGCAGCCAGGCCTCGTAGAAATGCCCGCGCCCCGCCGGCGGCAGGCTGCTGATGGTGATGGTCATCCGCCGGGCCGTGGGGCCGAGACTGACCATGACGACTGTGCCATGTGCCGCTGCCGGCGCGCTGCCGCCCGCCACCGGCGATAGCGTGCCGGCTGCTACCGTGGCCGGCTGCGTCGCCGTAGCCGGCTTGGTCAGGACGTAGGTGCTGATCGCGGTTCCTGCGGCCAGTGCCACCGCGGCAGCCACCGCGCCGACCCGCAGCCACCGGCGTGGCTGCCTTGTCACCGGCAGGGGCGGCAGATCGCCCGCTGTTTCCGGCGCCCCGGCGCTGGCCGCCGGAATCCCGCGCAGGAGGCGGGAGGCGCAGGTAAGTGCTATGTGCGCGCGCAGCGACTCATGCAGAGCCTGTGTACACTGCGGGCACGTCTGGGCATGTCGCAGGACAGCCGCCGTGTCGGCCGGGCTCAGCTCGCCAGCCAGCAGCGCAGCCAGCTCGTCGCCGATGTGCGGGCTCATCGGCTTTCTCCGTCATCCAGCAGCGCGGCCAGCCGGCGCAGGCCGCGGGCCGCGCGCGCCTTCACGGTCCCGAGCGGGACATCGAGCCGCGCCGCGATCTCGGCCTGGGTATGGCCGCGGAAGTAGGCAAGCTCGAGGACCGTGCGCTGCTCCGGGGATAGCTGGCCCAGCATGCCGCGCACCGTCAGCGCGTCTACGTAGCCGGCTGCCACGTCATTTTCCTGGTCCCTGACGACGTCGCGGAACTCGTCGAGAGGCACCACAGCGTGACGCCGCCTGCGGAGCTCGTCGACCACTCGACGCTTGGCGATGGTGAAGACCCATGCGTGCAGAGACCGATCCGGGTCGTACCTGCCGGCACTCTGCCAGACGTCGACGAAGACCCGCTGGACCACGTCCGGAGCCTCGCTCGGGCCGACATAACGGCGAGCATAGGCCAGCACGCTGGGCCCGAGCAGCCGGTAGGCCTGCTCCAGTGCGTGCTGGTCCCCGGCAGCCAGGCGGGCACCCAGCGCGGGCAGCAGGTCAGCTTCGCTCGCATCTGGTACTACGGCATATTCAGGCGCGCGGGATGCCACCGGCTGCCCCGGCGGCCGCCGTGCGTCCGCGGCCGCGCCGTGCTCGCGGGAGGCGGTGCCGGTCCCGGCCGCCGGGACGTTGGCGCGGGAGCCCATGCCGTCAACTTTCGTCTAAGGTTTGTCGAGAGACGGTAGCTCTCGCGGCCAGATATTGTCAAATGTCTGTCTAAGCGCTGTAGAGTGCTGGCATGGACGCTCCAGGCGGCTCGATGGACACTCCCGACGGCTCGCCGGTGCTGCGCATCGGTGAGCTCAGCAGACGCGCCGGCGTGACCGACCACGTCCTGCGGGCGTGGGAGAGCCGCTACGGCCTCCTGCAGCCGGTGCGCTCGGCGGGCGGCTTCCGGCTGTACTCCGAGGCGGACGCGCTGCGGGTCCGCCGGATGCAGGCCCACCTGGCCCGCGGGCTGTCGGCCGCCGAGGCGGCGCAAGCGGTGCTCGGGGAGGACAGCGGGGCCGGGGCAGATCCCGGCCGGGCCGCCGGGCCGCACCGCGCCCCGCCGGCGGCGGGTGAGCTGTCCGGTGACCTCCGGCAGGCCCTGGACGCCTTCGACGAGCCGGCCGCGCAGGCAGTCCTTGACCGGCTCGTGTCCGACCTGTCCCTGACGGCGGTGCTCCGGGACGTGGTGCTGCCGTATCTGGCCGAGCTCGGGGAGCGCTGGCGCCGGGGCACGGCCAGCATCGCCCAGGAACACTTCGCCACCAACGTCATCCGCGGTCGGCTCGCCGGGCTGGCCCGGGGCTGGGGGAACGGGCACGGCCCCCGCGCCGTCCTGGCCTGCCCCCCCGGCGAGCTTCACGACCTGGCGCTGATGGTCTTCGGCATCGTGCTCAACCGCAACGGGTGGAGGATCGACTACCTCGGGATGAGCACCCCGGTCGAGGAGCTGGCACGGACGGTCGACGCCAGGCACCCGGACCTCGTCGTCCTGGCCGCGACCCTGCCGGAGAACCTCGAGCCCCTCGTTGCGCAGCTCACCGCGCTCGCCCGGCACGCTCCGCTCGCCCTGGCAGGAGCCGGCGCCACGCCGGAGATCGCGGGCGCCGCGGGAGCCCGGCTGCTGACCGGCGACCCAGTCACCGAGGCCGAGAATATTCAGTGGCCGCCGTAAACGCGCTCGCGGGCGGCGCCTCCGGCTTCGCGGACAGCCGACCGTGCCCGGCCCTGGCCGAGAACGGCCCGGCGTAGCCGCGACCACACGCCACCCCGGCTGCTACCACGGCGCCAGCGCACCATCCAACCGGCGCCCGCCGCCGAATATCCGCACCCGTTCCCTTGACTGGATGGCGTGCGGCGCGTGTCAGATCCTGCTGGAACACGTACTGAGCCGCTGGTCCCCCCGGCAGCCAGGCGGGCGCCCAGCGCGGCCGCAGCTCAGCTTCACTCACATCTGGTACCCCGGCATATTCAGGTGCGCCGGATGCAACCGGCTGCGCTGCGGCAGCGAAGTACGGGGTGACGTGGCAGCATCGGCGCCGCGTCTGTCTGCTGGAACGGAGCACCTATGAAACTGAGAAGGCTTCTCGCGGCCGGGCTGGGAGCCGCTGCCCTGGCCCTGGCGGCGCTGCTGGCGGCAGCTCCGGCGGGCGCAGCCGCCGGCAACGCGACGATCACGGTTGTGCACGGCATCCCGGCCACGCCGGTCGATGTCTACGCCAACGGCAGCAAGCTCCTGTCGGACTTCACCTTCAAGACGGTCACCCAGCCGCTGAGCGTGCCCGCCGGCAGCCACACGATCGACGTGCGCAAGGCCGGTGCGGCACCGGCCAGCGCGCCGATCCTGTCAGCGACCGAGACTGTTCCGGCCGGCGCGAATGTCACGCTCGTGGCCGACCTGTCAGCCGCCGGGAACCCGGCGCTCGTGCCGTTCGTCAACGACACCACTCCGGTCGGCTCCGGGAAGGGGCTGCTGGTGGTCCGGCACACCGCGGCGGCACCCGCCGTGGATGTTTATGCGGGCTCGGCCAAGGTCATCAGCGGGCTCGCCAACGGGAACCAGGCCAAGCTGGCCGTCCCGGCCGGCACCGTGCCGGCGAAGGTCACGCTAGCGGGGCAGTCCAGCACTGTCATCGGCCCTGTCAACGTCCCGGTGACCGCCGGGATGGCCACAGTGGTCTACGCCATCGGCTCGGCATCGGGGCACACCCTCACCGCGGTAACCCAGCAGTATCCGCTGGGCGGCGCGCCGGCCAGCGCGCAGGCCGGCAGCGGCGGCATGGCAGCAGACCCGGCCACGCCGGGCTGGCCCTTCGCGGTCATCGGTGCGGCCGGCCTGATGCTCGCCCTGGCCGGCGGATTCCGGCTGGTGCGGCGCTAGGCACCGTGCGCGCCAGCCACTGGCGGCCCCGCTGGCCGGCCACCGCGCTCCTGGCGGGCGTGCTGCTGGCCGGCGGAGCCGCTGCCGGGCACACCCTGACCGGTCCGCCCGGCCACAACTTCGGTGCCGTTCCGGCCGCGGTCGCGGCACGCCAGGGTGCGGCATCGAGTCACCGGACCGCCGCAGCGCCTGCACAGATCCCGGTAGCTGCCATCGCCGCCCCGACCCGGCTGAGGATCCACGCGATCGCAATCGACGCCCCGGTCGTGCCTGTGGGCGTCGCCACCGGCGGCACCCTGAACATCCCGGCCGACCCCTCAGTCATCGGCTGGTGGGCTGGCGGCGGCTCACCGGGTCAGCCGGCCGGCACCACCGTCCTGGTCGGGCACGTTGACAACGTGGCGACTGGCCCGGGGGCACTGTTCCACCTCAGGGACATGCGGCCGGGCGAGACCATCACGCTGCAGACAGGCGGCCGCACCTACCAATACGTCGTGCGGGCGACGCGCGCCTACGCCAAAGCCGGCCTGCCCGCCGCCGCCATCTTCAGCCAGCAGGTCGCAGCCCGGCTGGCCATTGTCACCTGCGGCGGCCCGTTCAACCCGGCGACGCATCACTACCTCGACAACATCATCGTCTACGCGGTCCCGGTGCGGCCCGCTAGGTGACGCGCACGCTGGCCGCGTCACCCCATCTCGCCCACGATGGCCAACCTGCCCGGGCGAAGGCGAAGAACGGCACGACGCCCTATTCCATCGTGACCTCGACCACGATCGCCGCCTGCGAAGGCAAGCCGGATGCGGTGAGTCAACTCGGCGCGATCGCCGATCACAACACCGCCCCCGGTGAACGAGGCCATCGAATGCCGTCGGCCGGCCCGTGACCGCTGCCCAAAGACGCGTGGTGAGCGCGCCGGCTGCAGCAGGGCGTAGCGGCTCTCCCAGGCCTGGAGTCCGTGGTCGCTGACCACCAGACGCCGACGCAGCTCACCGATGCGCAGCAGCGGGCGATCCCCGGGAAGCTCCACGAAAAAACTAGACAGTCATTAGACAGAAGTTTGACAACGTTTGGGCGAGGGGCCTAACCTAATCTCTAGACAAACTCTAGACGAAGGCTTGACTATGGACCCCATCGTTACGGGCACGACGACTTGCCCAGGACCCGCCCACGAGGCCTGCGGCTCAGGTGCCGCCGTCGGCTCCCGGCGGCCGTCCGTGGCCGTGATCGGCGCCGGGGTCTCCGGCCTGACCGCGGCGTACCTGCTCTCCCGCACCCACGACGTCACCCTTTTCGAGGCGGAGGGCCGGCTCGGCGGCCACGCGCACACCCACGACGTCACCGACTCTGCTGGCCGGCGGCACGCTGTGGACAGCGGGTTCATCGTCCATAACGACGTGACCTACCCCTGGCTGCGCAGGCTCCTCGGCGAGCTGGACGTCGAGGTGCGTCCCGCCGAGATGAGCATGAGCGTCCGCTGTGAGGGGTGCGGGCTGGAGTATGCCGGCGGCCGCGGGCTGCGCGGCGTCTTCGCCCAGCCGCGCCGCCTCGCCGACCCCAGGTTTCTCCGGATGCTGTGGCAGGTCAGGCGGTTCCACCGGCGCGCATCGGCCTTCCTGCGCCTGACCGACGAGGAGAACCTCACGACGTACGGCGAGTTCCTGGAGCGGGAGGGGTTCAGCGGCTACTTCATCGCCCATTACGCCGTTCCGGTCGTCTCGTGCGTGTGGTCCGCCGGGCGGGAGACCACGCTGGCCTACCCCGCGCGTTACCTGTTCCGGTTCCTCGACCACCACGGCATGCTGCGCGTGAACGGCTCCCCGCAGTGGTGCACCGTCGCCGGCGGGTCACGGGTATACGTCGAACGGCTCACCGGGCTCCTGCCGGACGTCCGTGCGTCCCACCCTGTCACGGACGTCACCCGCGGCGAGGACAGCGTTCAGATCCGGGACGTCACCGGGCGGGTCACCAGCGTGGACCGCGTCGTCATCGCCACCCACGCCGACCAGGCCCTCGGCCTGCTCACCGACCCCAGCGACGCAGAGGTCACCACCCTCAAGCAGTTCGGCTACTCGCGCAACCTCACCGTGCTGCACACCGACAGCTCGGTCCTGCCGGACGCCGCGCAGGCCCGGGCCAGCTGGAACTACCGGATGACGTCCTGCCACCGGCCCGATCAGCCCGTTGTGGTGAGCTACTGGATGAACCGGCTCCAGGGGCACCAATCGCCGGAGACCTTCCTCGTCACGCTCAACGACCGCGAGCGTCTCGACCCAGGCTCCGTTGCCGCGGTCATGCATTACGAGCACCCGATCTACACCCCCGAGGCGGTCCGGGCGCAATCGCAGCTCGCCGGCCTCGCCACCGGGCGCACCGTCTACGCGGGCGCCTACCACGGGTGGGGATTCCACGAGGACGGCTGCCGCTCCGGCGTGGAGGCGGCACGGCACTTCGGAGTGACCTGGTGAGCACCGCCTCGCCCGGCACGCCGGCGTCCGCGCCCGCACGCCCGCAGCTGCCTCAACTGCCGGCCCTGGTCGTCGGCCAGGTCACGCACCGGCGCCCCGGACCGGTCCGGCACGCCTTCCGGCACCAGGTCTACCAGTGGCTGGTCGACCTGGACTGCCTCCCCCGCCAGCCCTGGCACCTGCGGGCGTTCGCCAATTTCAGCAGCGCTGACCACCTCGGCGACCCCGGCCTGCCGATCAAGGGCAACATCGAGAACTACCTGGCGCTGGGCGGCATCGGCCTCGGTGAGCGGGGACGGGTGCTCATGCTGGCCAGCGCCCGGGTCCTGGGCCACGTGTTCGACCCGCTCTCGGTCTTCTGGTGCTATGACTCCGACGGCGTCCTCGCGTGCGTCGTCGCGGAGGTCCACAACACCCACGGCGAGCGGCACGCCTACCTCCTCCATCCGGACGAGGCCGGGACCGCCGTGACGGACAAGGGCTTCTATGTCTCCCCGTTCTTCGACGTTAGCGGCACCTACGAACTGCGGTTCACCCTGAGGCCGGACCTTATCGCCACGACCGTGACGCTGCGCCGCGAGGGCGCCGTCGCGTTCTCGGCGGCCTTCCGGGGCCGCCCGGAGCCCGCGACGGCCCCGGCCCTGGCCCGCCGGCTCATCCGCCAGCCCCTCATGCCCCAGCGGATCTCGGCCTTGATCCGGGTGCACGGCATCTGGCTGTGGCTTCGTGGCCTGCCCGTCGGCGCTCACCCGCACCACATCCGGCAGGAAGGAATCTGACCATGACCGTCTCCACCTCCATCAGCTGGCCCGCCGCTGCCACCACACCACGGGCGCCGCTCAGAGCCGGCATCGCGCGGGTGGTCTTCGACCATGCCGTACGGCGGGTCCGTGTCCGCGTCACCTACCCCGACGGCCGGGTGCTCGGAGCAGGGCCGCCGGCATCGCCCGAATTGGAGGTCGTTCGCCCTGCGGCGTTCCTGGCCCGGCTGGGCCGCGACGCCAAGATCGGGTTCGGTGAGGCCTACATGGCCGGGGACTGGCGGGCCGGGTCCGGCAGCGACCTGGCCGACCTGCTGACATCCTTCGCCTCGCGGCTGACCACGCTGATTCCTCCGGCCCTGCAGCGGCTGCGTGTCTTCGTCGACCGGCGCGTCCCCCATGACCAGGAGAACACCCTTGATGGCTCGCGCAGCAACATCGCCGCTCACTACGACCTCAGCAACGACCTGTTCGCCGCCTTCCTGGACCCGACGATGACCTACTCCTCGGCGTGGTTCGACGACAGCGAGCCCGTGGAGACCGCAACCCGGCTCGAGGAGGCACAGCTGCACAAGATCGACGGGATTCTCGACCTCGCCGGCGTACGCAGCGGCACCCGGCTGCTGGAGATCGGCACCGGATGGGGCACACTTGCCATCCGCGCCGCACAACGAGGTGCCCGCGTCACGACGATCACCCTGTCCTGCGAGCAGATGCGGCTGGCCCGCGAGCGGGTGGAAGCCGCCGGCCTGTCCGGGCTCGCCGAGGTGCGGGTGCAGGATTACCGCGAGGTCGACGGCGAGTACGACGCCATCGTCAGCGTCGAGATGATCGAGGCCGTCGGGGAGGCCTACTGGCCCGCCTACTTCGCGGCCCTTGACCGGCTCCTCGCTCCCGGCGGCAGGGCCGCCATCCAGGCCATCACCATGGACCACGACCGTTTCCTGGCCACCCGGCGCAGCTTCAGCTGGATCCAGAAGTACATCTTCCCCGGCGGCATCATCCCGTCCCTGCAGGCGGTCGACGATGTCCTCGCGGCCCACACCACGCTGCGCGTGACGCGGCAGCGCGAGCTGCGCCCGCACTACGCCCGGACCCTGCGCCTGTGGCGGGAACGCTTCCTCGATCAGTGGCCCCGCATCCACGCCCAGGGCTTCGACGAGACCTTCCGCCGCATGTGGGAGCTCTACCTCGCCTACAGCGAGGCCGGCTTCCGCAGCGGCTACCTCAGCGTGAGCCAGCTCCAGCTGACCAGGGAGCCGGCATGAAGCTGACCGGAAAGGTGGCCTGGGTCGTCGGCGGATCCAGCGGAATCGGCGCCGCCGTGGCACGCGAACTCGTACGCCGCGGCGCGACCGTCGCGATCTCTGCCCGGCGCAAGCAGCAGCTCCAAGATGTAGCGGGCGGGGACATGCTCGTCCTGCCCGCCGACGTCACCGACGCCGCCGCCGTCGCGGCCGCTGCAGCACGAGTCCGGGATGAGCTGGGCCCGATCGACCTCGCGGTGCTGTCGGCCGGCTACTGGAAGCAGATGGACCCGGCGGACTGGGACACCGAGGTCTTCGACCAGCACATCCGGGTCAATCTCGCCGGGATGAGCAACTCCATCGCGGCCGTGCTGCCCGGCATGCTGCGGCGACACCACGGCGTCATCGCCGGCATCGCGTCCGTGGCCGGCTACCGCGGGCTGGCCGGCTCCGAAGCCTACGGCGCGACCAAGGCGGCACAGATCAACCTGCTCGAGTCCCTGCGCGTCCACATCGCCCGGACAGGGGTGCACGTGACGACGATCTGCCCGGGCTTCGTCCGCACCGACCTCACGGCCGGCAACCCCTTCCCCATGCCCTTCATCATCGATGCCGGCCAGGCCGCACGATCCATCTGCGACGGACTGGAGCATGAGCGCACCGAGATCGTCTTCCCCACCCGGATGGCGCTGCTGATGAAGACCGCGCGCCTCGTCCCCGCCCGTGCCTGGACCGCCCTGTGGGCTCGCACCTCGCTCACCTGACCCACGCCGGCCCCGGCCACCTCACCCGGCACCAAGGAACCCGAAGGACCCCATGAAATTGCAGAAGACCGTCATCGTCGACAAGCCGCTGGACGCGGTGTTCGGCTACCTCTCCGACTTCACCACGACAACCGAGTGGGATCCGGGCACCGTGGTCACCGTGACCCAGCACGGCGATGAAGGGGCCGGCACCACCTACCTCAACACCTCCGCCTTCCTCGGCCGGGAGACCCAGCTGACCTATGTCGTGCGTGAGTTCGTGCCCGGTGAGCGCATCCGGCTCCGCGGGGAGAACAAGACGGTCATCGCCGTCGACACCATGACCTTCCGCAGCGTCGATGCCGGCACCGAGGTGACCTACACAGCCGAGTTCACCTTCAAAGGCCCGTCCCGTCTCCTCGGCCCGCTGCTCAGGCCCGCCTTCGAGCGGCTCGGCAAACAAGCACAGGCCGGCATGCGCACAGCGCTAAACCAGCTCTGACCAACCAGGTCCGCGGCCGCACGAGCCAACGCCGAGCCCAGTGGGCTTCACAGACCGGGACCCAAGGGCCGAGCGTGCACCGCTGACCAGCAACGAGTCCTCGGGTCCGGTCATCCCCTCACCCTGACCATATGGGCACACCTCACTCGCCTGGGAGGAACTCCCAGCCCCTCAGGACAGGCGCTAAGCCCGAATCCTCCGGCCGGGGTTCAACGAACAGAACAGGTAATTCTGTACGCTCAGCAGGCGGCCGGGATCGCCAAGGCGACGCGCACTAAATCGGCGGTATGGAGCATTTCGCAGTCCCTGCAGCGCTTGCTCGCTGGTTGCATAGCGTGACCCGGGCGGACGGCTTACGTTTGGGTTTCCGTTAACCGCTGGGACCGGAACTGGCCCAGCTTCCCCGGTTCCAGCCCGCCGGGAGGTGCCCGATGACCACTGCCGCCCCATCCACCGCGCTCGCCGCGATCCAGCCTGCCTTCACCGACGCCGAACGGCTTGCCCTTGCCGGGTTCCTGGCCGGGTACCGCGGCCTGACCAGGGAGGCTTACGCGCTGGACCTGCGCCAGTTCACTACCTGGTGCCGAGTACGCTCACTGGCCTTGTTGGCCGTCCGCCGCGCCGACATCGAAAGCTTCGCCAGGGAACTCGAGGCCAGGGGCCGCGCCCGCGCGACCGTCACCCGGCGGCTATCCACCATCGCCGGGTTCTACAAGTACGCGGTCGAAGAGGAGC
>Ga0209839_10001169_pt1 | contig 13578 bp, 9 predicted proteins | sample OrgsoiDNA2013050_FD_185800 | JGI IMG/M metagenome (GOLD analysis project Ga0209839, IMG submission 185800) | Permafrost soil microbial communities from the Arctic, to analyse light accelerated degradation of dissolved organic matter (DOM) -... | ecosystem: Environmental > Terrestrial > Soil >... | reverse complement strand
CCGCCAGTAGAAGCAGCTTGCTGAAGTCCCGCGCATTGAGTGGAAGACTCGAAACCTCAGTACCGGAAAGATGCTCGCCTCCGCTGGCCTGTGCCGAAGTCTCGGCGGTAAAGGCCACCAAACGCAGTTCGTGCCCCGCCAAAGAGACCTGCAGCGACTTGGTCAGAACAGCCCCGTCTGCAATCAATAACGGAGCCGTCGCCTTCCATTCTTTGTCCGCCGTTTTCACCGAGACTTCGTAGGCGCCAGCAACGATGTCAGCAAATGCAAACTTGCCATTCGACGCAGTCGTCGTCGTATAGTCGCGACTTCCGGAAGTCGAGTGCAGCTTTACCACCGCCACAGCCACTGGCTTGCCCAATCCATCACTCAGCATTCCGCTCCACGATGCCCCCGAAGCAGCAGCGGCGACCGAGGGACCGAGCAGTAGGACACCGAGACACGCAACAAAAAATCGATTTCTCAAGTACATAAACATGAACCGGGAATTATACGTTGCAAATCCGTCCTCTAGCAGCGTCCTCCTGCAGCTTGTCGCAACCGGCGTGGTAGCATTTCCCTGAAGAGCATCTCTCTCCCCGGCACAAATGCCCCGCGTCCACGCCATCTCGCTCTGCTTCATTCTTACTCTGTGCAAGCTATTCTTCGGTACAGTCCCTGCGGCTGCCGCGGCCGAGCCTCCATGGCTCGAACTCCACTCCACTCACTTCACCGTAATCACCGACGCCGGGGAAAAAAGAGGCCGCGAGGTCACTCTCCGCTTCGAGCAGATGCGTTCCGTCTTCGCCCCCCTCATCGCCAAAGAACGTCTCAACCAGTCCGTCCCGCTTACCATCCTCGCCTTCAAGAACGATAAGACTTACTACCAAGTCGCGCCCTTGCGCCAGGGCCAGCCCATCGATGTCCCCGGATTCTTCCTTCCCGGCGAAGATCAGGACTTCATCGTCCTGAACCTATCCGAGGACGAACCCTGGCGCGCCGTCGCCCACGACTTCGCTGCCATGCTTCTGAAGTTCAACTATCCCCCCGCTCAGGGATGGTTCGACGAAGGCCTCGCCGAATATTTCAGCTCGATTCGCGTCGATAACAAACAAGTCGGACTCGGCGGCGATCCCGAACTAGCTCCATCTCTCAACGAAGACCTGCTCGGGAACCAGCGCGAGACGCATCCCCCTAAGTCGCTCACCGAATTGCTCGGCGCCCAGGTCTGGCTCCCCTTGCCCGACCTCTTCGCCATGAAGCACGACACCTCGACCCACAATCAGGGGAGCCGTCACACTCTTTATTATGCTGAGTCGTGGATCGTGATGCACTACCTGTTGCACGAGAAAAAGCTACAGGAAACCGGAACCTACTTCGATCTCGTTCTGAACCAGCACCTCCTCGTGGAAGATGCTATTCAGAAAGCCTACGGCATGAGTCCCGCGCAACTGGAACAGGCGGTGAAAGACTACTTCCACTCCCAAACCGCGCTGCTCACCGCGCTCGATGCCGCCCGGCAAACCAATCCCATCGCCGCTTCTCCAGCAAACGCCGCCGATCCCGGCAACAACTATCGATTCCCCGTTCCCCTCGGACCCGACGATATCGTAATCACTTCCAAGCCGCTGCCGGAGGCCGATGAGCGTGCCCTCTACGCCGAGGTTGCTATCCTCATCCCAGAGCGCCGCGATGTTGGATTGGCGCAACTCCACTCCCTCGCCGCCGCGCCCACCGTCGCCGACAAGAAATTCGAATCCAAAAAGGAAGAGAAGAGACCCGGCGAAGATCCCGATCTCCTTCCCACCAACGCAATCGGTAGTCCTCTCGCCCATCGCATCCTGGCATGGGACCACATCCAGCACGGCGAATTCGACGAAGCCTCCACCGACCTCGCCGACGCCGCCGCGCTGAATCAGCGCGACATGTGGTTGCGCTATTACCTCAGCATCCTCAAGTACCGCATCGCTCAGGCCAAACACACTGATATCCAGGGCCTGCCCAACATGATGCTCGATCTAAGGTCAGTCCTCGAGTGGTATCCCGAGATGGCAGGCGCTTACGACCTGCTGGCCGTCGCACGCAACGAAGGCGGCAGCACGCCAGCCGCCATGCAGGCCGAACGCGCCGCCATCAATCTGAGCCCGCGGGACGAGCTCTTCACGTATCACCTGGCGCAGATTTATGTGGCCAGCAAGAAATGGGAAGCGGCTCAAGCTCAGCTTGATCGCCTGAAAGCTAGCAGCAATCCGCAAATCGTTGCCCTCGCCAAGGACCTTCAGGAGCGCTCCGGAGCCGAGCGCAAGTACGGCATCCCGCTTGGAGGAAATGTCCCGCAGCCTAAACTTGCTCCCCAGAAGTCGCCCTTTGATGTACTGGAAGAAGACGCCGCCAAACGCGCTGCCGCCGAGAATCCCACACAATCCGCCGGGCGGGACGACAAGCGTGCCACAAAATTCGTCAAAGGCCGCCTGGTCGCGGTCGACTGCTCGAAAGCCCCTGCCGCCGTCCTGACTGTAGCTGCCGAAGGAGCAACCCTGAAACTGCACGCCGCCGACTACAAATCGCTGGCCCTGATCGGCGCCAACGATTTTTCCTGCGACTGGCGCGACCGCCAGGTCACGGTGAACTACAAGCCCGGTGGAGCAACGACTGGCGATGTAATCTCGCTTGAAATGCGTTAGTACTCCGCAACGTAACCTGTAAGATCCAGTCCTGGTGGAACCGGTACCCCATCTGGACCCGACCGCTCCCCAGGATCTGGCCCAGAGACATTGGCGTTTTACCGAGACCTCGGCGTGAATCTCTCTCTGCGAGCGCGGATCCTTTAAGAGTGAAACCACGTCGAAACGCCCGCCACGACTGGGCAACCCCGCCGCCCATTACGTCAGTTACCTTCCCAAAAACGACCGTTACCAATAGTCTCCGATCAAACACTTCCGCGCTTTGCGGTTCAAACTGTGTGCGGAAAGGAGGGTTGCGGACTTCAAGCCCTCCGAGACAAAACTTATTAAAGGGCGGGACGACATGACCTGCAGGACTCTAACTCTGCTTCTTCTCGTAGCATTCGTACTTCCATTCAGTGCTTATGGACAAAGTGGCGCGACCGGTGCGATCGCCGGTGTCGTCGTCGACATCAAAGGCGCTCCAGTCTCTCGGGCGCAAGTCGAGATCATGGCTGCGGGAAGCAGCGCTGCCGCACGTACGGTGTTCTCCGACGCCGGGGGCAATTTCACACTGCCTTCGCTTCCGGTTGGCGCGTACGACGTCGTCGTCAAAGCCACCGGATTTTCCACCAGCAAGTACAACGGCGTAACCGTCCGACTGACCGAGACGACGCGGCTCAACCCCTCTCTCGGAGCTTTGAGCGGCGAAAAGACTGAGGCCGCCTCTGGAGCCCGGCAAGGCGAGGAAGTGGTGATGATCGCTACTCCCCCTGTGGTCGCCGTCGAGACCGGAGACCCGGCGACTGGCCGCACCGTAGAGGCAGATGTCATCGGCGCCTTGCCCTTGGCCACACAGAACTTCCACCAACTGCTCACGCTCTCTGCCGGCGCCTCTTCTGACTTGAACGCCTCCGCTCAACTGGGCCGCGGCGATGTGGGAATCGATGTCAACGGCCAACGGCAAGACAACAACAACTATCTTCTCGACGGAATCAGCGTCACCGATCTTCGCAACTCGGAGCTGTTTAACACTCCCTTGCCCAGCCCAGATGCAGTCCAGGAATTCAAAGTTCAGACCAGCCTCTACGACGCCACCGAAGGTCGCAACGGCGGCGGGAACATCAACGCTGTCCTCAAAAGCGGCACCTCCCGCTGGCATGGTTCCGCATTCGAGTTCTTCCGCAACGATGTCCTCAACGCCAACGAATACTTCCAGGAACGAGAGGGCCAGCCCCGACCGGTCGTGAAGCAGAACCTCTTCGGCAGCAGCATCGGTGGTCCCTTGGGACACAATGCCAAAGGGGGGTACCTGTTCTTCAATTATCAGGGCACGCGCCAGATTAGCGGACTCTCTCCGGGAGCGATCATCAGTACCGTGCTCCCAGTGTTGCCCAGTGACCGCTCCGCTGCCTCGCTCTCGATGGCCGGATTCGGCAATTCCTTCACTCCGATTGATCCCGTTGTCCTCGCGCTGCTCAACGTCAAAAGTAACCAATTTGGCGGAGCCGGTGGAGGCTGGCTGATACCCTCTCTGGCCCCCTCCAATCCTGCGAACCCAGCGGCCGGAGCAGCGTTCAATCTCAGCACCCCCGGCAAATTCAACGACGACCAATTCACTACGGACTACGACCGCGAGTTCAAAGACGGCAGAGACAAAATTTCAGAGCGCTTCTTCTTCTCCAACTTCCGTTCCTACTTGCCGTTTGGCGCCGGAGACGTACCGAGCACGCCCGGAGAGCAACTCACCTACGGGGACCTGAGTTTCCCGGTCAGTTTGCCGGTGCACAACCGCTTCCTGAGCCTGGGCGAAACCCACATCTTTGGTCCGCGGGTGGTCAACGAGTTGCATTTCGGATTCCTGGATTTGCAGTTTCAGAACGTCAATCAACCCGTCGTCACCGCCAACCAGTTGGGCATCGTTCGCCCCAGCAACAACGACACCAACGATATCTACCGATTCACCCTGCTCGGACTCAACATCGGACCCAATGACAGTTCCAACATGAGCCAGGATCAGCACAGCTTCACCTGGTCCGACACCGTCAGCTATTCGTTGGGCAAACACTTCCTTCGCTTCGGTGGCCTCTACACCCACACCGGCATGGATCGCGACTATCCGCAGAACTTCAACGGGTTGGTCGGTTTCAACAGTCTGCAAACGTTCCTGCTGGGTATTCCAGCCTACGCCTTCAACTCCAGCGGCGTAACCAATCACCGTTTCCTGCTCAATGATTATGCCGCTTACGTGCAGGACGACTACAAGGTCACGAGAAATCTGACGGCCAACCTCGGACTACGCTGGGACCTGATGAACGCTCCGCAAGACGCCTTGCACCGCATTGCCAATGTGATTCCTGGACTGCTGGCGCAGGGCCAAAGCCCCTACGTCTACTCCAAGTCGGTCAACTCTTTGAACATTCCCGGCCTGGTTGGGACGGCCAGTGAGAGTGGCCGGTCCAACAGCTACGCTTCAAATTGGGGACCGCGAATCGGATTCGCCTACGATGTGTTGGGCAAGCACACAACCTCCGTTCGCGGCGGATATGCCATCTACTACGAGCGGGAGAGTTTTGGCGTCGCCCAGCAGTTAGCCAGTCAGGCGCCGTTCAGTCCGAGCGTCACCGTCTTCGGCACCGGCCCAGGCCAACTGGCGAACCTGTTCAACGGTCTCTTGCCGCAGGCCGGTACCATCGACCCGAGTTTTGTTCCGCAACCCTCGTTCCTGGTGGGATTCATCGATCCGACGACCGGCCTTCCCACTTCCGATCCGAACATGTATCCCATCTTCAGCGGCTCCACCTACGGCGAGACGGCCATGTCTGTGCCGCTTCACTACGTTTCTCCCAGCACGCAACAGTGGAACTTTAGCGTGCAGAGAAGCCTGCCCAAGAACTGGGTCACGGAAGTCGCCTATGTCGGAAGCAAAGGGACGCACCTTTCTGCCATGCTGGATCCGATGCAGGCCTTGCTTGCCAGTCCGCAGAACCCCATCACCGTTCGGGACGTCTTTGGCAATGACTACAGCATTACCCAAAACACCCAGCTCAACGTCGGCGCCCGCTCTCCACAGCTCGGTCTGAACCCACGCGGCTATTTTCAGTTTGTCAACTCGGCGACTTCTCACTACAACTCGCTGCAGGCCACAGTGGTGCACCAGTTTTCAAGGGGCCTTCATTTTCAGGGCGCGTACACGCTGTCCAGGTCCACCGACCCGGTCGTCACCTCCGGCGCCGGTGTTTACCAGTTCCCGATGAACGATCAGACCGCACTGACTCCGTCGATGGCGCTCTCTGACTTTGATCGGACCCAGCGGGTTGTACTCAGTTATCGGTACGAGATGCCGTTCTTCTCCCGTGCCCACGGTTTGCAGAGCGCCGTCCTCGGACATTGGTCGGTCGGAGGTGTCACGGTATTTCAGTCTGGGTTACCATTCCGCGTGACGGATTCTTTGGGTGCCTCGGCCTATGGCACAGCGATTCCAGACACAGCTACTCCCAGCCTGGCCCCGGGATACACTCTGTCCCGCGCCCTCACCACCGGAACCATCCAGCAACGTCTTACGGGATACTTGAATCCTGCGGCCTTCCTTCCGGCGCCTGTGGTTGGAATCGACGGTTCGACGGGCTTCGGCACTTTAGGCCGCAACGTTTTCCGCGGGCCATTTCAGCAGAACTGGGACATGTCCCTGGCGAAGTCCTGGACCGTGTCGGAAGCTCAGTCCCTGAAGTTCTCCGCAGATTTCTTCAACGTGTGGAACCATCCCGTGTTCGACAAACCGTCCATCACCGATATCGAGAATCCATCGTTTGGACAGATCACCAACACAGTTGGAACGCCCCGGCTGGTGCAGCTCTCGCTGCGTTACGCATTCTGAGGAACGACCGTGAACATATCGAGGTTAGCCCCTAAAGGGTTCAATCGCTCCTTCTCGAGTCGGCCACTGTACGTGGCCGGCTTGTCTCTGGCCCTGTTCGGCTCTTGTTTCCTGCAGGCTTCCGCAGCCCAGGAAGCCACCCGGAAAGTGATCGCCAGAACCGCTCCGACCTATCCTGAACTGGCCAAGAGGATGCACGTGGCCGGCAAAGTCAAGCTGGAAGTTGTTGTCACAGCCAGCGGGGTTGTAAAATCCGTCGCTCTGGTTGGAGGAAGCCCTGTCTTTGAGAGGAGCGCGGTGGATGCCGTCAAGCAATGGAGATTCGAACCCGCTCAAACCGAGACGAAGGCGATCATCGCTCTGGAATTCTCGGATCAGTAACACGCACGCGGGCAGAAGTCCGCAGTCCGAGAGTCAAGTTCAATAAGAGACCCTCCCGCAGCTACCGGGAGGGTTTTTAAACAGATCGCAGTTATGCTGCGCGGACGACGTTTGCCGACTGAGTCAATTCACGGTGAACGATGAGCCCGGCAAACTGCAGGGCAGAACGGCTTAGAATTCACCCTCAGCACCCCGCCTCCGCGTGCAGGCGCGCATCATGGCATCCCTGAGAGTATTCCGCACCGGCCGCCTACTGGAAAACTCATCAGACGTCGAGCCCTAGTACAGCCCCGGAACGCCAGTACCACAGCCTTGACCGTGCGTCTTGAGTAAGTCACGATAATCGTGAGCCCAGATGAAATGGGATGCGATGTTTTGAGTCGAAAATGGCGGATTTCGATTGACAACTGCGAATTGGAAACTACGATGATGGCGTAATATTTTCCATCTTCCATCGGGCAAGTTTCCCCCTAGATCTCATGGTTAGGAGATATCATGCATCGTTGCCTTTGCGTTCTAATAGCTGCATTTGTTTCGTTGTTCTCCACAGTCCAGCTTTCGAGCCAATCCTCCTATAATTTCCGAACGCTCGTGAGGACCGGCGATCTGTCACCTGTGCCACACCGCTTGAGCGATATTCTTGAATTCTCGTTTAACGACAAGGGCCAGGTCGCATACGTTGGAGATGGCGGACTGTTTTTCCGCTCCGGGCAGAGAGTCGGGGTCCTCGCGGGATTCGGCGAACCCGCTCCGGGCGGGGGCAAATTCGCCTATGCGGACACGGTCGGGCTCAACTCCGCTGGTCAGATTGTGTTCAGAGGAGAAGTGACCTCTCCCAGCAAGTCCGGTTTGTTTTTGCATTTTCAGGGAAAAATTTCCGAGCTAATCGCAGATGGGACGGCTGCCACTAACGGCGTCTTGGTTACCGCCACGTCTCCCGTCATCAACGCTGCGGGCGATGTAGCCTTTCTCGATGGAACCACGGGCGGGCTGTACCTGTTTTCCAAAGGAATCATCAGTCCTATTGCTATTCCCGGAGCTTCGGCTCCCGGCGGTGGCACCTTCACATTCTTTAGTCAGCAGTCGATCAATCAATCAGACCAGGTGGTATTCGTAGGTTATCTCTCGAGTGGTGGCAGCGGCGTATATTTGGCCTCGGTTGGGACAATCAGCAAAATCATCGCTAGTGGCGATACTTTTCCTGACGGAGGTGTGTTTTCCTTTGCAGAAGGCCCATCGATCAACGACGCTGGCCAGATCGCGTTTGGCGGAATCAGTAACGGCTCTACGAATGATGGAGGTCTCTTCTTCTTATCGAGCGGCAACCTGAAGGTCGTTGTACCTATTTTGACTGTCCTTCCCAATGGAAGCTATCTTTCCTCGGCATTTGCAGCCTCTCTCAACAATGCCGGTCAGATTGCCTTCACAGCGTTCACAGAACCGAATGGCACCGGCACTTTTCTTTTTTCGGGCGGGACGGTGACCCAAGTCTCAGTGACTGGGGAGACATCTCCGGATGGGGATATTTTCGGACTGGGTGGGGAGCTAGGCGCTCAGATCAACAGTACCGGACAAATTCTCCTGCTGTCGTCAATGACTTACCACAACGATACGTTGTACCTTTTCTCGGCGGGTCAACTCACGCGCGTAGCAGGCCAGGGTGACACGGTGAATCACGAACCGCAGTTTGAATTTCCCTCCGTTCTCGCGATTGGGAACAAAGATACCGTCCTTCTTAGCGACTCAACTTTCCCTGGCGGAGTCGGATACTACATGGAATCTCCAAGTCGGACCGGATTGAACATGGCTTTGGTCGCAGATATCGGTACGACTTTGGGAGCGGGTGTAATCAATTATGCTCCCGTGACATGTATGAATCACGTCGGCCAGGTTGCTATGACTGTCGGAACGCTTGATGCGTACGCCGAAGTCTTGCTGAGCTCGGGAAACAGCCTGACAGTAATTGCTGGTGGCCCGAATAGTCAGTTCAACCCCACTCTCAACCCCGGCCAGCTAGCCATCAATAATCTCGGAGAGGTGGCCTTCTTCGGATACGAGGGGAGCCAGTCCGGTCTTTTTCTGAACTCAAATGGGCTGACGAATTTGCTGCTCAGTGCCTCGACCGCGGCTCCCGGCGGTGGCACCCTCGGCTACATGTGGAGCGTTTCACTGAACAATCAGGATCAAGCAGCATTCTTCGCTCAGCCCACAGCGCCCAGCCAAAGCGGAATGTTTTCATACTTGCATGGGACGCTAACCGCGTTGGCGCTGAACGGCTCCGCTGCTCCCGGTGGCGGAAGTTTCTTTCTGCCGTATTGGAATTCCCGCTTTGGACCAGTAAGTAACGACACTGGCAGCATTGCGTTCGGGACCTACATTGATTCTTACAGTGGAAGTGGCGTATTCCTCTATTCGAACAACACGCTGACGCGCATTGTGGGTCCGGGGGATCCCGCCCCGGGTGGTGGAAGCTTTCTGTCAGCCGATTCTCCGAGCATCAATGCCTCCGGCGAAGTCGCATTCTTCGGCCAAACAACCAACAACTTAGGTGTGTTCCTCTATAGCAATGGACAGATCACCCAAGTGGCGGCCAGTGGGGACCTTATCGGAACGGAGTCTCTCGGCTATATCGATCAACCCCAACTTAACGATAATGGCAATATCGCTTTCACTTCCAATCTGAGCAACGGCGTTACAGCAGCTTTCGTCGCGACGCGCAAGAGTGCTCGGGGCCCGGCGGGAAAGAGCACTGATCTCGCCGTGACCCATCCAATTGCACCTAATTCGCCCATCATCCAAAAGCTGAAACTCAGTTATCAACGGGCCGTTGAATACCGGCAGAAGAAGTCCCGACGTCCCATCGCACTAGAGATGGCGCCGAACATTGCTACTCCTCGATGAAAGGCTGAGCATTTTGGAATGCCTGTGAGCCGCTCTGCAGTTGCCCGCGGCGATCGGCAGCAACAAATCTCCACGCTATTTAGTTCGAGTAGCGGTCTCTCCGAGCTTGAGCTTCCGAGGTCCGAAGCCACAGATCCGGCGCCCGATACTCCGCCAAATAAAAAAACCCTCCCGCTGGGACCGGGAGGGTTCTCGAAATAGTTCGCAGTTATGCTGCGCGGACGACGTTTGCCGCCTGGAAGCCTTTGGGGCCCTTCAGCAAGTCAAACTCCACGGTCTCCCCCTCGTTCAGGGTGCGGTAGCCGTTTTCCTGGATCGCGGAAAAGTGCACGAATACATCTTCCCCCGTAGAGCGCTGGATGAATCCATATCCCTTCGCCCCGTTAAACCACTTCACTGTACCTTTCTCTCTCACGGCAACTGCTCCTTTCACAATCGCGAAGAATAGTTCTCCGGCATTCCCGATCGTCGCTCCGGTCGGCCGGAGCCCCCCTCAAAGAAGCCGGTAGAACGTTCGGTTGCGTCTACGATGTGCAGAAGGAAGTACTCCAAAAAAGAAAAGACTCCTCAGTTCTCCACCGCGGTATCGCTTCCGCTGCGTGAACTTCCGGAGCCCGACAATTTGGCGCGTTTCCACCACACCCCAAGCAACGTCAACCATCCACTGGTCTCACCACCGGACCACTTCCCGGCGATGAGCAACAGATAATAAGCACAATTAAAACGATTCGCAAGATAAATTAGAAAGGTTTCGTAACATGACCGGCGGTCACTCACCGCCCATTCCCGATAACTTTAACAAGCATAAAGAAATAGCTCGGTAACTAGCGGCTGAACTTCGGTTTACGACGATCCCCCGAGCCGATCGCAGCCCTCTGGTACGATGGATCGTCGCTGTGGCCACCCCTCCCATTCCGACGCCTCCCAAGCCCGACGCTGTACACCAGCGTACCGCGCTCCACGCGCCCCGCCGTTCGCACGGCATGGTCCTTTCCACCGTGAAGTATCTGATGCGCACCGAGGTCCACACCTTCGCCTTCTCGGTCGCGGCCAATTCGATTCTGTCGTTCTTCCCCTTCGTCGTCCTGCTGATGACCGTGATCCGCCGCGTCTTTCATTCGCGGGTCATGTACGACGTGGTTCTGGAACTGCTGCGAGACTATCTGCCCGCCGGGCAGGACTTCGTCATCCGCAATCTCAACTCCATGGTCAACTCCCGGCAGCGGGTGCAGGCGGTGTCGCTGATCATTCTGCTGGTCACTTCGTCGGGCGTGTTTCTGCCCCTCGAGGTTGCACTGAACCGGATCTGGCGCTTCGAGAACAACCGCTCCTACCTGGGCAATCAAGTGATCTCGCTCGGCCTGGCTTTCGCTTGCGGCGTGCTGGCTCTGCTCTCGATTGCACTCACCGCGGGCCCGGTCGCGTTCATGGAATTCCTGCTGCGTGGGTACGGCACGGGATTCGTTCGAGTGGTGGGATTTCTGATGATGAAGGTCTGTGCTCTGGCCGCCAGCATCGCCATCTTCTTCCTGATCTACTGGCTGCTGCCCAATGGGAAAGTTCCGGCGCGGGCAGTGTTGCCCGCGGCCATCATCATGGGACTGCTTTCCGAGGCCTTGAAGTACGCCTACATCCTGGCGCTGCCGTGGCTGAACTTTCAGGAAGTCTACGGCCCGTTCGCCCTGTCAGTGAGCATGATGTTCTGGGCCTTCCTCTCGGGCCTGCTGCTTCTGGCCGGCGCCAATCTTTCGGCGGAAGACCATCTGCAGCAAGCTCTTTAGAAGTCAACGCGGAACCGGAATGCTCGAAAAGGCAATTCCGCGTCTGCGATTGATGCGGCAGATCACGTTCTCCAGGACCTTCGGCAACAGATTTACCCCAAGCGAAGGCATCAGTGCATTCTTCTCCAGGTATTCCTCGGCTCCGGCTTCCAGTAACTTTTGCCGGTTCTTCTCCGACAGACTGCTGAGCACCACCACTGGAATCTCGGCGGTTACGCGCTCACTCTTCAGATGACGCAACACTTCCGGGCCACTCATCTTCGGCAGGATCATGTCGAGCAAGATCAGGTCGGGCTGCTGTTCTCGAGCCATTTGCAGTGCCTCTTCCCCATCCTCGGCGCAGATCACTTCATATCCCGTTTTGAGTAGGACAGATTCATTCTCCCGTCGGATTGGTTTGCTGTCCTCCACTAAGAGAATTTTCACGTTGCTCTCCCTCGTCGCTTCCATGTATATCGGCGGCGCAGGAAGTGGCTTTAGAGAGTCATGATCAGGGGAACTTTCATCCTGAGCAAAAAATAAGGGCGCCTGCGATGGGCAGGCGGCCAGTTCAAAACGGCTGAGAGCAGATCCTACTTCTTTGGTTCGCCAATGGAGATCAACTCCACTTCAAAGATCAGAGTCTCGCCCGGGCCGATGTCCCCTCCGGCACCGCGGTCGCCGTACGCCATGTCGGGCGGGATGAACAACTGCCACTTCGATCCCACGGGCATCAACTGCAGGGCCTCGGTCCAACCCTTGATCACTCCGCCGACGGGGAACGATGCGGGCTGTCCGCGTTTGTAGGAGCTGTCGAATTCCTTGCCGTTGATGAGCGTCCCGCGATAATTGCAGGTCACGGTGTCGCTCGGCGTGGGCTTGGGACCGGTGCCTGCGGTCAGGATTTTGTATTGCATCCCGCTCGGCAGGGTGACGATTCCGTCTTTGCCTTTGTTGGCGGCCAGAAATGCCTCGCCCTCTTTGCGGGACGCGGCGCCTGTTTCATGTGCCTTGGCTTCCTGTTTCCCGCGGACTTCGGTCTGCAACTGCGTGAGTGCAGCCTTGACCTCATCCTCGGTCAGCAGCATCTTGCTGCCGGCCAGGGCATCCTTTAAACCGCGCGCGGTGAGAGCCGGATCCACGGCTGCGCCAACCCCTTGCTTGCGAAGGTCGCCGCCGATCTTCATTCCCAGGGCGTAGCTGGCTTTCTCTTTTTTTGTCTTGAGCGTCACGGCGGTTGCGCCTTTCGTGGTGGCGGGAGCTTTCTTGGCTGCAGTGGCCGATGGCGTCTTGGCTGGAGCGGCGGGTTGAGCAGGTTGAGTGGTCGTCGCTGCCGGAGTCTGCTGCGCCGGGGCATTGCCCAGCAGCATCATCCCGGCGGCTAATAGTTGGGACATCATCACGAGCGATTTATGCATATCCCTGTATTGTCCCATTGAGCGCGAGAGATGAGCAAACCATCTGAGCCGAGTTCTCTCCGTTGGGGACATGGAGAGTACCCGGTTCCTAGTTTCGTCGTTGCTGATCGGGTCAGGAGTGGGGGACTTTGACTGGGAGACGTCTCTCCATATTTTTTCTGTCTATTCTCTAAAGTATTCATTCTTAAGTAGTTGTGGGCTATTGATCGAGTGGGATCTGGGTAAAATATTGAGCCGCAAGGACTTACGGCTAAAATATTCCGGAATAAGGACTTAGCTTGAGAGTGAGAGCCGCTCAGGGGGGCAGAGGTTGAAAAATTGTTGGGAGAACTCTCGCGCATGTAGCGAGTTTGCTCTTGCTGAAATCCTCGGTCAAGGTTGTTCGTCACAGGAACGGGGATTATTGTTGTGGAGGACTGTGGAAAACGAATATGAGAGGCAAAGCAAGGACCGCTACATGCGTGCAGCATTCCGACTGTCCGCCGGATTTCTTCCCGAGGTTCAAACCCCATCCGGTTCTCTCAGTTCCGCCAAAGACGATAATTGCCGATCAAGGTGCAGTAGAGCCCCGCTCGGCAGCATCCAGGCCGACCCGGGAC
>Ga0209839_10001168_pt1 | contig 13586 bp, 9 predicted proteins | sample OrgsoiDNA2013050_FD_185800 | JGI IMG/M metagenome (GOLD analysis project Ga0209839, IMG submission 185800) | Permafrost soil microbial communities from the Arctic, to analyse light accelerated degradation of dissolved organic matter (DOM) -... | ecosystem: Environmental > Terrestrial > Soil >... | reverse complement strand
GAAGACATCGAGCGCTCAGCAAAAGACGCCGAGTTCACCAGCGCGGCCGACGCGAGTGGATAGCCGCGTCGAGCGTTCACGACACGCCGTCCTGACCGTGGCCCTCGAGCTACTCAGCGAGGGCGGCGTGGGAGGCTTCAGCGTCGACGAGGTAGCGCGTCGCTCCGGGGTCGCAAAGACAACCATCTACCGCCACTGGCCGACCCGCGAAACGCTCGTGGTCGATGCCTGCTCGCGGCTCAGCGCCGAGCAACAAATCCCCGACACCGGATCGCTCGAAGGCGACCTCACCGCGATCCTGACCAACATCGCCCACTTGCTCCAGACCGCGAACTGGTCCGCCGTCCTGCCCTCGATCATCGACAACGCCGAGCGAGACCCCGAGTTCGCCGAGCTCGTCAGCCAGATCCAGCGCGGACACGCCGCACCCCTGCGCGAAGCCCTACAGAGGGCGACACGCAAAGGCGAGCTCCCAGCGCGCACTGACCTCTCAACAACCGTCGCAGCCCTGCTCGGACCGCTCTTCTACCGCCGCTGGTTCTCGCGCGAGCCGATCGACGACAAGTTCGTTCACGCAACCATCAAACAGGCCATTGCCTCAGTTTAGGACTACCAGCAGGAGCTGGCGCATCGCCGACGCTGGCTGCTCCAATTCGCGATTGCGAACGTTGCGCGTCAACCCAAGAGCAGGGCTCTCGTCGGAGTAGGTGCACGGCCCTGAGATTCGCCACCTGCGGGGAAGCCGGCCATCGACTGTGCGCACCTGCTCGCTCACGAACTGGGGGCTCCTCGGGAGTGGCCACGCCCTGCGCTCATCCGGGCGTGAGATCAAAGGGCCTTCCCGAAGCAAGGACCGGATGAATGCATGGCTGCTTCTATCGCACGTGCTGGACCGACCTGCCGGGCAAAAAGAGAGAACCCGTGGGCGCGTCGCGGCCCTCGTCCCTCCCGCCCGAGATGGCTTTGGGCGGGAGGGACAGACGCGCCGGGGCTACGCGGCTTCGCTGTTGAGCTCGTCGAGGTCGAGGTCGTCGAGGCTCGATGCGCCGTGGCGGCCGGCGAGGTCGACGGTCGTTTCGCAGTCGTCCTGGGTGACGAACGCGTCGCGGTTGAGCGTGACGAGCGCGGGCGAGAGCATCGGTCGCATCAGCTCCCAGACGCTTGCCCGGAGTGCGCCCTCGCCGCCTGGTAGCGCGTCGCCGAGCTTGCGCGCCATGCGATCGGTGCCGAGCGCCTTGGTGCGGGTGACGCCCGCGGGGTTCAGCGTAAAGGCGGCACCGAGCCGGGCGGCGAGCTGCGCGATCCCGCGCAGCGGGTCGTGGTCCTCGAGCGCCCGCTGAAGCTCGGCGTCGATGATCGCGTCGGGGTGTCGGGCCTCGTGGCGGCCGGTGTCGCCGACGGGCTGCTGGCGTTCGGGGTCGGTCCAGCCGGCGCCATAGGCGATCAGCTCGCCGTAGTGGCGGACGAGCAGCCGGCAGATGATGTCCCTGACCGCGCTCAGCTGCTGGTCGGTGGGCTGGATCAGCGCGGCGCGGATGTCGTGCCCGAGGCCGAGGTTGCTGCGGGTCGCCTCGGCGTGGCGGGCGCGGGCCTGTGCTCGGCGCTGCTCGTCCTCGGCGGCGGCGTCCCGCAGCTCGTCGTCATCGAGGCGGGCGCCGGCGAAGTACTTCTCCTCCCGCGCTGGTGAGCTTTCGTCGTTCTGCAGGTGCTGGTGGACGAGGTCGATCATGAACACCGGGTCGATCACCCAGATGCCGGCGGCGAAGTCCGGGCCGCGATCGTGCGCGAATGCGTAACGGCCGTTGCGGGCGCGGTCGCGCACCTCCCCGGTGATGCGCAGCTTGAGGGCGCCGGACTTCGCGCGCGCGGCAAGGGCGTCGAGCTCGCGGTCGAGCCGGTCGGCCTCGCAGCCGAGGATCGCCGCGACTTGCCGCCGTCCGTCGTCGTTGAGGTGTGGGCGGGCGTGGTCGATCTGCTCGGCGGCGTCGAGCAGGGCGCCGTCGTCGATGCGGACGGCGTAGGTGTGCTCGTCTTCGACGACGGTGCGGTGCACGAACGTGCCGAGGTCGCGGATCGCCTTGTCGTGCAGGTCGCCGGTGGTGATCCGCTTGGCGACCGCCTCGGTCAGCTGCGGGGCGATCTCGTGCATGTCGGCGAGCTTGTTCGCCATCGTCACGGAGATCTGCTCTCCGGCGGGCCGTTCCGCGACGCGGGTGCGAATCTGCTCGGGCAGCGTGAGCTGCCGGCGGAGGTTGTGCGCCCGCTTCGGGGAGATGCCGAGGTCGGCGCAGACAGCGGCGATCCGGTCGCCGTCGCGGAGGCCGGCTCGGGCGTGCCAGCAGTCGTCGAATTGCTGCTGTTGGTCTGCGAGCGTGAGCTCCTCGCGCTGCTGGCAGTGGGCCTGGATGCGCCGGATCTCCTCCGCGGAGGGGGCGTGGTCGAGCAGCAGCACGATCAGGCTGCGGATCGGCTCGGCGAGGCCTTCCCTGGCCTCGCTACCCGTGAGGCCGTGGCTGGCGTGGGCGGCGAGGTAGCGCCGCTGGCCGTCGTAGAGGATCACGGTGGGCTGGTCCGGGTCGGGGCGCCAGCCGATGCAGGGCACGAGCTGGCCGCTTGAGCACAGCATCTTCGCGAGCCTGTCGATCCCCTCGTCGGTGATCTCGCGGCGGGGGTTGGCGGCGAGCTCGAGGTGCTCGAGCGCGACCCGCTCGACCCTGGACGAGAGCTGGCCACCGGACCCGGTCCTGACGTCGAACAGCACCGGCGATGGGTCGAGCGTGAACGTGGATTTCGACATGCGAGGTCCTTTCGTGGGAAGACGTGGTGGTGCCGCGGTTCAGCGGCGTCGGGTGCGGAGCGCGTGCACGGTGTCGACGGCGATATGGTCGAGCGCCTGCGCCGCGTCGGTGATCACGGTGATCCGGTCGCACTCGACCGACAGCGGCTCGATCCCAATGCTTAGGTGCACGGTGGGGACGCCGAGCTCGGCGAGTGAGCGGATCCGCTCTACGCCGGCTCGCGTGTCGCTCCATCCCCCGTCACTGAGTACATAGACGAAGCGGGGGCGACGCGGGTTGGTCATCTCGAGCTGGTCGCAGACGAGCTCGATCGCGTCGCCCGCGAAAGCGGTGCCGCCTCCGGTGCGGATCCCGGGCACGCGTGGCAGCGAGTGGCGGCCGTCGGCGAGCAGCGAGACGCCGTTGCCGAACAGGGCGGTGGCGCACCGGCCGCCGACCTGACGGAGGCCGTCGGTGATGATCCAGGCGATCGGACCGAGCGCGTACTCGTAGCCGCCCATCGAGCCAGACGTGTCGATGATCAGCCCGACGTGCGGCTCCTGGATCGGGGCCCGCACCTCCCGAACCACCCGCCACGGATGGCTGGTGACCGGCCGGCCGGCGGCCTGCTGCGCCCGGCCGCGGGCGTAGGCGCGGCCGTCGAAGCGGCCGCCGGGCGTGCGCTTGTCGATCTGCCGGGTGCCGTGCGTGATCGCCTGCCGCAGCCGGTTGGCGTAGCGGCGGGCGTGCTGCACCTCGTCGGGGTACGGCGGCCGGTCGACGCCGCGGTCTGGCATCCGGCCGGTCGGCAGGCCCGTGCCTGTGCCCTTCCCCAGTTGATTCGCCAGTCTGCCGCCTGCGCTCGCGTTGGCGAGCACCTGTTGGAGGTCGACGTCCAGGTCGAGCTGCTCGAGCTGGTCGGCGCGCGCGCTCGCGATCGCCTCCTGGAGCGCGCCGGCGAGCGACCCGGTCCCGGCTCCGCCGTCGCGCTCGCCGCCTTCACTGGGGTCGGAGCCGCTCTCTCCCCCACCTTCGCCGGACCCGACGGGCTCGCCGCTGCCGCTCGGATTGGGCGGTTCGTCGGGCTCGCCGACGATCTCCCGGTACTCACGGGCCGCATGGTCGAGCCGGTCGAGCTCGCCGTCTGGGATCCACACCACCCTGGCGTACAGGTCATCTAGCGCGGTCAGGTCCTTGTCGCCGAGCGCCGCCCGCCACAGCTCGCGCAGCCCGTTGAGGGCGGCGGGGTCGACGATGCCGTAGTGGGTGCGGGCGTGCAGGTACACGCTCGCCCGGGCCGCCAGGTCCCGGGTCAGCGGCCGGCCGGCGGCGGCCAGCTCGACCACGTGCGCGACGAATGCGGGCAGGATCACGTCCGTCACCGCGGCCTTCAGAGCGGTGCGGACGAACCGGCCGCGGACGCTGTCGGGCGGGAACTCGCGGACCCCGTGGGCCTCCATCCGGGGCTCCTCGAGCAGCCGCCGATCGACGCCGAGCTGCCGGTCGGCCGGATCGTCCGACCCGGCGAGCTCGACGTCGTGCTCGATCGCCCACCGCTTTGTGTGCTTGGCGTGCATCGTCTCGTGGAGGGCGACGCCGAAGCAGCGCAGAATCGCCCGCCGCTCGAGCCGGCCGACAGCAATCGCCGCGCGCGACCCGAGCAATGTCTCGGAGTCGAGGTAGACGGTGCGGGAGTGGATCTCGATGTGCCCCGGGTCCGACAGTCCGGGTCCGATCAGCACCCACACCGGGTACAGGCGCTGAAGGATCGCCGTCCAGTGATCGGAGAGGTCCTGGTAGACCGGGTCGAGCCTGCCGCGCTGCGCCGCGGCGTGGTGCAGTTGCTGCACGAACACCGCCGGCCGGCTTGCCCCTCCGGCCTTGACCGGGCTCATGAGGTGACCGCCCGCGGGTAGCCATTCAGGTTCGGCAGGCCGCTGCTCGCCGACACCCGCAGCCGGCCGTAGCCGGCCTGGTCGAGCATCCGGCAGGCGGCGGCCGCCTCGGCGTCCTGGATCTTCCCTGCGCTGACCTGTTCGTGCAGGTTGGAGGCGAAGAACGCGAGCGCAGCGCGCTCGCCGACCCGCACTGACATCCGCCACAGCGATTCGATGTCGCGGAACTGCGGCGTCCAGCACAGCCCGTCCTCGCCGGCGATCCGCTGCCGGTCAAGGCGCATCGCCTCGGCTACGAGCGGCGCCGGCGCGCCGAGTTGCGCGAGCGCCGCCCAGTTGCTGGTGACCTCGAGCGTCGCGGGGAACCGCGAGTGCCACGCGTCGGGGATGTCGGTCGCGCCGACCAGCCCCGGGTTGTAGGCGAGGATCACGGCGAACCCAGGCTTGGCGATTACGGTCTCGCCCGTCGCGGCGAGGTACAGGGCGAGGCGCCCGTCGAGGGTGGCGTTGATCGACAGCAGCGCGACGTCGCGGGCGGTGTTGACCTCGTCGATCATCACCACCCACCCCTCGCGCATCGCCTGCACGAACGCCGAGTCGACGAGCTTCACCTGCCCACCGGCGCCAGCGACCGGGACGTAGTCGTAGCGGAAGAAGAACTCGTCCGAGGACGGTCCGGGCTGCAGTTCGACGAACCCGTAGAACGGAGTGCCGTGCCGGTCGGTGACCTCGCGACCGCGGCCGGTCCAGAGGCGGTAGGCGATCGCGCGGGCGATCTGGCTCTTGCCCGCGCCGGGCGGCCCGATCAATCGCAGGAACGTCGACTCGGCCGGCTCGCGCATGTCGAGCAGCGCGAGGGCGAGCTGGTCGATCGGCTGGCCGCGCAGGCGCGGCGGGTAGATCCGCTTGCCGTCGGGCAGCAGGATCGGGTCGCCGGCCGTTTCGAGCTCGATCGGTGCGGCGGAGTCGGGGGCGAGATCGCCCTCCTCTGCCACCCGGTCGATCTGCGACAGGGCGGCGGTGATTGCGCTCATGCGCTTCTCCTTCTGGTGAGTTTGGATAGACATGCGCGGGCGCAGGCCGGGCAGCCCGCGCCCGCGATTCGTACGTCTCGTCCAGGTGAGGGGTTCAGCTGCCGAACACGCTGCCGAACACGCTGCCGAACACGCTGGCGGCGACGCGCAGTCGTGCGGCGGTGGTGGCGTAGCCGGCGTCGTCCTTGCTGTCGGCGACCTGGCCGGTGATCTGGCCGAGCTGCGTCGCGACGGTGCTCTCGGCCGCTTGGACGCCCTCGAAGCTGTCGAGGATCTGGTGGTGCTCGGCGCCGCGCGAGGCGAGCACGGAGACGATGTGCTCGACCCCGCCGCGGCGGATGTATGGGATGTAGGTCTGCACGTGCGCGCGGGCGGCGCCGGGGCGCGCGGCGCGGCCGACTCGCTGCTCGAGCCCGGTCGGCAGCCACGGCAGGTCGAGGTGGCACAGCACCGACGCGTTCTGGAGGTTGTGGCCCTCCTGGCCACAGCGGCTGAGGCACAGGACGGGGAACTCGCCGGCGACGAACGCCCGCTTGAGCGTCTCGAACTCGTGCGGGTCGATGCTGCCGTCGGCGACGTGCGCCTCTACGCTGTGGCGCTCGCGCAGCGTGCGGGCGAGCTGGCGCAGGCACCAGATGCGCTCGCCGAACACGATCACCTGTTCTTCGCCGGCGACCCCGGCGAGCGTCTGGGCGGTGACGCCGCGCAGCAGCGGCAGCCCATCCCCGCCGCCACGAACGGCCTCGGCGACGATGCCCTGGCGGACGAGCGCGGTCGCGAGCGCCGCCTTCGAGTGGGTCAGCGTCTCCGGGTCGACGCTCGCGTCGACGAACACGCCGACATTTCCGAGGACGATTCCCTGGGCGCGGGCGAGCTCGGCGAGCGCCTGTCGGTAGAGGTCGGTTCCGGCTTCGAGCGTCTTCAGCTCACGCAGGACCTCGAGCAGCCGCCGGTAGGCCTCCCGTCCGCCTTGGCGGATCGCGTCGAGCAGCTCGGCGAGCGCTGGGTCGGGGTCGAGCGCGAGCGGCTGCGCGGGCCGCACCTCTGGCATCCACGCCTGCATGTCGCGGCGCGTGACCCTGACGAGGTGGGGCCCGTAGTTGACGCGCAGGCGGTGGGCGTTGATCTCGTCCATCAGGTCGCCGGCCTCGCGGGTGTTGAGCCGCTCGGTGATCATCGCCTCGTCGCCGACGGCGAGGCCGACGAACACGTCGAGGTGCTCGGCGGTCTTCCCGCGCGGCGTCGCGGTCAACAGCCAGCAATCCGCCACGGCACCGAACCGCACCTGCGCGAGCGCCCGGTGCGCCTCGGTCGCCGGGTTCGCGTAGCGCAGCGCCTCATCGGCGATCAGCAGATGCCACGGGATCGCTTGCAGGTCGGCGGGGTAGCGGTCGAGCACGCTGTTGGCGGCCAGCACCACACCCGGCCGGTCGCCGAGCTCGCGGTCGAACCGGCAGATCTGCCCGGCGATCTGTCGGTCGTCGGCTACGACGAGCAGCTCGAGGTTCGGCGCCAGCGGCGGCAGCCCGCGGCCGGGCGCGCCGCGTGTCAGCTCCTCGCGCCACTGACCCAGCAGCCTGCCCTCGGCGACGACCAGCCCGCGGAACCGCGGCTGGGTCGAGGCGCGGTGCGCGAGCGCGCGGCCGGAGCTGATCGTCTTGCCGGTCCCTACTGTTGATGCGTCGACGCCGGAGCCGACGACCTTCAGCGCCGCCATCTCGCGCTGGCGTCCGAGCGGCCCCGGGTCGTCGGCCAGCGGCGACACCATCGTCATCCGCACCAGCTGGCGGGCGCCGGCGGACAGAGTCACCGTGGCCTCCGAGCGCTTGAGCGCGATCAGGGTGCCGATCGCCTGCTCGGCGACGACTCGCCGGGGCGTCGCGGAGAGGCCGTCGGAGCTGGTGATCGTCAGCATTCCGGGGCGGCCCTTCATCCGCCCGACGCGGACGGTGTCCTTCAGCTCGCCGGCTGCCTCGGTGGACAGCAGTAGCGGCAGCCCGGCGTCGACCGCGGTCTGGACCGTCTCGCCGAGGTCCATCACCGCGCTCGGATGCGCGTACTGCTCCTCGCGCGGCACCGACCCGAGTCGCCGCTGGCTGAAGCCGCGGGCCGGGAACGTCAGCACCCGCAGCTCGAGCTCGGCGCTCTTGGTGCCGTCGGCGCTCTTGTAGGAGCGGCGGTGCACAGCGATCCTGCCCCACCGATCGCGCTTGTCGCGCGGCACCCCCGGGCTGACCGGGACCTGCAGCTGCCGGGAGAGCTCCTGGGCGAGCTGCCCGCCCGCGTCCAGGCATTCGCGAGGCCCGGCGTGGAGCGTGTGGATATTGATCCGCTCGACCAGCTCCGACCGGGCGGCAATCGGCACGACAGCTGATCGCAGGTCGCGTCCGAGCCGTCCGCCGAGCTCGGCGATGAGCCGGATGGTGTCGAGCGCGAGCACCGGCATCAGCTGCCAGCCGTCTGACGCCTTCAGCGCCGGGACGACGAACAGGCCGACCGGCCGCTCGACCCGCCCGACCGCCGGCAGCTGCTCATGGGCGAGCGCCAGCCACGTGTTTGAGCCGATTCGCCAGCACCGCAGATCCGCCGCCTCGAACCAGTCGGGGTGACCGAGGGCCCATCGCGACAGATCGTCAGCTCGGCGCTCGTCGAACCCGAGGCGGTTGGCCAGCGCGTGCCGCTGGTCCAGCGTGTGGGCCCAGACGTTCGGGTCCTCGAGGGTGATCGGCAGCCGTTCGTGCGCGTGGCGGAGCCGCTCGTCGAGTCGGCTCGCCGGGACGGTCAACGTGCTCCAGTCCAGGCCGGCATCGCTGTCGGCGCGCGCTTGTCCGTCGATCAGCGCGGCGATCGCTGTCGAGGTCAGTCTCGTGGCGCTCGTGCCAGTGTGGCCGTGGCGGTGAAGGACGGCCTGGGCGTGCGCGTCGCGGCTGCGCCAGGCGTCCGGATCGTTCGGGTCGATCGGCTCGTTCCGAGCGAGGCGGGCGAGCGCCTGCGAGCTCAGCTGCTCGAGCGCGCTGCGCCAGCGCGGGAAGCAGCGGCGAAGCTGCGCGGTCGCATCCGTCTGGCTCGCCTGGTGCTCGAGCCGCTCGCGCTCGAGTGTGCGGCCGGCGGCGCCCAGCCACCAGGGCTGGGTGGTGGAAGCGTGCTCGTGGTCGGGCACGGCCGCCGGGGCGGCGGCCGTGCGGAGAGCGTGGTTCATTCGGTTCTCCTCTGACAGTTGGTTGGTGTGGCGCGCCGGCCGGCCACGACCGGCGGGCTGGCATCTGCTGGCGCGTCAACGAGGCGCGGACGGCCGTTCCGTCCTGCCCGTGTGGGCGGTGCTCAGAAGGCGGCGCCGAGCACCACCGCGGGTACCGCCCGCGGGTATCCGACGAGCCGCCGGGTCCTGGCGGCCAGCACCTCGTCGGGGACGTCGGCGACCGTGCGCTCGCCCGCCTCGAGCAGGTCGAAGGCGGAGACGACGATCACCTCGCCCGCGCGGCGGCGCCACTCGGGCCGGGCGCCGTTGCCGCGCGGCGGGTGGTACTCCCAGCAGCCGCCGAAGCTCGCGCCCGCCTCGTTGCCGGCGAACACGTGCAGACCAGCGCCCGTCAGCGCCGAGATCAGGCTGCGGTAGGCAGCGATGCCGTGCTCGGCGTGCGCGTCGACGACCGCCAGGATCGAGCCGCTGCGCTCGTCGCCTCCCAGAACCACGGCGCCAGCGTCGCCCAGGTAATCCTCCGCGATCGGGTCATCACGGCCCGGTAGCGCGTCGTGGCGCTCCAGCTCATCGAGCACCCCGGCCGGGAGCACGTCGCGGCCCGGGTAGGGCCAGGCCAGCAGCGTCGCGCGGGCGAGATCGCGCATCGTTCGGCTCTCTCAGAACGGGAGGTCGTCGGCGCTGGCCGCGCCCTCGCTCGCCGGCGCGGCGGCACCGACCTCCACGGCCGGCTGGGCGGGCGCCGGCGAGCCATTGCCATGCGCGCCGTCACCCTCAGCGGTGGACTCTCGCCGGCTGCCCTCGAACAGCACCTGGCGGGCTCTGAACGTGACCGCCTCGCGCTTGTTCTGCTGCTGGTCGGTCCACTCGCGCCAGTCGAGCTCGGCGTCGACCACGACGCGAGAGCCCCTGGCCAGGTACTGGGCGCAGGCGCGGGCCTGCGCGCCGAACACCTCGATGGTGAAGTAATTGGTCTTGTCCACCCACTCCTCGCCGTTGCGTCGGCGGGCGGTCGAGGCGACCCGCAGCCGGGCGACCTCGGCGCCCGACGGCAGCTCGCGCAGCTCGACGTCGCGGGTCAGGTTCCCGGACAGGGTGGCGGTGGCGATGTCACGCATGTGGTTCTCCTTGATCGATGTGGTGGTGCGGCGCTGGAGCCGGCGCCCGGTCTTCCGGGCGCCGGCGGTGCGGGTCCGGGTTGGAGCAGCCCGGGTCCAGGTGGTCAGTGCAATCGGCTCTCCTGTCCTGGTTGATGGCTTGCTGTTCATGCGGCACGCCTGCCCGTGCTCGGCGCCTCGCGGCGGCGCGGCAGCGCGAGCACCTCCGCGCCCTCCTGCGCCCAGCAGCCGCACGCCGGGGTGCGGTCGAACGGGAGCCGGCCGTGGCGGCACTCGTGGTCGGCGAGCCGGCCGAGAACCCCGGCCTCGATCGGACAACACGCGCCGCACTGCGCCATCGCGGCGCGGTAGCGGGCGCTGAAGCTGGTCTCGGTCATTCGGGCTCCAGCACGTCAGGTACAGCGCCGGAGCTGGCTCGCCCCTACAGCCCAGCACCGCCCGGACAGCTCCCCCACGCGTCGCAATAGCGCTGGCTGCACTTCCAGCCGCCCGGGTCGGCGAACCCCCAGGGCTGCTCCGGTCCGAACCGCTCGTAGCACGCGACGATCTGGCGGGCGGCCTGCGCGATCCGCACCAGACAACCGCGCAGCTGCCCGACCGACCGTGTTGTGGTGATTAGCGAGGCGGCCATCTCCTTGCGCCGCGGACCTGGCTTCGCGAGCTGGGCGAACTGGAATGCGGCGGCGGGGTTGCCCTCGAGCCAGCGTCCGGCGAGGTAGACGGAGGGCTGGAAATCGTGGTCGGCCTTGAACTGGGTCAGCGGTGTGGTCTTGACCTTGTAGTCGACGACGACCGGCGTCTCCCCGTCGGCGTCGCGCTGGACGGTCTCGAGGTCCGGGTAACACAGCACGTCCCACTCCAGGCCAGGCGCGAGGGTGTAGCGAACCTCGCGTTGGACAGCCGCTGGCTCGCCCAGCCGTGGGATCAGTTGCGCGAACGTGAGGTCAAGTGCGTCGAGGCCAAGCTTGAACGCGCGGTCCTCGCGCAGCTCGTCCTCCCAGGCGATCCCGAGCTGCTCGCGCTCTGTCTGGGCGGCGGCCTTCCAGCCGTCCCAGAACGCGTCCTTGACCTGATCCAGCGACAGCCGGTCGCCGGTCTCGAGGATGCGCCGGTAGTAGAGCGTGATCGCCTCGTCGACCTGGCGGCCGAGGAACATCGCCCCTGTCGGAGCGGTCCTCTCCCCCCGGATGACCCGCCTGCGCCAGTCCTCCGGGCACAGCAGGAAGCGGCTGTAGCTCGTGTGCGAGAGGTGTCGGAGCTGCTGGCCGTCGTAGCGCGGCAGCAGCCGCCGCGGGATCTGCATCCGGGCCGCGAGCTCAGCCGCGGTCGGCGGTGCGGCGGGCAGGGTGCCGGCCGTCGGGATCTCAGTGGCGCTGATCATGCGGCCGCCGGTCCGAGGTCGCCGAAGTCGACAGTCACGACCTCGCCGTGCCCGTTGCTCGCCGGGCTGGCGGGCTCTCCGGCGGGCGGCTCGCCGGCGGGCGGCTCGGGGGCGGGCGGCTCGGGGGCGGGCTGGGCGGCCTGGTCGGCCACCTCGCCCTGGCCGATCCCGTTCTCGGGCTCGCCGTGCGCCAGGATCTCTCCGAGATCGCGCCGGACGGCGTCGGTGGCCATCCTCGTGGCGTAGCCGTGGCGCAGCCACTGCTCGGTCTCCGCGGAGAGCACGAGCAGGTCGGGCTTGCCCTGCCGCCGGACCGCCTGGACCTGTCGGGGTTGCGCGCCGATCGGCAGCACGACCGCCTCCAGCGATGTGTACAGGTAGGCGGCGATCCCGGCGGCGACCGCGGCGCGCTTGCGCGCGTCGGAGTAGAGCGCCTTGAGGCCGGCGAACGAGCCCGAGTCCATCTCGCCGAGGTCCTCGTAGGCGGCGTCGACGTCAGCGCCGCCCTCCTCGACCGGGAGCGTGACGATCAGCCGGCAGGCGAGATAGAGACGCCTCGTGCCGGCGGGCACGAGCTCGGCCGGGATCGTCTGGAACTGCTGGCGCCAGCGGCCGGGCACGACCGCGTTCAGCCGCTGGACCACGGACTGCGCGCCGATGTAGGCGGCGACCTGCGCGCCCGCGTACGGCTCGCCGCGGTATGGGACCTTGGTCATCGCGCGAAAGCCGATCGCGCCGGGCGCAAACGGCCGCCGGAACAAGGCGACCGCGTCGGCGTGCGTGCGGGCCGGCAGCTGCCGGTTGTTGCTGCTGTTGGACATGAATCCTCCAGTTGGTTTGGTTGTTGGCGCCGCGCCCGGCGAGCGGGCAGGCGACGCGATCGCAGCTGAGCTGCTGCGGGTCAGGCGGCGAGCGAGGTCGGCGTCTGCTGCAGGCCGGCCTCGGTGAGGAACCGCGACGGGCCGCCGGTCGGTCGGCGGCCGCGCTCGGCGGCGTGGGTGATCAGCAGCCGGTCCTTGGCGCGGGTGAGCGCGACGTAGAACAGTCGGCGCTCTTCGGCGAGACGCTCGGGGTCCGGCGAGGAGAGAGAGCGCCACGAGGGCAGCAGCTCCTCCTCGCAGCCGAGCAGCGCGACCGCCTGCGCCTCGGTCCCCTTGGCGCGGTGGATCGTCGAGACGGTGATCCGCCGGTCGTGGTCGGCGTCGAGCTCCTTGGCGTGCAACCCGGCCGCCTGCTCGAGAAAGCCGGTCAGCGTCGGGCGCTCCTCGTGCTCCTCGTACGCCGGGGCGGCGCGGCACAGCGAGCGCAGGTCTTCGAGCACCCGCTCGGCGTCACGGCGCCGGTCGGGGTCCGGGGTGTGGTCGCGCTCGTGTTGGTAGTGGCGGACCAGGCCGCCCGGGATCGTCACCGTCGCGATCGCCACGTGCCCGATCGAGCGTCCTGCAGCGAGCTCGGCGTGAACCTCCGTGAGTGCGGCCCCGAACTCCCTCAGCCGCACGCGGGCCGTTTGGGAGCGGATGCCTTCGAGCTCCTCGGCGCGGTCGCTGGCGGCGATCAGATCGCCGCCGTGGCGCTCGCGCGCCCACGCCACCAGCTTGCTCACAGGTGCGGCGCCAATCCCGCGCCGCGGTGAGCCGATCGCGCGGCGGAACGCCTGCGCGTCGACCGGGTTCTGGATCAGCGTCAGGTACGCGAGCGCGTCGCGGACCTCGCTGCGCTCATACAGCCCGAGCGACCCCAGCACCCGGTGCGGGATCCCGGCGTGCACGAGCGCCCGCTGCAGCGGCTCGGTCGCGTACCCGGTGCGGGCGAGAGCGAGGATCTCCCCGGGTGGGGTGCCGCCGGCGAGCGCGTCGGCGATCTGGCCGGTGACCCAGTTCGCCTCGGCGAACTCGTTCTGAAACCCGCGCACCCGCACGCGGCCGCCGGGGCCGCGCATCGCGATCAGCGCCTTGGCGGCCCGCCGCTGGTTGTGGGCCACGCAGCTGACCGCCGCGTCGAGGATCTCCGCCCGGGAGCGGAAGTTCCGCCCGAGCACGATCTGCGCCCGGCTTGGATGCCGCTCGTGGAAGCAGAGGATGTGCCGGGGGTCGGCGTGACGGCACGTGTGAATCACCTGGTCGTCGTCTCCGACCACGCACAGGTTCCCGTCCGGCCCCGCGATCAGGTCCACCAGCATTGC
>Ga0209839_10001167_pt1 | contig 13588 bp, 8 predicted proteins | sample OrgsoiDNA2013050_FD_185800 | JGI IMG/M metagenome (GOLD analysis project Ga0209839, IMG submission 185800) | Permafrost soil microbial communities from the Arctic, to analyse light accelerated degradation of dissolved organic matter (DOM) -... | ecosystem: Environmental > Terrestrial > Soil >... | reverse complement strand
ACGCCCAGGTTTGAGATCTCCTCCTACGACCTCGCGGCCGCGCTGACCCTCGAGCGGGAGCTGGGCATCAGTCATGTGCTGTCCCAGATCCTCGTCCGCCGAGGGCTCGAGCAGCCTCAGCTCGCGCGGGCGTTCCTCGACGCTCGGGAAGCCCACCGTCCGGACCAGTTTGCCCGGATCGACGAAGCGGTGGCGCTGATCGGCGCTCACATCGTGGCGGGAACGCGGATCACCGTCCACGGTGACTACGACGTCGACGGCGTGTGCGCCACCGCGATCATGGTCCGGGCGTTGCGTTCGCTCGGGGCCGACGTCGGCTGGTTCCTGCCGAGCCGGATCGACGATGGCTACGGGCTCTCACTGGCCACGCTGCAGCGCCTCGCCCAGCGCGGAACCGCGCTGGTGCTGACCGTCGACTGCGGGATCACCGCCGTGGCGGAGGTGGCAGCGGCACGCGCGTGCGGAGTCGAGGTGGTGATCACCGACCATCACGCTCCACGAGCCGACGGTGGCCTCCCTGACTGCCCGATCGTGCACCCCTCCGTCTGCGGCTACCCCTGCCCGGATCTGTGCGGCACCGCGGTCGCGGCCAAGCTCGCGCAAGCGCTCGGTGCCGATACGGTCGGGCAGGACATCGAGCTGGTTGCGCTGGCGACGGTCGCGGATCTGGTGGCGCTGCGGGGAGAGAACCGCCGGCTGGTGCGTGACGGGCTGATCGCGCTGGCGGCGACCGCCAAGCCCGGACTGCGCGCCCTGATGAACGTTTCGCTGGCCGACCCGAGCGCGCTCGACACGCATACGCTGGGCTACCGGCTGGCCCCCCGGATCAACGCCGCGGGGCGCCTGCGCAGGCCGGATGCGGGGCTCGAGCTGCTGCTCACCGATGATCAGGCGCGCGCCGATGAGATCGCGGCCGAGCTGGACGCGATCAACTTCGAACGCCGCGCGGTGGAGCAGCGGCTGGTGTGGGAGGCCGAGGCTCAGGTCGGCGAGCTCGGCGAGCGCAGCGCCTACGTGCTCGTCGGCGAGCAATGGCACCCTGGCGTGATCGGCATCGTCGCTTCGAGGATCGTCGAGCACCACCACCGCCCGACGATTCTGGTCGCGCTGGACGGCGAGCTGGGTACCGGCTCGGGGCGCAGCATTCCCGGCTTTGACCTGCTCGGCGCGCTGCACGCCGGAGCCGAGCACCTGGAGCGCTATGGCGGCCACCGCGCCGCCGCCGGCTTGACGATCCGACGCGAGTGCCTGGAGCAGTTCCGAGAGGCGGTTGAGCGTCATGCCGCGGAGCTGCTCACCGCAGAGCTGCTGGAGCCGGTGGAGCGGGTCGACGCGGTCGTATCGGGGGCGGAGCTGGGCCTGGCCCTGGTCGAGGAGCTGGGGACGCTCGAGCCATGCGGGATTGGCAATCCGTCGCCCCGCCTGCTCGTCCCGGGGGGACGCTTCGGCGATCTGCGGCCGATGGGACAGGGTCGGCACGCCCGGTTCTCGGTCACCGCGGGCGGGGTGCGCGTCCGCGCCGTCGCGTTCGGCTGCGAAGGCCGCCTGACCGCTGATCTCCAGCAGCCGCTCGACGCGACGTTCAAGCTCGAGCGCAATGTCTGGAACGGCGCTGTCGAGCCGCGGCTGGTGCTCCGCCACTCGCAGCGCTGCCGCGTGGGCACGATCGAGGTGCTGGGCGAGCCGCCCGACTACCTCGCCGCCGTGCTGGGGGAATTCGACGCGGGGTTGGCGCCGGCCGGCGCCGGCGCCGGCGGTAGCTCACGGGTCGAGCTGGACCGGCGGGGTGAGAGCCCGCTGGCGGTGCTGACCGACGCGATCGCATCCGGCGGAGCAGTGCTGGCGATCTGCGCCGACGTGCCGCGGCGGCTGCGCGGGCTCCGCGCTCGTGTCGGGGGTTTTGCGTTGGTCTCCTATCTCGGACTTGAGCACGAGCCCTCAGTTGCGGGCCGGTTCGCCCAGTTGGTGGCCCTCGATCCTCCCGCCGACGGCACCGCCGCGAGGCTCCTGGGAGCCGGACCCGGGTTCACCCACCTGGCTTGGGGCGAGGCTGAGCTACGCTTTGCGATGCAGATGCACGAGCTGGAGTACGGACTCCGTAGTTCGCTCGTCGCCCTCTACCGAGGTCTCAGGCAACGGGAGCGGGCGGCCGGTGAGGAGCTCGAGCGCCTGCTTCGCGGCGATGGTCCGCACGGTCGATCGGCGCGTCTGGCCGGGAGATTGGTGAGGGTGCTCGCGGAGCTGGAGCTCGTCAGCCTCGACCGGGATCTGCCGGCTCTGTCGATCGCGGGCCGGGCGCCCACAGCGCTCGAGCGCTCGCCGTCATACAGGGCATACGCACAGCGATACGAGGATGGAAAGCGATTTCTGGCCAGCGCAAATCTCCCGCCAAGCACCTGAGCGTTGCCTCCGGGCGCGCCGAGGCGGGCGCCCACGCGGGCGCCGAGCCGGGCGCGGCGAGCGGCGACGGCGAGGAGCTCCGACGCTTGGCCGCTGTGGCCGAAACGCGCATGCCGGACCCAGCGGCACGCAGTCTGATCGAGCGCGCCGAGCTCTCGCCGGCCGAACAGCTCCTGCTCGGAGACCTGTTCGCGATCGTCGAGGAGCACGCCGATCAGGCCGCGGTGAGGATCGACCGCGCTCGGGTCGAGGACGCGTTCGTCTATGCCTGCGTGCATCACGCCGACCAGCTGCGCAAATCAGGCGAGGACTTCATCATCCACCCGGTCGGCGTGGCGAAGATCTGTGCCGGGATGCGCCTCGACACCGAGACGCTGTGCGCGGCGCTGTTGCACGACACCGTCGAGGACACCAGCGCGTCGCTGCAGGAGGTATCCGCCGCGTTCGGCGAGGAGATCGCGGGACTGGTCGACGGCGTCACCAAGCTCACCGGCCTCACGTTCCAATCACGCGACGAAGCCCAGGCCGAGAACTACCGCAAGATGATGGTCGCGATGGCGACGGACATCCGCGTGATCCTGATCAAGCTCGCCGATCGGTTGCACAACATGCGCACGATCTCGGCCCTGCCCAAGCAGAAGCAGATCGAGAAAGCGCGCGAGACGCTCGACATCTACGCCCCGATCGCCCACCGGCTCGGGATCCACGCGATCAAATGGGAGCTCGAGGACCTCGCCTTCCAGACCCTGCACCCGCGCAAGTACAGCGACATCAAGGGGCTCGTGGCCCAGCAACGCGCCGAGCGCGAGCAGTACGTGAACGAGGCCGGCGAGTATCTGGCCAAGGAACTGACCGAGGTTGGGATCCACGCCGAGATCGCCGGACGCGCCAAGCACTTCTACTCGATCTATTCGAAGATGACCAAGAAGGGGCGCGAGTTCAACGAGATCTACGACCTCACCGCGATGCGGGTGATCGTGGACTCGGTCAAGGACACCTACGGCGCGGTGGGCGTGATCCACTCGATCTGGAAGCCGTTGCCGGGGCGCTTCAAGGACTTCATCGCGATGCCCAAGTTCAACATGTACTCGTCGCTGCACACCACCGTGATCGGCCCGGAGGGTCGACCGCTGGAGATCCAGATCCGCACCCGGGAGATGCACGACCTGGCCGAGTTCGGGATCGCCGCGCACTGGATCTACAAGGACGGGGGCATCGGTGCGGACGGCGCCCGGCGCCTGCGCGACCCGGACGGCAAGATGAAGTGGCTGCGCTCGCTGCTCGATTGGCAGCAGGACCTCTCCGACCCGGGCGAGTTCATGGAGACGCTCAAGGTCGACCTGTTCGAGGACGAGGTGTTCGTGTTCACGCCCAAGGGTGAGGTCAAGTCGCTGGCCGCCGGGGCCACCCCGCTCGACTTCGCCTACGAGATCCACACCGACGTCGGGCACCGGTGCGTGGGGGCCAAGGTGAACGGCAAGATCGTCCCGCTCTCCTACCAGCTGCGCTCGGGCGACATCGTCGAGGTGCTCACCTCCAAGCGCGAACGAGGCCCCTCGCGCGACTGGCTGGCGCTGGTCAAGACGACTCGGGCGCGTAACAAGATCAAGGCGTGGTTCAAAGCCGAGTCGCGTAAGGACACCGAGCACACCGGGCGCGAACTGCTCCAGGAGCACCTCAAGAAGCAGGGCCTGCCGTCCCAGAAGCTGGTCGGATCGCCGCTGCTGGCGGACGTGATCAGGGAGATGGGCTTCCGCAAGGGGGACGATTTCTACATCGCCCTCGGCGCCGCGAAGATCTCGCCCAAGACCGTCGTCAACAAGGTGATGCAGCGCCTCAAGCAGGGGGAGGCGGCCGAATCCGAGCCCACCGCGACCGATGACCTGCTGCAGACCACCCGCCGGCGCACCCGGCCGACCGAGACCTCGACCCGGTACGGTATCTCGGTCCGGGGAATCGACGAGGTGATGCTGCGGCTGGCCAAGTGCTGCCGTCCGGTGCCCGGCGACCCGATCGTCGGCTACATCTCGCTCGGGCGCGGGATCACCATCCACCGCGACGATTGCCCGAACGTCGCCGTGCTGAAGAAGGATCCCGACCGGTTCACCGATGTCGCCTGGGAGGGCGATGCCGACACCTCGTTCCGAGTCGAGATCGAGGTCGACGGGTGGGACCGCCACCGACTGCTGGAGGACATGTCGCGCACGTTCGCCGAGGCCGGGATCAACATCCTCGACGCTCGCTGCACGGTCAACCACCCGATGGTCAAGAACCGGTTCGTGGTCGAGGTGGGGGACACCCGCACACTTGACCAGGCGATCAGCCGGTTGCGAAACATCGACGCCGTATTCGATGCCTACCGCGTCACTCCGGGCGCCGGCTGAGCACCGGCGACAGCGCCTCGACGGCTCGATCCGATGCCGCCGTGAAGCTAAGTGGTCTGTGGTCAGCCTCGCTCGGGCGCGTCTCTCCCCGGCCGGCTGGGCTCGAGTGGCGGCGATACGCGGATCGTGCCGGCCCGCGCCGTCGGCAGCTTGGTGATCAGCACCGCCTGCCCGGTCGGAAGCGTCTTGATCTCATTCGGGTGAATGATGAACTGCTCGACCTGCCGCCGCGTGCCCCTGCCGGTGTGGTGGGCGCCCAGCAGCCGGCCGCCGAGCTGTTGGGTCTCCTCCCAAACCTTCCGGGTGCCGGCCATCTGCGCGATCGTCTGCGCCGAGGCGGGCACGTCCTGCCGATGCGCGAGCTTGACAGCGGTGTTGCCAAGCACCTGATCGCGCAGCCCCCGCGCGGCACGGTCCAGGTCGGCCAGCTCCTGGGTCGCCAACAGCACGCTCGCGCCGGCCTCGCGCCCACGGGCGAGCAGCGCGATGAGGTTGTCGCTGCCCAGCGCCGAGAACTCGTCCACGGCGATCAGCGCCTGTGCGGGAGTCCCGTCCACCTCCCGGCGCCCCAGCCGATGGCCCACGGCGGTCACGAGGTCCTGGATTGCGAGCGTGCCGATCTGGGCTGAGAGCTTGCCGTAGGTGCTCGAGTTGAGACTGAACAGCACCACCTGCCGGCCCTCGAGCGCGGCCCGGAGATCGATCGCCTCGCCGCCTTGGCCAGCTGGGGCGGGACCGAGGTAGGGCCCGGTGTGAGATTCGGAGACGATCGCCAGCCGGGTCCCGAGACCGCGGATCGCGCTGAGCTGGTCGGGCGTCAACGCGGCGAGGTAGTCCTGCACCCGGTCGGCCGCCGGGCGTGGGACCCGGCGGAGCATCGCCGAGAGTTTGGGGGGGTCCATCAGGTCAACCACCGCCGCCAGCGTCGGCGGCCGGGCCGCATCGGCTCGCTGGAGCACCTGGAGCACGGTCTGCACGTAACGCTCGGCGGCGCGCTGGTAGTGTGGCTCGGTGAAGCGCTCGGTCGCGATCAGCTTGTCCTTGAGCTCGGTCGCGTTCCCGTGCTGAAGCGGGTTCCAGTGGGCTGAGCCGTCCGGAGTCCAGATCAGAAACGGCCGGCCAACCGCCGCGGCGGCGCTGGCCAGCTCGCGGGCGAACGTAGGCGAGCCCTTCATGTCGATCGCCACGACCGGCCGTCCGCGGCGCACATGGTCGGTGAGGATTCGCAGCATGCTCGTCGACTTACCCGCGCCGCTCGCGCCCAGGATCAGGGCGTGGGCTGAGAGCTGGCGATCGCTGAGCAGCACGCTGGCACCGGCCGGGTCGCGGCCGAGGACGACGGCGTCGCCGGCCTGCGGCGCGGGTTGCGCCCCGGCTCGGCGCGCGGCCCGCGCGCGGATCACCGCGACGATCGCGGCCCCGGAGGCCGCAAGCAGCAGCCCGATGCCCGCCACGGTGACCGGGACCATCAGCAGCACGGCGAGCGCCGCCAGCGTCCAGTATGGGCGCCGTCGGTGCTCGCGCGTCGGCGGGCTCACCGCGTGAGCTCCGCGTCGCGCGGCGCCGTGGCGCGACCGCGCCATGTAGCGCGATCGGCAAGCAGTCCGGCGGAGCTCGTCGGCTTCGGTCCGGCCAAGCGCGCCCGTTGAACGTGGACCAGCGGCGAGATGCCCAGGTTCGCCGCCGCGCGGCGAACCGCACCGGCGACACGGGCGTCATCGACCAGGTAGAGGACGACATCGATGTGCGCGTCGGCCGCGTAGCCCGCAAGGATCCGCTCAAGTCGGCGTCGCGGCTTGGGAGACAGCTCGAGCTCGATCGCGATCCGTCGCCCATCCGTTCCGACCAGGATCAGATCCGGGTAGTGCAGCCGATCGCGCCCGCCGGGACCGACACCACCGAGGCGAACCCCAAGCGGTGTGGCGCGTCCGTCCACGGTGCCGTCGTGGGAGCGCAGCCGCCGTTCAGAGTAGACCTCCCGCATCGGCCCGAATACGCCGCTGCGGGCCGCGAGCCACAACCACGCCAGGCCGACGTCATGGCGGTAACAGCTGAGGTCGATCCGGGGCCGGGACAGCTCGCTGCCGATCATCTGAAGACCCCTGCGCGTGATCTGGAAGCACCCCGGCTGGCCGTGGAACCGGGCCGGCTCGTGCGCGAGGAGCCCAGCCGCGCCGAGCGCTTGCAGCCGAGCGTAGGCGGCGCGTGACGAGATGCCGAGCTGCGCCTGGACGTGGGTCGCCAGGACGAGCCGGTGCTCGGCCAGGAATGACAGCAGCTCGCGGTCGCGCTCGGTGATGCGAGTCCCGCGCCGGCGTCGCCGCGCCGCGGGCGGGTGGGGTCGCTGCGCCGCGGGCGGATGGGGTCGCTCCGCCTCCGGCGGGCCGAGAGACCCGGGCGCACGATCGTCCATAACCTATCTGAGCCTGGCGCGACCCGATTCTCGCCCCCGCCGCCGAGAAGCGTCTATCAGCGTTGCCGCAGCGGGTTCTCAGCGCCCCGGGTGCGGCAGCGAGCTCGTGTCCACGACCTGGAAGTCCCGGCCGGCCAGACGGTCCAGCTGGTGCAGGGCATCGTCGTTCCAGCGCCGATCAGGCGCGCCGGAGACGTACCACGGCGAGCCGTTGTCGGCCAGGATCAGGCCGTACACCTTGAGCGCCTGCGCGACCACGCGCGCCTGGTAGGGCAGGCCGGAGACGTTGACGCCGGCCCGCAAACGAACGCGCAGCCCCATCGGGGGGAGGCCGGCTCCGCTGCACGTTGATGCGGCGTGCCGAGCTGGATACACATAGGCCCGGGCGGTGCACGGCGCGGTGAAGCGCAGCGCATGATCGATCGAGCCGCGGGCCACCTCGTCGTAGCGGGCGAGGCCCGGCAGGATCGGCAGGCCGGCGGCGTCGGCCGAGGTCCAACCCGCCGGACGCAGACGGTCCGAGCGAAGGTTGAAGATCGCGCCCGAGCCCGCGGTCCACCGCCGGCCATTGCCGTGCGGGTAGGCGGCGTACAGCTCATAGTCGGTGCACGTATCGCGGTCCACGACGATCACGTGCCGGTCGCCCGTCGACCTGGTCCCACCTTCGATCGGGACGCCAGGCGGGAGCGGGTAATCATGTCCGTCGGACTGGGAGGCGTACTGGAAGCTGACCGGCACCCGGCGCGTGCGCTTGGATACGACGACATAGGGAATCCCGTTCGGCGCGCCGTTGTAGACCGTGCCGAAGTCGGGATGGACCGGGTCGTCGAGCCCGATGGCGGCGATCAACCGAGCCGAGCCCCTGGCCACCGGTAGCCGCTCGACCCGCTGGTTCCACGGATTGTCCGGCGGGAAGATCGGACAGTTGGGCGCGCCCGGGACCGAGGACTGGCCCGTGACCGAGGACGCGCCCGTGACCGAGAACGTCCTCGAAAGCCCGGGCGCGGCGGCACGGGATCGCGCGCCGACCAGCGCGGGCAGGGCCACGATTGAAACGCAGGTGATTAGCAGGGCCAGCGCGCGCAGGTGCCAGCGATCATAGGCACGCCGCTCGCCAGCGTCGGAGCACGGGTCCACCCGAACCCTAGGCAACGATCAGCAAGCCTCGCGGGATGACCCCGAACACCGCTTCGTCGACCGTACCGATGAAGTCTCCATCGACCTGGAGCGGCAACGGCTGTTGATCGCGGGAGCTGATCCGCAGCTGATCCAATCCCGCGAACGAATGTATCTGTCGATGGCGCGCAAGCCGGCCCCGTTTCGAGAGCGTTCGCCAGATGATCGTCGGGATGTCGGCTGGGCTCGCCCGCTTGAGCACAAGGCCGGCCAGGTCGCCGCTCTGAAGTGTCGCCCCCTCACCCATGTTCACTGGGCGATCGCCGAAGAACGTGTACGGCGCGGCGTTCTGAACGATCGCCGTGACGCCGGCGACGCGACCCTCGCCAAGCTCGGCCTCGAGCCGGGGGGGGCGCAGAAGATAACGGCGGTTGAACGTCCCGATGCCGGTCCAGGCGTAGTACCACTCGCCGAGTCGGGCTTTCAGACGTGGGTGGGCGTCGACGCGCTGCACGACACTGGCGTCGAGCCCGACCCCGGCCGAGAACAGGAAATGACGTTGGTTGACGCGGCCGAGGTCGACATGTCGCGGATGCCAGTCATCGGCGATGCCCAGCAGGTGCTCGGTCGCGTCGACGATGTCGGTGGGGATCCCGAGCAGGCGGCAGTAGACGTTGGCGCGACCTCCCGGCAGGCAGCTGAGCGGGGTGTCAGATCCGACCAGCCCGTTGGCGGCCTCGTTGACCGTGCCGTCCCCGCCGAAGGCGACAACCACGTCGTAGTCTCCGCGTGTGGCCTCGCGGCACAACTCGGTTGCGTGGCCCGGCGCCCTGGTTTCGACCGCGTCCACCTCATAGCCGGCGCGGAGCGCGTGCACGACGAGGTTCTTCAGCCGGTCCGAGACGGTCGTCGCGTAAGGGTTGACGATCACCAGCATCCGCCTCGCGGGTCGATTCGCGCCGCTCACCCCGAGCGTCGCCGCCAGTCGCTCGCCCGGATCACTCGACGCGCTCACCATCGCGTTGTGCTCAACACCACCGGACAGGGGTCGTTACGCGATCATCGAAGGCTCCCGCGGCGTGATCACGAGAGCGCGCACGCTCGTCGCCCGCCGACCCGCCTGGGTATACTGCTCGGCACATAGCAGTACGCATCCAGAGGGGTGGAGGGATATGGCCCTACGAGACCCCGGCAACCTCCCGTCAAGGGAAAGGTGCCAATTCCATCAGGCTCCAACGACAGGCCTGGGAGATGTGGAAAGGGCGGTTTCCTAGACCTCCGACCACAGACCCCGGCGGAGGTTTCTTGAGATATGCCGCCAGAGTCGCTTCGCTGCAAGGAATGCAAGACCACCTACCCGCTCGAGGCGCAGTACGTCTGCGAGCAATGCTTCGGCCCACTTGAAGTCGCCTACGCGTCGCGCTCGGGCACCGGTCCAGATGAGCTGCGTCGCCGGATCCAAGCCGGGCCACACTCGCTGTGGCGCTACGCGGACTTCCTACCCGTGAAGAACCCACCACGGGGGACGCTACCCGCGGGCTGGACGCCATTGCTACGGGCCGATCGGCTGGCCGAGCAACTCGGACTGGAGGAGGTGTGGATCAAGAACGACGCCGCGAATCCGACGCACTCGTTCAAGGACCGGGTTGTCTCGGTGGCGCTGGCGCGAGCGCGCGAGCTCGGCTTTCAGACGATCGCGTGCGCATCGACGGGCAATCTGGCCAATGCCGTGGCGGCGCACGCGGCATCCGCCGGGCTGGAGTCCTACGTGTTCATCCCCTGGGACCTCGAGGAGCAGAAAGTGCTCGCAACGGGGGTCTACGGGACCAACCTGGTTTCGGTGCGAGGTAACTACGACGACGTGAACCGGCTCTGCACCGAGCTCTCCGGCGAGCACGAGTGGGCGTTCGTGAACATCAACATGCGCCCTTACTATGCCGAGGGATCCAAGACGCTCGCGTTCGAGACCGCGGAGCAGCTCGGGTTCGAGCTGCCAGATCGGGTCGTCTGCCCGATCGCCTCGGGATCGCTGTTCACCAAGATCGCGCGGGGGTTTCAGGAGTGGATCGAGCTCGGTCTGCTGGAAGGCCGGCAGCCGATCTTCAACGGTGCCCAAGCGACTGGCTGCTCGCCGGTGGCCAGCGCGTTTGCCGCCGGGCAGGACTTCTGCCGGCCGGTCAAGCCGGACACGATCGCCAAGTCACTGGCGATCGGGAACCCCGCTGACGGGCCGTACGCGCTCGAGCTCGCGCGCCGCACCGGCGGCTCGATCGACTCGGTCACCGACGATGAGATCCGCGACGGGATCAGGCTGTTGGCGCAGACCACCGGCATCTTCACCGAAACGGCCGGCGGCGTCACCGTCGCGGTGCTCGCCAAACTGGCCGAGCGAGGCGACATCGACCCTTCAGAGCGGGTGGTCGCCTACATCACCGGCGAGGGCCTGAAGACGCTCGATTGCGTCCGCGGCACGTTCGAGACGTGGGAGATCGAACCGACCGTCGCGTCGTTTGACCGGGCCAGCGAGCGGCTAGCGGCCGTGGCGTGAGAGACTCCAGCGCGATGGCCATCAGCGTCAAGATCCCCACGCAGCTCCGGGCCGCGACCGAGGGTGAATCGCTGGCCACGGTCGACGGCTCCACGGTCGGCGAGGTGCTCGACGCGTTGTACGAGCGCTACGCGGAGCTCCGTACCCGGATCGCCGAGGACGGCGGCCTGCGGCGGTTCGTGAACGTATACGTCGAGGGCGAGGACATCCGCTTCCTCGACGGCCTGGACACCTCGGTGAAGGACGGCGACGAGGTCACGATCCTGCCCGCTGTCGCTGGCGGATCCGCTGACGGCGGATGGGCAATCCGCTGACGCGAATTGCCTTGGGGATTCGCTTCGCGAATCCGCTGGGCGGATCCGCTGACGGCGGATCGGCAATCCGCTCACGCGGATAGCCCGCTACGCTGACCTTGCCGCGGCGCCGAGACCGATCGGGCAGGCACACGCCGGGTGGTCCTGCTGACGGGGCACTAGGCTTTCCTATCCATGGTGCTCACGTTGCTGGCGGAAGCCGAGCGTGAGCTTTGCGCGCTCCGGATCGCCCCAGCGTGAGCTCGCGCGATCCGGATCGGGCTGACCCCCCGCACCCCCGATGCCGAGTTTCGGACAGCTGATGGTGATCGTCCTCGCCGGCCTCGGCGGACCGCTTCTGGCCGCCTCGGGCCGGATCGTGATCCCGGTCGTGGTGGGCGAGCTGCTCGCCGGGATTGCGCTCGGCAAGACGGGCGCCGGGTTGATCAAGGCCGGAGATCCGACGATCAGCTTCCTGGGCGACATCGGCTTCGCCTGCCTGATGATGGTCGCGGGCATGCACGTGCCGCTCAGCGACCGGGCGCTGACCCGATCGCTCGGCCGCGGCGCCGTCGCCGTTGTGGCGAGCGCGGCGCTGGGGCTCGGCGGAGGTCTCGCGATCGCCCACGGCCTGGGCATCGGCCATCCGGCGGTGTGGGCGATCCTGCTCGCCACCGGCTCGGCGGCGATCGCCCTCCCCGCGCTCGACGAGGCGGGGGTAACCGGCGACTGGGCGCTGCTGGCGATGGCCTGGGCGACGGTCGCTGACGTCGTCACGATCGTCGCCGTGCCGCTCGTGCTGAACCCATCCAAGGCGCTTCACGCCGGGCTTGGAGTGCTCGCGGTCGCGGCGGGCGCGGTGGTGGTTCTGGGCATCGCTGAGGTTCTGGGCCGCGAGCATGACGTGCGCGCGCTCAGGCGGGAGTCCGCCACGCGGGCCTGGGCGCTCGATCTTCGCTTCGCGCTGTTGGCGCTGTTCGCGCTCTGTGCGCTGGCGCAGTGGGCCGGCACGAGCATCATGATCGCCGGCTTCGCGGCTGGGCTGATTGTGGCGGTGAGGGGCGGCCCTCACCGGCTCTCCAACCAGGTATCGGGAGTGGCCAACGGCTTCCTCGTGCCGCTGTTCTTCGTCGTGCTCGGAGCGAGCCTCAATGTGCGCGCGCTCGTGCAAACCCCCAGCGCGCTGGAGCTCGCCGGAGCGCTGATCGTCGGCATGGCGCTTGTGCACGTGCTCGCGGGGGTGGTGATTCGTGCGCCGACATGGGTGGCTCTGATCGTGACGGCGCAGCTCGGGGTGCCGGCGGCGGTGGTCAAGCTCGGGCTGTCCGACGGTGTTCTGAGCGCCGGACAGGGCGCGGCGATCATCATCGCCGCGCTCGCGAGCCTGGGGATCTGCGCCGCCGGGACGGCGATCGCCAACGCCAAGGCCCCCGCGGAGGGCAATCGCGCTCACGCAGATGCACACGAACACGAACACGGACACGGACACGGACACGGACACGGACACGGACACGGATAGGATCGCGAGCACCCCGGACCCCGGCCCAGCCCGGGGCGATGAGCTGATCGGGCGTGCCGTAGCTCGCCATCACGATCGCCGGAGCCGGCGTCGGTGCGTCACAATGCAACGCGATGCGCGATTCGAGCCCACGGACGGGCGGCTCCCGATTGCGACCGGCACTGGCCGCACTGGTGGCACTTACGGCTCTGGTCCCGATCATCATCGCGCTGCTGCTGACCTCTGGTGCTCGAGCGCCAATTGCCGCCGCCACCACGTCGAGCTTCACCCCGGTGGCGGCCACCCCGGCCACACCACATGCCAAGGCTGCCCCGTTCGTTCCCGGTCAGGGCGCGCTCGTCGCGCTGATCCGCCACCGAACCACGCTGCGTTCAGCGCCGGCGGGCCGAGCGCTGGCCGAGGTCACGACACGCACCGGGTTCGGATCCCCCGAAGCGGTCTGGGTGGTTCGGCGCTCAGGAGCTTGGCTCGGAGTGGTGAGCACGTTGGCCGGCAACGGACGCCTGGGTTGGATTCCGCAGTCCGCGAGCACTCTGAGCCGCGTTCCGTGGGAGCTCAGGGTGTCGCTGGCCGCCCGTCGCTTGACGGTGCTCGACGATGGGAAGGTGCTCGAGCGCTACACGATCGCGATCGGGCGCCCGACCGCGCCGACGCCCACGGGTCGGTTCGCGGTGACGGATCGCCTGTCCACCGGAGATCCGGCTGGGCCCTACGGCTGCTGCATCATCGCGCTCTCGGCCCTCGCTCCACACGCGATCCAGGGCTGGGATGGAGGAAACCGGATCGCGATCCACTCCACGCCTGAGACCTCGAGCATCGGTGAACCGGTGAGCCATGGCTGCATGCGCCTGACCCTTGCCGAGGGAAAATGGCTGCTGGAGCACATTCCGCTCGGCACCCCAACGCTGATCTCAG
>Ga0209839_10001166_pt1 | contig 13588 bp, 11 predicted proteins | sample OrgsoiDNA2013050_FD_185800 | JGI IMG/M metagenome (GOLD analysis project Ga0209839, IMG submission 185800) | Permafrost soil microbial communities from the Arctic, to analyse light accelerated degradation of dissolved organic matter (DOM) -... | ecosystem: Environmental > Terrestrial > Soil >... | reverse complement strand
GCCCGCCCGGGTGTATCTCCCCGGTCGAAAAGCATGGAGACAAAGAAAACGCCGAACGATGAGGGAACGATGATCGCGACCTGCTGAATGAGCGACCAGTGATAGACGAAGGCTCCAAGCATGCCCAGAATCAATCCGGTGGCGAATGAGGCCAGACCTGACCATGGCGGCGTCCGGCGCACGACCAGTCCCAGCAACGCGGGAGGACCGTAGGCCAGCGACATCAATGTGTTAAACGTCAGCATGATCTGGAAGACGCTCTGCCCGCTGGCGGCCATAATCACGGCGATCACAGTCGTCGCTCCCCCGATCAAGAACGTCGTCACCCATCCCACGACCAGCAGTTCATGTTCACCCGCAGACTTCCGGAAGAGCGACTGATAGACATCCTTGGTGAGGATCCCCGATTTCACGTTGAATTGCGCCGAGAGATTGGCCATGGTAGCGCTGAACATGGCCGCCAACATCACTCCGATCAGGCCATGCGGCAGCAACGTCAGGCTGGCGACTGCGTATGCAGCTTCGCTGGCGTTGGGCAGGCCCATGCGCGGCAGTTGCGGATAGACGACGCGCATCGCCATCGGCGGAATGAACCACAAGAAAGCGCCTGCGAAAAACAATCCGCAGCACAGCAATGCGATTTTGCGCGCCGAACGCTCGTCGTCCACGCTGAAGTAACGCTGCGCCATGGCGCTGGTGTTGTAACCGAACGAGACCATGATCGTCCATGAGGCGATATAGAGCCAGCCAAACTCTCCCGAAACATGAAGCGTTTTCATTTCCGGCGGCAGGGCATGCACCAGGCCGCTGAGCCCGCCCACGCGGGCGAGAGACATCACGACGAGAACCATGCAAAACGGCATCAGGATGGAGGCTTGCAGAAAATCGGTGACGACCACCGCCCACAGGCCGCCCAGAACGCAATAGAAAACGATCAGGGCTCCGGCGCCGAGAATCGTCCAGGTCACCGGGAACCCGCAGGCGGACGACACGAAAAGGCTGAGCCCAAACAGAGTGCTGGCGCTGGTAAACAACTGGAACACGATCGTGGTCCAGGAAAATACTTGATGAGTCGCCGGGTTGAAGCGGCCCGAAAGATACTCCATGACGGTGGTGATGCGGCTCCGCCGCCAGCGCTTGGCGAACACGAAGTAGCCAAGCAGAAAACTCAACGCGTTCCCGATGTAGAGCCCGATCGCCGCGATGCCGGAGCGATAGGCAACGCCAGCGGCTCCGGTGAAGGTCCAGGCACTAAAGCCTGCCATGAAACAGCTCAGCCCGGCGACCAGCCAGGGAATGCGGTTTCCTCCGCGAAAATATTCGGCCGCGCCCCGATTAAAACGCAAAACATAGAATCCCACCCGCACCATAAGGAGCGCGTACAGGGCGATGACCACGTAGTCGACGGAGTTTGCGCTTGCCATGGAAAAGCCAGGCTTCCTTATACTTTGTTTTTCGATGAAATAGAAGCCAAGAAACAATAAAAGAAAGAAATGGTTGCCAGGCGAATGCTATACTCGCTCCCGCCATGCGCCGCCCTTCCCTACTGATTAGCGCCGGAGAAGTGCTGTTTGCCTCGTTTTTTCCGCACGAGGAGCAACAGCGCCTGAGCCGTCGATTCCGATGGGAACGGCATGGAACGGCCAAACTCACTCCCGATTTCATGCGGCGTTTGAGCACGGCAGAAGCGCTGGTCACTACCTGGGACAGCCCTCATTTCGGCCACGATTTGCCTCTTCTTGCCCCGCGCCTGCGCATGATTGCGCACTGCGGCGGAGAAGTGAAATCGCGCTTCTCACGATCCCTGTTTAAACAGCTGACCATCACTAACGCTCCCGCTCCCATGGCGCGCGCCACCGCCGAACTGGGTGCTGCTCTGCTCTTGTATTGCGCGCGCAATGTAGACTTCTATCGTTCCGAGCTGCGAAAGCGGTCTAACCGGATTTATGACGAGGTGCACCTCCACGGTAGTTCTGGATCACTGATCGGGCAGACTGCTGCGATGATCGGACTCGGCCGTATTGGTCGCGCGCTAGTGGACTTGCTGCGGGGATTCGACATCCAGTGGCTAGTTCATGACCCTTACGCCCCGCGCTCTCTGGCGCGACAGTATCCGGTACGTTTCGTTGGCCTACAGAAGCTACTACCTCAAGCTCACCTACTAGTCCTGACAGCGGCATTGACAGAACAAACCCAGGGCCTGTTGGGCCGCCAGAATCTGGCGCGCCTCCCAGACGGCGCGTGTGTCATCAACATCGCCCGAGGGGGCCTGATCAATCTGGGCGCTCTCAGGAAAGAGGTGCAGCGGGGACGACTGCGCTGTGCCCTCGACGTGACCGATCCGACCGAACCGCTCCCCATGGGAGATCCCCTGCGGACCATGCCAGGCGCGATGGTCACCCCGCATATCGCGGGCAGCGGTCGGCAGGTCCGCGAAGGCATCGCGCGTGTGGTGCTTGATGACCTGGAAAGATTCTTCAGCGGCAAGAGCGTTGAAAATCGTGTGACGACTTCCATGCTGGACCGGATGACATGAGCGCGAAAATTTCGTTCTCGACGCTGGCTTGCCCGGACTGGACGATGCCACAAATCATCGCGACGGCTGCGGGCGAGCGCTATGACGGCATTGAGTTGCGCTTTGTGCAGGGCGAAGACTCGCTGTGGAAGTTGCCGGTATTTTCAGGAAAGGAACTGGCATCCACCAAACGCGCACTAGCGGATCACGCCCTGACCATCTCGTGCCTGGACACGAGTTGCCGATTTCATTCGCCCGATCCTGCCGAACGGGGGCGTTGGATGGTCGAAGGAGAACGGATGGCGGATCTGGCCGCGGAATTGGGTGCACCGGGCCTGCGCGCTTTCGGTGACACGATCCAACCTGGAGCGGACCGCGCCTCCACGCAAAGCTGGATCGCGGAATCCATTCAGGAATTAGCTGAGATCACCGCCGCGGGAGGAGTCGAGATCTGGATCGAGAATCATGGTGACTTTGCGGCCTCGTGTGAGACTGCGGCAATTCTCGCGCAAGCGGATTCTCCGAGAGTCGGAATTGTTTGGGATCCCGCGAACAGTTTCTCGGCGCATCGGGAGCGACCTGCGGAAGGCGCTGCGGTTTTGCACGCTGCCATCCGCCATGTTCACATCAAGGATTTGCGGCGCGAGGGAAATGACTGGAAACATGTTCTGACTGGCGAGGGCGATTTCCCTTTGCTTGAACTGAAAGCTAGTCTGGAAGAGCTCAAATACGACCGGTTCGTTTCTTTCGAGTGGGAAAAGAAGTGGCATGCGGAGATCGCGGACGCTGAAATTGCGCTGCCACACTTCGCTCGATGGTTTCGGAAGAACTTCGCATGACGGAATCTGCCAGCACGAAAATGCGCAAGTTGCGGCTTGAGGATATTCCGGCTGCAACTCAGTTATCAGCGCAGGCGGGATGGAACCAGACCGCGGAAGACTGGCGGACGCTGATGGAACTTAGTCCGGAAGGCTGTCTGGCGATAGAAATGGATGGCCATCTGGCTGCGACCACGACTCTTCTTCGTTATGGGCGCAGGCTGGCGTGGATCGGGATGGTGCTGACAGAAGCAAAATATCAGCGACAGGGCTTTGCCAGAAAGCTGCTGACGCACGCGTTAGAGACTGCCGACGAGATGGGAATCGAAACGATCAAACTCGACGCCACCGAGCAGGGCCTGCCTATCTATGAGCGATTCGGTTTTCGGGGCGAGCAGGAAATCGAGCGCTGGTCGCGCCCTGGCGAAAGTGGCGCGAAGCTTCCTGCCGGAGTTGCCTCTGCTGACGAAACATGGCGCGATTCAGATTCGCTGGCGTTCGGAGCTGATCGCTCGCAACTTCTCGAAAGATTGGCACAGCTCAACCCTCCGAGATCAATTTCGCAGTCGTATTTGTTTTCCAGGCCAGGTCGCGTGAATGCGTACCTAGGACCGTTCGTCAGCGAGAATCCGGAAACGGCTCGCGGCTTGATCGAGGAGTGCGTGCAGAACACAAAATGTAGCTGGTCGTGGGATCTGTTCCCTCAGAATCGGGATGCTGCCGCGCTGGCTCGCGATCTGGGCTTTTCTCCTCAGCGGCACCTGCTGCGCATGGCCCGTGGAAAAGAACTACGTGAAACGGAAAACGCGATCTACGCGATCGCGGGATTTGAACTCGGCTAACCGTGAAAATCAAAACAGAATCAGATCTGGAAGAATTGCTCTCGCGCCCCGACGAAGAAACCGCTGCGGCCATGGCTGCTCTCGACGGCGCCCTTCTCATCCTCGGCGTGGGCGGCAAGATGGGTCCAAGCCTGGCCCGACTCGCGCGACGCGCGATCGACCAAGCCGGCGTTAAGAAGCGGGTGATCGCCGTGGCTCGGTTCACGAACGGTGATTTGCCCGCGGCACTCGCTGCTCAGGGGATCGAAACCATCGCCTGCGACCTGCTCGACCGTAGTGCGCTCGACAAACTTCCTGAAATCCCCAATGTCGTCTTCATGGCTGCGAGAAAATTCGGCACGTCTGGGGAAGAACATCTGACGTGGGCGATGAATACTTATTTGCCTGGACTGATCGCCGAACGCTATCGCAATTCTCGAATCGTCGCCTTCTCCACGGGAAATGTTTACCCGCTACGTCCGCTCGCCGAAGGTGGAGCGGTGGAGACGACACCGGTTGGTCCCGTTGGCGAATATGCGCAATCGGCTCTGGGCCGCGAGCGCATGTTCGAATATGGGTCGATGCGATGGGGCACTCCGGTCGTCATCCTGCGCCTGAACTATGCGGTAGAGCTCCGCTATGGCGTGCTGGTGGATATTGGCCGGGCCGTATTCGAACGCCGCCCAGTCGACCTGTGTATGCCGCGCGTGAATGTGATCTGGCAACGGGATGCTAACTCGTGGTGCCTGCGCTCGTTCGCGCACTGCCAGTCACCGCCACTGGTCCTGAACATCACTGGCCCCGAAACACTTTCGGTTCGGGAACTCGCTCTCGAATTCGGCCGCCATTTTGGCGTCGAACCCACTTTTGTTTCCTCCACCGAAGGTTCCAGCGCGCTGCTCAGCGGCGTCAGCAAAGCGCGCAGTCTTTTCGGAAGCCCCACAGTGCGGCCAAAGGAAATGGTTGAGTGGATTGCGAACTGGATTCGCGACGGCGGTGCATTTCTGAATAAGCCAACGCATTTCCAGGCGCGGGACGGAAAATTCTGATGCAGTTACGCGAGAGACTTCTTTCCGGCCTGGTGATCCCCGCGCATCCTCTGGCGCTGAATTCGCAGCGCAAGTTGGATGAGCGCCGGCAACGGGCTTTGACGCGATATTACCTGGCTGCGGGCGCAGGCGGCATTGCCGTGGGAGTTCACACCACACAGTTCGCCATTCGCGACCCTAAGTTCGAGTTGCTGGAATCGGTGCTTGTCCTGGCTGCCGAAGAGAGTCGGAGCAGCAACATCGTCAAGATTGCCGGCGTTTGCGGCAAACGCAAACAAGCATCAGCCGAAGCGGAACTCGCAGCCAGGTTGGGTTACGATGCTGCACTATTGAGTCTTGCCGATCTGAAAGACGAAGCCATTCCTCAGCTTCTGGAACACGCACGCGCCATTTCCGGCGTTATCCCAATCATTGGCTTCTACTTGCAGCCAGCGGTCGGAGGGCGTGAGTTGCCCTACGAATTCTGGCGGCAGTTCGTCGAGATTGAAAGCGTTGTGGCGATCAAGATCGCGCCGTTCAACCGCTATCAGACTCTCGACGTCATTCGCGCCTTGGCGCAGTCCGGGCGCGCCCAAGAAGTCGCTTTGTACACGGGAAACGACGACAATATTTTGAACGACCTGTTCACGCAGTTTGACTTCGGCACTCAGCCGCTTCGATTTTCCGGCGGCTTGCTGGGGTATTGGGCGGTGTGGACGAAGACTGCCGTTTCTCACCTTGCCCTCGCCAAGCGCAATCCGAAGAAGGTTCCCGCAGAACTACTAACCCTTGCGCAGCAAATCACGGATGCAAACGCCGCCATCTTCGACCCCGCTCACAATTTTCGGGGATGTATTCCGGGTATCCATGAAATCTTGCGGCGGCAAGGTTTGCTCGAAGGGCGTTGGTGCCTTGACCCGGAGGAGGAGCTCTCTCCTGGTCAGAGTGCCGAAATCGATCGCGTATGCCGCGCCTATCCGCATCTGCAGGATGACGCGTTCGTACAGGAGCATCTTGATGAATGGCTTCGTTAATATCGCGTGCCTCTTGGTGCTTGCATCGAGCATGGCAGCGGGTTCTGACCTTGGGGTGATCGAGAGCGTCCACGCAAGTCAAGACGCCGCTCTGGATCTCGATCCCACGTCAGCATTCTGGCGCGCCGCACGTCCGGTGTACATGGAGAAAGAGAGCTTCGGGAAGATTGTTCCACGCTATCGCACCGAGGTCCGCACGCGTTGGACGAGCAACAATCTCTACTTCCTGTTCACCTGCCCGTATGCGGAACTTCACCTTAAACCTTCGCCGAATACTCAGAAAGAAACCAACGAACTATGGAATTGGGACGTAGCGGAAGTCTTCGTCGGCTCCGATTTTACGAACATCAAGCGCTACAAGGAGTTTGAGATTTCTCCGCAGGGCGAATGGGTTGACCTCGACATCGACCTCAACAAGCCCCACCATGAAGATGGCTGGACCTGGAACTCGGGCTTCGAAGTGAAGGCGCGCATTGATGAAGCCACGCACACCTGGTACGGCGCCATGCGCGTTCCCCTGGCCGCGATCGACGCGCATTCTCCGGTCGCCGGCAATACGATGCGCATCAACCTGTTTCGTAGTCAGGGGCCACCCTCGCATCAGCAAGCGGTCACATGGCAGGCGCCTATGAAGGATTCGTTTCACGTTCCAGAACGATTTGGTTTGCTCCGGCTGGTGGAAACGGTCGAGGAGAAGAAGTGATGAATGACGAGAACTGACGATCACAATTAAACCGCTCCCTCAACGCCAGCTTGCAACCAATCTCAGGAGATTCCATGCTACACAGCAGGTCGAAATGCATCTTTCTTGCCCCGGCACCGCGGATGGTGTCCGACATTTTTGATCAGAATGACCTGCGTCGTCTGCGCGCGATTGGAGATCTTGCGGTTCACGAAACCGGCTCTGTCACAGATGCAATATTTGAAGACTGCGCAGCAAAAGCAGAAATCATCATCGGCCAGATTGACCTGCCGGAATCACGATTGAAGTGTGCCACGTCGCTTCGGGCAGTGTTCAATGTGGAGGGAAATTTTCTTCCTAACATCGACTATGCCTACTGCTTTCGACATGGCATACGTGTTCTCAACATAAGTCCGGTATTCGCTGAGCCCGTGGCCGAGGCCGCACTCGGCATGGCCATTGGCCTCGCTCGCGGTATCGCACGGTCAGATCGCCATTTTCGCCAGGGAACTGAGCAGTATGGGTTGGCGGCGAACACTGGTGCGTTCTCTCTCTTCCGCCAGGACGTCGGCTTTGTCGGACTCGGCGATCTCGGCCGCGCGATCTTGCCATTGCTTCGCCCGTTCGCTTGCCGTGTTCGCGCCTACGACCCGTGGCTGCCGGCGGAATATATTCAAAGCTTGGGGTGTGAAGCGTCGTCGCTGGATGAGGTGCTGCAGGGCTCGCGCCTTATTTTCGTGGTGGCGGGCGCGACATCGCAGAATCAGGGCCTTTTGGGCGCAAAGCAGTTCTCCACAATGCAGCGAGGCTCCGCTTTGGTTTTGGTGAGCCGCGCAGCGGTCGTGGATTTTGACGCCATGCTGGATTTCGCCGCGAAAGGGCATATCCGCCTCGCGACCGATGTTTTTCCAGAGGAGCCGCTGCCTTCGTCGCACCGCGCTCGGCACACCGACAATACAATTCTCTGCGCCCATCAGGCCGGCGCAATGGAATCGGCCATCAAGCAGATTGGGAAGCTGGTAGTTGCGGATGCAGAACTCATCACCCGCGGCCTGCCACCGGTTCTATGCAAAGTGGCTCAGCCTGAGACGGTTGCCCTCTTTCGCAGCAAACCAGTCAGCAAAACTTGACGTACATCTCAATCCCTGACGCTACATCCAGTACCGATGGACCGCAAGTTTGCGCGCCACCTGACTGCGACGGATTCGTATTTGTGACGTAAGTATTCAACCGCTTTCATCTAAAGCCGACACTACAAGATCGCCAGAATACTCTTCCGTGCGGGCGGAATTTGCTCAAAGTCTTTTGCTACAATCCTGTTAGCTCTTAATAGCGGTGGGACGTGTCGATAATCGTAATCGGCAGGTCAGCGGTTCAAGTCCGCTCGTCGGCTCCATTCTTCGACCATGCCGAAATTTGTCATTGAACGCGAAGTTCCTGGAGCTGGATCCCTCACCGACATCCAGATCCGCGAAGTGTCCATGCGTTCTTTGCAGGCGTTGAAGGAATTGGGCGCGCAGATTCAGTGGGTGCACAGCTATGTCACTGAAGACAAGGTTTACTGCGTGTACCTTGCGCCCAACGAGGATATGATTTGCGAACATGCGCGGAGGGCGGGGCTACCTGCCGATCGAATTTCCGCGGTACGACGGCTCATCGACCCGACGAACGGGGAATAGCCGGCTCGGGTTCTTCCAGAGAATAGCGGACCGCCGTCTCCACGGGCATGGCTAAACCTTCCGTCCAAGCGTCTTTACCCTCCAACTCAGGCAGGGACTTCCAGGCATGGTATAAGGTCTGGTCGAGCTTGACTTGCTCGGTCTGATGCAGAGGAGCACTGATTGACTGGCGCAGGCGGGATGCCGCCGCCGCTAGTTTCAGGGAACGGACGGCGTGTCCTTGGGCGACCGCGAGACAGGCAGAACCCTCGAGGGCCCGAGCCATCCCGCGCTTATGCCCCAGGTTGGCAAAGGTTTCGAGCGCCTCGCGGCACTCGGCGTTGGCGGCGGCGTGGTGTCCCTGCTCGCAGTCGATATAGGCGAGGTCAGTGAGGGAACGGGCGATGCCCCAGGGGTCTCCGGCTTCGCGGAAAACTTCGAGCGAAGCCTGATACAAAATTCGGGCGGCCAGAATGTCGCCCTGTGCCCGCGCGATGTCGCCATGCTGGTTGGTGGACCAGGCGGCGCCGCTGTGATCGCCAAGTTCCAGGAAAATGTCAGCCGCTTCGTGCAGGGCCCAGCGGGCGCGAGCATAGTCCCCGCGTACCTTCACCACGTTCGCTAGATTGTGCAGGCAGCGGGCCATGGCCAGCCGGTCGGGGAGCAGACGCCAGCAGGCGAGGCTACGCTCGAAGTTGCTCTGGGCGGAAGCATAGTCCCCGCGATCCCGCGCCGAGACTGCGAGAGCGTTCAAGGAAGCGGCGATGCCTGATTCGTCACCCAATTCTTCATAGAGCGAAAGGCTGAGTTCGAGGGCGCGCTCGGCGCTGGGGTAGTCGCGTTGAGAGGTGGCCAGGGCGCCAACAAAAACTGAAAGACGAGCCCGCTCCTTTGGGTGATCGTTGCCAGCCAGACGAAGGACAGTTTCCATCCGGGTCCGGCCCTCGGGCAGGTGCTCGCGCATATCCCAAAATCGAAACAGAGCGGCGCATAGGCGCATGCTCCAGTCGAGATCCGGAGCCTGAAACAACCAGTCGAGCGCACAACGGAAGTTGTGGATTTCAAGGTCGCAGTGCGCCAGCCAGCGCGCCCGATCTTCGGGGGGCAATTCAGGATTCCCCTCTTCCGCCAGGACCAGGCAGTAGGCGGCATGGGCACGGCGGACAGCGGGGAGTTCACCGCTTTCGTCAAGGCGCTCCAGGGCGTATTCGCGGATGGTTTCCAACATGGTGAAACGCGGCTCGGCTTCGGCGCGGTCGACGTGCTGGATCAGATTCTTGTCCACCAGGGAGGACAATCCCTCGAAGAGATCGATCCCCAGATCGCGGCGCGTGTTGCAGACGGCTTCGGCGGCCTCCAGGGTGCATCCGCCCACGAATGCGGAAAGGCGGCGGAAGAGTTTGCGTTCGGCGTCGGTGAGGAGGTCGTGGCTCCAGTCAATAGTTTTGCGCAAGGCCTGCTGACGCTCGGGCAGATCGACGGATCCGCCGGTGAGAAGTTGGAGGCGGCTCTGCAGGCGATCGAGGATGGCGGATGGAGAGAGCATCCGGGTTCGGGCCGCGGCGAGTTCAATCGCCAGGGGGAGACGGTCCAGGCGAGCGCAGATTTCCTGAATCGCGGGCGCATTTTCCGAAGTGATGGCGAAGTCGGGCCAGACGGCGGCCGCACGGTGCGCGAACAATTGAATGGCGGAATCCGGGGCCAGTGCGTTGACAGGGAATTCCTGTTCTCCGTAGATGTGCAGGCAGGAGCGGCTGCTGACCAGGATTTTGAGCGACGGGCATGCCTCCAGGGTTTCGGCCACCACGGTTGCTGCGGGAAGAACCTGTTCGAAATTGTCGAGCACGATCAGGAACGGAGCTGAGCCCTGGAGTTGCTCACCGATCAACTGGGGGACAGAACGATTGGCGACCTGCTGGATCTGGAGAGCGTCAGCGATTGCGGTTGCGACGAGGCAGGGATCCATGATCGATGCGAGACCCACAAATAGAACTCCCCCCGAAAATTGATGTGAGAGGGAAGTCGCGAGAGCCAAGGACAGCCTCGTTTTTCCGGCGCCTCCAGGACCAGTCAGCGTCAGGAGTCGAACGTCAGGCCGGAGCAAGAGATCTGAGGCATCGGCCAGTTGCTGTTCGCGACCAATGAAAGAGGTTCGCGGGACGGGCAGACTTGGGCGCTTCCGAGGGAGCTTTGTTCTTCCGTCAGGCGGCACATTGTCGGATGCCCGATCCAGAAGATCGGGAGGCGGCGTTGCGGAACGCTGTACAACCTCTGCAGTGAATAAGTATCCGCGGCGGGGTACGGTCTTCAACAATTGCTGGTCGCGGTCATCCAGCGCCCGCCGCAGTTCGAGTGTGCACTGCACCAAAGAATCGTCGGTGACGAAAGCATCGGGCCAGACGGCCTGCATTAGTTCCTGTTTGCCGATCAGGCGTCCCGGGTGCTCCACCAGGTATTTCAGGGTTTCGTAGACCTTCGGTCGAAGCTTGATCTCTTCTGCAACCTTCAGCACGCATCCCCGCGCGACATCGAGAGTGAACTCGCCGAATTGATAGTTCGGGGGACCGTTTTCCAAGGGACTTCCAATTCCACCACGCCCGGGGGGATTTCGGCGCGATTTTGGCGTTTCTTCGGCGTTTCTTCGTTACGCCCGATTCCGATGCTTGTTACTTTCCAATTGTCAGGCGAGGTTCAGCACAAGGTGCAAGCGTCCTCAAGAACGACGACCCGATCGCCGCTCCCATAGAGCGGATTTTAACAAAATGCGGTCGCCGAACAAGCCGCCCCGAGCAAGGGCTGCATTGGACGTGAGCACCAGGGGGCGAGACCGCCACAACTTTAGGAGGATTTATGAAACGCATCGCAAATATCTTGACTGTTCTTTCACTCGCAGTTTTGTCTTCCGTCGGCTTGGCTCAAGCGCAATCCAACGGTCAGAAAATCACCGCCAACGTTCCCTTCGACTTCACGGTTGGGAACCTTTCATTCCAGGCCGGGCAGTACGACTTCACGCGTACCGGGGAGGAACTCTATGTGATCCGGGAAGCAAAAGGTCACGCTCAGATGATCCTGGCGGGCGCACAGGTCCAGCAGTACGGTACCCCTGAAAAATCGAACTTGAAGTTCGAGGTAGTGAATGGCCGTCACGTCCTTATTCAGGTATGGAGCGAAGTGGCTGCCAGTGGCAACGATTTCCCCAACGGAGGCCCGTCGGTTGAGCTAGACAAGCGCACGACTGACGTATCCATCACCAGCGGTCGGTAACAAACATAGCTCGTGCAACCAAAATCAAACGAAGAGGAGATACACGCAAATGATGACAGCAGAGAATTCAACCAGCGGTATGAGGTTCAAGCACTTTGCAACGCAGATCCAGTACTCGGTGATCGCACTGGTTCTGATGAGCGTGAGTCCGTTCCGCGCCCTGGCGCAAGGCGGACACTCGCACGCGCCGGTGCAGCATAGCGGAGTGACTGCGGATTCCGGCAGTCAGAACGCCCTGCTCAAGGCGGTTCGTCAGGCGACTGAGCGCTTCCAGGATGTTGCGTCGGCGGAAGCGGAAGGTTACGCCCTGCAATTCGGCTGCGTGACCGGAGACACGGAGGGGGCCATGGGGCTCCACTACATCAACGGTGATTTGGTGGGCGCGGGCAATCTGGACGTTAGCAAGCCGCAGATCGTGATCTACGAGCCGACGCCGAGCGGGAAGCTGAAGCTGACTGGCGCCGACTATCTGTTGTTCCAGGCGGCGTGGGATGCGAATCACTCGGCTCCTCCGCAGCTCATGGGGCAGGCGTTCCATCTGTTCACTTCACCCAACCAATTCGGACTGCCGGCGTTCTACACCCTGCACGTGTGGGCGTGGAAGGAAAATCCGAATGGCGCGTTTGTGAACTGGCACCCGAATGTTTCGTGCCAGGCGTTTTCCAACCAGGCTCCGAACTCGATCCGCTAGACGAACCAGAGACGGGCTCTTCGATCTGCCTTGCTGGATCGAAGGGCCTGCGCGGTTCCACCGCAGGGCGAATCAGTACAGACTTCAAAACATAATTCAAAACCAGGGAGAGAGAGAAATGAGCACCACCACACAGGCACCTGCACTCGATATGAACAAGCTGAACGCCTTTATCGGGCAATTCGTAACGGATCTGGGGGCGGCGGTTCACAGCGGAATGGTCGTGATCGGAGAGAAGCTTGGACTGTACAAAGTTCTCGCGCACGGACCCATGGGCCCGGCTGAACTCGCCGCCCGCACAGAAACCGATGAACGCTATCTGCGCGAGTGGCTGGCTTCACAGGCTGCTGGCGGTTACATCACGTACGACGACACGACCGGCAAATTCAGCTTGAGCGAAGAGCAGGCGTTCACGTTGGCCAACGAAGACAGCCCGGCGTATCTGCCCGGGGCGTTCGAGTTGGCGCTGGGATCGTTGGCGGCGGTGCCGCGGATTACGGAAGCGTTCCGCACCGGCGCTGGCATGGGCTGGCACGAACATAAGGATGAAGTGTTTCACGGCTGCGAGAAGTTCTTTCGTCCCGGCTATGCGGCCAACCTGGTCAGCACGTGGATTCCATCGCTCAACGGAGTCGAGGCAAAGCTCCAGGCAGGGGCGCGCGTGGCGGACGTGGGTTGCGGGAAAGGCGCTTCAACAATCTTGATGGCGAAGGCGTACCCGAATTCGAAGTTCTACGGATTCGATTACCATCCCGGGTCGATTGAGGGAGCGCGCGAAGCCGCACGCAAAGCCGGCGTTGCCGACCGGGTCACGTTTGAAGTGGCCAAGGCCAAGGAATTTCCAGGCCGTGACTACGACTTCGTGGCAGTGTTCGATTGCCTGCACGACATGGGCGACCCGATCGGGGCGTCGGCGCATGTGCGGCAATCGCTGGCCAAGGATGGAACGTGGATGATCGTGGAGCCGTTTGCCAACGATCAGTTGAAGGACAATCTGAATCCGGTGGGCCGGGTCTACTACTCGTTCTCGACATTGCTGTGCACACCTTGCTCGCGGTCGCAGGAGGTAGGGCTGTG
>Ga0209839_10001165_pt1 | contig 13595 bp, 10 predicted proteins | sample OrgsoiDNA2013050_FD_185800 | JGI IMG/M metagenome (GOLD analysis project Ga0209839, IMG submission 185800) | Permafrost soil microbial communities from the Arctic, to analyse light accelerated degradation of dissolved organic matter (DOM) -... | ecosystem: Environmental > Terrestrial > Soil >... | reverse complement strand
CGGGATGTGCCGGGCGGTCACTGTGCCGAGCTCGGGGATCGAGACCTGGTACTCCGACAGCACCTCGAGCAGCAGGGCCTCGCTCTCGATGTCCAGCCGGTCGACCTCGTCGATGAGCAGCACGACCGGGTCGTCCGAGCGGATGGCTGCCAGCAGCGGGCGGCTGAGCAGGAATTCCTCGCCGAAGATGCCCGCCTCGGTCAGGCTCGCGGTGTCCGTGCCCTGATGCAGCTGAAGCTGCAGGAGCTGGCGGCGGTAGTCCCACTCGTAGATCGCCTTGGACTCATCCAGGCCCTCGTAGCATTGCAGCCGGATCAGCCGCTTACCCGCGGCCGCGGCCGCGCTCTTGGCCAGCTCAGTCTTGCCAGTCCCGGCGGGACCCTCGATGAGGACCGGCTTGTGCAAGACGGTGGCCAGGTGGACGATCGTCGCGGTCGCCGTCTCGGCCAGATAGCCGGCGCCGCGCAGCTCCGCTAGGACATGGTCGATGGGGCTTACAGGCTCCGGCATTGCCTCAATTTACCCAAGATGCCCGCCCGCAGAGCCCGGCCGGCTCCTCGCGGCCCCGGCTCATACCGTCCCAGGCATGATCACGACCGTTACGCCGCACATAGCGCGGAGAAACGGTCGTGATCACCGGAGGGTGCGAGCGGAGGGTGTCACAGGCCGAGGTCGTCCAGTTGCTTGTGCAGCTCGGCCCGCGGCCCGGTGTAGACGGTCGGCTGACCCGGCTTGGTTGGCTTGGCTGGCGGGGACGGCTGAGCCGCCCTGGCCGGGGTGAGCGGGCGGGCTCCTCTGCCGCCGGCCGTGACCCCGGCCGCCGTGACCCCGGCCGCCACGGGTGCGGTGGCTCCGCTGGGCCGGGGCGCCCGCCGGTCCCGCAGCAGCCAGCCACCCAGCACGCCGCCGGCGAGGCCGCCGATGTGGGCCTGCCAGCCGATCCCGGCGTGCGGCAGCAGCACCGTGAACTGATAGGCGAAGCACAGGGCCATGACGGCGCCGATGAGCAGGTCGATGGCATGCCGGTCGAAGAAGCCGCGGACCATGATGTAGCCGAAGTAGCCGAAGACCACCCCGCTGGCGCCGACCCCGACGGTCTGCGGGCTCTCGGTGAACCAGGCGGCGAGTCCGCTGGTGACCACGACCAGGGCCGTCAGCGCGGCGAACTTGGCGATGCCGCGGTAGGCGGCCAGGAAGCCGAAGATGAGCAGCGGGCCGGAGTTGCCCTCGATGTGCGCCCAGCTGACGTGCAGGAAGGGCGCCGTGATGATGTGCGGCAGGCTCCCCACGTCGCGGCCGCGGATCCCGTACTGCAACGTCAGCGCGTAGTGGTCGGCCCAGTTGGCGATCTGGATGACCCACAGCACGGCGAGCACGCCGACCATGACGAACAGGGCGCGGCGGGCGCCAGCGAGCACCGTCGCCGGATCGCCGGCGCCCAGCTCCCAGGTCCGGCGCGCGGCCGGCCGCCCGGCCGTTCCGGTAGGTAGGTGGTCGCTCATCATCATGTCCCGTCAGCAGTCGGCGCTACCAGCCAAGCTAGCCGCTTCCCGGCGCGACGGCGAAGGCGGCGGCGTGCTGCCGCCGGAAGGCGGCGGCGGGGCCGCGACCCGAAAGGCTGTGGCGTGCCGCGCCCCGGCCACGCCGGGCGAGCGGTGAGCACAGTCGCGGGGTCATTACTTCCTGTAATTGTTACAGTACGTATTGCCAAACCGTGATCTGCGGGACCCTCATAACAACGCCGCGACACAGCTTTTTCAGCGGAAGCGCTTGGTCCGGTCCCGCGCTTCTGGCAACGTTATGCCGCGACGGTGCCGGACCTATCAGCCGGCGGCCAGTTCTGCCGGAAATGGCGAACGGGGTGGCCGCCGTTCACAGTCGGTCCGGCCGGGGCCGTCATGACTCGCTGCCCGTACCGCAGCGGTCTGCGCGAGGGGCGCTTGCCCCCGGCGCCTGGCCGACGGAAGGACCGCATTGTCACAGCACCGGAGACGGTCGCCAGGCAAGCGCGCGCACCGGCGCGTGAGCGTGTTCATGATCACCTCCATGGCGGCGATCCTCGCGGTCACGACCGGAGGCTACGTGGCGCTCCGCGCGCACAGCCACGGATTCGACCCGCTGGCCGTCGCCGCGGCCGAGGTGCGGGTCAGCCATGCTGCGGTGGTGCTCGAGCAGGAGCGCCAGCACATGATCCTCATGGATGCCGCCTCCCGGACGATGAACGTGGTGAGCGCGCCCAAGCTCGCCGCGCAGCCGACCGTCCCGGTCGCGCCCGCCGTGACGACGGGCGGAACGGTCGCGGACGCCGCAGCCGGCCCGCCCGTGGCGCCCCCGAACCCGGGCACCGCCGAGTCCATCGCCTACAACCTGCTGCCGTCATTCGGCTTCAACGCGGCCACCCAGTATCCGTGCCTGAACGAGATCTGGAGCCGGGAGAGCGGCTGGAGCTACGACGCGCAGAACGCGACGAGCGGCGCCTACGGCATCCCGCAGGCGCTGCCCGGATCCAAGATGGCCAGCGCCGGGCCCGACTGGGCGACCAACCCGGCCACCCAGATCAAGTGGGGGCTGGGTTACATCAGGGACCGGTACGGCAGCCCGTGTGGCGGCTGGGCGTTCTGGCAATCGCACGGCTGGTACTGACGCCCGCCCACCTAGCGCTGTTATAACTGAAAGTAGTCGTATTATCACGGAGAGATATACCTAAGGGCGGCCGGTAATTGGCGAAACCCGCCCGGCGCCACCCGATAAGCTGCCCAAGTTGAACTCAGCGTAGTTTCTTGATGACATTTTAGTGAGATGTGACGTTACTCACGTCGGCGTGGCGCGGTTTCCCTGCCGCCCCGGTGCGGGTTCCAATGACGCAGGTAGATGGTCTGATTGCCGAGGCGGCTCGTGGTCGGCTCGGCCGGAGTGTGATTTAGGTCACACCGAAGATGTGGCACTTTTCCGTACTCGGCGGCCCAGCAGCCGTAACTATTGATCCCCGACAGCACCCAGCGCCGCGACGGTTGCCCGAGTAACCTCGTCGCCTTGACCCGCGTCCCGTCGCCGCGCCGCTGCCGGCCCGCCGCCCTGCGGCCCCGGCATCGTTCCGGGTGGACGCCGAACGCGCAGTGCGCGTGACCAAAGGCCCCTCTTGTCTTCGCACGCCAAACCTCCCCGATATCGCACGCCCTCAAAACTGACAGTTACCGTGGCCTGCTCCACCGTCATGGCGGCCGGCGCCGCCGGCGCCGCGGTAGCCTTGTGGCCCGGCCCCGCCGCCGCCCAGCAGGCGGCCGGCATCACGGCCGACCGGATCGGCCAGACGACCGGAGCGGCCAGCCCGGCCGGCTCCCAGGATCTTCCTGGCCGGGCCATCACCACTTACGAAACCCGGCACGCAAACTCCGTCGCGGCGCAGCAGGCCCAGGCGAGGGCCGCCGCGGCGGCCCGCGTCCGGGCAGCCGCGGCGGCCAGGGCGGCAGCCAGAGTCGCGGCAGCCAGAGCCGCCCAGCAGCAAGCGGCCCAGCAGCAAGCGGTCCAGCAGCAAGCGGTCCAGCAGCAAGCCGCTCAGCAGCAGGCGACGCAGCAGCAGGCAGTCGCCAGCAGCCCGCCGGCCCAGCCCGCCACCGCGGTGGCGTCCGGCTCCCCGCAGCAGATCGCGACGTCCATGCTGGGTTCCTACGGCTGGTCGTCCTCGCAGTTCTCCTGCCTGGACCAGCTCTGGAACCGGGAAAGCGGCTGGAACCCCACCGCATCCAACCCGAGTGGCGCCTACGGCATCCCGCAGGCGCTGCCGGGATCCAAGATGGCCAGCGCGGGAGCGGACTGGGCCACGAACCCGGCGACCCAGATCAAGTGGGGCCTGGGCTACATCAAGAGCCTCTACGGCTCGCCGTGCGGCGCATGGTCGCATGAGGAAGCCTCGGGGTGGTACTGATGACCGCCCAGTCGCTGACCGCCCAGACGCGCGGCTACCGCGTCCGCCTCATGCTTGTCGCCGCCGTCCTGGCCGTCGCGGCACTGGCACTGGCGCTCAGCCAGCCCGCGACCGCCCGGGCCGCCACCGTCCGAGCCGCCCACAGGGCCGCGGCCACCAGCAGCCACCTGGAGCTCAACGCCTGGCGGTACGCGCTGCGCCAGCGCGGGAAGCCCTACATCTGGGGCGGCACCGGGCCCTACGGGTTCGACTGCTCCGGGCTGGTCTACGCCGCCTACCGGTCCCGCGGCGTGTGGCTGCCCCGGACCACCTACGGGATGCTCGGCAGCTGGCACCTCGTCCGGATCAGGAAGTCGCAGGCCCGCCGAGGCGACCTCGCGTTCTTCGGCTCCGGGCATGTCGAGCTGTACGACCGCGGCAGCTATACCTTCGGCGCGGCCGACCCGGGCTCGCTGATCGGCTTTCACCGGATGAACAGCTACTGGCACCCCACGATGTACTTCCGGGTGCGCCGGTAGCGCCGTGATCGTGGCGGGTTCCGGGGCTCGGCGCCTCCGGAGCCCGCCGCGATCGGGCCTGACCGCTTCCGCGGTCGTGGCCGCGCGTCGCCGGCTCAGCCGGGCGGCAGCGGCCGGAACGTCGACAGGGCCTGGTAGAAGACCAGCCGAGCGGCGGCGAAGTAGGCCGACGGAGCGGACATGCTCAGCTCGTAAGGCTGGCTCCCGGCCGAGGTCGGCAGCGTGACCAGGACCGCCAGCACCGTGGTCCGGGGGGCGCCGGCCGGCTTCCAGCTAAACCGCCAGCTCGCCGCGGCCGCGCCCGCGAACTGACCGGGCTGGATCGCGACCAGCCGGTAACCCGGGTACGCGCGGCGCGCCAGCGCCGCCGCCTGCTCGTAGCGGGCCTGCGTCACCGGCCTGGCGTAGGCAAACGGGCTCAGGCTGACCTCCAGGTACGCCCGGCCGCCCGATGATTCCAGGAAGACCGCCTGGCCCTGGACACGCTGCTGCCAGGTGCCGGGGGCGGCGATGACAAATCCCGCCGCGGCGCCCAGGCTGGCGGCCGTGACGGTGTGCCACTGATAGCCAGCCGGCGCCGCCGGGCTCTCGTTCCCGCGGCCGGTTCCGGAGCCGCCCGCCGCGTTCCCGCCGCCCCCTGCGGTAACGCCACCCCGGGCCGAGCCCTGACTCGCCGCGCCGCCGCCCCCGGCGGTGACGCTGGCGCCGCTGCCGGGCCGCGGCGTCGCGCCGGCCCGGCCCGCCAGCCCGGCGCTGCCAGTCGTGCCCGGGCCGCTCGCCTGCGGGCCGGGATTGCTGACGGCCAGCGTGCGCGAGTAAATGCCGAAGCCGAGCAGGGCCGCTACGACGATCGCGGCAATGCCCGCACCGACGGAAGCCACCCGCCAGTACCGGGCCCAGGGCCCGCGCCGGCTGCCCGGTGGCTGCCCGGCTGCCCCTGGCCCCGCAGCTGCGGGCCACCCGGCTCCGGGCTGGCTCGCTCCGGGCTGGCTCGCTCCGGGCTGGCTCGCTCCGGGCTGGCTCGCTCCGGGCTGGCCGGGTGCCGCGAATCCCGGCCGGACCTGCGACCAGGAGTCCGGCGGGTCAAGGAACTCCGGTAGCCCCGCCCCGGCCAGGTCACCCGCCAGCTCCCCGTCGGCGTTACCCCTCGGAATCCGCAGGTCGGCGAAGACGGGCGGGTCCAGGAACGACGGCCCGCCGCCGGGCCGCCCCGTATCCGGCCCGGCGGGCATGGCCGCGGTCGGGTCATCGGGAGCGGCGTCGCCCTGCGCCCGCCCGGCCGCCCGGCCTGGCCGCAGGAACGGCGTCGGCCCGGTTTCGGCGGCCAGGCCCGCATCGGTCAGGAGCGTGGCCGCGGTGGCCGCGTCCGGCCTGGTCGCGGGGTCCCGGCGGAGCAGCGCGTCGATCACCGGCCCGAGCGGACCCGCCGACGGCGCCCGTGGCGCGTCCTCGGCGGCCACGCCAGCCGAGACCGCGGCCTGGCCGCCCGCCCGGTCGAAGGGGCCGCGTCCCTCGACCGCCGCGTAGAGCGTTGCCCCGAGCGACCACAGGTCCGAGGCGGGTGTCGCGTCATAGCCGCGGGCGCGCTCCGGCGCGGTGAAGCCGGGAGTCCCCACCACCATGCCCGCCTGGGTCAGCCCGGAGTCCTCCTCGAACGTCGCGATGCCGAAGTCGGTCAGCACCGCGCGGCCGTCCGCCGTGATCAGGACGTTGCCCGGCTTGACGTCCCGGTGCAGGACACCAGCGGCGTGCGCGGCGGCCAGGGCGCTGAGCAGGCTGGCCCCCAGCTGGGCCGCGTGCTGCGGCGGCAGCGGGCCGTCCTCCGCGATGACCTGGTCCAGGGAGCGCCCCCTGACGAGCTCCATGACGATCCACGGGCTCCCGTCCTCCTCGACGACGTCGAAGACGGTCACCACGCTGGGGTGGCTGAGCCGGGCCGCCGTCCTGGCCTCGCGCAGCGTCCGCTGGTAGCCGGCCTCCTCATCGGCTGGCATGGCCAGCGCGGTGAGCTGCACTTCCTTGACCGCGACGTCGCGATGCAGCAGCTCATCGCGGCCGCGCCAGACGATTCCCATCGCGCCGCGGCCGATCGGGCCCTGCAGGCGGTAGCGCCCGGCGATCAGCCGGCCTGCCCCCTTCACAGCGTGCATGGCGGGACACTATCCCCGCGGGCAGTTAGTTTCCTGTGAAGAAGATGGGAATTCAGCTGCCCGTGGTTATGTGCCGTGGTTATGCGCCCGTCGTCATGTGCCCGCGGGGCGGCCGTGCGGCCACGCCATCGCCAGCACGTCGAGCGCCCGGTCGAGCTGGTCCTCGGTGATCTCGCCGCGCTTGACATGGCCGCGGGAGATCGTCACGTCCCGGATGGTCGCGCCCGACTCGAGCGCCTCGTGCGCGATCGCCGCGGCGGCCTCGTACCCGACGAACGGGTTGAGGGCGGTCACGATCGCCGGCGAGGACTCCGCGTTCTGGCGCAGCCGCTGGGTGTGGGCCGTGATGCCGCGCACGCACTTGTCGGCTAGCAGCCGGGCGGCGGCAGCCAGGAGACTGATGGAGCTCAGGAGGTTGCGGCCGATCACCGGCAGCATGACGTTCAGCTCGAAGTTGCCCGCTGATCCGCCGAACGCCACGGCCGCGTCGTTGCCGATGACCTGCACGCAGACCTGGCTGACCGCCTCGCAGATGACCGGGTTGACCTTGCCCGGCATGATCGACGAGCCCGGCTGGAGATCCGGGATGGCGATCTCGGCCAGTCCGGTGCGCGGGCCCGAGCCCATCAGCCGCAGATCGGTGCAGATCTTGTAGAGGGTCACGGCGATGGTCCGCGTGACGCCGCTGGCCGCGACCAGCGCATCTCGCGCCCCGGCCGCCTCGAAGTGATCGCGGGCCTCGATGAGCGGCAGGTCCATGTCGGCCGCCAGCCGCGCGATGACCGAGCTGGCAAAGCCGGCCGGGGCGTTCAGGCCGGTGCCGACCGCAGTCCCGCCGAGCGGCAGTTCCGCCACGTCGGTCAGCGACTGCCCGGCTCGCTGCGCCCCCTTCCGGACCGCCGCGGCGTACCCGCCGAACTCCTGGCCCAGCGTCACCGGGGTGGCGTCCATCAGGTGCGTCCGGCCGCTCTTGACCGTGTTGGCGAACTCGCTGGCCTTGGCCTCCAGCGCCGTGGCCAGGTGATCCAGGGCCGGCCGCAGCGACCGGCTGATGAGCCGGGCCGCCGCGAGATGGATGGCCGACGGGAAGACGTCGTTGGAGGACTGCGAGGCGTTCACGTGGTCGTTGGGATGCACCCGGCGGCCGAGCGCGCGTCCGGCCAGCGTGGCGATGACCTCGTTGGCGTTCATGTTGGACGAGGTGCCGGAGCCGGTCTGGTACACGTCGATCGGGAACTGGTCGTCGTAGCGGCCGCGGGCCACGTCGGCGGCCGCGTCGTGGATGGCCGCGGTGAGGTCGGCGGGCAGCACGCCCAGCTCGCCGTTGACCGCGGCCGCGGCTCCCTTGATCGACGCCAGGGCGCCGATCAGGTCCCGCGACAGCCGCTCGCCGGAGATCGGGAAGTTCTGCACCGCGCGCTGGGTCTGCGCGCCCCACAGCGCGCTCTCGGGCACCAGAACCTCGCCCATCGAGTCGTGCTCCGTGCGGTAACCGGCGCTAGCGGCCTGCTGGTCGGCCGCTTTCTGCGCGCCGGCCGGCTCCTGGTCGGGCATGGTCCTCCTAGGTCGGCCCGCTGCCGATGGTGAGCAGCGGCTGCCGCGGGGCGGTGACGTCGGCGAAGAAGTCATTCCCCTTGTCGTCCACGATGATGAAGGCCGGGAAGTCTGCCACCTCGATCCGCCAGACCGCCTCCATCCCCAGCTCGGGGTACTCCAGTACCTCGACCTTGGTGATGCAGTCCCGGGCCAGCTTGGCCGCCGCCCCGCCGATCGACCCGAGGTAGAAGCCCCCGTGCTGCCGGCAGGCGGCCGTCACCGCGGCCGAGCGGTTGCCCTTGGCCAGCATCACCAGCGAGCCGCCGGCCGCCTGAAACTCATCCACGTAGCTGTCCATCCGGCCGGCGGTGGTCGGCCCGAACGAGCCCGACGCGTAACCCTCCGGGGTCTTGGCCGGCCCCGCGTAGTAGACGGCATGGTCGCGCAGGTAGTCCGGCATCGGCTGGCCCGCCTTGAGCCGCTCGGCGATCTTGGCGTGCGCGATGTCGCGGGCCACCACCATCGGGCCGGTCAGCGCGAGCCGGGTCTTGATCGGGTACCTGCTCAGCTCGGCCCGGATCTCGCTCATCGGCCGGGACAGGTCGATCCGGACCACGTCACTGCCGAGCTCGTCCGCCGCCGGGTCCGGCAGGTACTGCGCCGGGTTGGTCTCCAGCTGCTCGAGGAAGACCCCGTCGCGGGTGATCTTGCCGAGGGCCTGGCGGTCGGCCGAGCAGGACACGGCGATGGCCACCGGGCACGACGCGCCGTGCCGCGGCAGCCGGACCACGCGGACATCGTGGCAGAAGTACTTGCCGCCGAACTGCGCGCCGATGCCCACCTTCCGGGTGAGCTCCAGGACCTGCTGCTCCAGCTCGACGTCCCGGAAGCCGTGCCCGGCCGGGGAGCCGCTGACCGGCAGGGCGTCGAGGTACCTGGCGGAGGCGTACTTAGCGGTCTTGAGCGCGAACTCGGCGCTGGTGCCGCCGACCACGATGGCCAGGTGGTAGGGCGGGCAGGCGGACGTGCCGAGCGAGCGCAGCTTCTCCTCCAGGAAGGAGAGCATCCGCGCCGGGTTCAGCACGGCCTTGGTCTCCTGGTAGAGGTAGGACTTGTTGGCCGACCCGCCGCCCTTGGCCATGAACAGGAACTTGTACTCACCGCCGCCGGTGGCATGCACCTCGATCTGGGCCGGCAGGTTGCTGCCGGTATTCCGCTCCTCCCACATGGTCAGCGGGGCCAGCTGGGAGTACCGCAGGTTCAGCTTCGTGTAGGCGTCATAGACGCCGCGGGCGATGTGCTCCTCGTCGCGCCCGTCGGTCAGTACCTGCTGGCCGCGCTTGGCCATCACGATGGCGGTCCCGGTGTCCTGGCACATGGGCAGCACCCCGCCGGCGGCGATGCACGCGTTCTTGAGCAGGTCGCCGGCGACGAACTTGTCGTTGCCGCTGGCCTCCGGGTCGTCCAGGATCGACCGGAGCTGCCGCAGGTGCGCGGGCCGCAGCAGGTGCGCGATGTCGTGCATCGCCTCGGCGGTCAGCCGGGTCAGGACGCCGGGCTCGATCTCCAGGAACTCGCGGCCGAGCGCCTGCGCCGTGGCGACGCCGTCGGCGGTTATCCGGCGGTACGGCGTGGTGTCCGGACCGGTCGGCAGGAGGTCGGAGTAACTGAACTCGGGCATCAGGGGCACATCCTCGTGCGGCAGGCTCTGTCTGTCCTCATCGTATTTGGCCGGGGGCTGCCCCCGGCCGGCACCTGAGGCCGGCCGGGGGCATTGAGCCTGCGCGCCCGGCCTGGCCGTCAGGCCCCCGCGGTCTCGATGATCTCCACCTCGCCGTCGGCCTCGACACTGATGCTGCCTGCCTGCACCGGGCTGGCGGGCTGGGCCGGGCCGCGCATCCGGATAGCCAGCAGGACGACGAGCAGCGCGCACAGGTCGAAGGCGGCGGCCACGGTAAAGGCCGTGGCCATGCCGCGGGTCAGGATGTGGTCCGCCTGTGCCGCCGGCCCGGCATGCGCGAGCGGGTGCCGGGCCGCCGCCCGGCTGGCGGTGCCGTACACCGTGACCAGGATCGACAGCCCAAGCGCGCCGCCGACCTGCTGGGTGACATTCACCATGCTCGCGGCGGCGCCCGAGTCCTCCGGCGCCACCCCGGCCAGCGACGTGAGGGTGAGCGGAACGAAGGCCAGGCCCATTCCCCCGCCCAGCAGCAGCATCGGGCCCAGCACGCCGGACAGGTAGGTGGAGCCGGGCGAGAGCTGGCCCAGCCACGCCATTCCGGCCACGGCCGGGATGAGCCCGGCGACCATCAGCGGCTTAGGCCCGAACCGGGGGATAAGAACCGGCGCCAGGCGCGACACGGCGAAGAGCGCGGCCGTCATGGGCAGGAACGCCAGCCCGGCCAGCAGCGGGCTCAGGCCGAGCACCTCCTGGACGAACTGCGTGAGGAAGAAGAACATCCCGAACATGCCGGCCACCAGGAGCAGGCGCACGACGTAGGAGGCCGAGCGGCTGCGGTCGGTGAACAGGCGCAGCGGCGTGATCGGCTGCGGGGACCTGGTCTCGATCGCGACGAACGTCGCCAGCAGTACCGCCGCCGCGGCGAAGGCGGCGAGGGTGAGCGAGTCGCTCCAGCCGCTCGACGCCGCCCGGATGAACGCGTAGACCAGCGCGGACATACCCAGGGTCGAGGTGAGCGCCCCGCCGAGATCCAGCTTGCCGGGCTGCCGGGGGGACTCGGCAATGAAGCGCGGCCCGATCAGCAGCACGGCGATGCCGATGGGCACGTTGATGAACAGCACCCACCGCCAGGAGAACCACTCGGTGATCACTCCGCCGAGTACCAGGCCGAGCGAGCCGCCTCCCATGACAACGGCGGTGAACAGGCCGAGGGCCCGAGTCCGCTCCCGGCCGTCGGGAAACCCGGACACGATGATGGCCAGCACGGCCGGCGTGGCGATCGCGCCGCCGACGCCCTGCGCGGCGCGCGCCACCAGCAGCCAGGACGCGGTCGTGGCCAGGCCGCCGGCCAGCGAGGCGGCCGTGAACAGGGCCAGTCCGATGAGAAAGACGCGCCGCCGGCCGAAGATGTCCCCGGCGCGGCCGCCGAGCAGCAGCAGGCCGCCGAAGGTCAGTGCGTAGGCGTTGAGGACCCAGGACAAGCTGGCCGCCGTGAAGTGCAGGCCGGTGGCGATGCTGGGCAGGGCGATATTCACGACCGAGAGATCCAGCACGATCATCAGCTGGGCCCCCAGCATGATGGCCAGGGTGATGCCGGGTCGCTGACGGCGCCGGGCGGCCGCCCGGCCAGTCTGGACGGGCGTGGTCAGAGCGTGCGAAGGCATGGGTTCCTTCCCGAGGAAGTTATGCGGAGAATGCCGCGCGGCGCAGGCCTGGCGAGCGCGGCCGAAGCTGAGTAACCTTGATACGGAGGATCCCTCCGGTAACTATACGGAGGTACCCTCCGGTTTGGCAAGCGCGGCAGCACCGTCGCGATCGGCACTGTGAGGTGAGGGATGGGGGCGACGACGCAGTCGGCTCCGGGTACGGCGGCGAAACGGCCGCTGCGCGCCGACGCCCGGCGCAACTACGAGCATCTGCTGGCACGGGCCGCCGAGGCCTTCGCCGAGCGGGGTGCCGACGACGTCTCCCTGGAGGAGATCGCGCGGCGGGCAGGCGTCGGCATCGGTACCCTGTACCGCCACTTCCCGACCCGGCAGGCGCTGCTCGAGGCCGTCTACCGCGACCAGGTCGAGGCGCTGGACCGGAAGGCGGGCGAGCTGCTCACCGCCGACTCACCAGGCGCCGCCCTCGCGGAGTGGCTGGCGGCGCTGACCGCCTTCGGCAGCACCAAGCGGTCCATGAACACCTCCCTGCTGGCCATGCTCGGCAGGGAATCGGAGCTGTTCACCTCGTGCGGCGCGATGCTGCGCGACGGGACGACGGCCCTGCTGACCCGGGCCCAGGAAGCCGGCGTCGCGCGCACCGACGTCGTCGGCACCGACGTGCTCCGCCTGGTGCACGGCCTGATGCTGGCCGCCGACACCCCCGGGGACGCAGGCCAGGCCGACCGGATGCTCTCGCTGGTCGTAGCCGGGCTGATGATTAACCCCGAACGCCCGTAGCTGTGCGTGCCTTGCCGTTGTGCCCGTTTCCTCGCCGCGGGCCGGTTGTGCCCCCGCCCCCGGCCCATCGCGCGGTGGCTCATGGCGCCGCCGCCGCTGGCAGTTGCCCACCGGGCGGACAGTTGGCTGGCTTGATTCACTATCCGTGCTCAAGCCGGCCCGGTAGAACTGGCATGACAGCGATCGAGCTGGGTAACTCGGGCTTTCGCTGAGGGCACCTTGCCCGCGGCCCGCAGGACGGAGGACATGGTGAGCATTCCGGAGACAAGTGAAGGTTCCGTCGACCTGAACGAGGCTGCCCGGCAACTTGAGCTCGCGATTCACGATGCCCGAGTCTCCTTTGACTGCACCGGCCTGGCGGACCTGGACCGGGCCCACACCTTCGCGATCACGGCCCGGGCGGCGATCGACTCGGCCGAGCACCTGCTCCGGGCGGCCCTCACCTCACGGCAGGTCATCCAGCCCGACATGGACCACCTAGCGGACAGCTAAAGGGCGGGCGCTGGCCCCACCCGCCACCTCAGCCACACCCGCCACCGGTGCCGTCGCCGCCCAATTAGCGCGGGGATTTCTCAGCGTCCTCGACTGGGCTGAGAAATCCCGCGCTAATGCGGCGAATGGCTTTATCCACAGACTGGGCGGCTTGCGGTTTTCGTCCACCGGCTCGGAATCGCGGCGGCGGGGTGGCCGATGGCCGCCGAGTATGGCCAGTATGTCGGTCGATCTCAGCGAGGACATCCGGCTACTGATAGCCGCGCAATCGGAAGCTATCGCGCGCTGGCAGGCCCCGACCGTCGGGCTGGACACCACTGTGATCGATGCTCAGCCGCGGCTGGGCAGGTGGCAGCCGCTCTACCGGGGCGTCTACGCGGCCTTTACTGGTGTCCGCCCCGCGGCCGTGCTTCCTGTGGGGCGCCGTGCTCAGAACCGGGCCCGGTTTCGGCCTGGCTGATCTCTGCCTGCGCCAGGCGCCGCGCTACGCCCGTAGCTTTGCAGGCGGCGATCCAGGCGCGGCCGCGGATACGCTGGCGCGCCGCGCTGGCTGGCGCGCTGGAGGACATCGGGAACGGCATCCGCTCGGTGCTGGAGTACCGCTACGCACGAGCAGTCGAGCGGCCCCACGGCCTCCCCGCCGCCAGGCCGCAGGCCCGAGTGCCTCGCGGCCCGCGGCCTCACTACTTCGACAACCTCTATGCGGACTTCGGCGTGGCCGTGGAACTCGATGGCCGGGCCGCCCATCGGCCCGAAGACCGCTGGGCAGATACCCCTCGGGACAACTTCTTCGCCGGTGTCGGCATTGTCACGCTTCGCTACGGGTGGGCTGATGTCACCGAGCGCCCC
>Ga0209839_10001164_pt1 | contig 13595 bp, 18 predicted proteins | sample OrgsoiDNA2013050_FD_185800 | JGI IMG/M metagenome (GOLD analysis project Ga0209839, IMG submission 185800) | Permafrost soil microbial communities from the Arctic, to analyse light accelerated degradation of dissolved organic matter (DOM) -... | ecosystem: Environmental > Terrestrial > Soil >... | reverse complement strand
TGACTTGCAGCAGTTGACGGAGGCGATTGAGCAACCATGCTCCTGACACAAGAAGAAGTTGCGGAGATACGCGCCCATCATGCTAACGGCACAAAGCAGGTGAGACTCGCGCAAATATATGGTGTCTCACCACATATCATCGGGCAAATCGTCCACAAGACAGATTACAAGCCAAGAAATGCGTACTGGACTGAGCAAGCGAGGCGGTCGCACAGGCAACGCAAATGCGCCCAACGGGACACGGGCCTCAACGCCCGACTCACCCGCGACCAGGTCGTGGACATCAAGACGCGGCTTGCCGGTGGCGAACGAGGAGAAAAGATCGCGCAAGAGTACGGCGTCTCGAAGAGTACGATATCGCTCATCAGGAGGGGGAAACGATGGGCAGATGTACAGACAGGGTGAGCGAGGGAGAACCGTTCTCCCTCATGCGGCGTAATTGGATGGATCTTCTTGAAGCAACTTTTCAACGTCGCTCTCTCTAAACTGAACCTTACCGCGCTTTTTAAGATAGGAAGGTTTCTCAACGGGTGTTATTTCGCCCTTCTCTATCAGATTGTAAAGCGTTGTACGGCTAATCTTGAGCAATTTTAATACATCTCCTACGCCGTATAAACCATTTGCAACTACGGGCGGCGTATCGGTTGCGATCTTCGGTTGCCCAACAATATTAGTGAGAGGTATACCTTGAACAAGATAATAATTAATCCAGTATTTTTCTCGTTTTTGAGCATGTTCCAGGCCATCAACGGTTTCCCGTATTTTCATGATAGGGACAAGATTGTCGCTCTTCAGAGACTGCACGATAGCGTTTTTAGCGGGATTGCATCGGTCTCTATTGTACATATGAGACTTAAAACGCTTGTAAGCATTCTCAGTGATACCTACGTAAAACGGTATATCAGTCAAAGGGTTAACAAGCTCGTATACGAAATGTTGCATAGATTCTCCTTATGCGATGTGTCTCTCATCGTCATCATCCAGATTAATCGGCTCCCCCAACTGGTCAACATCCTCGATGCGCCACACGGGGTTATGCTGCTTCTTCAAGTTGGGATTATAGTTCACAGGCTTAATATCCCTGTGATCTCTCAGACGAGAGAAAAAAGTACCTCGGCTTACGTTAAGCCGATGCATAGCCTGTTCCGTAGTCAACACTCTTCCAGTCTCCTTGCGCATAGTTGGAACCTCCATCAGTTTCCATATCCGTATTATACACCCTTGACGTATTGGATGTCAAGTAGTATAATACGTATAGCTAGTTAAGTAGTGCTATAAAACGTAGCACTCACGACGTATTGTACACGATGCAAACGATAGTTTGTCAATAGTGTGATATCAGTTTGACAGGAGGCGAAATGAACATTGACCCATCTATAGACATGCTCCTCACGATGGAGCGCGAGAACGAGCACTTGCGCGCCTTGCTCTGTGAACTGGCAACCTTCATCAAATACGACCCGCCGTATGGCGCACGACAACTACGAGAATGGCAAGCAGAGCGTGATGCGCTGGTGAAGCGCGCACAGGAGGTAGCGAAATGACGACATCCTACACACTCAAATACAACGCATTCCAGAACGACCCATTTCAGGATGCAGAGGCGACCGCTCACGACCTGGGCGAGTTGATCGCACTCATCGACGAACATGTAGTGGAGGATGACTATTGCTGGATTACGGTCCAGCAGGACGGCGTAGAGACGGGACGCGGGCAGTACTACCACGTTGCAGAGACGGGCAAGGTCGTTGATGGCATCGAGGAGCACGACGCGGCAAAGGGACTGTGTGAGCGCATCAACGCCGTAGAGCAGGACGCGCTGGACAAGATGAGGGGAGTACCATCATGTTAGATATCCAGATCGTCTCTTGCGACCGTTGCGGCGTCCCCTGCAAGGTCGCCGATACTGCCAACGAGGACGCCCGACTCTTGATGCATAGCACCGCTCCTGCTGGCTGGTGTGCGGATTGTGCAGCGACCGACTTCATGAAGAACCGCTCACCATTAGCGCGCATGATGGAGATGAACCCCATCGGCAAGGCGATGTTGCTTGACCCTCGCGTACAGGCGCAATTCGCCGTGCTCATGAAGACCGGCAATACCGATGCAAAGCCGGAAGAACTCAACTGGCAGAGGATACATGGCAATTGGGAACTGCCATTCGGCAAACCCAAACGGAAGCGCAAGAGCGCATAACAGGAGGCAACCCAATGAGCAACGACAATAACGACCTGGGACACGTCGCATATGAAGCACGGCGTGCCGAGTGCATGGAAGCAGGGAGCAAGACCTGGGATCAACTCGACGAAGAGACACAACAGTCCTACAATGCATCGGGTCAAGCGGTTGCAAGATATGTTCAACGCGACATGCAAGCGCAAGGATTCGCGGCATTCGTGAGCGTTGGCGGGATGGATTTAGAGCAACGTGTTACCGACCTTGAGACAGAGCAACGGGAGAGGCTGGACACGGCGTTAGAGCACAACAAGAAACTTCTCTCGTATCTTGAGACACGCAAAGAGGAGTTGGGGTACTGGAAGAAGAAGGCGCTCGCCTGCGAGAGAGAACAGGAGGAGCGAGGATGAGCCAGTACATCACCACGAGCAACCCGCCGACCGTCTGTAGCGTCCTGTCCTGCATGAACGACGCCTATGTCACCATCCTGTCCTGCAATGGTGAGCTGATGGGCATATGCCCATCATGCCTGGACGATCTGTTCGCGCTGCAATCGGGCGTCACCCTACCAGAGCAACGAGCGCGGGTGATCGACTTCCACATCCCGCCGAAGTCGTCACGCGAGGTCGAGATAGATGTCACACGCATGGGCAGAGCAGGGCCGTTACCGATGGATGAGAGCGAGGAACATCCATCATGAGACAAGAGATCATCAAGTGCGATACCTGCGGCACCATCCACGACGCGCAATATGTCTTACCGTCAGAGTGGATTACGACCAGGCAGATCACGCGCTACCAGCTAGAAGAGGAGCGGCATTTCTGCTCACGGGCCTGTCTGGTGACGTGGGCAACACAAGAGAGCGAGGAGCAACCTTGACCATGTTAGTGACGGCGGTAACATGGTTCACACCAGCACCCAGGCGGCGCAAGGTGGTTCATACGTGTAACACGAACGAATTGCAGAGGGTAGAATAGTGGCACAGCACACCAGGGAGGCAACACAATGAACGAAAACATGATGCGCAACGATCCGCCACACATATGCGATACCTACGAGTGCGCAAACGACGCCCATGTGGCACTATTCTCAGCAGAGAAGGGCTGGTTCCACATATGCCCGTCATGCCTGGACGAGCTGAACCGCTTACACGCGGGCATCACGCTACCAGAGCAACGAGCGCAAGTAGCCTATATCCCTCTTGTGCCTCAATTCGTCTCTGATCAAATTGTGCCAGAGAAGGAGCAACCGTGATCTACTACATATCATCCATCGTTGCACTCCTCGTCATCGCCTGGGCGCTCTCAGAACTGCATACCATGAAGCGAGAGCAGGCAGAGCGAACGAAGCGCAATGAGGCGGTGATGACACTGACCAGGCCGGTGTGTGACTACATACAGCAGTGCATGGACACGAACGAGCCATACACTGAGGAGGGATACCGGAGCTTTCTCGCATCACAAGGGATCGACTATCAGGTGTGGATGGCACAGATACAGGCAGAGGCGCGCAATTGAGAGCACACCACACCAGGGAGGTATGCACCTCCCTCATGCCGCCTCCTCTTCGTCCATCTCGTCAGGGGAGAGATGACCAGCGGCGTGGAATATTTCTTTACGTTCTTGTGCGGTGCAATTAAGCGCCTCACACCATTTATTTAGACGTCGGAAGACCTTCCCGCCTGCTTGCAGGATTGAAACGAACAGTACGAACTTCGTATCCTTTCTCACGGACATATGTCGGAAGACCTTCCCGCCTGCTTGCAGGATTGAAACATGATAGCTTTACCTCGAATACCAGCGCCAATTACACGTCGGAAGACCTTCCCGCCTGCTTGCAGGATTGAAACGCAGGAGAGCCGTAGAAGTCAGTGCCGATAGTTTCCGTCGGAAGACCTTCCCGCCTGCTTGCAGGATTGAAACTTCCACAACTCTTCGTACCAGCTATGGACATTGTCGTTTGACTCATAAATTCGCCAAAACGGGGAGATATGCGTCAGAAGAAGAAAATGGCGAACATATGTGTCAAATTCTGGCTCTCTGAAATAACTACTCTTTTTCATGTGACTTCTGAGGAGACATTGATACTGTGGACACATCTTGAGATGATGGTGTCTCCAACGAGGCGAAGTGATCGCGAAGGAAGCGGTGGATGAAGAAGTAACCACCGCCCACCTTGCGGAGGAAGATACGCTCGGCGGCGTAGTCCAAGAAACTTGATAACCTCCAGGGTAAGCAGCCTCTGCACGAGAGAAGGAAGCGAAGGACGAAATGCTTGATCCATGCGTCCCAGCCACTAAACAGTCCAGCGACAAACGCGGTGAAGAGCCCACTGATCAGCATGAAAAGGAGTCCAATGAGGATAGCGAACTCTAGCCAGCCGGAGATGGTTAGACCGGCATCCGGCACAATGTCGATCCCGAATAACATCCTGGGGTTGCCTGCGAAGTCTATTATAGCGATCGACCCAAAAAACAGGCCGAAGATCAGCCCGACGCCTGCTCCGGCGCGCAGTCCGATGCGCAGCCCATTGCGAGCCGACCGCCAGATTCCCTGGTTAGGGGTAGTACGATCCTTGTTCTCTACTTCTTGACTCGACCATCCCCGGATCAGTCCAAAGAACAGTCCAAGGATGAGTCCGAAATAGAGCCCGAGGAGAATGATGGCGATCCCGCTACGGACATATCTGAAGAACAGTGCAAAGATGATCCCACCAGCTAGTCCCAGGCAGAGGAATAGAATGAGAGACCGTCTCATCCTCTTCCACGACCAAGTCACCACCTCAGCAGGTTTAATGTTCATGTCGGGCGCACCAAGCACTCTATCGATGAACAGTCCGAATACCGCAGCAATACCCCCGAACAAGAGCCCATTGGTCGATCCAAGGTCCTGCCCATGGAACTGCCCGACCGCCAGTCGAAAGAGCAGAGCAAATGCCAAGCCACCGACCAACCCAAAGCAGCAGCATTTGATCAGGAGTCTTAGCCACGACCAGGTCTTCCTCCAAGTAAACCTGAGTATCAAGTTCAACGCGCCATTGAGGATACCGATAAGTCCACCACTCACTAAGCCGAAACCGAGACCGGGGAGCTGACCTACCAGAAGCCCGACTGCAGCGAAGAAGAGCATAGCGAAGATGACAGTGGTGATACCCCGGTAGAGTCGATATGCCCCGCTACTTGGAAGCCAATCTGGCTGCATCTGCTCAATATAAAACCCCATCTGATCGTCCCGGACCATATGTCGGGCTAGCCACGTCAAATGATGTGTCGTTTGTTCAGGCGTGTAGTTTGTTGTGATGCCACGCCGATTGAACAGGCGCTTTACATATCGGGCAAAGATGATACGTTGCATCTCTTCGGGAGTCTTCCCTGCAGGTACTTCTGAGGCTTGCGCTTCTTGGTAGGCGAAGGTAACAATGTTTAGCATAAGCGGCGTGCGAACGAACTCATTCAGCTCCCTGTTGCCACGGAGTCCTTGTCGTAGACCCTGCAACTGTTGGTCGGTGTTTTGTTCGGCTTGTCGCAAATAGTGTTCGACCTGATTGTCTGTCAACTGCTGGATAAAGACTGCTCGCTGAAGTTTGAGACGGCTAGGAAGCGCAAGGTACTCCTGGCGTCGACAGCAGACGACAAGTTCTCTTTGTATCTCTGTATGATATGCCTCGATAGCTTGAACACAGTTTTTGCGTGCCGATTCAGCTACTTCGTCGAGTCCATCAAGAAGAGGAAGAATTGCATTGTTGTCAATCCAGCGCTTACCGATCTTTCGTGGAATCCCATATCTTTCTTTCAGTTCTTCCACCAACCATGTACCCAATGCTTGCTTCTCTTTTGCCCAAGAGGAAAGAGGAAACACAACGGGCATACGCGCTCCATCACCCTTTTCGGCACGTTTCAGCAACATGCGAGTCAATTCGAGCAGTAACGTCGTTTTGCCTGCCCCTGGTTCTCCAAGGATGAGGAGTTCGCCGTCAGCATCATCGTACGCCTGGATGATGCTCATTCCAGGAGGTAATGGACGATGGACTCGTCTAAGTTCCTGGACCTCTTCATGCCAAGGATTGACACGCGTCTCGGGATTGCCTACCGCATCTGGGTCCTCTTGCATGAGTAAATCGAGAGGCGCTCTTCCTTGGAGGGAAGGTTCCAGAACGCCTTCAATCCAACTAGCAAAGACTTGGTCCAGCAAATAGTCTCGATCTGAAGAGGAGCGGCGGCGACGGATGGCGTGTGGGAGTCTGAGGGTCTGACAGATCCCCTGGGCCACATCGAAGAGGGCATCCTCGCGTTTTTTCCACGTACTCACAGGCCGCCCATTCTCGGGCAAGCAAGAAGGCAAGGACGTTTCAAGTTCTTTTTCCAGGAGAAAGGGACGCACAAGAATGGGAATAACACGTATGCCGTTTTTTTGATGTTCGAGAGCAAAGAGCATCTCCTGATAATACATCTCGGAAGCCAAATACTCAGCACTGAGCAGAAGCAGAATACATGTGGCCGACTCAAGTGCATGCTTTCTCTCCTTGAGCGTTTCGGCTCCTGGCGAGATCTGATGAGCCGACCATTGCGCCACATATCCCTCGCGAACGAGCGGACGCAGAAGTTGGGCCAGTTTGTCACATAAAATATCATCCGACGGGTGACAGGAGTAAAAGAGCACTACCCTGGGTTGCTGTTGTTTCATACACTCACCTCCATCTATTCTTTGCCTGTTCCTGGTTGTCTCTCACCATCGGGCGGGCAACCAGCTCTGATTGGCAACAGTGGTGAACCCAAAGGCTCACAACTCCTTTTTCGGGACAAGTACCCACACCTTGTCCTGTTGCATCCAACGTGTGACATTGCGCACTGGCCGCAACTTTCGCGGGGCATGTGGCGCAATCACGACGGATTGCCCTTTCAGCTTTGCTTTGCTCACCGAACCGCACGTCGGGCATTGCACTTCTTGAACCGTTGCTTCCAGCCAACGAACTGCCTCCAGTTGAATCGGTTCTGAGAACGAACAATGAGTAGCTTCTCGATCTTCCTGTGCCGTTCCCACCGGATCTCGACGTGGAGATGGCTCACCGACTGGACGCTTCGGGTTGCGTGTCTTCTGCTCGGCAGTCACATCTTTTGGGGAAGGTGTAGATGGAGGAGCAGAATCAGGTTGCTTGGGAACGAATGTTGGCATACTCGCCAGATCCGACAGGTAGCTGTTTTGCCCGTCGGCGTACTGGAATTCGGCTTCTCCACTTCTGGCATCAGCACGCATACGCTCCCATTTGGCGTCCGGCAGGACAGACTTTTCCAAATGGGTGCGGGTGAGGAAAGTAGCTTCTTCCCGCAACGCTCGGTACAATGCCCGTACCAGCCATTGTTTCAAAATCCCGATACATCCAATGCTTCCCTCAAAAAAATACCACCACCTCTGCATCAAGGTATCATGATCCACCTTCAGAGGGATCTGCTTAAGTAACGATGAGAACGCGCTGCGAAACGCCTGACAGTCGTTGTCATCTTCCATTTGGTAGCGGGCAAAGTGGAATTCCGACCCGCGCCGGGCCATCTGCCCATCCAGATTGCAGAACGGGAGCAAATCGTAGGTGCCGATTAACACATGCAAGACGCCGGTCTCTATGGCCATGGACTTGATCCAGTTGAGCTGGTCTTTGGGCTGTTTGCCATCGCCGGACTGGATCAGATGTTGGGCCTCGTCCAGAATTACGGTGCGCAGTGCCAGCCTGCGGAGTTCTTTTTCATACGCATCGCGCATCTCCGGGTTATCCGGGTAGGCGGGAACCTTGCCTCTCGGTCTCTTCTTCTCGATCAGGTGTTCGGCAGCGGTCACATCCACCTGAATGTGTCGATCAAAAGTGGTTTTGCCCAGGAGTGTCAGCCCTTGCTGATAGAAGTTTGTGCGATGGAACAACTCTCCATCTGGGGGACGGGTATTCATGAAGAGCGTGCGTCTGGGGAAATGCCCGTTGGATGCTGACGTTGGTGTATTCAACCGTCTGGCCAGCACCTCAGCCAGCTTCGACTTGCCCACGCCGCTTGGCCCACAGACCACCGTGTAGAGCACATCTGCTGGTTCCCAGATCGTATCTAACACCTGCATTCGGACCTGCAACAACCGAGGATGCCACACCGCGTAGGCTTTGAAGCGATCTAGGAGTGTCTGGGGTTCCGGTGGTAAGGGATCGTTCAGATCATCTGATGGGTGAAAAAAATCCTCCATTAGCGAAACTCCTCATAGACTTGCAGGGTGGTCAGATCAACAGGAGCAAAGCGGGATGCCAGTGTGTCGTCAGCCAGACGCGAGTTCAGCGTTTCCCGTAAAACGGACTGAGGCGTATTCGCGACTTCCGATGGTTTCTGCTCAATGCGGTACACCACAATCTGATTCTCCGTGTCTCGTTGGCGCTGGAGCAGCACCGCCTCATGCGCTTCGATCTTGGCCAGGAAATCGGCCAGGCGTTTGGCGTCGATCGGCGTCCTGACATGACTCTTCTGGTTCTGTTCTCGCAGCTCTGCGCTGGCCAGCGCGATTTCTCGTTCGGAATGCCCGTGCAATTGTCCGTAGTACGACGGGGTAACACACTCGACCCAATGGTTATGGACGAACGCATAGACATGGCTGATATCAAAAGGATCAAAACGCAGCATCACCTTGGTCCCAACGATGCCTGGAGAGGCAAACACATCATTCCAGTACAACAGATAGTGGAACTGAATGCCGTGATTGCGGTAGACCAGCGCCGTTTCTCGTGGGGAACCAGGAAGAGTCAACACCCGAAAAATGTCATCATAGCGAATACGTCGATGTTCTCGCGGTCCACCCAGATCCAGGCCATGCTCCCATGCGTCATGCGGACTTTGTCCCAGCGCTGGGTGCGTTTGCTGATCATAGACCTCGTAGGCCCACTCACAGAGGAAGTCGTAGAGGTCCGGCAGTTGCCACACCGCCAGATTTTTGGGGTTGACAGCTTTGGTCATCTGTCGCACCGTCTTGCTGGCCTGGGTGTTTCCCAACAGATTGAAGACAAAGGTGGTATTGGCTGTTCCAAACAGGCGCTCAATCACCGAGCCATAGCGCGGTTTGGCCCAGGGACGATATTTCTTGTGACAGGAATAGCTGTTGAGTAGTGCCTCAAAATAGCGACTACGGAACTCTTTGCCGCCATCGACCACCAGCATTTGAGGGAGTCTGCCCAGCCTTCGCACGCAGACGCGCAGCACCATCATCACCGAGCGATAACTGGGCGGATCAAAGGTCAGATACACAGCCAGCAAGCGACGAGAGTAAGCATCGACCAGAAACGTAGCCCACGGGCGTCCCAGCGGTTTGCCCAAACTCGAAAGCAGTTCAATGTCAAGCTGGGTATGATCGATGTGAGCAATTTCCCATGGACGATCCCCATGCCGGGGAGTGCTGCGCTCCAGTTCCCAATACCAGCGACTTTCCTGATAGGCTGCTCTCGCTCCCTTGCGCTTCTCGGTCAAAGCGGGACCGTCTGCCACCTTCAAGTGCCGATAAAAGGTTCGCTCGGTGACTGGCTGAACGTTTTGTTCCAGGCAGGTGCGCTGGTAGGTGACAAAAACATCGCGAGCTTTCTGTTGTTTGGGGCGAGCGTACAACTGCGTAATCGCTTCATCGAGCAAACGACGACTTTCTTCGGCGGCTTTGGGTTCTCGGTTGCCGCGTGCGGTCGTTTTTGGCAAAAGTCCGACGTAGCCGCAGCCATAGACGGCCTCGGCATCGCGAAAGTGGGCCAGCCAATCGCGAATGGTACGCGTTGGCGTTCCCGCATAGACCTCTCGTTGCTTTTTCTGGTAGGCTTCTACCAGTTCATACCGCTGGTTCGCCACATCGAGGGCTTCTGGTCCGGAGGAACTCAAGAGTCGGTGGACTTCTGCGGAGAGAGCCATCGCCGCACTTTGGGACGTGTCCTTCACCTGAATGGCGTTTGTATCCACCAGATGCAGAAAGACCGGAGTTTCCAATTGGATCAGCGTTCCCTCTTCTGGGAGAAGCGTCGTGGTTGTCTCACCCAGATTGAGCAAGATCCACCGTTTGCCGTCCCAGTCGAGCGGCGCATTGGCACGAAGGGTAGTAAGGTCTGCGCCTTCCATCCGCCCAAACGGAGCACTGCCCTGATGGGTTCGCAGCAGTGCGTGTGCTTCAGCAGTGGGCCAGTCCAGGTAGAGAGGGAGATGCTGCTGATCCTTGAGCCAGGTGGTGGAAAGGTCCATATACAGGCGATTGCGGGCAATGAGGGCATACACATCATCGACGCGCAGATGTGCATCTTGTTCTCGCAGAGCCGAAAGCCGGATACCTGGGGTGGCTTCCACCGCTTCCAGGATGCGCATCAAGGCGTCGTAGGAAACGGCGCATTCAAAAAAGTAGTCCTCTAAAAAGATGAGGTTGCGAATGTATCCCGGATGCAGTTCTGCTGAGGAGCGCACGCGGTAGGAGAGTCCGACATGAGCTGCCGCTGCTTCTCCTGGAGGACAGCGCCACGTTCCGTTGTCATCGCGCTCGTACCTCCCTGGATGGGTCACCATGAGTTCAAGCAACCGCTCTTCTGGTTTCCATTCCTCAAAAGAGGCTCCATCGGTGCGCAGAACCAGAAAATCTGGGGTATGCAAAGCCTTGGTTGGGCGACCGGACGGCCCCTGGTAACGGAGTTCGAGTTGGCAGGGTTGATCAAAAAATTCGAGCACCGCTCGATCGTACTCCATCGTATAGATAGCCCACAATTCCACCGTATGGCTTTCAAATTGGATACTCACGCCCATTTTTCGACTAGCATAGGTCCCGCAGACGTTGAGGAGACGCCCCTGAACGCGTCGCGCAGGAGGAGAAGAACGAAGGTGAAGGAGGAAGTCACGCGTGGCAGTTGGAAGCTGAAGCCGATCACACCACTGCTCAAAAGCAAAGGTCTTCATGCGTTGCTCCTTCTCATGCGATCAGATCCGCATGGAGTGCTAGACACCTCTGCTGAGAGCATACCCAATTCTTGGACCAAAAACAAGGTGTTGACGCATTTTTTCGCCACATTGACGCAATTCTCTGCCAGATTGAGATGGGAAAAGTCAATTTGCGGGAGAAATTCCAGGGTGTTTTGTGTATGACATTTTCAGGCAGATTTATGCGTCAATTTCGAGTTTTGGCGAAGATATGCGCCAGAGAAAGAGAGAACAAACATTCTAATCAGGCTCAAGTAGCTGGCGAATTTATGCGTCAAAAATGGCGAATTTATGGTCTTTCCGACAGTATGCGACTGTTCATCATGCACATTTATGGGGTACACGCGAAACTAAGTACAATATTCTTTCCAATAATGATATTTCTACAACTCAATGGACTACACTTGCACCGCGATCTCCATTTTATCTTTTTACGCCTCAAGACATAGATTTGCAAGTGGAGTACGAACAAGGGTGGAAAATAACAGAATTGATGCCTATAAATGGAGTTGGAATAACTACCGCACGAGACCATATTGTCATTGATTATGAAGAAATAACACTTATAGAGCGTGCTAAACAATTTAGAGACTCATCTGCGACAGATACAGACTTATGTCAACAAATGGATATTCCACTAAAAAAAGGGTGGAGTGTTTCAAAAGCGCGCAAGCTAATTCGTGCAGAGACTGATTTAAGACAATTCGTTAAGCCTATCATGTATCGCCCATTTGATGAGCGGTTGATTTTTTACCACGACTCATTAGTGTGGAGAACCGTTAAGCAAATTATGCATCATATGCAGGCCGGTAAAAATTTGGGGTTAAGTACCACCCGTTCAATTGAAATTGGTAGAGGTTGGGAGCATGTATTCTGTACCTCAGATTTAATTCAACATCATACAGTTTCAATAAAAGAAGTAAATTACTTATTTCCTCTTTATATCTATCCTGAAAATAATAATGAAGTTGGACTCTTCGATTTAGGTGGCATTACAAACGTTCCTGGTAGCCGTCGCCCTAATTTGGCATCAGAATTTACGACGGAGCTTACTAAAAAAACAACACTAAAGTTTGTACTCGATGGAAAAGGTGATCTATATGATACATTTGGCCCAGAAGATGTGTTTAGCTATATATATGCTATTTTTCATTCTCGTAACTACCGTAGTCGTTATGCAGCAGAACTTAAGAAAGACTTCCCGCGTGTACCATTGACTAGCCGGAATAGCCTGTTCCGCACCCTGTGCAGCTTAGGCAACAATTTGGTCACCTTGCACCTGATGGAGAAGAAGCTTTCTGGCACTCCTGGCTTTAATATTAGCGGTAGTGACGCCATTGAAGCAGTATGCTATACAGAGCCAGGACAGGATGCAGAGCAGGGCCGCGTCTGGATTAACAAGGAACAATACTTTGAGGGAATCTCACCGGAGGTCTGGAACTTCTATATCGGAGGCTACCAGGTTTGCCATAAATGGCTGAAAGACCGCAAGGGGCGCACACTTGAGTACGACGATATAAATCACTACCAACAAATTGTTGCTGTACTGGCTGAAACTATTCGACTGATGACAGAGTAAGACCCAGGACCGAGATCCATGCAGAAATAGGACAGCCTTAGCATCCGTTTCGGCTATTCCTGTTCTTCTTATCGTAGTGGGATCGTCTTTACAATTGTCTACCCATTTGACCCGATGAGGTATAGACAACTGACTAGACAATTGTAAGCAAGAGAACGGTAATACATGTTGCAAGAGGACTACCCTCTTCTGCTCAGCATTCAGCAGGCGGCCAAAAAGATTGGCAAGAGTGAGAAGACGATAAGGCGTTGGATTCATGATGGCAAGCTCCAGGCAGAAAATCGCGGTGGGGGCTATCTCATCAAACGGGAAGATCTGACCGCACTGACCAGGCATGTGACGAAGGAATGGCAAGAGCAGAGCGACTTGAGCCATATCAAGCTGCAGCAGGCGATATTGGAGGGTCAGGTTGAGCAGTTGAAGATGATCGTTGATGCACAACAGTATGAGATCGAAGAGTTGCAACGCCAGGTCAAAAAATTGGCACCCGCGAAGAAGCCTGCACCGAAGAAGAAGACCACGAGCAGCAGGACGACCAGGCACAAGCGAGACGACAATTTCTGGTAATCAGCGTCAGGTCTCTGTGCCCTCTTCCAACTGTGGTGCCTGGCGCTCGACGAGGCCCTCGACATAGTGCGTCTCATCCATCGCCCACGGTGGCAAGCCCCGGCCCTGCTCGGATGCATAGATCCCTTGTTGGTGAAACTGAAGAAAGTCGAAGAGCTGCGCTACGTGCGAGCCAGCGAGGATATCCTGGCCGCGCGGTCGTGATAAGCAGCTGGCCGTCGCTTGTAAATCCCACAATTAAACTGGTGGAAGGAGTACAATTATTCTGGTGGCTTTCGGTTCTCTCTGCCTTCTTCGTTTGCTGCTCATCTCTCTTTCCAG
>Ga0209839_10001162_pt1 | contig 13612 bp, 14 predicted proteins | sample OrgsoiDNA2013050_FD_185800 | JGI IMG/M metagenome (GOLD analysis project Ga0209839, IMG submission 185800) | Permafrost soil microbial communities from the Arctic, to analyse light accelerated degradation of dissolved organic matter (DOM) -... | ecosystem: Environmental > Terrestrial > Soil >... | reverse complement strand
CGGTGCGGGGGCGTGCTGCGTCGTCCAGTGTCGTGGCTGGGTCTCTGCTGCTGCTAGGACGACAGTAGATGCCCAGCCACGACACTGGGCGCGGCGCGGCGGGGGCGCGGCGCGGCGCGGCGCGGCGGGGGCGGGGGCGCGGGCGCGGGCACGGGCACGGGCGCGGAACGCTGCCGTGCGCCTTGGGCACAGACCCGGCGCTCCCCGGGCCCGGGCCTCGATCGCGGCCGCCAGCCAGCTGCTCCGGCGAGCTGGCTGATCACCGGCACGGCCAGCCGCCGAACCGGGCCGCCACGACCGGCAGCAGCCGCTCCAGACCAGGATCAACGGAAACGGCGGATGCCGCAGCACCCCCGGCACGCCCCCACCCGCGAATCACTGACACCACACACCGCCAGCCGCGTTACAGCCGCTGTATCAGCAGCGATCGCAGCCGTTGGCGGCGGCACTCATTATGAGTGCCGCCGCCTGGCGGTCTAGGACCGGCTCCCCGGAGCTAGTTCAAATACCACTGCTGGTCGTTGCTGGCGTTCATGCCCCACTGCACGATGGGTGTGTCAGTTGCGGTGGACGCGCCGAGCACGCCCATGACCAGGCCTGATCCATAGTTCTGCCGATAGAGGCCGCCCGTGCCTGTCTGGGCCCAGTACTGGTCCGGGCGGCCGGTGCATGGGCTGTTCTGGATGTTGGCTCCCTGCGCTGTGGACCCGGACTGGATGCCCAGGCAGTTGCCGTTGCCGTCGGCGAGTTCGGCGTAGCCCTGCGCGGTGCGTGCTGCCCAATGCACGGTCTGGTCGGGGTTGGTGGTGCAGGGCCATATCTGGGCCAGGCCGGAGTACGTGTCCGTGCCGAGGCACTTGCCGGGAGCGTTCCTGTTCCGGAGGTTGAACGACCAGACCCAGGCGGAATATCCGGCGACCGTTTTCACGCTCGCCGCGCTCGGGGTTTGGGCAAGAAGGCGGCTCGGGAGGACGTTGTAGTCAACGAAGGTCTGGCTGACGTCGTGCGGGCAGGTGGGGTCCGTCCAGGCGCATGTTCAGCTGGCTGCCCCGGCAAGGAACTCATACTCCTGGGCGGAGAGCTGGCCTAGGTCGTAGGCGAGCACGACGTCATCGAAAGAACCGGGAACATAGGGCTCAGGGTCGTCGAGGGCGGCCCTGGCCTGCTCCATATCGGGCGGGCAGACAGCTGGAACCACAGGCCACCGCCGGGCCCGGAATTCCAGTCCGAGATCTTCCAGGGTGAGTCGGCCAGCCCGGTAGGAGGCGAGCATCGCGGTCACGGCGCTGCCGGGGAACGCCCCGTCCCCGGCTGGGTCTGCCCTGCCACCAGCGGCCCGCGCGCCTGAGGCCCATCTGATGCGATTCCTGGCCTCTGCAGTCGCCGGGCCTGCCAGAGCCCGGATGGCCGCCGCGGGGATACGCCGGCCACCGTAGCCCCGCCCGCGGCGGTACTCGTCTTCCCCGCTGCGGTGAGCTGCGTCGGATCGGCGCACCGCCTCGTCGATTCCGATATCGGCGAACACTGCGGTCACGGTATAGCCAGCGAACCGCAGGGCATACATCCAGGCCTCGGCAGCGCGCCGGGAAGCCAGCGAGATGTCCAGGATCAGGTTCCTGGCGTCGGTGAGGGCGAGCAGCCCGACGCGCTTGGCCAGGTACTGGGCCTCGCCGTGAACCAGGTCATCAGCCGCTTCCAGCGGCGACAGGCCGTCTACCGGTGGGATGAGCCCGTGGGCGGCCATTTCCGCCAGGACCCCGTCAATGCTGACGGTGAGATAGCGTGCCCGGTCGACGTCCGCCCGGGCCAGCGCAGCGTCCTTGTCGGCCCCGCGCAGGCCGCCGGCCATGACGGCTGCCCGGTCGCAGGGCACATCCCGACCACGCTGGTAGAGCGCGGTAACGAGCTCACGCTGGTCCTTCGCGCGCTCAGCTGGCCACATCATGTGATCATTTTCCTCAGGTCGGGTCGTGACTCATTCTGTCCTGCCGTCAGCCCCGCGCTGGCCCCGGGCGGTGCCGGAACCATCGGCCCTATTACGCATTGCCGCATAGCAGCAGCCTGAAATTGGACGCCGGGATGACGTCTGCGCTCAATCTCAGGGGTGGGCACGCAAGGAATACCGTGCATTTAACAGCGAGGCTGACTATGGCGGTCTGCCTGACCGAGGAGTGCGCGCGGTCCCGTGACATCGTGGCCGCCGCCGACTCCCTCGATGTCACCGGGAGCTACGGCGACGAGGTGTTCTCCCTTCGGTATGTCCTGGCCCACATGATCGAGGAGTATGCGCGGCATAACGGCCACGCCGACCTGATCCGCGAGCGCCTCGACGGAACCACGGGAGAGTAGTAACGAGGACGCGCGCGTCAGACCTCCCGGCGACGTAGCCGCCAGGCGGCGAGCCCCAGCACGATGACGGTGTAGAGGCAGAGCAGGCCGAATCCGGTCCACGGTCCGAGCGAGCCAGGGCTGCGCCCGATGGTTTCGATGTCGCCGCCCGCATTGGCGGGCAGGTACTTGCTGACCTGGCCCGACCAGGTTCCCGGCAGGAAGCCCGCGATGAGCTGGAGCCCGAACAGTACGCCGAACAGCGCGGCGATCGCCCCCGCGGTATGGCGGAGCAGGGCGCCGAGGCCGAGCCCGAGCAGGCCGACCGCGGCGAGGTACAGCCCGCAGCCGAGGACCGCCCGCGCGGTGCCCGGCTGGCCCAGGGTGGTACTCAGGTGCCGGGAGGCCAGGATCGACTGACTGATGAGGAACGCCGCGAGGGTAGCGGGGATGCACGTCGCGAGCGTGGCCAGCGCGAGTACGGCGGTCTTGCCGTACAGCACCGGCAGCCGCCGGGGGACGGCGGCGAAGGTGGTCCGCACCTGGCCGGTGGCGTACTCGCCGGTAATGAGGAGCACCCCGAGCGCCCCGGTCGCCAGCTGCGCGAGCCCGACTCCGGTGAGGCTGACGGTGGTGGGGTTGAACGCGGCCACGGCGGCGTGCCCGTGGGGCGGGTTGGCGGCCTGGAGCACCGCGGCCAGCACACCGCCCCCGACGACCAGCACGATGGCGGTCAGCAGCGACCAGGCGGCCGACGGCAGGGACCGCAGCTTGGTCCATTCCGAGCGGATGACCCGCAGCTGGGTGACCCGCTGGTCTGCGGAGTACGCCGGAGGACCGGGCGCGGCGGGTTCGGTCATCGGGGTCATCGCGTCGCTCCTGGGGTCGCGGGGGCGCGGAACTCCACCGCGTCCTGGGTCATGGCCGTATATGCCTCTTCCAGCGAGGCCTGCTGCGGCGCGAGCTCGAGCAGCGTGATCCCGGCGGTCCGGGCGACGGTACCGACCTGGTCGGTGCTCAGCCCGGTCACGGTCAGCACACCGTCGTGGTCCCGCGACACCGTGACGCCCGGCCCGCGCAGCAGGGCGGCCAGGGCGTCCGGACCGCTGGTGCGGACCCGCACGGTGTCGCGGGCGGCGCCGGCGATGAACGCGGCGACGCCGGTGTCGGCGATCAGCCGCCCGCGGCCGATGACGATGACGTGCTCCGCCGTCACCGACATCTCGTTCATCAGGTGCGAGGAGACGAAGACGGTCCTTCCCTCGGCGGCCAGGCCGCGCAGCAGGGACCGGACCCAGCGGATGCCCTCGGTGTCGAGGCCGTTGAGCGGCTCGTCGAGGATGACCGTGGCGGGGTCGCCCAGCAGCGCGGTCGCGATGCTCAGCCGCTGCCCCATGCCGAGCGAGAAGCGTCCGGCGCGCCGGCGGGCCACCTCGCGCAGGCCCACCGCGTCGATGACCTCGTCGACCCGGGACCGGCGGATGCCGCTGGTCTGCGCGACGGCCAGCAGGTGGTGGTAGGCGCTGCGGCCCGGGTGCACCGAGCGCGCCTCCAGCAGGGCGCCCGCCTCGCGTAGCGGCGCGGTGTGATCCCGGTACGGCTTGCCGTTAACGGTCACCGTCCCGGTGGTCGGCGTGGCCAGCCCGAGGATCATCCGCATCGCGGTCGATTTACCGGCCCCGTTGGGCCCGAGGAAGCCGGTGACGATCCCCGGCCGCACGGTGAAGGTCAGGTCATCGACCGCGAGCTTGTCCCCGTACCTCTTGGTCAGCCCGCGTACCTCGATCATGTTCGGGTGTCCTCCCGTGCGCGACTTCGGATGAGGACCACGGTCCCAGCGCCCGGCTGGGCTGTCGGTAGGGCAGCCAGCCGCTCTCGGGTGGGGTTTTCCGCACTCCCGGCGGAGGGCGCACCGGATGTCCGGCGGCGCTGGCGGTGTCTACTGTGACGATGTGAGGTCACGAGCATTGGCCGCCGGCGGGGCCGCGCTGGGCGCGCTGTGGGCGGCCCGCAGCTGGCGCGCCACGCTGCACGCGCTCACCGGGCTGATGATCGAGGTCGTCACCGCGGTGCTCCTCCTGCTCTGGCTCGGCGACATCGTGACCCTGATCGACGGGCCGGGCAGCGACCAGGGGAACGCCGCGTTCTACGTGGTGGTCGCCGTGATCGCGCCGGTCCCGCTGCTGTGGTGGCTGGGAGTGCTCAGCGCCGTGCAGCGGGTCCGGTTCCGCACCGTGCTCGGGGTCGAGATCCCCCAGCCGCCCCAGGCCGCGGGCCGGTGGCCGTGGCGGCTGGCCCGCGCCTGGGGCACCGCCGCGGCCTGGCGGCAGCTCGGCTACCACCTGCTGGCACCGGTCACCGGGCTGGTCGGCGGCGTCTTGGTGGCCGTCTGCTGGTCGGCGCCGTTCGTCGTGGCTACCTATCCCGGCGCCCTGCCCGTCGCCGGGCCCCGCCTGGCCGTGCTGGCGGCTGGCCTGCTGCTGGCGGCTCCATGGGTGGCCCGCGGAGTAGCCCGCGCGGACGAGATCGCGGCCCGCGCGCTGCTCGGCCCCAGCCCGGCCCAGGAACTGGCGCAGCGCGTCGACACGCTGGCCCGCAGCCGGGCCGAGATCGTCGCCGCGGCCGACGCCGAGCGCCGCCGTATCGAACGCGACCTGCACGACGGCGCGCAGCAGCAGCTGGTCTCGCTGGCGCTGAACCTGGGGATGGCCCGGGCCGCCCTCGGCGACGTGCCGCAGGCCGCCCGGCGGGCCATCGAGGCGGCGCACGAGGACGCGATCGAGGCGCTGGCCGGGCTGCGCGAGCTCGTCCGCGGCCTGCACCCGGCCGTGCTCAACGACCGCGGTCTCGACGCGGCCCTGTCCGGGATCGTGGCCCGTGCGGCGATACCGGTCCGGCTGCGGATCGAGGTGGCCACCCGGTGCGGGCCGAGCATCGAGGCGATCGCCTACTTCACGGTCTCCGAGGCGCTCACCAACATCGCCCGGCACGCCCGCGCCACCCGTGCGGAGATCACCGTGGAACGGGCCGGCGACCGGCTGCGCGTCGTCGTCACCGACGACGGGTGCGGGGGCGCGAGCCCCGGCGGGGACGGTAGCGGGCTGCGCGGCCTCGCCCAGCGGGCCGCCGCCGTCGACGGGGCCCTGAGTGTGCACAGCCCGGCGGGCGGCCCGACGACGATCACCGTGGAGCTGCCATGCGAGTAGTGATCGCCGAGGACTCGGTGCTGCTGCGGGCCGGCCTCACCCGGCTGCTGACCGAGGGCGGCTTCGAGGTCGCCGCCGCCGTGCCCGACGGCGACCAGCTGTTGCGCGCGGTCGGCGAACACCGCCCCGGCCTGGTCGTCGTCGACGTGCGGATGCCGCCCACGCACACCGACGAGGGCATCCAGGCTGCCCTCGTCATCCGCCGCCAGTACCCGGAGACCGCCGTCCTGGTCCTGTCCCAGTACGTCGAGGAGAGCTACGCCACCGACCTGCTGTCCACCCAGACCAGCGCGGTCGGGTACCTGCTCAAGGACCGGGTGGCCCACGTATCGGACTTCCTCGACGCGCTGCGCCGGGTGGCCGCCGGCGGCACCGTCCTGGACCCGGAGGTGGTCGCCCAGCTCCTGGCCCGCCGCAGCGACCCCCTGGACCAGCTCACGCCTCGCGAGCAGGAGGTACTCCGGCTGATGGCCGAGGGACGCTCCAACACCGGGATCGCCGAGGCGCTGCGGGTCAGCCACAGCGCGGTCGAGAAGTACATCGGCAACATCTTCACCAAACTCGACCTGCCTCCCACGGCTACCGACCACCGCCGGGTGCTCGCCGTCCTCAGATTCCTGGGCACCTAATCGTTGCGGCGAGTGACGCTTGACTTCAAGTCTGCTTTAAGTAATAGCGTCCGGGCTGTCGGGATGCGGCTGCAGCGGATCGGGACGCCGCTGGCCGACGTGGTGCGCGAGGGCGTCAGGTACGCCGCGCCGCTGCGCGGCGTGCCGAAGCCCGAGTCCGACCAGGTCAGGCCGTAAGAGAGGCGGGCGTCAGTCGCCGTGTGGCAGCCTAGAGGACATGGCAGAGTCGTTCGCGGCGCGGTTCGCGGCGGCGGCGTCCCGGTGGGGTCCGCTGGTGTGGGGGCTGGATCCGTCCGGGGCGCTCCTGGAGACCTGGGGAGTCGGCGACTGTGCCGATGGCCTGGACCGCTTCGCGGACGTCATGCTGGAGGCCGCCGTCGGGACGGTCGGGCTGGTGAAGCCGCAGTCGGCGTTCTACGAGCGGCACGGGTGGCGCGGGATCCGGACGCTGCAGCGTCTTCTCGCCGATGCCCGGAGCGCTGGCCTGCTGGCGATCCTGGACGTCAAGCGCGGCGACGTCGGAACCACGAACGACGCTTACGCGCAGGCATTCCTCGGCACCGGCGCTCCGCTCCAGGCCGACGCGGTGACCGTTCATCCTTACCTCGGCCTGGCTGCGATGGATGCCTTCGTGTCCCGTGCGCACGAGGCTGGTGCCTGCCTCCTGGTCGTGACCCGCTCGTCGAATCCCGAGGGCCGGGCCATCCAGGCCGCGCGCGGCGACTGCGGGCGCAGCGTCGAGGAGGCGCTGCTGCGCGACATCGGAGCACTCAACGCGACTCTGGCGCCCGGCGGGATCGGGCCGATTGGCGCCGTCGTCGGCCCCGCTCACCTGGAGCCGTCGCTGGACCTGCCTGCCGCCCGTGCCTTGTTCCTCGCCCCCGGGGTCGGCGCCCAGGGCGCCACCTGCGCGGACGTGGCACGAACCTTCGCAGCCTGCCCCGACCGGGTAATGCCCAGCGCGTCCCGGTCGCTGTTGTCCGCCGGCCCGGACGCGAGCGCTCTGCGAGACACCGCGGCGACCCTGGCTTCCGAACTGCAGACCGCGCTGGCTTCGGTCAGCGGGGGTGCCAGTCAGAAGGGGTGAAGGTCAGGGTGGCCATCGTGCCACCAGAGCAGCACCACCTTCCCCACGATGCTCGTGCCCCTGACCGGGCCCCAGTAGCGGCTGTCGCAGGAGATCTGCCGATCGTCACCCATCACGTAGAACTCCCCGGGCGGGACGTGAAAGGGGCTTTGCTCGGTTGCGCCGGGTATCGGACGTCCGAGCGGGTCGGTCCGGGGCAGGTACGGTTCCGAAAGCCGTCGGCCGTCAACATAGACGTGGTTGCCGCTCGAATAGATGGTCTGTCCGGGAAGCGCGATGACGCGCTTGACGAGGTCGCTCTCCGCTGGCCCGCCGCAGTGGACGTCGAGCGGCGGGTGGGTGAACACGACGATGTCGCCCTCGTGCAGGTCATGCCAGCTGAAGAAGGCTTTCTGGACGAGGACCCGGTCACCGACTTCAAGAGCTGGCACCATCGACGGGGAGGGGATGTGGAAGGCCTGGAGCACAAATGCATGCAGGCCAGCGGCCAGCAGCAATGCCGCTCCGAGGGTAACGGCCCACTCAATCAGGACGCGACGGCGACGGTGGCGTCGAGCCGGAGGCGGCCCGGCGGCCCGTTCGCTCTCATTCGCTGCATTAACGGGCCCGCCGCCGTCGGCAGCATTGTGTTCGCTCATGAAGCGTCCCATCATGCCCGAATTCACGAGGCGCGATCCGCACCGCCGCGCCCGGCGAACCCCGTGATGACGCCGGGCACGTCGGGTGGCCTGGCCGGATCGGCCGGCGGGTACCAGTTCAGGTTGGCCCCGTAGGTGGGGTGGTCAAGGAATGGGGCGAAGAAACCGGCATCCAGGCCCAGCGCGACCGCGCACAGCGCCATTAGCTCGTCCGACAGCGCGTGCATCTGCCCGATGTAGTCGCTGACGACCTGCCGCATTCGCGGCACCTCAGCCGGCCAGGTGTTGGGCCGGAACCAGCGTAGCGGGCCTTCACCTCCGCGGGCAGGGCGAAGAACTCCCGGGCCACGGCGCGCGTCTGCGCTCCCAGGTCTGCGGGGACGTGGCCTAGAATCACCTGGAGCGAGTGGGGTATTCCTGCATGGCCGATTCTTTTGGCGAATTGCTGCGCAGATTCCGGGTCGCGGCCAGCCTCACCCAGGAGGCTCTCGCCGCGCGTTGCCGGATCAGCCCGGCCACGATCGCGGCGATTGAGCAAGGCCGGCGGAAGGCACCGAGGTTGTCGACGGTGCGGCTGATAGCCGAGGCGCTCGAGTTGTCCGCGGCCGACCGGGAGCTGCTGGCCAAGGCCGCCGACGACGGCGGGGTCACGCTGGTACCCGGGCGTCCTGCCGAGGCCGCCGCTGCGGCCGCAGCGGCGGCAAGCCCGCCGACGGGGCCGGCGCCGGCCACCGGGACGGCGCCGGGGGCGGGGCAGGTGACTGGCCTGCCGGCGGCGCGGACGAGCTTCATCGGCCGGGACCGGGAACAGGCCATGGTCCTCGCGGCCCTGGCCGACAGCCGGGTCGTGAGCCTGGTCGGGCCGGGCGGCGTGGGAAAGACCCGGCTGGCGGCCAGGGCCGCGCAGGCGGCCGCGGCCAGGTACCCGTTCGGCGCCGTCTTCGTCGACCTCGTCCCGGTGCGGGAGGGCTTCATCAGCCAGGCGGTAGCGGCTTTGCTGGGCGTCACCGAAGGGCCAGGGCGATCGCTGGACACGGCCCTGCACGAGCACCTCGCTCGGGGCCGGTCGCTGCTGGTGCTCGACAACTGCGAGCACCTGCTCGAGGTGGTGGCCCCCTTTATCGAGAAGCTGCTGGCCAACTGCGGCGACCTGACAGTCCTGGCGACCAGCCGGGAAAGGCTTGCCGTCCCCGGCGAGCGCCGAGTGACAGTTCCGCCGTTGTCCCTGGTCGCCAACGGGACGGGCGGCGCGGCCGGCTCGGAAGCCGAAGCGCTGTTCATCGATCGGGCCAGGGCCAACGACCCGGACTTCGCCGCCACGTCCGCCGTCGTGGGCGAGGTGTGCGCCCGCCTGGACGGAGTGCCGCTGGCTATCGAGCTCGCCGCGGCGCGCAGCGCGTCGCTGGGCGTGGACGGCCTGCTCGCGGGCCTGGATGATCATCTGCGACTGCTCGCTGGAAGCCGCGGTGCCCAGGAGAGGCACCGTTCGCTGCGCGCCGTTATCGACTGGAGCCACGACCTGCTCGACGACGACGAGCGTGCCATGTTCCGGCGGATCGGAGCCTTCATCGGCGGATTCGACCTCGACGCCGCCGTGGCGGTCTCCGCCGGCAGCAACCGGGGCATGGTGGCCGACCTGGTCGGCCGGCTAGCTGACAAGAGCCTCCTGACCCATCGCCGCGGACCTGAGGGCAGCCGGTGGCAGATGCTGGAGACCATCCGGGCCTACGCCCTGGACCGGCTGGCCGAAAGCGGCGAGGAGACCGCGGTCCGCGATGCCCATCTGCGGTGGGCCGCGTCCATCTCCGGCGATCTTGAGCGCCGGGCGCAGACGACCGGGGACTGGCGTAGCGCTTTCGACACGGTCGCCGACGACCTGCGGGCCGCGCTCGCCAGGGCTCCCGGCCCGGCGGCCCGCGGCGTGAGTCACCGGCTCGCCCGCGCGCTGGGTCATCTGGCCTACGCCCGCCGGTTCATGGTCGAGTCTCGCGAGCACTATCGAGCCGCGGCCGCGCGGGCCGAAGATCCCGCCCAGGCCGCCGCGGATCTCCGGTCGGCGGCGGACGTGGCCATGGCCGAGGGGCACGGCGCGGTGGCCTTCGACCTGCTGCTGGCCTCGGCGCAGCGGGCCGGGATCGCCGGCGACGCCGCCACCCGAACGGCGTCCCTCGCCTACGCGGTGATCATCGCCGACCGGTTCGCGGCCGAATTCCCCGAAGAGGTGCCCCACGATCGCCTCCGCGAATTGCTCGATGAAGCCGCCGGAAGCTGCCCGGCCGACGATCAGGTCGCCGCCGCCTACCTGGCGGCCGCCGCCGCCTGGGTAACCCAGCCCGAGAAGACAGTCCCCGATCCGGCCCTGTCCAGCGCCGCCCTGGCCGCCGCGCTGCCGACCGGGGACCCGGTGCTGATCAGCGGCGCGCTGGACGCCGTCGTCGGGGTACTGGACGCGGGCGGGCACCTGCGTGAAGCCCACCAGGTGAACAAGGAGCGCGTCCAGCTGCTGGAGCGGCTGCCACGGCACGACCCCCGCGCGGGAGCCGAGATCATCGATACCTTCCACATGGTCACCGCGATCGCGGTGACGGCCGGTGATCTCCCGGCTGCTCTCACTACCGCCCGCCTGGCCCAGGGGGACGACATCGCCGGCGGACAGCCCCACATGACGGCCAGCAAACCCATCCTTGCGCTGGTCCTGCAGGGCCGTTTCGACGAGGCACTCGGCCAGGCGGCCGTCATGTGGGAGGCCTGGAAGCAGGCCGGGCAGCCCGCCGCGCGGTGGATGGGCCCCGCCCTCTACGGCATAGTCCTGGCCCACGGACTGCGCGGCGATGACGAGGGGCGCCGCGACTGGCTCGGCCGGGTCGGGGAGCTCATCGGGACCGGGAGCGATCCGGTGTCCGCGACGAATCTGGCGGCGGCCGAGGCGTTCACCGATGCGCGCATCGCCCTGCACGAGGGTCGCATCGGCGCCGCCGAGGCGGCGATCGCTGACCTGCTGCGCGAAGCGCAGCCATGGTACGAAGCGCCGCACTGGTACTCACTGCGCCCGTACGCCTGGGCCATCGCCGCCGAAGTGGCCGTCGTGGCCCGCCTGCCCGACGCCGCCAGCCGGCTGGCCGCCGCGGCGTCGGCGGGCGACGAGAACTACTGGGCCGCGGCCTGCCTCGCCCGCGCCGCCGGCCAGCTACACGGCGATCGCGGTGCCCTCGAACGCTCCATCGCCGGCTGGGAGCGCATAGCGGCCAGGTTCGAACGGGCCTGCACCCTGACCCTGCTGCCCGATCGCGCCGATGAAGGACTCGCCGAGCTGCGCGCCCTCGGCTGCCGGCCGCCCGCCGCCCGGAACGTCAAGACCGTGCGGTCGCCGCTGGTCCAGCGACGGCAACCGCACGGTCATGACGTGGGCGGTTAGGGCTTGGCGAGGAAGCCGTCGGTGTTGCCCGCGGAGTCGGTGTAGAAGCCGACCAGGTCACCGGCGGTGTTGACGCCGTTGACGGTGGTGGCGCCGGCGCCGTGCGGGTCATCGACCTTGTGGAACCCGTGCTGGCGGGTCCAGGTGAAGCCGTGGGTGACGGCGCTGTTGCCGCTGCCGACCGTGTAGAAGCCGACGACCTCGCCGTGGGTGCTGACGCCGAGCGGCTGGGTCGCCGAGGAGCCGGGGACCTTGAGGATGAACAGGTGCGGGGCGCTCTTGCGGACGAAGAAGCCCAGGACGGCGCCCTTGGCGTTGGTGAAGAACCCGGTGACGCTGTCCGCGTCGTTGATGCCCGCGGCGGTAATGCTGGTCGCGCCGACGGTGCCCGGGTTCACGCTGGCGTAGTGGTGGGTGCTGATGTTGTAGAGGTAGCCGTGGCTGTTGCCGGCGGAGTCGACGTAGAAGCCGACGGCCAGGCCGGAGTCGTTGACGCCCAGGAGCTGGTCAACGGGGGGACTGGCGGGGTGGCTGGTCGGGAAGTTGACCTTGCGGAAGTGGCCGCTGATGTCGACGAAGCCGAAGTTGTTGTCGGCGAGGTCGGCCCGGTTCTGGGTGGAGTAGAACCCGACGACGACGTGGCCGTTGTTGAGGCCGGTGACCTGGGTCTGCTTGGAGCCGGGGAAGTTCACGTTCTGGTAGTTGCCCTGGTGGAAGGGCGAGTACAGGTTGTAGCCCTTGTTGGGGTGGCCCGCGGCACCGGACCCGAAGTAGCCGACGATCTTGCCGTGGTCGTTGATGCCCAGCAGCTGGTTGAAGGTCAGATCGCGGGAGTTGTTGAGGGTCTTGAAGGTGTAGGCGGGGCCGCTGAGGGCCGCGACCGGGCTCGCCTGGGCTGGCCCGGCGGCCAGCGCCAGGGCGCCGGCCAGCGTGCCCGACGCCAGAGCGGTCGCGGCGAGAGCGCCAACGGAGCGCCGGAGGCGCTGAGCATGGGACTGGGCGAGACGCTTCATTACGGGTTCCTCTTCCGATCCGGACCGGCCTTCTTGCCGGTGCCCTTTGATCCTGCGGCGCAGCCCGCGCCGCTCCCAGCGACACAACCCCCACATCGCCCCGACATCACCCCGACACGGGCTCAGGTGCGCGCGATAGGAGACGATAGACGGGGTTAGCAGTTGTTAGGAGGGTTTTGTCCAGAGCCGGGGAGAATGCTGGGCATGGGATCAGGTGAGCCGGAACGCCCGGCGGCGCGCGACGCGGCGTATTTCGACCAGTGGTACGCGGAGATGGCTACCTCGCCGGCCAGGGACGCGATCGTGGCTCGCGCCCTGGGCCTGCCACCTGAGCTGCAGTCGACCAGCCTGCTGCCGTGGCCGGGCATCGCCGAGGTGACCGAGGTGCTGCGGCTGCCACCGGACGGGCTGCTGCTCGACATCGCGTGCGGGCGCGGTGGCTACGGCATCGAGGTGGCCCGGCGCAGCGGCGCGCGCCTGCTCGGCGTGGACTTCTCCGAGGTTGCCCTGGGGCAGGCCAGGCTGAGCAGTGCCCGGCAGTGGCCGGCCGGCCGGTCGGAGTTTCGGGTCGGGACACTGATCGCGACCGGCCTGCCGGCCGGCGTCGCGGACGGGCTGATGTGCGTGGACGCCGTCCAGTTCGCCGATCCGCCGCTCGCTGGGCTGCGCGAGTTCCGCCGGCTGCTGGCTTCCGGCGCCCGGCTGGCCCTGAGCTGCTGGGAGGCGGCCGACCCGGCGGATGAGCGGGTGTCGCCGCGCATCCGTGCGGTGAACCTGCGGCGGGACCTGCCGGCCGCCGGCTTCGCCGGCGTGCAGGTGCACGAGAAGCCCGGCTGGCGCGAGATTGAGCGCCGGATGTGGCAGGAGGCGCTCGCGGCGCCGGCCGGCTCCGACGCGGCCATCCAGTCCCTGCAGGCCGAGGGTCGGCGCTCGGTGGACGCATTCGATTCGCTGCGCCGCGTGTTCGCGACCGCCACCGCGCCCTGAGGGTGGATCAGGCCTGTTCGAGTACCTCCACCGGGACGGACTGGATGGCGGCGAGCAGTTCGGTCCAGTAGAAGGCGGCCATGAAGAACTGCAGCGTGTCGCCCTTCTCGAGCATCAGCTTGCGGTACATCACCATCTTGCCGACGTCGTATCCGGCGAGCATGCTCTGCCAGTCGGCGTGCGAGCCGGCCAGCAGGAACACCGCGCTGGCCTGCGCGTCAGCTCGATCGAGGACAGACGCGGCGGTTACCATGCCGCCGTCAAGGTCGAGGGCAAGAGTGTCGCCGGCAGCATCACCGACAGCGTCAC
>Ga0209839_10001161_pt1 | contig 13614 bp, 15 predicted proteins | sample OrgsoiDNA2013050_FD_185800 | JGI IMG/M metagenome (GOLD analysis project Ga0209839, IMG submission 185800) | Permafrost soil microbial communities from the Arctic, to analyse light accelerated degradation of dissolved organic matter (DOM) -... | ecosystem: Environmental > Terrestrial > Soil >... | reverse complement strand
TGTTTCTCAGCCGACCGTGTCCCATCACCTCAAGGTTCTGCGCCGGGCCGGGATTGTCGGCTCAGAACGCGAGGGGCTGTGGGCCTACTACTACGTGATCCCCGACGCGCTCGAGGAGCTGTCTGCATGGCTGAGCTGACCGACATCCGCGAGACCGTCCGCGACAAGTACGCAGCCGCCGCCAAAGCCCCAGCCAAATCAGCCGACGGTCAAGCCGAAGCAGGCTGCGGCTCGGACGCCCTGACGTGCAGCCCCGCTAACGCTGTCGGTCTGTTCGGTGGATCGCTGTACGACGAAGCGGCCGGCGAGGACGTGCCGCAAGCCGCGCTCGACGCGTCCCTCGGCTGCGGTGTCCCGACGGCCGTCGCTGACCTGCACGAAGGCGAAGCTGTCCTCGACCTCGGCTCGGGCGCCGGCGCCGATGTGCTCATCAGCGCCCGGCGCGTCGGCCCGACGGGGAAGGCGATCGGCCTCGATATGACCGACGAGATGCTTGAGCTCGCGCGAGCGAACGCGGCGCAGGCCGGCGTCTCGAACGTCGAGTTCCTGAAGGGCTACCTCGAGGACACGCCACTGGAAGACGCGAGCGTCGACGTCGTCATCTCCAACTGCGTCATCAACCTCTCAATCGACAAGCCCCAGGTCATCCGCGAAGCGGCCCGGGTGCTCCGCACCGGCGGCCGGTTCGCCGTCTCCGACGTCATTGCGGACCCAGAGACGGACGACGCGACCCGAGCGGACACGGCCGCCTGGACGGGCTGCGTCGCCGGCGCGCTCACCGAAACCGAATTCCTGGCCGCGCTGCAGACCGCCGGCTTTGAAGCGATCGAGATTCGCCAAACCCACCGGGTCCACGAGCACGCCGCAGCGGCGATCATCCGCGCCTGCAAACCGGCCGCAGGGAATCTCTGGTCGATCGACCTCACGGCCGATCACGACCAGTGGCGCGAGGCGCTCGGCGACGAGGACAAGCGTCTCGTGCACTGGCTCGCTACCGCTCAAATCAGCACGGCGGTCCATTGCTGCGAGCGTGGAGGGACCGGTGTAGGAGCGCGCGCCGGCGCGCTGGGAGACACCAACGATGCTATGTCAGGCCGTGCTGGTAGGCGTAGCGGACTGCTTGGGCGCGGTCGCTGGCGCCGGTCTTGTAGAAGATCCGGTTGATGTGGGTCTTGACGGTCGCGTTGCTGAGGACGAGCTTGTCTGCGATCTCGCTGTTCGAGAGGCCGGCGGCGATCAGCTTGAGCACCTCGATCTCGCGTGGCGTGAGCTCGTCAGGGAGGTCCAGCTGCGATGCTGGCGCCCGTTCGCCAGCGGACGTCGGTGGGGCGTGATCGAGGACGGCCGCGACGAGTCGCTGCTGGACGGCGGGGTCGAGGTGGGTGTGGCCGGCGATCAGCGCTCTGATCGCGTGTTCGATTTCCTCGGCGGTCGCGTCCTTGGTCAGGTAGCCGCGCGCGCCGGCTTGGAGTGCCGGGAACAGGAACTCGTCGTCGGCGTAGGTTGTCAGGACCAGCACACGCGTGTCGGGGAGCGCGGCGAGGATTTGGCGGGTCGCTTCCGCGCCCTCCAAGCGCGGCATCCGTAAGTCCATCAGCACGATGTCGGGCCGCTCGGAGCAGGAACGTTCGACTGCCTCGACTCCGTCGGCCGCGGTAGCGACGATCTCGACGTCGTCGAGCAGGCCGAGCAGCATCGCCAGTCCGTCGCGCACGACCGGCTGGTCGTCTGCGATGACGACGCGGATCGTCACCCGGGCACCTCGATCTCGAGCCGCCAACCCTCGCCCGTCGGACCCGCCGACATCGTGCCGCCGGCCCGTTCGACCCGCTCACGCAGCCCGTCCAGTCCGCGGCCGCCGCCCATTCCCTGGCGGGGTGGAGCGGTAGAGGCTCCGTTGTCAACCGACAGGCTGACGTGGTCGCGTTCGTAGCGGACGGTGACCGTGGTGCACGCGCTCGGCGCGTACCGCGCGACGTTCGTCAGCGCTTCTTGAGCACCACGGTAGAGCGCGAGGCTCGGATTGGCCGGGAGCGCGCGGGTGGCCTCGCCTTCGATCCGCAGCGTGACGTCGAGGTTCATGTCGGCCTTGCAGCCGTCGATCAGTGATGGAAGTCGGGCGACGGTCGGGAGCGCGTCGCCGCGCAGGGCTCCGACCGCTTGACGGGCGTTTGCGAGCCCGGCCTTTACGAGTTCGCTGGCGCGGTCGATCGCGTCGCTCAGAGACGGGGTGGCGTGCTCGCGGTCAGCGAGCTTCCGCGCGCCCTGCAGCTGGATTGCGGCGCCCGACAGCGAGTGGGCGAGTACGTCGTGCAACTCGCTTGCGATCCGGCCGCGCTCGGCGATCGCCGCCGCGCGGGCCTGCTCATCGCGCGCGTCCTGGAGTTGGGCGAGCAGGATCTCGGTCTGATCCTGGCTCTCCCGGGACTGCTTGAGGAACTGAGCGACAACACCCAGCAGGACCGTTACCAGCGCCCCTGCCGCGACCGCCGAAGACGAGCTCCCCGCCACCGCGGTCGCAACGCCGAGCGCGACGGTCACCGCGCCGCCGATCGCGATGCCTCCGCCCAACGGCAGCCGCGTAATCGCCATGAACACCGCGACGCCAGCCGCGACCCCGGTCGCTCCCTTGATCTGGAGCCCGGCGATCGCGACGCCCGCGGCGCCCATCACCGCGATCACGGCCGCCTGCTGCCCGAGGCTGCGCTCGGGGAAGCTGTCGCGGATCGCGACGGCGAGCGTCACGGCGAAGACGCACAGCGCGAGCGTCACCGCCAGCGCCTTGCCGTGCAGTCCAGGGACCGGATGGCTGTTGGCGCTGCCGAGCACCACCACAATGATCACCGCCCAGCCGAGCGGACGCAGCGCTCCCCGCTGACGATGCAGACGCTCCTGAGCACGCGCGTTAGCCTCCGCTGCACGCTCGCTGTCCAGCGCTGACGCTCGCTGTGAATCGGTCACCGCAGCACGGACGATAGAACGCGATCCGGCCCGCGCGGGACGAGCCGGCAGGCCGAGAGGCTGTGATCTGGGCGGGTAGGGTTCATGCCGCCGCGGCGACCGCGGCCGCGCTGAGCTGCACCGCCTGGTGGCCGCGGAGCTGGACGATCGCGATCCGGGTGCTGACCTCGAGCAACGCCATCAGCACCAGCGCCATGGGCCACGCGGCAACACCGATCTGATGGGCGACACTGAAGCTGGCGACAGCGTGCCGGGCGCCATGGGAGATCGCGAACGCGAACACCATCCGCGAGCCAATCCCAGCGATCAGCAGCCCGCCGGCAACCCAACCCACGCGCGCGACCGCGAGACCGTTCTCGCCAGCGCGGACGTGGGTAGCGAAGCCGCTGGCAATCCCGAGCGCGAGCCCAAGGGTTCCGAGTACGCCGACCAGCAGCAGGTCGTTGCCGGCAGTCGGGATCGAGCGGACGTACAGATGCGCGACGTAGGCGACGATCGCCAGAGGGATGATGACGCTACGGCGGTCAAGCTCCCGCTCGCGAGCCTGGCGGAAGACGATCAGGACAAACACTGCGTTGATGGGTAATCGGTAGTTCTCATGGCCGCCATGATCTGCTTCCCGTGCCCGCCTGTCGTCGACCCGAGGGTTGAACACGGGGTTGATCTCAGCTCTCAACCCGCGGGTTGAGTCGGTCCCCAGCATGGCCGCCGTCGAGCCGTCCGCACCACGATGCCGACCGAGTGCGTGACGCCCGTCTTGCCAGGCCGAAACCCAACCGCTGCGGGACGAGGCGGCGTAGCACGCGAGTCCAAGAGCCCGGCACCGAGGCTCGCGCGCCGCCATGCCGGAGCGAACGGCCACTCCGTCGCGACCGAGCGGAAGCCGCGAACGGCCTCCGTCACTCGGGAGAGCCGACCGCCACGGAACCCAACGGGAGCGTGGCGGAGTTACGACAGCGCACCCGCTTTCAGTTTCCTTCACCGCGTCGATCGTGACGACCAGCTCACCCGCTAAGCCGGCTCAGGAGGGAAGACACCGGCATCAACAATTAGCCACCGTGATCGCCTGCTGCAAGCGCTCGCCGCTAGCCACGCGCCGAGCAGACGAGTAGGTCGAGGCTGGTCAAGACGGCAATGATGGATACCGAAATCGGTGGGGCGGCAGGTGGCCAGACCCCGATAGCCGCCCGCGAATCGCTGATGCTCGGGCATCCGCTGCCCCTCGCCCGCCGAAAGGGACGCCTGTTCCGACCGTGCGTGCTGGATCGACTGTTGCGCCCAAAAATGGGCGCCGGATCAGCCTCCTACGCCGCTTCCTCCCGCCCCAGCCTCATGGCGACGGGAGGACAGCGTCGAGCGAGCCTTTCGCACCTACGCGCTTCTGCCTCCCGCTCGTCATCGAGCGCGAGCTCGTCGAGGCCGGAAGACGCGCGGTGGCCATCGAGGTCAACGGTCGTCTCGAGCTCCTCGTCGATCACGACGGCGTCCCGGTTGAGGTCGACCAGCGCCGGGGAGAGCATCAGCCGCATGAACTCCCACACGGCGCGGCGGAGCGCGGCGTCGCCGCCTGCCAGCGCGTCGCGGAGCTTGCGGGCCATGCGCTCCGTGCCAAGCGCTTTGGTCCGGGTTACCCGAGCGGCCGGGGTTCCGCAGATGATGGGCACACAGACACGCTGAATAGTGGTTTTGAGCAGGGCTTTTGGGCTGTTCGTGGGAACGAGCCCGTGTGTCTTCAGAGTGGCCGCGGCCGGCCGGCTCGGGGTTGAGCGCGGGTTCGCGGCGTGCTCTGGCTACTCGGCGGGGTCGGCGAGCGGGGTGAAGTCGTGGAAGCGCGCAGGCTCGGGCAGGTCGAGCGCGTTGAGGATCTGGCGTTGGCGGTGGGTCAGCTCGGTGCGCTGGGAGACGGTTCCCGCGCTGGTCGCAAGCGTGACGAGGTGCATGCGGTCCAGTTCGTTGCGGAGGTTGCGCCACGTGTCCTGGGTCTCGGTCCCGGTGCGCGGTAGTAGCAGCAGCGCGAGCCAGCAGAGCTGGACGTGGGATTCGATGCGGTCATCGCGGCGGTGGTAGACGGGGCGCATGTCGATCGTGGACTTCAGATCGCGCCAGCCTCGCTCGGCTTCGTAGAGTGCCTTGTAGCCGAGCGCGATGTCCTCGGCTGAGAGGCTCTCGTCGCTGGTGCGCAGCAGGTACTTGCCGTCGAGCTTCGCTTCGCGGTCAACAGCGCCACGGTCGATCCGCAGCTTGCCGGTCTTCGTCTTGCGCAGGAAGCGGTGAAACGCGGGCTTGGTGCTCAGGGCGCCGTAGAGCTCAGCTTGCTTGGTGGCGGTGAGTTTGTCGGCGGCGGCGATCTCGAGGCGCAGGCGGGCGAGGATCTGCTCGCGCACGACCTGGTCGCGGACGGCGCGCTCGGGGTTGTGGGCGATCACGAACCGGTCGCGGTTGGTGCCGTCGTCGACCCGGACCTGCTTGACACGCAGACCGCCGTCCACCTCGTGGTAGCGGCCCTGGCGCGAGAGCGCCGCCTTCGCCTCGTGGCTGCCCGAGCGGAGCTTCTCGCCGACGATGTAGTGCCCGCCGGCGCGCTGCAGGGCGCGGCGGTTCTGCTCGCTGGTGAACCCACGGTCGAGCACCCAGATCACCCGGGAGAGGTTCCAGCCGCGCAGATCGTCGCGGACCTTGCGGATGATCACCTGGTCAGACGCGTTGCCGGGGAACGTCCACACCCGGACCGGGATCCCCTGGCGCGTGACCGCCGTCCCGACCACGACTTGGAGCAGGTCGCGGCGGTGATCCTTGCTGTGCGCCGAGTAAGCACGCCGGCCCCGCTCAAGAAGCGTGCCGTCGTCCTGGCCACCGTTGCCGTCCTCGCCGTCGTCGGGAGCTACATCACCGTTCTCGCGGTCGTCGTCGTCTTGGAGCTCCTCGGGGAGCCGATCGGTCTGCCAGTACGTTGAGCTGGTGTCGAATAACAGCATCTCGACCTCGAGATCGAGCAGGCTCGCGACGTTGAAGAACACGCGCTCCTGCAACGCCGGCAGCGCGGCGTGCAGGAAGTCCATCGCCCGGTAGCACGCATCATCGCTGAGCTCCGCGAGCCCGTCGATGTACGCGCGCTCAGCGACCCGGTCGCAGCCGGCCAGCTTGCTCAGCGGCTTGACCGACTCGCCATCACCGCCGCTGCCCGCGGCGACCGCGTCCGCCGGATCGAGGAACCGGCTGATCGACCGCACCAGGCGCGCCAGCGCCTCGCGGTCGACCTGGTCAGTACGGCCGAAGCGATGCACGATCCGCGCGCGGCACTCCCGTGCCGGGATCACGCTCGTTCTGGGCCAGCGCGAGATACGACACCTCACCGACCCGAATTATGGGCGAAATCCACCCCGTAGATAGAAAAGCCCTGCAAATCCGCCCGTTGTAGTTCTTCGCCACCTCCTCTCAGATCCTCGGTTTTTGCGGTCGATTCCCGAGGTTTCGGCAGGGAGATCGAGTTCCTGGCAAGGCGAGACACCACTGACTTCGGCTCGCTCGCTCGTTAAGTGTTCACTGGACAAAGCATCCGCATCGTGATGCGCTACCGTGATGCGCATGATGCGCACCACGGTTGACGTAGATCAGGCCGCGCTCGCCGCCGCTCAAGCTGCACTAGGCACAGACGGTCTGAGCGCGACCGTCAACAGTGCCCTCCGCGAGGTGGCACGACGCTCGGCGCTTGCCGATTTCGACGTCCGGCGAGACATCGACGGCACTCCCAGCGAGGTCGAATCGGCCCGCGAGCATCGTGGCAAGGCCAGCGCGGCCTAACGTCCTGCAACCGGCCGCGTTGCCACGGCCGGCGCTCCTCGATACGGCGGTGTGGACTTGGGCCCGAGACCGACGTTTCCCAGCGCTCGCGGCGTGGTTCAACGTCGAGGTTCACTCGGGGCGAGTGCTGACGTGCGACTTGGTGGTACTGGAGCTGGTCGGGTTGGCGCCGAACGAACAGCGGGCACGGGAGCTCGCGACGCGCCTCACCGCCTTCGAAATGGTCGCGATGCCTCAATCGCTGTGGAGCAGGGCGCGCGAGGTGCAGCTCCTGATGGCAGCCTCCGGCGATCATCGCCGAGTTCCCCCGCCGGACCTCCTGATCGCTGCCACCGCGGAGCTGGCGAACGTGCCACTGGTCCATTACGACCGCGATTACGAGCGAATCGCGACCGTGACTGCTCAGGAGCACATCTGGTTCGTCTCTGACGGCGCGCTCGCCGAAGGTCGCGCCAGCGAGTCGACCTGACCGCCATCGCCTGACTCCACCCCCCACCCCAGTTCACGGACGACCTGCGCGATCGACAGCTTCGAAACCACGGAAGCGACGCACGAGCGCAACGCCGCCGACGCTCGACAGCGCGATCCGCGCTCACAGCCGGCCACCTGCTTGCCGTCGGATGCGGGGGCGCTTGACGAGCCGCCGATCACGGCCACGAGGCCAACGGTCGGGCGGAGCTGACACCGAGGGCGACCGCGGCGCGAGCCTGGCCCCCACGTGCTTGTTCAGCTGGCGCGTGCTTGAGTCTCATGTCTCAGCAAGCAGTCGAAAACTTTCACCACGGCAACCAGCCTTGGTTCAAGCGCCGCGGCGCCTCTCCCCCGCGCCGGCACGCGTCCCTCGACGATCAGGAGGAGGAGGACAGACCGCCGTACCGGAGCTGCAACGCGACTGGTCGCTCTGCTCGACGATGCCTGCGAGATCGACGACAACGCCGACATCGAGCTGCTTGCGGGCACGCTGCTGCTGCCGATCTCGATCCCCGAGGTCCCGGAGGCCGCGCGCCGCGTCGTCGTAGGCGCGATCGCGGCACGCGCCGATCCGATCGCCGCCGCGACGCTAGCCGCGCTGGCCGTGTTTGCACCCGCGGAGCTGGCTACCCCATGCGCACGAGGCCGCGGTCCTGCTTGCGGGCCGCGGTGTCACGCACCAGGCCGTCGCGCAGATCGGAACGTTGTCGGTGGAGTCGGCCGCCGCGGGCGCCGACGACGACACGGAGATGATCGTCGTCGTGCTCGCGCGACCCGGTAGCCGCGACCGGCAGGTGCTCGTGCTCGGCATCGACTTGGGGACCGATGCCCTGATGGCGTGCATGCTTACGCCACCGCTGCCGCGTCGTGAGGCCGAGCGGCTGCTGCGCAAGCCGACGAACGACGCGAGCGCCCCGCCGTTGGCTCCGCTGGCGACCGACGAGCTGGCTGCGCGGGTGATCGCTACCGCCGCCTGCGCGCGCGATCTCGGTATCGCGCTCGGCTCGGACGCCGCGCCGGTCCTGCCGATCATCGCCCGCGCGCTGACCGGCGCCGGCGACGCCTTCGTCTGGCCCGAGACGCTCGCTCCGTGGGGGAGGACGACGATGAGCTGTCGATCATCGACAGCGAGCTCGATCCCGGCGAGCTGATCGGTCGCCTGCGCGACGAGTTCGAGGAGCACGTCCGTGAGCGCTGGCCGCCCGCCGGCGTGGTCGGGCGCCACGCCGGCGTGGTCGGCGGCGAGATGCTGCGCTGGCGTGTCGCCACCGGCGACGGCCATCTCGGGCGCTGGGAGGCCGAGGACCTCGCCACGTTCCTGGTCGCGCACGTCCCCTCCAGCCGCGGGCTCGGCGACGACGCGCGCGTCGCAGCGCCGGACTGCGCCCTCGCGCTGGGGCGCTTTCTGGCCGATCGCGGCAGCCTCAGCGGCGATCCGCTGCCCGACCTCGAGCAGGCCTGCGAGATGCTGCGCGCTCACGCCGTCGCTCACCGCGCGCCCGTCGACACCACCGGCCGGCGCCGTGCCAAGCGCAAGGCACAACGCGCTGTGCGCAAGCAGAGTCGCCGTCGCTAAGCGGGCTCACGCAGCTGCGCTACGCAGCGTGCGCCCCGCGGCGCCATGAGCGCCGGGATGCGCGCCGCAGCGCCGGCATCAGCATCCTCGTCACCTCGAGCGCCGCCGATTGCATCGCTACGCCGAGCACGTTGTCGCCGTGCGGGTCGAGTCCGAGCAGCGCAATGCGCTCGTCCAGCAGGTCGATCAGCTCACGCCCGGCACGACGGTCCAGCATCGCCATCGGTCCCCACAGCGACGCCGACGGCGGCCCCGGCACAGATGACCGACGAACATGTCGTTGGTCCGAACGTACGAGGAGACCTCGTGGCTGACCACACGCGCCCGCCCGCTGCCGCGCGTCACGTCCTCGATCGCGATCGCGCGGCCCGGCTCAGTGCTGCGCACCCGCAGCAGCGCCAGGCGCGCGGACGCGATCCGACGAGCGATCGCGCGCTCGGAATCGGTGAGCCGCGGCAGCCGCGCGTAGCGCTGCGCCGGCGTGCCGCCACCGGCAAGCTCGCGGTCGTTGAGCTGCCACGAGCCACCAGCTGCGTGTCGGTGTCGCCGAAGACCACGCCGTGGGGATCGCCGACCAGCTCGCCGAGCGCCGCGTCCATCTCATCGGGGTGCTTCGTGTATGCCCACTCCTGGATCCGGTCGCCGACCGCCATGTCGCCGCGCGAGAGCGCACCCGGATCGATCTCGGGCCGCGCAGCGCCACAGCAGCGCTTGTACTTGCGCCCGCTCTCGCACGGACACGACGTGTTGCGACCGATCTGGCTCACGCGCTGGCCGCGAAGTCGGGAATCAGCCCGCGGCGCCGGCACTCCTCCTGCAGCGCCACCGGCAGCATCCGCGCGTCGACGATCAAGCCGTCGACCTGGACATACCACGCCCATGGGTGGCGCTCGATCATGTCACGGCGGCAGAACTCGAGGTCCAGGCGATCCAGGCCAAGCAGGTCCCGGATCTGCTTGGCCTTGTTGGCCATCGTGCTCTTGGGCACACCGGTCAGGTCACTGAGGTCATCGCCGGAGAGGTGCAGCGGTTGGGATCGGTCAAACAGGAAGTTCACGCTGCCGACGGTGTAGATCGTCGCCGCCGCCCAGATCCGCAGATCGCCGCGCAGCAGTGGCGAGGGACGCTTACGCGACAGCTTGGCAACCAGTCGTGCGCACAGCCGCGCGTACTCCGCATCGAGATGCTCGCAGCAGAGCCCATCGATCAACGCGACGATCTGCTCGACGTCGGGGCGCAACGCGCGCGGGACGCTCAGGCCACCGACACCCGACCGAACCGAACGATCAGTAACCACTCATCACCCAGACATTGTGGCCGCCGCGCAGGACGGAACGCGAGCGGCAAGCGCCCCGGCCGCGTCCTACTCGAACCGCTGCACCTGTAGCCGGCGCCGTCGCCGGTACGAGCGCCCGCCGGAGCTCCACGCGCCGTCCTCGCCTATCGCGTTGGGGTCGAGGTGGACTGATTCCACGCTCCCCGTGGCCCTGACGATCGGCGGCCCGGCAAGCGCGCGGGCAGGCGGGGTCGTCGGCGCGGCTCGACCCGCAGGCAGTGCCAGATCACGCTCGGGACATCTCCCGCCTGGTGCGGGAATGCTCGGTACAGGGGTGCTCCGGCGATGGTGGCGCGCGCCCGTCCGCGGAACCTGGCAGGCTCCCGTCCATGAGCTTGGGCGAGTTGAGGCGGGACGAGCTGGTCACAGGTGACGATCTGACGGCGATCGCTGTCGGCGCGCCTACGGTCGCCCGGGTGCGCGCTTTGGTGGAGTGGGTCGGCGCTGGCCGTGCGCTGACGCAAACCGGTCGGCTGCGACGTGGGGACGCGCTCGCGCTGGTGGAGATGTTGGATACCGGCGACGTTCTCGATCAACGCTTCCCGATCCAGAGCAGCGCCGAGCTGTACGGCCTGACCCTGCTGGTCGAGTGGGCGAAGGCGTCGGGCCTGGTTCGAGTTGCGCGCGGACGGATCGTCGCGGTGCGCAAGCACGCCAAGGTGCTCGAGCGGCCGGTCGAGCTCGTCTGTCGCATGCTCGCAGCGATCCCACAGCTCGGTGACGAACTTGGTGACTCGGTCGTCGCCGGCGACGCGGTCCACACCGTCGAGGCGGTCTTTGGGGATCTCGTCGCGCATGGCGGCAGGCTGTCGCTGGAGCGCGCGTGCCAGGTCGCTTGGAACACTGCGATGACGCGCTTCTGGTTTCCCGACGCCATCGAGCAGCAGCTCGAGTTTCAGCGTCGGCGCGGCGATGGCGACGTTCGCAGGATGCTCGCGGCCGTCGCCGATCTCGGAGTGTTGACGGTGGCTGATGGAGTGATCGCGCTGACGCCGCTGGGATCGCGGAGCGTGGGCGCGTGGCTTGGCCTGGGAACGCCGACAAGCGACGTGCTGAGCGTCAAGGTCACGCTCCACGAGTCCGCCGATCCGGAGATCTGGCGGCGCCTACGGGTGCCAGCCGACATCCGTCTGGACCGCTTCCACCAAGTGCTCGGGGCGGCAATGGGCTGGCAGGACTCCCACCTGCACGTGTTCGAGCGCGGGTCAGATCAATACGGGTTCCCGGATCCGGATCTCGACATGCGCGCCGACCGCGAGGTTACGCTCGGAGCGTTGCTCGTCCACCCAGGCGATCGGCTGGACTACGAGTACGACTTCGGCGACAGCTGGCAGCACGACATCGTGCTCGAAGCAGTCCAGCACGGCGACCACGACGGCCCGCGCTGCACCGACGGCGCCGGCCGATGCCCGCCCGAGGACGTTGGCGGAATCCCCGGCTACCAGAATCTCCGGCGCGTCCTCGCAGACCCCGAGGAGGACGGGCACGCAGAGGCGCTGCAGTGGCTGGGCATCCAGCATGCCGACGACTTCGACGCCACCGACTTCTCGCCCGAGCGCGCGAACGCCGCTATCGCGGGCGTTCTGATTGCCCCGCCTGCCTGACCTATGACCTACTCGCGGCCCGCTCCGTGACACGTCGTCTGCGCCGCCACAGGCCGGCGGCGCGCTACGACTGAGGGCCGCTACGACCTCAGGTGAACGCCGCCCTCGCGCGCCGAACTCAACCGCACCGGCCAACACGATCTACGACATCTGGACCGTGCCGTCCACCGGCGCGTCGGGGACGCGCCGCGCATGCCCGCCCGCCACTCGCCCTCGCCAACTCCGCGACCGGACTTCCCCGAAGCTTCCTTGCGATCGGCACCTACCGATCGTGGTACAGGGAGCCAAGCACGCAAACTGAGGAGGCCGTTCCGATCCTCGGATGCGAGCGCGCGGGAGAGCCCCTCGACCGCTGCCCCTCCGGACGAGCTGCGACCGTCCCAACTTGGCGCCTCACCGAGTCCCGCGTGCCGACGGAGCGGGAGCGTCACGGCGGCCGATCCAGGCACCCGATGCTGTGGGCTCGGAGCGGAGCCGCCACGCTCGAATCGCGCTCGAAGTCCCTGCTCCCACGGGCCGATCCAACAGCTGTCGCTGGCGCCGTCTCCATCGTAGGTTGAGCTTGACGGCAGCTTCCCGGGGTAGAATCGCCGGCGTGACGATCAAGGAGCGTCTGCACAAGCTCGTCGACGAGCTCTCCGAGCGGGAGGCTGACGACGCCCTGCGCTACATCGCGAACCAGCGCGAGGATCCAGTGATCGCCGCGTTCCGCAACGCGCCAGACGACGACGAGCCGCTCACCGCCGAGGACGAGAACGCACTCGCCGAGGTACAGGCCGACCGCACCGCGGGCGTGCCCAGGATCTCCTACGCCGAGATCATGCGCAAACACGGCGATTCGTGACCACGGAGCCGTGGTCGGTCGGGTTCGAACGGCGAGCTGACAGAGACCTCGAGCGACTCGACCCGCCGGTCAAACAGCGGGTGCTCGCAGCGATCGATCGCCTCGCCAGCGACCCGCGGAGCGCCAACCTGCGACAGCTCAAGGGACGGCCCGAGTCGCGGCTCCGATTCGGCGACTGGCGCGTGGTCGTCGGGCTCGACACCGCGGCACGCACGATCATCATTCAGCGCGTCCTGCCGCGAGGCCGCGCGTACGACCGCTGACGAGCGACCCGCCGACGGGCGCAATCAGTACGGCGGCACTAATTGCAACCCTTCCGCAGGCCCCTGCTTACGACAGACAGCAGGGCCGTCCCGATTTGCCGGGCGGGCCCTCCATTTATGCCGACCTTCCGGTTATGCCGACTATGCGCCCGGCAGCCAGCGTTTTGCCTGCTTCGGTGCACGACACGGTCGGCATAATCGGACGCCGTTGTCACGGCTCCGTCAGCCCGAGATCCGGGATCCAAATGAAGGCAGCGCACGGGAACTCGGTCAGCCTGGAGCCTAGCCCTTGGTCGCCAGCGCCTTACGCGCAGGGCGTCTTCGGGGCTGAGCTGTTGTCGCGTAGGAGCTGCGTCGCAGAGGTTGACACCCTCGAGACCCGCCACATCGGCTGGCTGCAGCACCCCCGCGCTGCTGGAAATTATGCCGACCAGCTCGCCTACCGATTGTGGGCCGAGCAGGGGAAACGTGGCGCCGACCTACCTCGGGTCGGCATAACGGGAAAGTCGGGCCTCAATCACAAAAGGAGTTATGCGGAATTCCGCATATGGGTCTTCCATGTGAGTGCAGTAGGTCAGGATTCATCGGCTTTTCGGGCTGACTGGTGACGCCACCGGGCGATCGAGCGGCTCTCCGGCGAGGCGGGCGGGTCGTACCCGCTTGTCGGACGGTGGGGGTGGAGGGCTGCGGAAGCCGGACCCGGGATCGACGACGAGCGAGCGGTAGGTGCGCGGCGGTGCTTGGACGGACTGCTCGAG
>Ga0209839_10001160_pt1 | contig 13616 bp, 11 predicted proteins | sample OrgsoiDNA2013050_FD_185800 | JGI IMG/M metagenome (GOLD analysis project Ga0209839, IMG submission 185800) | Permafrost soil microbial communities from the Arctic, to analyse light accelerated degradation of dissolved organic matter (DOM) -... | ecosystem: Environmental > Terrestrial > Soil >... | reverse complement strand
CGCGACCTCCTACTGGCTGGGCTTCGGCCTGCTGGCATTCGCGCTGGCGCGCCGCCCAACCCGGCTCGCGCTGGTGCTGCCGCTGCTGGCGCTGATGCCACCGGCCTTTGTCTTTGTCGGGATCGTCTGGCGGGACATGCTGTTCGCGAACACCTGGCTGCTCGCCGCCGCGATCGCCTTTGCCGCCGCCGAACGCTGTGCGCGCCTTCGCGTGCCGGCGCAGATACTGGCGCTGGCATTGTGCGGCTTCGGCGTCCTGCTGCGTCCGAATGCGCTGATCGCCGCACCAATCCTTGCCGCTTACATCGCCGGGCCGACGCAAATCTCATGGAAGCGCACGGCGATCCTGTTCGTCCCCGCCGTGGCAGGGTTTTTCGCGCTGGTGCAGGTGGTCTATTACGACGCGCTCGGCGCGACGCGGCAACATCCATTGCATTCGCTTGTGGTGTTCGACCTCGGTGGCATCAGCCACTTCAGCAAACAGAACCAGTTTCCAGTCACCTGGAGCGAGGCTGAGAGCGCGCTGCTCTTGAACACCTGCTACCAGCCGACCCAGTGGGACATCTATTGGCGGCTCGAGCCCTGCGATTTCGTGATGCGCAAGGTCGAAGGCGAGGAAAAACTGTTCGGCACGCCGGCGCTCGCCGACGCCTGGGCGCGTGCGGTCATGCACCATCCGCTAGCCTATCTCAGGCATCGCACGGCGTTCATGTGGAATTTCCTGTGGGGTAGCAACCCCACGATGTGGCTTGCCGACGTCGAGCACCCGACGGAAACCGTGTTTCCGGATCGCCCGGCCTTCCTCGCGCTGGTCTGGCTGCACGACGTGCTCAAGCCGACGCCGCTGTTCCGCACCGGCTCGTGGCTGCTCGTGTGCCTGATCGTGTGCGGCTTCGCCTGGCGGCGACGGGAGACGCCCGAAGGCGCCTTCGCCCTCGGCGTTGGCGGATCGGCCGCCGTCTATGTGCTCAGCTTCTTTGCCGTCGGCGTCGCGTCGGATTTCCGTTACGGCTATTGGGCGGTCCTTGCCGGGATGGTCGGTGGCGTGGTTGCCGCGATGGGCCGGCCCAAGCCTCGAGCGCCGTGAAGTCTCAAGCGCCGTGAATGACGCCGCAGGCTATGGCGCGGTCAAGGCCTTGTAGTCGGCTTCCGAGACGCCCGGCAGTTTTTTCAGGAACGCGACGATCGACCAGATCTCATCGTCCTTGACACCGGCCAGTGCGAAGCTCGGCATGCCCGTCATGTTGATGCCGTTCCTGACCACCCAAAACAGCTGCGCCGGCGAACGATGATCGACGATCTCCTTTAAATCCGGCGGATCGGGATGCAGCCCTTCGGAGAATTTGGCCCAGCTAACGCCCGGCGCGCCATGACAATTGACGCAGCCATGCGCGGCGAACGCCTTGGCGCCGGCCTGCACGGTGGCAGGCTCGTTGATGTTGATGGCGGGGGGAGGCTGGTCATGCGCGTAGCGATTGATCGACGCTGACCGCACCTGGGTCAGCGCCCAATGGACAATCGCGGGGTCTTCGGCGGTGCCCGCGACACTGTAATAGCCTGCGAAAAAGAACACCGCAGCACCGATGCCGACGAGGATGGCCAGCCCGCCAACCACTGCAAGGATACGCATGTGGGTCTCCAGGGTGTTCGTCTGCGTTGGCTATTACTCCGGATTTAACACACCGGGCAACGGCTTGCATGCGTAACGAGATCGAAACATCGGCCACTAATTCCCGGAGTGAATAGAATTATTTTGCCCGAGGCAAGCGCTGGCCGATTGACGTTGATGGAACCAGCCGCAAAAAAAATCTGATTGCAGCATAAACATCCATGGACGGGCTTGATTCGATAACCCTGCCGCGCGCCGAATGGAATTAGTGTGAAGCAGGCATCACCAGATCGTCGATCCGGATCGGAAAACGACGCACCCGGATTCCGGTGGCGTGCCAGACCGCGTTTGCGACCGCGCCGGCCGAGCCTGTGACGCCGATTTCACCGACCCCCTTGATGCCGAGGGCGTTGACGTGAGGATCGTGCTCATCGATCATCAGGGCCTCCAGCGCCGGCACGTCGGCATTCACCGGGATGTGGTAGTTCGCAAGATCGGCGTTCATCGTCCGGCCGGAGCGGCGATCGATGACGGCATGCTCGTGCAGTGCAAACGACACGCCCCAGATCATGCCGCCAAAAATCTGGCTGCGCACCAGACGAGGATTGATGATCCGCCCCGCAGCGAAAGCGCCGACCATGCGGGTGACGCGGACCTGACCGAGATCAGGATCGACCTTGACCTCCGCGAAAACAGCGCCGTGCGCATGCATGGCGTAGGTCGATTGCGCCGCAGGATCGGCGGCGCCCTTGCCGCGGGCCTCGATCTCGCGGAGGCCAGCACGGCCGAGGATATCGGCATAGCTCTCGCTTCGCGTTTCGTCGTCACGACGGAACAGGCGGCCGTCACGCGCGACCACCCCGGCATTGCCCGCGCCAAACAAGGGTGAGCGCTCGTCACCGGTGGCGAGATCCGCGAGCTTTCCGATCACCGCGGCGCCCGCATTGTGGATCGCCATACCCGCCGTGGCGGTGTGGGCCGAGCCGCCGGCGATGCCGGCGTCCGGCAGGTCCGACGTACCCGCCCTGAACTCCATTTGCTCGAGTTCGAGGCCGAGCCCGTCGGCGGCGATTTGCGCGAGCGCGGTCCAGGCGCCCTGACCCATGTCGTGGGCTCCCGTTTCCATCACGCCGGACCCGTCGCTGCGCACGACCGCGCGCGCTTCGGCCTGGAACATCAGCGCCGGGAATGTCGCGGTGCCTACCCCCCAGCCGACGAGGAGGCCCGCCTCGTCACGCAACTGTCGCGGCGCGAGCGGGCGCTTTGACCAGCCGAAGCGCTCGGCGCCCTGCGCGTAGCACTCGCGCAAGGCCTTTGAGGAGAACGGTTTGCCGGAAATCGGTTCGACTTCGGCATAGTTCTTGATGCGGAAGGTGAGCGGATCGATCCCGCAGGCCCAGGCTGCCTCATCGATCGCACTCTCCAGCGCAATCGATCCGGTCGCTTCACCGGGAGCGCGCATGAACAATGGCGTGCCGGTGTCGATCCGCGCCGCCTCGTGCGAGGTGGCGATGGCAGGGCTCGCGTAAAGTGTATGCGAGGCGTCGGCGGCCGGCTCGAAGAAATCGTCGAAGGTGCTCGATACCGTCTTGGCGTGATGATCGATCGCGGTCAGCAGGCCGGCGCCGTCCGTGCCGATGCGAAGCCTCTGGCGCGTCGGCGCGCGATGGCCCACCGGACCGTACATGTGCTCACGACGCAGCACCAGCTTGACCGGCCTGCCGACCATTTGCGCCGCCAGGATGCCGAGCACCTGCGGTCCCGAGATGAAGCCCTTGGAGCCGAAGCCGCCGCCCAGGAAGGGGCTGCGAATATGGATCTTGTCCGGTGAAATGCCGAACAGTCCCGCGATCCGCCCTTGCGCCATGGCGAGACCCTGGCTCGGCGTATCGATCGACAGCATATCGCCGTCCCATGCCGCCACGATGGCGTGGGGCTCCATGGCATTGTGGTACTGGGTCGGCGTCTCGTAGGTCGCATCGATGCGCTTCGATGCCATTGCAAAACCGGCATCCACATCGCCACGGCGCACTTCAGACGGATTGCCGATGCCGACGGCTGGCGGGACGAAGCTTTCACCGGCATCGAGACCGACGCGGGCCGGCAACGCCTCGTATCGTGGCGACAACAGCGCCACGCCTTCCGTCGCGGCCTCGAGCGTCTCGGCGATCACCACTGCGATCGACTGATGAGCATAACGCACCTGGTCGTTCTGCAGGAGATCGAGCCGGAACATGAACGGGTTCGTCTTCGCGTCGGGGTCTTCCGCGAGCGGCGGCCTGTTGGCGGGGGTCATGACGTCGACGACGCCCGGATGACTCTTGGCCGCCTGTACGTCAAGGAAGGTCACGCGACCGCGCGCGATGCTGGCGACCGCCAGAACGGCGTGGAGCATGCCGGGCGGATGGTTGTCCGCGGCGTAACGGGCTTCTCCCTTGACCTTGAGGATGCCGTCGCGGCGGGTCAGCGGTTGCCCGATATTGGAGCCGTGCCGGGCATGGGCTGGATCTCGTGTGAGGCTGATCTCAGGCGTCATGCAATGCTCCGGATACGGATGAGAAAGGGGAGGCCGGCAGGGCCGGAATGCGCCGCGGCGTTCCTGCCGCGGCGAGCGTCAGGGCGCGCACCAGGATCCGCTGCGCGAGCTCGATCTTGAACTGGTTGTCACCGGAAGGTTTGGCGTCGGCAAGCGCTGCCTTCGCCGCGCGGTGGAAGGCATCCGGTCCGGGACTGGAGCCCGCCAGCATCTCCTCGGCCGCGCGAGCTCGCCACGGTTTGGCGGCAACGCCGCCGAGCGCGAGCCGGGCATCCCGGATCGTGCCTTGTTCGATCCGCAAGCCCGCCGCGGCCGACACGACGGCGAAGGCGAAGGAGGTGCGTTCCCGGACCTTGAGATAGCGCGCATGCGCCGAGAACGCGCGCGCCTCGCCCGGCAGCCGTAGCGCGACGATCAAGTCACCCGGCTCGAGTACGCTTTCGCGCTCCGGCGTATCGCCCGGCAGACAGTGCAGGGCCTCGACCGCGACCTCGCGTTTTCCATTGCGGCCTTCGATCTCCACGACGGCGTCGAGGGCGACCAGCGGCACGCAGAAATCCGACGGATGGGTGGCGATGCAGGCCTCGCTCCAGCCCAGCACGGCGTGCAATCGGTTCTCGCCGCCGCGGGCTTCGCAACCCGTGCCCGGCTCACGCTTGTTGCAGGCGCTGGCGACGTCGTAGAAATATCCGCATCGGGTTCGCTGCAGCAGATTGCCGCCGACGGTCGCGGCATTGCGAAGCTGCGCCGATGCGCCGGACAGCAGCGCCTCGGCAATCGCGGGATAGGTTTTTGCGAAATCCGGATCGTGCGCGAGATCGGCATTGCGAACCAGCGCGCCGATGCGAATGCCGCCATCGGGCAGGCGCTCGACGCGGTCGAGACCTGGCAGACGGGTGACGTCGACGAGGCGGCTCGGGCCGGTTACCCCACCCTTCATCAGGTCGAGCAGGTTGGTGCCGGCCGCGAGATAGGCAGCGCCTGGTTCGGCCGCAGCCGCGACGGCGTCGGAGATCGTTGCTGGCCTGAAATAGTCGAAGGTCTTCATGCCCTGCGCCTCTGGTCCGCCTCGATGAGGCTTTGTTGCACGTCCAGCACCGCGTCGGTGATCCCGGAATAAGCCCCGCATCGGCAGAGGTTTCCGCTCATGCCTTCGCGCACGCGCTCAGGATCATCGCCGGCTTGTCCTTCCCCGATCAGGCCGATCGCGCTCATGATCTGGCCGGGCGTGCAGAATCCGCACTGGAAGCCGTCATGCGCGATGAAGGCCGCCTGGACCGGATGCAGTTGGTCGCCGCGAGAGACGCCTTCGATCGTGACGATGTCGGCGCCGTCGTGGCTGAGCGCCAAAGAAAGGCACGAATTGATCCGTCGGCCGTCGACCAGGATCGTACAGGCGCCGCATTGGCCGCGGTCGCATCCCTTCTTGGTTCCTGTGAGATGGAGACGCTCGCGCAGGAGATCGAGCAGCGTGACGCGCGGGTCTTCCAGCTCGACGTCCCGTCGCACCCCGTTAACGGTGAGGCTGATGGAGAGGTTCATGCAGTGCTCCGGTCGATGCTATGGTCAAAGTGCATCGCGGCCGCCGGGATTCGATCGACGGGCACGTGCAAGTTCGCGGCTGATCGGCATATACGGAGGCATCCTCCGTTTTGCAAGACATGAAGTTTTGCAAGACCTGGATAACAAGACCTGGACAACAAGACCTGGACAACCAGAGCATGATCCGGAAAATGGCAACTGATTTTCACAAAAGATCATGTTCAAACAAAGAGATGAGATGATGATCCGATTCAATCTAACCGGATCGTGATCCAAAATAATCAGATGGCAGATCAGTCCGCAGTCACTGTTCGCAGGCTCCGCGCCGATGCGGTTCGCAACCGCGAGCGTGTCCTGGAGGCCGCCAAGGCTGTGTTCAGCGCCGGTGGTCCGGACGCGAGCCTCGAGGCTGTGGCAAAACGTGCCGGCGTCGGCATCGGCACGCTTTACCGCCACTTCCCGACTCGCGAGGCTCTGTTCGAGGCGGTCTATCGGCGCGAGGTGCAGCAACTCGGCGACCTCGCCGAACAGCTGAAGAGCGAGGCCGAGCCGGTCGATGCCTTGCGCCGTTGGCTGCGATCCAATGTCGAATTTGTTGCCACCAAGAAGGGCATGTCGGCGGCGCTGGCGCTTGCCGTGCAAAGCTCGTCGGAGCTCACCGCCTATTCGTTCGATCGATTGACAAAGGCGGTTGGCGGCTTGCTGGACCGCGCGGTCTTGGCCGGCGAGATACGCTCCGATATCAGCCCCGAAGACCTGCTGCGGGCGCTGGTCGGCATGTGCTATATGCACGACCAGCCCGGCTGGCAGAAGAGCGTGCTACGGCTGCTCGATGTCTTCGTCGACGGCCTTCGCGTGCAAGCCAGCGTCGACGGAAAGACGGCGTCGGTGCCGCGCCGCCGCGATGCCACGGCGCGGGTGAAGGGAAAGCCCGGGCGGACCGGATCTCGCAAGAGCGGCAAGTAGATATCGGGCAATGGTGATATGGAGCCGAGGTCGTACCGTCGCCACGCTTAAGTCGACGGTTCGTCCGTTCGATCCCCGTTAGCTGTATGAAGGCTGCCCGGTTGCGAAATTCAGCCCGATTGATGCGAGCGGCGCCGTTGTGGCGCCAACTGTGCGGATTGGTCGACGCACTCGCTGAGCAGACCATGGACAAGTCTAAGATTGTTGACCACACGGTCGATGTCATAATCGATCGTCTTGAGCCGCTCGATGAAAATGCCGGTCATTGCCAGGCTGAGTTTGGCGCGCGGTTTTCCATCATGGCTGATCTTCCGATCGAGGCGTTCGAGGTGCGCCCGCTCACGCGCTTCCGCCACGCTGCAATCCAGCATGCTCGCCAGTTCTTCGTACGTCATCCAGATCTGAGGCATGGCTGTCCCTTGGAGGATTTGATGGAGGCTGTTTGCTCGAAGCGGAGAACTGTTGTACTTGGCACAAACATTTTAAATTTGAGTTAGTGGAGTGCCTGTGACCGACAGGCCAGCCGCCTCCACGAAAATTGACGGTATAGAGGCAGCTTCCCGGATCCGGATCCTTACCAGCCGGCCGACGCTTTCGATCCGGAATGTGCAGCAAGTTGGAGTAGGCGGCCCCGAAATCTGTGCTAGAAGAGCGATTCCAAAAATCAGGAGCACCGAGTGGCTAAAAAAGCGAAGAAAACTGTCTTGCGCCGCGAATATACAAAAGCGGATGTGAAAGAGTTGCGGGCACACTCGAAGGCGAAAACGCCGGTCGCCAAGATTGCAAAGCTCACCAAGCGTACCGAAGGATCGCTGCGACAGAAGGCGCTCAAGCTTGGAATCAGGCTGGGTCATCGGCGCTAGCGGACGAAAAAGCCCTGAAGGGCTAAGTCGTTATGGGGTCGTCTTCATCTTCCTGATAGTAAGGTGACAGGTGCCCGCCCAGTACGTGGGCAGATTCTTCCCCCGGAAGATCTTGCCGTGGTTTTGGGCGCGATGCCCGCTTTATTGCATTTGTCGGAATGAAATTTATCGCACTTTCGGAATAAAAAACGTCTGCCGGAAATAGGACCGAAACACCCTCCATTACCGGGATGAAGTGCGCACTACGCCGCCCCGACAGGCCGACGTCCATGGGAGGGATCGGATCATGCGGCACGATTGTTTCGGCACCATGTCCGAGAGGATCGTGACGCCCCGTCCGTTTGCAACCATCGATCTGACGGCCTCACCTGAGGAGGTGCGTAGCGTCACCGACGGCTGATAGGGTGGGCGCTTTCATCTCGAGTGCGGCGGAGAGCGCCGGGCTGGTCGATCAGCCGGCATCACCGGTCGTTCTGCCGCGTCGCGGCGACCAAGCGATCGAGGATATCGTCAAGGATCGGCATCGACGTTGCGAAGTTGAACCTGACAAACTGCGCGCAATCCGGATCGAACGTCTCGCCGGCACTGAATCCGATCCGCGCGTTGTTGAGAAAGAACTGGAACGCCGGGGTCGAAAGCCCAAGCTTGCTGCAATCGAGCCAGCCGAGATAGGTCGCCTCCGGCGCATGGAAACGGATTTCCGGCACTTCCGCCGCCAGCACATCCTTGACCCGGTTCCGCGCCTTGAGCAGATGTTCCATCACCGCGTCAAGCCAGGGCTGGCATTCGCTCCAGGCCGCGACCGTGGCGTCGACGCCGACGATATTGGCTGAACCTGTCAGTCTCTGCGGGATGCGTTTGTGAAACCGATCGCGCAAGTCTTCGGCGCCGAAGGCCATGAGCGCGCAGCGCAGGCCGGGAATATTGAAACTCTTGGTCGCCGAGTTGAGGGTAACGGTGCGGGCGGCGATTTCCGGCCCGAGCGACGCAAAGGGAATGTGCTGCAGCCCCGGGAATACCAGGTCGGAGTGTATCTCATCTGATATGACGACGAGATCGTGTTCGATGGCGAATTGGCCCAATGCCAGCAGCTCGTCACGGGAAAACACCCGCCCCGTCGGATTTTGCGGATTGCAGAGCACGAAGATACGGGTTCGCTTGTTGACCAGCTTTTCAAGCTCGCTCATGTCGAAGACGAAGCGGGTCCCGTCGTCGCGCATCGGCAGCGCAAGAAGCTCGCGTTCCGTCGATCTGATGGCGTCGCGGAACGGCGGATAGTTCGGGGTTTGCAGAACGACGCCATCGCCGGGTTCCGAGAATGCCAGGATCGGGGCATAGGTGCCCTGCACGAGATCCGCGAGCGGCAGCACAAGGTCGGGCGAGAGCTCCCATCCGTAGCGGGATTTCATCCGCTGGGCGAACGCACCGGCGACCAGCCGGTCCGGCTTTTCGCCGTTGCGCAGCGCATAGCCATAGTCGCGGTCTCGGACGATCCGCTCGATCGCGGCCTGGATCGGGGCGGCAACCGAAAAATCCATGTCGGCGACAAAGGCCGGCAATACATCCGCATCGTACTGGTTCCATTTGGCGTTGCGGCGCGCCTGCAAAGCCGGCTGGGATAGTTCAAAGCTGATCGTCTCGGTGCTGGTCATATGGTTTCGTGGCGCTTTCGTGTGATTTGCCGGAGAGGTAGCCGCAGATTATGCCAGATGCCAAGCGACCGCACTGCCATTGTGCCGTGCTCGTCCTGCGCTGCCTTCGATCGTGGTGGGAATAAACCTGGGGCTTTTTCTGGTCATGATCTCGGAAACAGTTGCGCCAATGATGGCGTCGGCGTCATAATTCGAAAAACGCCTGGCAGGTTCTGACGGTCGACACCATGCGGGTCGGCCTGGGTATGTTGGCCCGCCGGTCATCGCGCTTCTCGGCTTCGTGTTTCCGGTCGTTGCCAATGAGTTCGAGCGGCAGCTCATTCCCTGGAAGTCCAACGCCTGACTGGAGGCAACAATGTCGACGGCTCTGCGGATCGTACACGGCAATTTCGGCAGGGTCGCCCTGCTCGATATGGATTGCTCGCTGGTCCGCCATGCGCACCCGCATTGTCATGTCCTGTTCAAGGTGGCAGGCGCGGATACCCAATTCGTCGTCGGCAACCGTATTCATGCTTTGACCGATTCCGCCGCCGTGCTCGTCGACGGCTGGCAACCGCATTCCTACGTTCACGATCCGGCGCGTCCACGGACGCTTATCCTTGCGCTCTACGTCGAGCCTGAATGGCTGAAGGCCTTTCGGCCGGGATGGGCGGCAAGCGGCGCGCCCGGATTTTTTGGAACTCCCCATGGCGAGGTATCGCCGGGCATCCGAAAACTCACGATGGATCTCGCGTCCGAGATGATGGCGGATCCCGAATGCCGGGCCGAATATGAAGCGTTGTTGTCGGAACTGATGATCGCGGTGATCGAGCGCTTCACGCCATGGAAGAGCTTTCCGAGATCGATCCGCGAATTGAACGTGCCGGCATGCGATCGGCGGATCAGGCGCGCGGCGGAATATATCCGTTCCAATGCCGGCGGCGAAGCCAGCATCGATACGTTGGCGAAGGAGGCTGGTCTTTCGCGCGCGCATTTCTTCAGGCTGTTCCAGTCGTCGATCGGCTTGCCGCCCAAGGTCTATCTCAACGTCGTGCGCATGGAACGGGCGGTGGAAGCGGTCCTTCATCGCCAAGTTTCCGTCGGCGAGGTCGGCGCACGCCTCGGATTTTCCGATCCCGCGCATTTCACCCGTTTTTTCCGCAATAATGCCGGTGTTTCCCCGAGCGAGTTTCGGCAAGTATCGCGTCTCGCGGGTTGATGCGGCGTGGCAACCTAAAGAATGAGACGAATTGGCAAGTTGCGAGAGCGCAGGGTATGGTCGGTGTTCTGCTTTGCTGAAAACAGTCTCCCCACGCGCCGTCAAGGCGTGATTGGCAGGATGTTCTTCGGATGCTGCATGCAGCGGGCCCAGCAATAGCCGAGAGCAAAGCGGCTCGCCCTTGGGTTGGCCAATCGATTCCGCGCGTGGAAGACGCCGCGTTGCTGACCGGCAAAGGCCGCTTCATCGACGACCTCGGCGTCAGGCCGGGAACGCTATACGCCGCGATCCTGCGCTCGCCGCACGCGCATGCGGAGATCCTCTCGATCGACGGCGAGGCTGCGCGGCGCGCTGATGGCGTGGTCGCAGTCCTGACCGGCGACGACATCAAGGTACTGACAACCAGCCTCGTCGTTGGCGTGAAGGCCAAGGTCGAATGCTGGCCGATCGCCGTCGGGCGGGTGCGCTATGTCGGCGAATCGGTTGCCGTCGTGGTCGCCTCCGACCGATACAAGGCCGAGGACGCGGTCGACCTGATCGACGTGCAGTACCGTGCGCTTCCCGCCAATATCGACCCGCTTCAGGCGTTGTCGCCGGGCTCGCCCGTTATTCATGACGGCTTCGACGGCAACGTCGCGAGCGACCGGACTTTCCGCTACGGCAATCCCGAGCGCGCATTTGCCGAAGCCGCGCACCGGATTTCGATCGACATCCGCTACCCCCGTAATTCATGCACGCCGATCGAAACCTACGGCGTGATCGCCGACTACGACGCGTCCGAGGACGCCTTCGATATCCTCGCCAATTTCCAGGGCCCCTTCAGCATCCACGCGGTGATCTCGCGGGCGCTGAAAGTACCCGGCAATCGCGTGCGGCTGCGCACCCCGCCGGATTCCGGCGGCAGTTTTGGCGTCAAGCAGGGCGTGTTTCCCTACATCGTGCTGCTTGCCGCCGCATCGCGGGCGGTCGGACGTCCGGTCAAGTGGATTGAGGATCGTCTCGAGCACCTCACGGCCTCGGTATCCGCGACCAACCGCGCGACCACGCTCTCGGCCGCCGTCGCGGCCGACGGCAGGATTTTGGCGCTCGACTGGGATCAGGTCGAAGATTGCGGGGCGCATTTGCGCGCGCCGGAGCCGGCCACGCTTTACCGCATGCACGGCAATCTGACCGGCGCATACGATATCCCCAACGTGGCGGTGAGAAATCGGGTCGTCGTCACCAACAAGACGCCCTCCGGCCTGAACCGCGGATTTGGCGGGCCGCAGGTCTATTTCGCGCTGGAGCGGTTGATACAGCGCATCGCCGTCGAGCTCGAACTCGATCCATTGGATGCGATCAAGCGAAACCTGGTGCCGGCCGACCGGTTTCCCTACCGGACGGCGACCGGCGCGCTGCTGGATTCCGGCGACTACCGAGAGGCGATTGCGCGCGGCGTCAAGGGAGGCGCGCTGGACGAACTGAAGGCGCGCCGGGATGTCGCCCGGGCCGAAGGCAGGCTCTACGGCATCGGCTATGCGGCGGTGGTCGAGCCCAGCGTTTCGAACATGGGCTATATCACCACCGTATTGACGGCGGCCGAGCGAAAAAAAGCCGGGCCGAAAAACGGGGCGCAGGCCACGGCCACCGTGGCCCTCGACCCCGTCGGCAGCATTTCCGTTCACGTCGCGTCGGTGCCGCAAGGCCAGGGGCATCGCACCGTCTTGTCGCAAGTGGTGGCCGACGTCTTCGGCCTCACGCCCGCCGAGGTCAGGGTCAATACCGAGATCGACACCGCCAAGGACGCCTGGTCGATCGCGTCAGGCAATTACGCGAGCCGCTTCGCCGCGGCGGTCGCCGGAACCGCCAAGCTCGCGGCCGAACGCATCGCGGCCCGGCTGGCGCGCATCGCTGCGAGCCAGTTCAATACCGATGCGGACGACATCGTGTTCGCCGACGGCGCCGTGAGTTCGCGGCGAAACCCGGATAACAGACTGGCGTTCTCGCGACTGGCCGCGCTGAGCCATTGGTCGCCCGGCACCTTGCCCGACGACGTCCAGCAGACGATCCGCGAGACCGTGTTCTGGACGCCGCCCGAGCTCACGCCGCCGGACGACGAAGACCGGATCAACGCGTCGCTCTGCTACGGATTCATTTTTGATTTCTGCGGCGTCGAAATCGACCGCACCACCCTGATGACGCGTATCGACCGCTACGTGACGATGCACGATTGCGGCACCATCCTTCATCCCGGAATGGTCGACGGACAAATCCGCGGCGGATTCGCGCAGGCCCTGGGTGCGGCGCTCTACGAAGAATACGCCTACGCCGCCGACGGCACTTTTCTGACCGGCACTTTCGCCGACTATCTGCTGCCGACCACGGTTGAAGTCCCGGATCCCGTCATCCTTCACATGGAGACGCCGTCGCCGTTCACGCCGCTCGGATCGAAAGGCGTAGGCGAGGGCAACTGCATGTCGACGCCGGTCTGCATCGCCAACGCCGTCGCCGACGCGCTCGGCGTCAAGGATGTCGAACTGCCGCTGGTTCCCGCCAAACTTGCCGACATCGTACGCGGCGCAGAACCGCCGCCGCCTTCCGGGCGTCGTGCCGATATGCCGAAAGCCGCCAATGGCGGCCGCAAGCTCCGCGGCGAGGGCAGCGCGACGGTGGCCGCATCGCCCGAGGCGGTGTGGACCATGCTGCTCGATCCGGCAACGCTTCAAGCGGTGATCCCGGGTTGCCACGGCGTGGAGAAAATTTCCGACACGCATTTTCGGGCCGAGGTCACCATCGGCATAGGGCCGGTCAAGGGCCGCTATCGCGCGGAAGTGACGCTTTCCGATCTCGACGCGCCGCGCGCCGTGACCCTGGGCGGCTTCGCCGAAGGGGCGCTCGGGTTCGGCGATGGCGAAGGCCGTATCACGCTGACGCCGGAGCAGGCCGGCACGGTGGTGCGTTACGAATATGACGCGGCGATCGGGGGCAAGGTCGCGAGCATCGGCGGCCGTCTGTTGGACGGCGCGGCGCGCGTCATCATCGGCCAGTTCTTTTCAGGCCTGGCCCGTCAGGCCGGCGGGACCTCCGCGCAAGAGCGGCGGTCGCTGCTGCGCCGGTTGTTGTCGTTGTTCGGGAGGCGGCCGTGAAGCCTGCGCCGTTCGACTATGTGCGTGCGGAAACCCTTGACGAGGCCCTTGCGGTTCTGGCCTCGGAAGGAAGCGACGCGCAAATCATGGCGGGCGGCCAGTCGCTGATGGCGATGTTGAACACC
>Ga0209839_10001159_pt1 | contig 13618 bp, 9 predicted proteins | sample OrgsoiDNA2013050_FD_185800 | JGI IMG/M metagenome (GOLD analysis project Ga0209839, IMG submission 185800) | Permafrost soil microbial communities from the Arctic, to analyse light accelerated degradation of dissolved organic matter (DOM) -... | ecosystem: Environmental > Terrestrial > Soil >... | reverse complement strand
GGCGGCGAGATCCTCCTGGCGTGCCGTCGCGGCGCGGGGATTAGCGCGCAACACAAGCAGGCTACCTCCCGGAAGCGACGCCAGATGACCACGGGCCAGATGCCTGAGCCGCCGACGCACCCGGTTTCGCACCACCGCCTTGCCGACGCGGCGACCTACGACGAAGCCGACCCTCGCCGGCTCGTCTGCCGGGCGAACCAGCAGATGCCCGGAGATCAGGGGCTTACCCGCACGACTACCGCCACGAACAGCGGCGGCGAACTCCGCACTGCGCCGCAGCCTGGCGGCCGCGGGAAGCATCGGCAGTCACCACCCCGCGCCGACGCCAGTCAGACGCTGACGCGCGCGCGGCCCTTCCGCCGCCTCGCGGCGAGGACCGCCCGGCCTGCCCGGGTGCGCATGCGCAGCCGGAAGCCATGCGTCTTGGCACGGCGACGATTGTTCGGCTGGAACGTACGCTTACTCACCAGAACTCCAGGTGCTGCGGGTATCTGTGCTGCGGGTCAACTCAGGGGTAGTCCAGGGCTGGAATGACGCCACGCTGTGCTGGCCGTACTGCACTGTGCTGGTCCGTACTGCGCAGCTGTACTGCTGAACAAGGCCAGGCGTCACCCGCGCCGGACTAACCGGTTTACAGACGCTACGCGCACCTGGCGGCGCCGGTCAAACTGGCCGGGACGCCGGGCCCGGCGTCGGCTTGACCTTCCCCGCCCCCATGGCGAACTATGACCCTGCTATGACCCTGACCGTTTGCCAACCGAGTCGGGAAAGTCGGCCCTAGGCTGTGGATAGCGGGGCCGGGCGCGGGGAGCTGTCATGTGCCCCGTGGCCTCAGCCACGTCCACCCGGACGGCGCACGGCCTGCAGCAGCAGCGCACCTTTGCAACGTGCACATGCTGTGGAAAAACCTGTTGATCATATGTGGGGGCGCGAGGTGAGTTGCTAGTGAGAGAAGACGACCTCGCAGATGTGTGGGCCCGGTCCCTGGCCGATCTTGCTGACATGCAGATCGAGCCGCACCAGCGAGCATGGCTCCAGCTCACCCGGCCACTGGGCCTGGTGGAGAACACTGCGCTCATCGCGGCGCCGAACGACTTCGTCAAGGAGCAACTGGAGACGCGGCTGCGGGCGCTGATCACGAACGCGCTGTCCCGGGAACTGAACCGCAGCATCCAACTCGCGGTGACCGTCGACCCGGCTGCGACGGCGGGCACGAGCGGGATGGCGCCACCAGGACGCCGCCCAGAACCGGGCCAGCACCGCCGTCCCGCCGATTCCGACGAGGACATCACCGCGACCGCACCGCGCGACCGCGCGGTCGATCCCGGCGGCCTGGCTGGTCCCGGTACTTCCGATCGCGGCAGTACCGACCACCGCAGTACCGACCACCGCGGGACCGACCATGGAGCCGATGGACGCGACACTAACCGCGGCACTCCCAACCGCGGCACTCCCAACCGCGGGCCCGACGGCCGCGAGAGCAACGGCCGCCCGCATCCGGACGATGGCTTCCCCGGTGCCGGGCTGCGGCCGCAGATGCGGCCAGGCCTGGAGATCCCCGGCCGCACGGGCCGCCTGGATCGCATCGACGACCACGACGCCGGCGGCCACGGCCAGGCTGCCGACCGCTCCGGCCCTGGCGACCAGCGACCTCGCCTGGGGCGGGCCGGCGACCTCGAGGACCATCGGCCGGGTCCCGGCAGCATTCCGTCCCTGGGCGGCGGCCAGGGCGGCGGGCACGTTGGCGGCCAGGCCGTGCCGCGCCCGGCGCAGGCCCGGCTGAACCCGAAGTACACGTTCGAGACCTTCGTGATCGGCTCCAGCAACCGGTTCGCCCACGCGGCCGCCGTCGCCGTCGCGGAGGCACCCGCCAAGGCATACAACCCGCTGTTCATCTACGGCGACTCCGGCCTGGGCAAGACGCACCTGCTCCATGCCATCGGCCACTACGCCCAGAGTCTGTATCAGGGGCTCAAGGTCCGGTACGTGAGCTCGGAAGAGTTCACCAATGACTTCATCAACATGATCCGGGACGGCAAGCAGGACGGCTTCCGCCGCCGGTACCGGGATGTCGACGTGCTGCTGGTGGACGACATCCAGTTCCTGGAGAACAAGGAAGGAACTCAGGAGGAGTTCTTCCATACCTTCAACACGCTGCACAACGCGAGCAAGCAGATCGTCATCTCCAGTGACCGCGCACCCAAGCGCCTGGTGACCCTGGAAGACCGGCTGCGCAGCCGCTTCGAGTGGGGACTGCTGACCGACGTGCAGCCGCCGGAGCTCGAGACGCGCATCGCGATCTTGCGCAAGAAGGCGGTGCAGGATCGGCTGAACGCGCCGCCCGAGGCCCTGGAGTACATCGCGAGCCGCATCTCCACCAACATCCGCGAACTGGAGGGCGCGCTCATCCGGGTCACCGCCTTTGCCAGCCTGAACCGGCAGAGCGTCGACCTGCAGCTGGCCGAGTTCGTGCTCAAGGACCTGATCCCCGAGGCGCACGGGCCGGAGATCACCGCGGCCACCATCATGGGCCAGACCGCGTCCTACTTCGGGCTGTCCATCGACGACCTGTGCGGCACGTCGCGGTCTCGGGTGCTCGTCACGGCCCGGCAGATCGCCATGTACCTCTGCCGGGAGCTCACCGACCTGTCGCTGCCGAAGATCGGCCAGCAGTTCGGTGGCCGCGACCATACGACGGTGATGCATGCCGACCGCAAGATCCGCTCCCTCATGGCCGAGCGCCGCTCGATCTACAACCAGGTCACCGAGCTCACCAACCGGATCAAGCAGCAGGCGCTGTCGGGGTGAGCGCGCCGTGACCGCTCCATCCACAGGCAGTCGCCGAAACGCTTTTACCTGCAGCGATCACTCATCGTGCCTTTTTGAATACAGATTTCGGTCGGATCGCACATACAGCGCACACAGGCTGTGGATGAAGCTGTGGATGAGCTTGGGACATCCGGCGGATAATTCCGCTCAGCCCGGGGGCAACGCAGCGGTGTCCGGCAGGCGACGTCCCGGCGTCCACAGCCACACCACCGTCCATACCCGGGCCACGGCACCGGCTGTGGACGCGACTCGCCGCGCTGACCTGGCCCGACCGTCGCTGTCCCCGGGATCCACCGACCCTATGACGACTACGTTCCTCTATCTATCAAACAATCCACGTACCAAGCAGGCAGGCACCGGCCCACAGCCCGAGCGCCCCGGCACCTGCCGAGCAGACCGCAGATCAGGAGGCGGCGTCAGGTGAAGATCGTCCTCGAACGCGACGTGCTGGCCGAGGCAGTGGCATGGACGGCGCGAGCTCTTCCGGCCCGGCCCACGGTCCCGGTCCTGGCGGGCATCCGTCTGCACGCCGGAGCCGACCTCACCCTGTCCAGCTTCGACTACGACGTGTCCGCCCAGGCGACGGTGCCAGTCACCACGCATGAGGAGGGTTCCGCGCTGGTCTCGGGTCGGCTGCTGGCCGAGATCAGCCGCAGCCTGCCGGCTCGCCCGGTGCAGATCACCTCGGACGCGGGCCGGGCCGTTCTCACCTGCGGCAGCGCCACCTTCAACCTGCTGACCATGCCGGAGGACGAGTACCCGGCCCTGCCGGAGATGCCGCCAGCGGCCGGCTCGGTCGGCAGTGACACCTTCGCGACGGCGGTCAGCCAGTCGGCCATCGCGGCCGGCCGCGATGACACGCTTCCTGCCCTGACCGGCGTGCGGATCGAGATCGAGGGCGACACGCTCACCCTGATCTCGACCGACCGCTACCGGCTGGCGGTCCGCGAGCTGCGCTGGAGCCCGCAGCGCGCCGAGGAGTCCGCCGCGGTGCTCGTCCCCGCCCGCGCGCTCAGCGAGACGGCGCGGGCGCTGACCGCCGGCGCCGAGGTATCGATCGCGCTGGCGCTGCCCGGCGAGGACGGCCAGGGCGGCGACGGCATGATCGGCTTCGAGGGCGCCGGCCGGCGCACCACGACCCGGCTGCTGGGCGGCGAGTTCCCTCGCTACCAGGCGCTGCTGCCGACGAGCCTGCAGACCACCGCGGAGCTGTCCACCAGCGTCCTGGCCGAGGCCGTGAAGCGGGTGGCGCTGGTAGCCGAGCGCAATACCGCCGTGCGGCTAGCTTTCAGCTCCGGCCAGCTCGTGCTCGAGGCCGGCACCGGCGACGAGGCGCAGGCGCAGGAAGTTCTGGAGGCGACCTTTGACGGGGACGACCTGTCGATCGCCTTCAACCCGGCGTACCTGCTCGACGGCCTGACCGCGATTGACTCCGACACCGTCCGGATCTCCTTCACCGAGCCCGGCAAGCCGGCGCTGATCACCGGGAAGCCCGGCCCCGACGGTCACCCCGATTACCGGTACCTGCTGATGCCGATCCGCCTCGGTGGTTAGAAAGCCGGTGGTGCGAACGGGGACGCCTAGCGGCGCAGGCGTCGGCCGCCGTGGCGGCGTCGGCAGCCAGTACCCTCAGCAGGCGTGCACCTGACCCGGCTGGCGCTGACCGATTTCCGCTCCTACGCGGCGGCCGATGTGCGGCTGGAGCCGGGAGTGACGACCTTTACCGGCTCGAACGGCCAGGGCAAGACCAATCTCGTCGAGGCAGCCTGTTACGTGGCGACCTTTGCCAGCCACCGGGTCGCCGCCGACGCGCCCCTGGTGCGCCACGGCGCCGAGCGGGCCATCATCCGCGCGGCCGTTACCGGCGGCGGGCGCGACAACCTGGTGGAGATCGAGGTCAATCCCGGCCGGGCCAACCGCGTCCGGCTCAACCGCGCGCCGCTGCCGCGGCCCCGCGAGGCACTGGGCGTGCTGCGCTGCGTGCTGTTCGCGCCGGAAGACCTCGCGGTCGTCAAGGGCGACCCGGATCAGCGGCGGCGGTACCTGGACGACCTGCTGGTCGCCACCAGGCCGCGATATGCCGGGATCCGGTCGGACTATGAGCGTGTGGTCCGGCAGCGCTCGGCGCTGCTCAAGTCGGCCAGAGCCCGGGGCGGCGGAATGCCGCGCGGGCTCGAGGTGTGGGACGACCAGCTGATCGCGATCGGCGCGGCGCTCACCGCGGGCCGGCTGGAGCTGGTCCAGGCGATCCGTCCCCTGGTGGCCGCGGCGTACAGCGCCGTGTCGGGAGCGCCCCTCGACACCGCGATGCAGTACCGGCCATCGTTTCGGGCCGATGAGGAACCTCAGCCTGAGCAGGAGAAGCTCGCGGCCGCGATGCGCGAGGCGCTGGAGCGCAGCCGCCGGGCCGAGCTGGAGCGTGCCGTCTGCCTGGTCGGGCCGCACCGAGACGAGCTGGACCTGCGGATCGGCGAGCTTCCGGCCCGCGGCTACGCCAGCCACGGCGAGTCCTGGTCGATGGCGCTCGCGCTGCGACTGGCCGCGTTCGAGGTGCTGCGGGCGGTCGGCGAGGACCCGGTGCTGATCCTCGATGACGTCTTTGCCGAGCTGGACACAGGCCGCCGGGGGCGCCTGGCCGAGCTGGTCGCCGGGGCCGACCAGGTCCTGGTGACCGCCGCGGTCGGTGCCGATGTCCCGGCGGAACTGTCGGGGCGCAGGTTTACCGTGACAGGCGGGGTGATCACCGATGCCTGAGGATCGAGCGCCTGAGGATCGAGCGCCGGAGGATCGAGCGCCGGAGGATCGAGCGGCCTCCGTGGGCAGCACCGACCGGGCGCGGCTGGCCCGCGAGGCACTGGCCGGGGTCAAGGCGGACGCCCTGGCCAAGGGAAACTGGCCCGCTGCGCCGGCCAGGACCCCTAAAGAACGAAACCCAGCCGCCGGTCCCCCCTCGCGCTCGGGCCGCCGGGAGCGCCGCGAGGACCCGCAGCCACTGACCGCAGCCCTCGACGCCCTGATCAGCGATCAGGGCTGGGCCCTGGCCGCCGCCACCGGCTCGGTGTTCGGCCGGTGGGCGCAGATCGTCGGAGCGGACCTGGCCGCGCACACCACGCCCGATACGCTCTCCGACGGAGAGCTGACGGTGACGGCCGACTCCACCGCCTGGGCCACCCAGCTGCGACTGCTGGCCGGTCAGCTGGTGCGCAGGCTCAATGTCGAGCTGGGCGATGGCGCCGTGCGCCGGGTTAAAGTCCGCGGGCCGGCCAGCGCTCCGCGGCGGCCGGGAGAATGGAGGGTACGCGGTAGTCGCGGCCCACGTGACACGTACGGCTGAGCCTGACGGTTCGCCCAGGTAAAATAACGATGCGCACCTGGGCGGACGCATCACGGGGTTCGGCGTCTGCCTGGTGTTTGCCTGTTCCAGGAGGAGCTTCAACTTTGTCCTATGACGCGCGGTCCATCACGGTTTTGGAGGGCCTGGAAGCTGTCCGTAAGCGCCCGGGTATGTACATCGGCTCGACGGGCGAGCGCGGCCTGCATCACTTGGTCCAAGAGGTCGTCGATAACGCCGTGGACGAGGCGCTGGCGGGTTACTGCGACCACATAGAGGTCACCCTGCTGGCTGACGGCGGCGTCCGGGTCGCCGACAATGGCCGCGGCATCCCGGTCGACAACCACCCGATCGAGAACCGGCCGGCGCTGGAGATCGTGCTGACCACCCTGCACGCGGGCGGGAAGTTCGACAGCAAGTCGTACGCGGTCTCCGGTGGCCTGCACGGCGTCGGGGTGTCGGTCGTGAACGCACTCTCGGCCCGGCTGGAGGTCGAGGTCCGCCGCGACGGCCATTTCTGGTACCAGTCGTATGCGGTCAGCGAGCCGACCGGCCCGGTGTCGCGCGGCGGCGCGACCGACCAGACCGGGACAACCATCACCTTCTGGCCCGACTCCGACATCTTCGAGACCACGGACTGGTCATTCGAGACGCTGATGCGCCGCCTGCAGGAGATGGCCTTCCTCAACCGCGGCCTCGCGATCACCATCACCGACGAGCGCCCCGAGCACATCAACGGCGAGCCGAACGTGGTCCGCTACCGCTACGAGGGCGGCATCACCGACTTCGTACGTTATCTCAATGCATCTAAGGATCCGGTCCACGAGTCAGTGATCGAGTTCGGCGAGGATGCGACCGGGATCTCGGCCGAGGTCGCGATGCAGTGGACCGGGGCCTTCTCCGAGTCGGTGCACACCTTCGCCAACACGATCAACACGGCCGAGGGGGGCACCCACGAGGAGGGTTTCCGCTCGGCCCTGACGACCATCGTCAACCGGTACGCCCGGGAGCAGAAGCTGATCCGGGAGAAGGACGACAACCTCACCGGCGACGACGTCCGCGAGGGCCTGACGGCGATCATCCACGTGAAGCTCGCCGAGCCCCAGTTCGAGGGCCAGACCAAGACCAAGCTCGGCAACACCGAGGCCAAGTCGTTCGTCCAGCGAGTGTGCAACGAGCACCTGCGGGCCTGGTTCGAGAGCAATCCCGGCGAGGCCAAGGCCATCATCATCAAGGCCAGTCAGGCGGCCCGGGCGCGGATCGCGGCCCGGCAGGCCCGCGACCTGACCCGCAAGAGCCTGATGGGCGGCTCGGGCCTGCCCGGCAAGCTGGCCGACTGTCAGTCCGGTGACCCCTCGCAATGCGAGATCTACGTGGTCGAGGGCGACTCGGCGGGCGGCTCGGCCAAGGGCGGCCGGGACCCGATGTTCCAGGCCATCCTGCCGATTCGCGGCAAGATCCTGAACGTCGAGAAGGCCAGGATCGACCGGGTGCTCAAGAACAACGAGGTCCAGGCGATGATCACCGCCCTGGGCACCGGAATCCACGACGAGTTCGACATCGCCAAGCTGCGCTACCACCGGATCATCCTGATGGCCGACGCCGACGTGGACGGCCAGCACATCACCACGCTGCTGCTGACGCTGCTGTTCCGGTTCATGAAGCCGCTGATCGAGGCCGGGCACGTCTACCTGGCCCAGCCGCCGCTCTACAAGATCAAGTGGGACGGCCGCGGCGTGCTCCCCGGCTATGCCTACTCCGACCGGGAGCGGGACGCGGTGATCGAGGCCGGGATGGCCGAGGGCCGCAAGGACCCGCGGCCGCGCGACGGCGTGCAGCGGTTCAAGGGCCTCGGCGAGATGAACGCGACCGAATTGTGGGAGACCACGATGGATCCGGCCGGGCGCCTCCTGCGGCAGATCACCGTGGATGACGCGGCCCAGTCCGACGAGCTGTTCAGCGTGCTGATGGGCGAGGACGTCGAGGCCAGGCGGGCGTTCATCCAGCGCAACGCCAAGGACGTCCGGTTCCTCGACATCTGACCGAGCCAGCGCAGTACCGAGTTAGCGCAGTAACTGAAGGGATGGAAATTGCCCGACGTGAGCACGCCCGACGCTCCCTCGGGGGGGCGCACCGAGCCGGTCGACATCCAGGTCGAGATGCAGCGCAGCTACATCGACTACGCGATGTCGGTCATCGTGGGCCGGGCGCTGCCCGATGTGCGGGATGGGCTCAAGCCCGTCCATACGCGCATCCTGTACGCGATGTACGACGGCGGGTACCGCCCGGACCGCGGCTACTTCAAGTGCGCCAGGGTCATCGGCGAAGTGATGGGGAACTACCACCCGCACGGTGACTCGGCCATCTACGACGCGCTGGTCCGGCTGGCCCAGTCGTGGGCCATGCGGATGCCGCTGATCGACCCGCAGGGCAACTTCGGCTCGCCCGGCAACGACCCGGCCGCCGCGCATCGCTACACCGAGTGCCGGCTTGCCCCGCTGGCCATGGAGATGCTGCGGGACATCGACAAGGAGACCGTCGATTTCCGGCCGAACTACGACGGCCGGTCGGCCGAGCCGGTCGTGCTGCCCGCCAGGTTCCCCAACCTGCTGGTCAACGGCTCGGAGGGGATCGCGGTCGGGATGGCCACGAAGATCCCGCCGCACAACCTGCGCGAGGTAGCCTCCGGCGCCCAGTGGTTCCTGGAGAACTATGAGGCCACCGACTCCGAGCTCCTTGAGGCCCTGATGGAGCGGATCAAGGGGCCGGACTTCCCGACGGCCGCCCAGATCGTCGGCCGTCGCGGGATCAGGGACGCCTACACCACCGGGCGCGGCTCGATCACCATGCGCGCCGTGGTCGAGGTGGAGGAGGACCGCAAGGGCCGAATCTGCCTGGTCGCCACCGAGCTCCCGTTCCAGGTCAATCCCGACAACCTGGCCCTGAAGATCGCTGAGCTGGTCCGTGAGGGGCGCCTCGCCGGGATCGCCGACGTGCGCGACGAGAGCAGTAACCGGGCCGGCCAGCGCCTGGTGATCGTGCTCAAGCGCGACGCCGTCGCCAAGGTCGTGCTGAACAACCTCTACAAGCACACTCAGCTGCAGGACACCTTCGGCGCGAACATGCTGGCCCTGGTGGACGGGGTGCCGCGCACCCTCCGGCTGGACCAGATGATCAGGTACTGGGTTACGCACCAGATCGAGGTCATCGTCCGGCGGACCCGCTACCTGCTGCGCAAGGCGCAGGAGCGCGCGCACATCCTGAGTGCCCTGCTGAAGGCCATCGACCGCATCGACGCGGTGATTGCCCTGATCAGGGCGAGCGACTCGGCGGCGGCCGCGCAGCAGGGCCTGATGGAGCTGCTGGAGATCGATGAGACCCAGTCCAGGGCCATCCTCGACATGCAGCTGCGCAAGCTCGCCGCACTGGAGCGCCAGCAGCTCCTGGACGAGTACGAGGAGCTGATGGCGCATATCCGCGACTACGAGGCGATCCTGGCCTCGCCGGAGCGGCAGCGGCAGATAGTCGCGACGGAACTGGGCGAGATCACGGCGAAGTACGGCGACGACCGGCGCACGGAGATCATCGCCTACGACGGCGACATGTCGATCGAGGACCTGATCGCCGAGGAGGACGTCGTCGTCACGATCACCCGCGGCGGCTATGCCAAGCGCACCAAGACCGACCTCTACCGGGCGCAGCGGCGCGGCGGCAAGGGCGTGCGGGGCGCGCAGTTGCGCACCGACGACATCGTCGACCACTTCTTCGTGACGACGACGCACCACTGGATCTTGTTCTTCACGAACAAGGGCCGGGTGTACCGGGCCAAGTCCTACGAGCTTCCGGACGCGCAGCGCGATGCCCGGGGCCAGCACGTGGCGAACCTGCTGGCGTTCCAGCCCGACGAGCGGATCGCCCAGGTGCTCGCCCTGCGCGACTACGACGTCGCGCCCTACCTGGTTCTCGCCACGTCATCCGGCCTGGTGAAGAAGTCACAGCTGACGGACTTCGACTCCCCCCGTTCCGGCGGAATCATCGCGATCAACCTGCGTGCGGACGACGAGGTCATCTCGGCTCGCCTGGTGTCGGCCGAGGATGACCTCCTGCTGGTCAGCAGGCACGCCCAGGCCATCAGGTTCCACGCCAACGACGAGGCGCTGCGGCCGATGGGCCGGGCCACCTCCGGAGTGATCGGCATGCGGTTCACCGATGGCGACCGCCTGCTGGGCATGTACGTCGTCGGCGAGGGTGCCGATGTCCTGGTCGCCACGGGTGGCGGTTACGCGAAGCGAACGCCGGGCGACCAGTATCCCGTCCAGGGCCGGGGCGGCCGCGGGGTGCTGACCGCGAGGATCGTGGAGGCTCGCGGCGAACTGGTGGGCGCCCTGATGGTGCATCCTGAAGACGAGGTCTTCGCCATCACCTCGGCCGGCGGGGTGATCAGGACCTCGGCCGGCGAGATCAAGCAGTCCGGACGGCAGACCATGGGCGTGCGGCTGGTCAATCTGGCCAGCGGGCGGAGTCTGGTGGCCATCGCCCGCAACGCCGAGGCGCTGGTGAACGGCAACCTAGATGCCGAGGAGGGTATCGAGGAGGATGCCGAGCTCGACGCGGATGGTTCTGTGGCGGCGCTCACGGGCAGTACCGATGCAGAGGCGGCGGACGTCGTCCCAAATCCGGCGAGCGGTGACGGTGATGAGTCCCCAGGTCAGGGTGACCCATCCGAAGATACGGACAGGTAACTGTAGCCCCAGGTCAGGCGGCCTGGCGTGTATCGTGCCGGAAGTGACCCTAACATGGGGACAGTTCCGGGGATAGTGAGCTTCGGGGGCTAGGGAGATGACTGTGAGCCGGAAGACGCAACGAACCGGTACATTCGGGCGTCTTACTAATGTCACCGCAGACGGCGGGAAGACGTCCGGCAAGCAGAGCTCGCATCCTGGAGATAATCTCGATGCAGGAAACGGCTCGGAGGAGGACGGGGTGGAGAACCGCTCGGAGCCACAAGACTGGCTGGCCGACGGCAGTCCTGACAGCACCGGTTCCGTACCGGATGTCAGTCCGGCCGCCGGAGTGAAGACCGCTCCACCGCTGTTCGGCGCCGAATCCGCGGCGGCCAGTGCGGATTCAGACGCCGAGCACAGCAGCTCATCCGCGCCTGACCCGGCTCCGGCCGGGGATGGCGACCAGGATGCCTGGGAGCCACGGGTGCCGGGTTACGGCGTGTCCGGAAACGGCTCGTTCAGTAATGGCGGGTCTACCGCCTTCAGTAACGGCGGGTCCAGCGCCGCGGCAGGCCGGCCCTCACCGGATGCCAGCCAGGGCCCGGCGATGGTCTCGACTGGCGGCGCAGCCGCCGGAGTCGCGGGAGCCCCCCTTATGTCAGCTCCGTACGCCTCAGATTCTTCTCGTGGGCCGCAGGCAACTGCGCCGTTCTCGGCCCCGACCAAGTCGCGGCCACGGCCCTCCCGGCCCGGTAAGGCCTCAAGGACACAGCAGACCGTCAGCGGTCAGCGCCCGATGCCGGCCGGCTTTCCGGCCCAGGGCGGACCGTCGAGCCGGAAGGCCCAGCTGGCGATCGCCAGGGTTGAGCCCTGGTCGGTGATGAAGTTCAGCTTCATGATCTCGCTCGTTGGCTGGGTCATCCTCTTCGTCGCCGTGGCCCTGATGTACTTCGTGCTGCAGAAGATCGGCGTCTTCACCAGCATCGAGAACACGGTGGGGCTGGTCACGGCCAGCAAGACCCGGGCCGGTACCGATGCCGCGAGCTGGTTCTCCGCGTCCCGGGTGCTGGGCTACACGATGCTGATCGGCGCCGTGAACGTCATCCTGATCACCGCTCTGGCGACCATCGGCTCCGTCCTCTACAACCTCGTCACCATGCTGGCGGGCGGAATTGAGATCACGCTTAAGGAGACCGACTGAACGTCTGGTCCCCTCTTGCGGTAACCTAACTCGGCGTGCTTGACAGAATTGTCCGCACGCCTCGGGCCTGTAGCTCAGCTCGGTTAGAGCGCTTCCCTGATAAGGAAGAGGTCGATGGTTCAAGTCCATCCAGGCCCACTCAGTTCATAGCCCGAAGCGGCAGACCCCCGGCGGCCCAATCTCCGCGGGGGGTGTAGCAGCTGCGAGACGCGCTGCGGAGACACGTCCAGCACCTTCGCGATGTCCCGGCCGGTCAGGCCTGCCTCGCGCAGCCGCCGGGCGATCTCCCGCGACCGTGCCGCAGCCTCGCGCTGCGCCTTGTCAGCAGCCGTCGTCGCCTCGCGCGCCTCGCGCGCCAGCGAGTCAAGGCCGTCGCCGATCTCGGGCGTAACGCGCATGTAAAGCCGGGATTGACGTGGGTCGCAACTTTCCCCAGGAGTTGTGGCCGGACTCCCTGACCGCGAGCGCCACAGGCGTCTGTCGGGACAGGCCCACCAGGTCGTCTGCGGAGGGCTAGGACGTCTGCAGGCCCGCGACTTCCCGCCTTGGCTCAGCGGCGCGGACGGGACCGGCAATGGCTTCCGCGACGCGGTTGAGGAAGCTCCGGATGGTGGCCGCGGCAGCCCGGCGCAAGATCGCCCGGTCGACCTGGGCTCCTAGCGCTCCGAGGGGCGGCCGGTAGGCCCCGCCCATGGTCAGCAGGGTGGCCTGCTCGCCGGCCGGAGTCAGCGTGATATCAGCATCCAGGGTGGGAAATAGTTTGCCGCCGGGGCCGAGGGTTTCCCATCTGAGCGCCAGCACGGCGGTATCGCCGCGTGTCACGAGCTCGCGGAACCGCACCTCCACAATCCTGGAAATGCCAGGCGCGGCACCCAGCGGTCCGACCCGGACCAGGCCGGTGATCCCCTCGCCGTAGGCGTGCTGCGAAGCGCTGATGAGCGAACCGCCACGTATCAGGTTCGCCAGCCTCGCCTGCGCGGCGTTGAAGCTGACTTCCAGTAGTACCTCGTCTCCGGCGAACATCTCCCCAGTAGATCCGGGCGGCCCATCCCCTCGATAGGGACCTAAGTCATTGCCGCCGCGCCGACAGTCCGTCCGGCGTTCACTGGCACATCCCATCCGCGGGTACAAGCGGTGGGCGCGGCGCCGCCGCCTGGGGATTTACGCGTCGGATGAGGACCAACCGCAGTCCGAGCGCTAGCGAGCCGCTGCCTGCGCGCGGGCCTTCGGTAGCCGCGACGCCGCTGGGGGACGAGCTGACTGAGCTGCAGACACTTCTGCAAGCCTCGTTATCAACGTTATCGGGAAGCTCGTTTCAGCTATTTTCCCACTATGGTCTCTGTCTTCGATGATCGACTGGAGCGGGACCCGCCCGCTTCGGCGTCGCTCGTGAAGGTGATGCCACTAACCGTGAACCAGATCGAGGCAGTTTTTCGAACGGCCCTCGACTAAAAACCGAAGAAAAACTAAGGAATTTGTCATCCTACTGGCACAAAACGGTCGCTACGATCACCACAGACCGCCCCGCCCCCC
>Ga0209839_10001157_pt1 | contig 13641 bp, 9 predicted proteins | sample OrgsoiDNA2013050_FD_185800 | JGI IMG/M metagenome (GOLD analysis project Ga0209839, IMG submission 185800) | Permafrost soil microbial communities from the Arctic, to analyse light accelerated degradation of dissolved organic matter (DOM) -... | ecosystem: Environmental > Terrestrial > Soil >... | reverse complement strand
CCTGGCCACGCTGGAGGAGCACCTCGGCGTCGTCCCGGACGAGCCGACCAGCGACGGCAGGGTCAGCGTCGAGCACGTGGAGTGCAACGCCGCCTGCGACTACGCCCCCGTCGTGATGGTCAACTGGGAGTTCTTCGACAACCAGACCCCGGAGTCGGCGACCGCGCTCGTCGACGACCTGCGGGCCGGCCGCCTCGTCACCCCGACCCGGGGACCGGGCCGGCTGTGCACCTGGCGGCAGGCGTCCCGCATCCTGGCCGGGTTCGGTGACGGCCAGGCCGCCGAGGGGCCCGCCGCCGGCCCCGCCAGCCTGGTAGGACTGAGGATCGCCAAAGAGCAGGGCTGGACGGCGCCGGAGCCCGATCGGCCCACCGGGCCCGGCGCATCGGGCGGCCCGGACAAGCCGAACGGCACTGCCACCAAGGGAGCGTCGCGTTGACCGACACGCTGACACCGGTGCTGAGCGCGCACTGGGACGAGCCGGACAGCTTCCTGCTCGCCGGGTACCGGCGGACGGGCGGCTACCAGGCACTGGCCAAGGCGCTGGCCATGCCGCCGGACGACGTCATCGCCCAGGTCAAGGAGTCCAGCCTGCGCGGCCGTGGCGGGGCCGGGTTCCCGACCGGGAGCAAGTGGGCCTTCATCCCGCAGGGCGACGGCAAGCCGCACTACCTGGTGGTCAACGCGGACGAGTCCGAGCCGGGCACCTGCAAGGACACCCCGCTGATGATGGCCAACCCGCACGCCCTGGTCGAGGGCGCCATCATCGCCTCCTACGCGATCCGGTGCAGCCAGGCCTTCATCTACGTGCGGGGCGAGGTCCTGCACGTGGTCCGGCGGCTGCAGCTGGCGGTCGCCGAGGCCTACGAGGCCGGGTACGCCGGCCGGGACATCCTCAGCTCCGGCTACGACCTCGAGATCGTGGTGCACTGCGGGGCCGGCGCCTACATCTGCGGTGAGGAGACGGCGCTGCTCGACTCGCTCGAGGGGTACCGCGGCCTGCCCCGGCTCAAGCCGCCGTTCCCGGCCATCGCGGGCCTGTACGCCAGCCCAACGGTGGTCAACAACACCGAGTCGATCGCCAGCGTGCCATCCATCGTGCTCAACGGCGGCGACTGGTTCGCGGGCCTGGGCACCGAGAAGTCCACGGGCTACGGGATCTTCTCGCTGTCCGGGCACGTCACCTCGCCCGGCCAGTTCGAGGCGCCGCTCGGCATCACCCTGCGCGAGCTGCTCGATCTGGCCGGCGGCGTGCGGGCCGGGCGCCGGCTGAAGTTCTGGACGCCAGGCGGCTCTTCGGTGCCGCTGCTCACCGACGAGCACCTGGACGTGCCGCTGGACTTCGAGTCGATGGTGGCCGCCGGGTCTCAGCTGGGCACCCGGGCCCTGCAGATCTTCGACGACACCACCTGCGTGGTACGGGCCGTGCTCCGCTGGACCGAGTTCTACGAGCACGAGTCGTGCGGCAAGTGCACCCCGTGCCGGGAGGGCACCTACTGGATGGTGCGCGTCCTGGAGCGGCTGGAGCACGGCCAGGGCACCGATGAGGACCTGGACAAGCTGCTGGACATCTGCGACAACATCCTGGGCCGCGCGTTCTGCGCCCTGGGGGACGGCGCGACCAGCCCGATCACCTCGTCGATCCAGTACTTCCGGGACGAGTACATCGAGCACCAGAAGCGCGGCGGCTGCCCGTTCGACCCCGCCGCCTCGACCCTGTTCGATTCGAGCGGCCCAGCGCACGCCCTGGGCGGAGGCCGGTAGTGCAATGACCGTTCAGGCAACCAGCGGGCCCGGCACACCCGCGCCCGTCGACACCGTGTCCGTCACCATCGACGGCTTCGAGATAGCCGTGCCGAAGGGGACCCTGGTGATCCGGGCCGCCGAGCAGCTGGGCATCCAGATCCCCCGGTTCTGCGACCATCCGCTGCTCGATCCGATCGGCGCCTGCCGCCAGTGCCTGGTCGACGTGGAAGGCCAGCGCAAGCCGATGGCCTCCTGCACCACGGTGTGCACCAGTGGCATGGTGGTCCGCACCCAGCTCAGCTCGCCGGTGGCGGAGAAGGCGCAGCGCGGCGTGATGGAGCTGCTGCTGGTCAACCACCCGCTGGACTGCCCGATGTGCGACAAGGGCGGCGAGTGCCCGCTGCAGAACCAGGCCATGACCGCCGGCCAGGGAGAGACCCGGTTCACCGAGCCCAAGCGGACGTTCCCCAAGCCGGTCGCGATCTCCTCCGAGGTGCTGCTGGACCGCGAACGCTGCATCTCGTGCACCCGGTGCACGCGGTTCTCCGAGGAGATCGCCGGCGACGCGTTCATCGAGTTCGTCGACCGCGGGCCCAGCCAGATGATCGGCACCGCCGAGGGTGACCCGTTCAACTCCTACTTCTCCGGCAACACCGTGCAGATCTGCCCGGTGGGCGCGCTCACGGGCGCGGCGTACCGGTTCCGGTCCCGCCCCTTCGACCTGGTCTCGACCAGCGGTGTCTGCGAGCACTGCGCGGCCGGCTGCCGGCAGCGCACCGACCACCGCCGCGGCCGGGTCATGCGGCGCCTGGCCGCCGACGACCCGCAGGTCAACGACGAGTGGAACTGCGACAAGGGCCGGTGGGCGTTCACCTACGCCAGCGAGTCCGACCGGCTGACCACCCCGCTGGTCCGCAACTCCGACGGCGTGCTGGTCCCCGCGTCCTGGCCGCAGGCGATCCGGGCCGCGGCGCGCGGCCTGCAAGCCGCCCGTGTCACGGACACCCCGGCCGGCCTGCCGCCGCAGGGCCCGCACGGCGCCGCGGTGCTGACCGGTGGCCGGCTCACGCTGGAAGACGCCTACGCCTACGCGAAGTTCGCCCGGGTCGCGCTCGGTACCAATGACATCGACATGCGGGCCCGCCCGCACTCGGCCGAGGAGGCCGAGTTCCTGGCCGCCGGGGTCGCCGGGCAAGGCATCCAGGTCAGCTACGACGACCTGGAGCACGCCCCGGCCGTGCTGCTGGCCGGGTTCGAGCCCGAGGAAGAGTCGCCCATCGTCTTCCTGCGGCTGCGGAAGGCGGTGCGCAAGTACAACCTGCGGGTCTTCGCGATCGCGCCGTTCGCGACCCGCGGGCTCGCCAAGCTGTCCGGCGACCTGCTCGCCACCGTCCCGGGCGAGGAAGCGCGGGCCATCGGCCGCCTGGGCGGCGACGCCGGCCCGGCCCAGCCCGCCGGGTCCCGGCGGGGCGCCGCCGCTGCGGCGGAAGCCGTGCGGTGGAAGTCGGCGGCCGGGGCCCTGGCCTCGCCCGGGGCCATCATCCTGGTCGGCGAGCGGCTGGCGGAGGTCCCGGGTGCGCTGTCGGCCGCGGTCGGGCTGGCCGAGACGACCGGCGCACGGCTCGTCTGGATCCCGCGCCGCGCGGGTGAGCGCGGCGCGATCGAGGCCGGAGCGATGCCTGGCCTGCTCCCGGTCGGCCGGCCGGTCACGGACACCGACGCCCGCATGGAGGTCGCGCGGGCCTGGGGCGTCGCGTCCCTGCCGTCGGAGCCCGGCCGTGACACCGCTGGCATCCTCGCCGCCGCGGCCACCGGTGAGCTCGGCGCCCTCGTCGTCGCCGGGGTCGACCCCGCCGACCTGCCCGACCCGGCCGCCGCGCTGGCCGCGCTGGCGATGACACCGTTCATCGTCAGCCTGGAGCTGCGGGTCAGCGCGGTCACGGACCGCGCGGATGTGGTCCTGCCGGTCGCGGCCGTGGTCGAGAAGCCGGGCACGTTCGTCAACTGGGAGGGCCGCGGCGGCACGTTCGGCGCGGCCCTGCCGGTACCCGGCCTCCGGTCCGACCTGTACGTGCTGGGCGAGATCGCCGACGAGATGGACGTGCACCTCGGCCTGCCCGATGCGGAGGCTGCGCGAGCCGAGATCGCCCGCATCGGCACCTGGCGCGGCGCCCGGGAGACCGCCCCCACCGTCCCAGCTGAGCCGCAGGACGCGGCCGGGTCCGGGGAGGCCGCGCTGGCCACCTGGCACCTGCTGCTCGACGACGGGCGGCTGCAGGACGGGGAGCCGTACCTGGCCGGCACGGCCCGGCCGTCCACGGCGCGGATGTCACCGGGGACCGCGGCGGAAGCCGGTGTAGCCGACGGCGATAAGGTCACCGTGGCCACCGAACGCGGCTCGTGCACACTTCCCGTTGAGGTGACCGACATGCCCGACCGGGTGGTGTGGCTGCCCGCCAACTCCGCCGGCTGCGCCGTCCGGGCGCAGCTGGGGGCCGGCCACGGCACCCGGGTCACGCTGAGGAGCCCCGAATGAGCAACCTGGCTGCGGGCGCGGTGTCCGCGGCGGACCCCACGCTGGCGAGCTTCTACCCCTTGGTCTGGTGGATCATCGCCATCAAGGTGGTGGTTATCTTCCTGTTCCTGCTGCTGTTCCAGATCCTCATGATCTGGGCCGAGCGGCGGGTCATCGGCCGCATGCAGAACCGGCCGGGCCCCAACCGGTGGGGTCCGTTCGGGCTGCTTCAGCCGGTCGCCGACGCGCTCAAGCTGCCGCTGAAGGAAGACATCGTGCCGCGGCAGGTGGACAAGTTCCTGTTCGCCCTGGCCCCGATCCTGGCCGCGGTGCCCGCGTTTATCAGCTTCGCGATCATCCCGGTCGGCCCCATAGTGTCGATCTTCGGGGTGCGCACGCCGCTGCAGCTCACCGACTTCCCGGTCGCGGTCCTGCTGGTGCTGGCCATGAGTTCGATCGCGGTCTACGGCATCGTGCTGGCGGGCTGGTCGGCGGAGTCGCCGTACTCGCTGCTCGGCGGCCTGCGCTCGTCCGCCCAGGTGATCAGCTACGAGATCGCTATGGCCCTGTCCTTCGTGGCCGTGTTCCTCTACGCGGGCACGCTGTCCACCACCGGCATCGTCACTGCGCAGGAGCACGGCTGGTACGTGTGGGAGCTGCTCCCGTCGTTCCTGATCTACGTCACCTGCATGGTCGGGGAGACCAACCGGCTGCCGTTCGACCTGCCCGAGGGTGAGGGTGAGCTGGTCGGCGGGTACCACACCGAGTACTCCTCGATGCGGTTCGTGCTGATGTACCTGGCCGAGTACGTCAACATGCTGACCGTCTCCGCGCTCGCGACCACGCTGTTCCTCGGCGGCTGGCGGGCGCCCTGGCCACTGTCCCTGTGGTCGGGCGCCAACAGCGGCTGGTACCCCATCATCTGGTTCCTGATCAAGGTCGCGCTGTTCGAGTTCGGCTTCATCTGGCTGCGCGGGTCGCTGCCCCGGGTCCGCTACGACCAGCTCATGTCGCTCGGCTGGAAGGTGCTGATCCCGGTCGCCATTGTCTGGCTGCTGCTCATCGCCACCGTCCGCGCCTGGCGCTACGACACGCACAGCACGGCGGTCTACGTGGTCGGCGGCGTGGTGCTCGCCATCATCATGGTCATCGCCGTGTCGTGGGATATCGCCGCGGAACGGCGTGCCTCACGCGGGGCCGAGGCCGACTCGGCGACGCTGGAGGCCCAGTCCGGGCCGGGCGCTGGCCCGCCGCCGGCCCGTAGCGGCCGGGTGACCTACCGGGTCCCGCCGCTTGATCTGCCCCACTACCACGGCATCGGGGTCACCGACCCGGCCGGGGCGGCTGAGGCCGCCCCGGCGGGCACGTTGACCGGTGCGGCTGACGCCAACGGCGCCAAGGAGGTCACCGGTGCTTGACTTCCTCAACCCCATCAAGGGGTTCGGGGTCACCTTTCACGAGATGTTCCGGAAGGTCGACACCGTGCAGTACCCGGAGGAAAGGCGGCCGACCGCGCCGCGTTTCCACGGGCACCATCAGCTCAACCGCTGGCCCGACGGGCTGGAGAAGTGCATCGGCTGTGAGCTGTGCGCCTGGGCCTGCCCGGCCGACGCGATCTACGTCGAGGGACGCGACAACACGGTCGACGGCCGCTTTTCCCCCGGCGAACGGTACGGGCACGTCTACCAGATCAACTACCTGCGCTGCATCCTGTGCGGCCTGTGCATAGAGGCGTGCCCGACCCGCGCGCTGACGATGACCAACGAGTACGAGCTGGCCGACGACAGCCGCGAGAACCTGATCTGGACCAAGGAGCAGCTGCTGGCGCCGCTGCAGGTCGGGATGGAAGCCCCGCCGCACCCGATGCGGCTCGGTGCTGACGAGAAGGACTACTATCTGCTCGGCGCGGCCGGTATCGCGGGTACCGGCGACCCGGTACCCGCATCCGAGGGGCCGCTGAGCGCGCCCGCGGATCCGGGTGGGCAGGCGGCAGGCCAGGCCGCGGAGGTCGGCCGCGGCGAAACCCCGCTCGCCGCTCCGTCCAGCCCGCCCCCTGCCGATGCGGCGGTCAGGGAATCCCCCTCGAGCGCGGCCCCCTCCGGTACGGCCGAAGAGACCAGAGCGGGCGGTGCGGAACAGTGACCAATGTCCTGGCCAGCGCCGGCTCCACGGCGGCCGCCACCACCCAGTCGGTCATCTTCTGGCTGCTCGCCGTGCTCTCTGTCGGCTCCGCCTGCGGGATGGTGCTGGCCCGGCGCGCGGTGCACTGCGCGATATACCTGGCCGCGATCATGCTGTCCCTGGCCGTGTTCTACGCCATGCAAGGCGCACCGTTCCTGGCGTTCGTCCAGGTCATCGTCTACACCGGCGCGGTGCTCATGCTGTTCCTGTTCGTCATGATGCTGATCGGCGTGAGTTCGCGCGAGTCGCTGGTGGAGACGATCCGCGGTCAGCGGCTCGCGGCGGCCATCGCGGGGATCGCCCTGGTGGTGCTGCTCATCCTCGGCCTCGGCCACGCGGCCCTCGGGCCCGCGACCCAGTCGGTCGCGAACGGGGGAGTCGGCAACCTGACGGGGATCGCGACGCTGATCTTCACCACGTACGTGTTTCCCTTCGAGGCCACCAGCGCCCTGCTCATCACCGCGGCACTCGGGGCCATGGTGCTGGCGCACCGCGAGCGCACCAGCCCCAAGCCGACCCAGCGGGACCTGGCCAAGCGGCGGGTCGCCAGCGGGCGGCCCACTCCGCTGCCGTCTCCGGGCGTGTACGCGCTGCACAACGCGGTCGACATGCCGGCCCTGCTGCCGGACGGCTCCCCGTCGGAGCTCTCGGTGAGTTCCCTGCTGGCCCGCCGCGAGATCGGCGATGACAGTACCCGGGCGCTGCCGCCGGTGCCGCCCGAGCCGGAGCCGGCCTACCGGGAAGACCAGGATGGCGCCGGGCCGGGTGATGAGGGGCCGGACAGCCCGCCGGACGGTGGCGGGCCCGGCGAGCCGGTCGAGGCCTCGAGCCAGGGAGGGGCGGGCGCATGAGCCCTTCGGCCTATGTCACGCTGTCGGTCATCCTGTTCGCCATCGGCGGCGTCGGTGTCCTGGTGCGGCGCAACGCCATCATCGTGTTCATGTGCATCGAGCTGATGCTGAACGCGGCCAACCTGGCGTTCGTGGCGTTCGCGCGCATGCACGGCAACCTGGATGGCCAGGTCATCGCGTTCTTCGTGATGGTGGTCGCCGCGGCGGAGGTCGTGGTGGGCCTGGCGATCCTGATGGCGATCTTCCGGACCCGCAGGTCGACGTCGGTGGACGACGCCAGCCTGCTGAAGAACTAGAAGGGGTGGAGGGGTGAGCAGCTCGGCTGCTGGCGTGCACTCGATCGCCGCGACCATGACCACCGTGCCCGCCGTCGGCGCACTGCGCTTCGCGTGGCTGCTGCTGGCGTTCCCGGTTTTCGGCGCCCTGGTGCTGATCTTCGGCGGCCACCGTACCGACCGGTGGGGGCACCTGCTTGGCGTCCTCATGCCGATCGCGTCGCTGGTCTACGGGATCATCGCGTTCTTTGCGCTGCTCAGCTACCCGGCCGCCGCGCGCAGCCGTGATCTGCACATGTTCACCTGGATCCCGGTGGGGGACTTCCACGTGGACGCCGCGCTGCAGATCGATCCGCTGTCGATCACGTTCGTGCTGCTCATCACCGGCGTTGGCTCGCTGATCCACATTTACTCGATCGGCTACATGGCTCACGACCCCGCCCGGCGGCGGTTCTTCGGCTATATGAACCTGTTCCTGGCCTCAATGCTGCTGCTGGTGCTGGCCGACAACTACCTGGTCCTGTACGTCGGCTGGGAGGGCGTCGGCCTGGCGTCCTACCTGCTGATCGGGTTCTGGCAATTCAAGCCGTCCGCGGCGGCCGCGGCCAAGAAGGCATTCATCGTCAACCGGATCGGTGACACCGGTCTCACGATCGCGATCTTCTTGATGTTCGCCGAGTTCGGGACGATGAATTTCACCGGTGTGTTCCACGGCGCCCCCGCCGCGGGCAGCGGCGTGAACACGGCCCTCGGCCTGCTGCTCCTGCTCGCCGCCTGCGGCAAATCGGCGCAGGTGCCGCTCCAGTCGTGGCTGCTGGACGCGATGGAGGGCCCGACCCCGGTGTCGGCCCTGATCCACGCGGCCACCATGGTGACCGCGGGCGTCTACCTGCTGGTCCGGTCCAATCCGATCCTGGCCCTCAGCCCGACCGCCCGGCTGGCGATCACGGTCGTGGGCGCGGTCACGCTCCTGTTCGGTGCGATCATCGGCTGCGCCAAGGACGACATCAAGAAGTCCCTGGCCGGTTCGACGATGAGCCAGATCGGCTACATGATCCTCGCCGCCGGGCTCGGCAGCCCGATCGGGTACGCGTTCGCGATCGCGCACCTGGTCGCGCACGGCTTCTTCAAGGCCAACCTCTTCCTCGGCGCCGGCTCGGTCATGCACGGCATGAACGACGAGGTGAATATGCGCCGCTACGGGGGGCTGCGCAAGGTCATGCCGGTCACCTACGTCACCTTCCTCGCCGGCTACCTGGCCATCATCGGGATCCCGCCGTTCTCCGGCTTCTTCACCAAGGACGGCATCATCGAGTCCTGTTTTGACAAGGGCGGCACGTCGGGTGACATCCTCGGCACGGTGGCGGTGATCGGCGCGGCGATCACCGGCTTCTACATGACGCGGATGGTGCTCATGACGTTCATGGGCAAGCCCCGGTGGGAGCAGGAGGTTCCTGCCGAGCGCCGCGAGACGCCAGCAGCCGACACCCCGGGGTCCGCTCCGCATCCGCACGAGTCGCCGGCCGTGATGATCTGGCCGATGATCGTGCTGGCCATCGGCTCCGTCGTGGTGGGCGGCTTCCTCGTGGTCAACAACCGGCTCGCGAACTTCCTCGCCCCGGTGATCGGGCCGGTGCCCGCCATTCACGCCCTCTTCAATGTCACGTCCGATATCACGCTGGTGGTCGTGCTGCTGGGTGTGCTGGCCGCGTGGACGATGTACGGGCGCGTCGAGGTGCCCGCGATCGCTCCGCCTGGCCGGCTGCTCACCAGGGCCGCACGCCAGGATCTCTACGGAGACGCGTTCAACGAGTCGGTCCTGATGCGGCCCGGCCAGTGGCTGACCCGCCTTTCGGTGTACTTCGACAGCCGGGGCATCGACGGTGCGGTCAACTCCGCCGCGGCCGCGGTGGGCGGGTCGTCCGGACGGCTGCGCCGGATACAGACCGGTTTCGTCCGCTCGTACGCCCTGTCCATGTTCTTCGGCGCCGTGCTCCTAGTCGCCGCCCTGCTCGCGGTGAGGCTGTAGACGAGATGAACAGTGTTCCCTGGCTGACCATCGCCGGCGCCATCCCGCTGGTCGGCGCGCTGCTTCTCGCCGTGATCCCCGGCCTGTCGGGCAACGGCGCCCATGCGGATCGGGTCGCCCGCGACCTGCTGGCCAAACGGCTGGCGCTGGGCTTCTCCGTGCTCACGCTGATCTGGTTCATCGTGATGGCCGTCCAGTTCAAGCCGAGCGGCCCCGATTACCAGTTCACCCAGACCGTCTCGTGGATCCCTCAGTTCGGCGTGCACTACGCGGTCGGCGTGGATGGCATCGCGCTGGTGCTGATCGGCATGTCCGTGGTGCTGATGCCGGTGGTCATGCTGGCCTCGTGGCACGATGCCGACGCAGGCGCGGCCGGCCTGCCCCGCAAGGGCAGCGTCAAGAGCTACTTCGCGCTGATGCTGGTGCTGGAGACGATGATGATCGGCGTCTTCGCCGCCACCGACGTCTTCCTGTTCTACGTATTCTTCGAGGCCATGCTCATCCCGATGTACTTCATGATCGGGAGCTACGGCGTGGGCAAGCGGCAGTACGCCGCGGTGAAGTTCCTGCTGTACAGCCTGGCCGGCGGCCTGCTCATGCTGGCCGCGGTGATCGCGCTGTACGTGTTCTCCTCGCGCAGCGCCGTGACGGGCCACCACGGCACGTTCCTGCTCAGTCAGCTGGTGCACGTCACGATCGACCCGGCCGCACAGAAGTGGCTGTTCCTCGGCTTCTTCATCGCGTTCGCGATCAAGGCTCCGCTGTTTCCGTTCCACACCTGGCTGCCGGACGCCGCGGCCTCGGCCCAGCCCGGCGGTGCGGTGCTGCTGGTTGGCGTGCTGGACAAGGTCGGCACGTTCGGCATGATCCGGTACTGCCTGGAGCTGTTCCCGTCCGCGTCGAAGTACTTCACCCCGCTTGTCCTGACGCTGGCGGTGATCGGCATCTTGTACGGCGCGATCGTCGCGATCGGGCAGCAGGACCTGAAACGGCTGCTCGCCTACACCTCGGTGTCCCACTTCGGCTTCATCGCCCTCGGCATCTTCGCGATGACCAGCCAGGGCCAGTCCGGGGCGACGCTCTACATGGTCAACCACGGGTTCTCCACCGGCGCGCTGTTCATCCTGGCGGGCTTTATGATCAGCCGCCGCGGCTCGGCCCGGATCGCGGACTACGGCGGGATGCAGAAGGTCGCTCCCATGCTCGCCGGGCTGTTCCTGATCTCCGGCCTGGCCGGGCTGTCCCTGCCGGGGCTGTCCACATTCGTCAGCGAGTTCCTGGTGCTGGTCGGGACGTTCAGCCGCTACAAGCTGGCCGCGATCCTGGCCACGCTCGGCATCATCCTGGCCGCGATCTACATCCTGTGGATGTACCAGCGCACGATGAACGGGCCGACCGCGGCCGAGGTCGAGGGCCTGCCGGACCTGAAGGCCCGGGAGCTGTGGGCCGTGGTGCCGCTGGTAGCGCTGATCATCGCCATGGGCATCTACCCCAAGCCGGTGCTCGACGTCATCAACCCGGCCGTGCACCAGACGATGGTCCAGGTGCACATGACCGATCCCACGCCGGCGCATCCGGCGACGGCGCAGAAGGGAACCGCACCGTGACCGGCCTCCTAGGCTCCGCGGGCGTGGCGGGCCATGTCGGGCGCCCCGGGACGCTCGCGGCATCGACGATCGCCGCTCCGCACATCGAGTACAGCCAGCTCGCGCCCATGCTGATCGTGTTCGGTGCGGCGCTCGCGGGCGTGCTGGTCGAGGCGTTCGCGCCGCGGGCGGCCCGCCGCGGCCTGCATCTCGTGCTGGCCCTCGGCAGCCTCGGCGCGGCCTTCATCCTCACCATTCTCATCGCCGCGTCCAGCACCATCTTCGCGGGCGGCGGCGTGGGGCACGTGGCGGCCATGGGCGCGGTGGCCGTGGACCGGCCCACCCTGTTCATCCAGGGCACGATCCTGATTCTCGCTTTCGTCAGCGTCCTGATCATCGCCGACGACGCACATGGCCTCAGCCCCTTCGTGGCGCAGGCGGCGGCCGTCCCCGGCAGCGCCGAGGAACGCGAAGGCCAGCTGAAGGGGGTCACGCACAGCGAGATCTACCCGCTGACCCTGTTCGCGATCGGCGGCATGCTGCTGTTCCCCGCGGCCAACGACCTGCTCACGCTGTTCGTGGCGCTCGAGGTGCTGTCGCTGCCGCTCTACCTGCTGTGCGGGCTGGCCCGCCGCCGCCGGCTGCTGTCCCAGGAAGCGGCGGTGAAGTACTTTCTGCTCGGGGCCTTCTCCTCGGCGTTCCTCCTGTTCGGCATCGCCCTGCTGTACGGGTTCGCGGGCTCGGTGGAGCTGCCCGCCATCGCCTCGGCGATCTCTACCAACACCTCCAACGAGACGCTGCTGCTGGCCGGGATGGCGCTGCTCGGCCTCGGCCTGCTGTTCAAGATCGGGGCCGTGCCGTTCCAGAGCTGGAAGCCGGACGTGTACCAGGGCGCGCCCACGCCGATCACCGCCCTGATGGCGTCCTGCGTGGTGGTGTCCGCGTTCGGCGCGCTGATGCATATCTTCTACGTGGCGTTCGGCACCGTGACCTGGGACTGGCGGCCGGTGATGTGGGGGGTCGCGATCCTCACCATGGTCGTCGGCGCCGTCATCGCCGTCACCCAGACCGACGTGAAGCGCCTGCTCGCGTACTCCTCGATCACGCACGCCGGTTTCATCCTCACCGGGGTCATCGCTACGAGCGCGCTCGGTATCTCCAGCAGCCTGTTCTACCTCGCGGCCTACGGCTTCAGCACGATCGGCGCGTTCGCGCTGATCACCCTGGTCCGGGACCCCGGCGGCGAGGCACTGCACCTGTCCCGCTGGGCCGGGCTGGGCAGGCGGTCGCCGCTGGTGGCCGGCACGTTCGCGTTCTTCCTGCTGGCTTTCGCCGGTATCCCGCTGACCAGCGGCTTCACCGCGAAGTTCGCCGTTTTCCAGGCGGCCGAAGCGGGCGGCGCGACGCCCCTGGTGATCGTCGGCGTGCTCAGCAGTGCGATCGCGGCCTTCTTCTACATCCGGATCATCGTCCTCATGTTCTTCAGCGACCCCGTTCCCGACGGGCCGGCCGTGGTCGTGCCCAGCGCACTCACCGGCACCGCGGTGGCGATCGGCGCCGCCGTCACGCTGTTCCTGGGTATCATTCCGGGACCGGTCCTTAGCCTCGCGAACAATGCCGCGACCCACCTGTTCGTCCGCTGACACGGCACGGCGCCGCCCGGGCCGCCCCGCATGTGTCGGATACGGCCATAACGGGCATACTCGGAGATCCCGGGATTTGGAGCCTGCGTGACCAGTGCGTTGCCTGTGGACTTTCCCGACACCGCCGTCGAGGCGGATGTGGCCGACGGCCTGGCCGCCGTGGAGTCCGTCATCCGCGAGACCGCGCACGCCGAGGAGTCGCTGCTCGCCGAGGCCTCCCTGCACCTGATCGACGCGGGCGGCAAGCGCTTCCGGGCGATGCTCGTGCTGCTCGCCGGGCAGTTCGGCGACCCGCGGGACCCCCGGCTCGCCCCGGCCGCGGCCGCCATCGAGCTGACCCACCTGGCCACCCTGTTCCACGATGACGTGATGGACGAGGCGGTGATCCGCCGCGGCCATCCGTCGGCCAACTCCCGCTGGGACAACACCGTCGCCATCCTGACCGGCGACTTCCTGTTCGCGCGGGCCTCGCGCATCCTGGCTGATCTGGGTCCAGAAGCGATCCGGATTCAGACCGAGACCTTCGCCCGCCTGGTCAGCGGCCAGGTCGCCGAGACGATCGGCCCGCGTCCCGGTGAGGATCCGCTCGACCACTACTGGCGGGTGGCGACCCTGAAGACCGGCTCGCTGATCGCCACGTCCGGGCGGTTCGGGGCCATGTTCTCCGGCGCGCCGGATCAGGTCGCCGACGAGGTTGAGCTGGCCTGCGCTGCCCTCGGGGTCGCGTTCCAGGTCTCCGACGACATCCTGGACATCAGCAGCGAGACCGTCCAGTCCGGGAAGACCCCGGGCATCGACCTGCGCGAGGGCGTGCA
>Ga0209839_10001156_pt1 | contig 13644 bp, 11 predicted proteins | sample OrgsoiDNA2013050_FD_185800 | JGI IMG/M metagenome (GOLD analysis project Ga0209839, IMG submission 185800) | Permafrost soil microbial communities from the Arctic, to analyse light accelerated degradation of dissolved organic matter (DOM) -... | ecosystem: Environmental > Terrestrial > Soil >... | reverse complement strand
CGGCGCGAACTCGTACACGACCGGCTTGTCACCGCCGAGGCCGTGCAGCGCGGGCACCGGGTGCACGGTTACGTCACCGTCGGTCAGCTCCTCCCCCGGCACCGCGCCCACCAGGCGTTCGGCGTCCAGGCCACCGCTGACCGCGACCTCGATAACCGGTGCGGGCAGCACGATCCGGGCGCTGGGGTTAACCGCGCAGAATTTCCGCAGGAACGGCAGGTCCATGTGGTCCACGTGCTCGTGCGTGCAGAGCACCAGCGTGATGTCGGGGAAGTCGGCCGCGACGGCGGGAGGCGGGTAGCGACGGTCGGCCCGGTCGGTCAGGAACGGGTCGATCAGCACCCGGGAATCCCCCGCCGCCAGGCGGAAACCCGCCTGGCCGTACCAGGTGACGGACACGTGAGGGCCGGGCCGTTCGGCCAAATGGTCTGTCATCTGCTGACGTTAGCGATCGTCGCTGAGGATGACGGGCTCGGGCAGGGTGCCCGCATTGTGCTCGAGCAGCCGCCACCGGCCGTGCCGCAGCCCCAGGACCGACCACGAGCAGTTGGACAGCGGGCCGAGCGCGCCGAAGGCCTCCTCGGGCATGCCGAGCAGCCGTGACATGCCGAGCCGCAGCGCGGCGCCGTGGCTGACCACCACGGCCAGGCCGACCGCCCGGACGTCGTCGCTGACCGCGGTCGCGATGCGGAGCAGCGCGGTCGCCACCCGGTCGGCGACCACGACCGTCGGCTCGCCGTCGGGCGGCGTCCAGCTCGCGTGCTCGGCGGGGTAGCGCTCGCGGATCTCCGTGTCGGTCAGGCCCTCCCAGGCGCCGCCGTGCCGCTCGCGCAGGTCCTTGTCGAGGACCACGTTCAGCCCGGTCAGCCGGGCCAGCGGGGCCGCGGTGCTCGTCGCCCGGGTCAGGTCCGAGGAGATGATCAGGTCGGGGTGCAGGCTAGCCAGCAGCCGGGCCGCCCGCTCGGCTTGCGCCTGCCCGGTCGGATCAAGCGGGATGTCGCTCTGCCCCTGAAACCGGCGCTCGGCGTTCCAGGCCGTCTGGCCGTGCCGCCACAACACCAGCCGGACCGGGTCGCTCAGCGCGTCCTCCCTGGGTTCGACGGGGGGGTTTGGGGGGGTCGTCCCGCCGGGCCAGCACTAACTAGCTCAGGCAGCGGGATCTGGGGGCAGTCCTTCCAGATCCGCTCGAGCGAGTAAAAGCTGCGTTCTTCGGAGTGCTGCACATGGATCACCACCTCGAGGTAGTCGAGCAGGACCCAGCGGCCCTCACGCCCGCCCTCGCGGCGGACCAGTCCGGCGCCCGCCTGGCGCATCCGCAGCTCGATCTCGTCGACGATAGACCGAACCTGCCGGTCGTTGGACGCCGAGCACAGCACGAACGCGTCGGTGATGACGAGCTGATCGCTCACGTCGTAGGCGATTATGCCGTCGGCCAGCTTGTCCGCCGCGGCCAGCGCGGCGGTTTCGACAAGCTCGACGGCCCTCGGTGTGGCTGTCACGAGTGCTTGCCGGCCTCCTTAAGTAGGCTCGTTGGTTCTCTACCCTCTCACGCGAGGGCGTCACTTAACTCTCTCACCCGCGGGTGACATTTTCCTTCGCGTACAGGCCTCGCTTGGCGATGTACTGCACGACGCCGTCCGGGACCAGGTACCACACGGGCTCGTCCGCCTCGACCCGGGCCCGGCACTCGGTGGAGGAGATGGCCAGCGCCGGGATCTCCACCAGGCTCACCTTCCCGTCCGGCAGGCCAGCCCCCGACAGCCGGTGACCCGGTCTCGTGCAGCCTACGAAATGCGCGAGGGTGAATAGTTCGTCCACGTCGTGCCAGGTGAGCATCTTGGCCAGCGCGTCGGCGCCGGTGATGAAGAAAAGCTGGTCCTGCGGCCCGGCGGCGGCGCGCAGATCGCGCAGCGTGTCGATGGTGTAGGTGGGCCCGGGCCGGTCGATGTCGACCCGGCTGACGCTGAACCTGGGGTTCGACGCGGTCGCGATCACCGTCATCAGGTAGCGGTCCTCGGCGGCCGAGACGGCACGGAAATCCTTCTGGTACGGCTGGCCGGTCGGCACGAAGATGACCTCGTCCAGCGCGAAGTTGTGCGCGACCTCGCTGGCGGCGACCAGGTGACCATGATGTACGGGATCGAAGGTTCCGCCCATCACGCCGATGCGTCGCATTTTTTCAGGCCCCCCTTCGTGCCTCGTATCGTACCGGCCCAACTGGCCCGCACTCGGGTTATGATTCGAGATATGACTTCAGTGCCAGATCGCGCCCGAGTCCGGCTCACCGGTATCTCGTCCCGCGCCTACGAGCATCCCGCCGACCGTTCGGCGCTGGTAGCGCTGCGTAAGCTCACCGGCTTCGACACCCTGCTTAAGCTGCTTAACGGCCTGTTCAACGAACGGGCCATGCGGCTTAATTTCCTCGCCAGCGGAGTAAAGGTCTCCGAGCGGCAGTTCCCGCATATCCACGAGATGCTGCGCGACGGTGCCTACGTCCTGGACATGGAAAAGGTACCCGAGCTGTTCATCTCGCAGGATCCCATCGTAAACGCGATGGCGCTCGGCACCAACACTCCCTTCATCGTGCTCAACTCGGGCCTGGTCGACCTGCTGGACGCCGAGGAGCTCCGGGCGGTCATCGGGCACGAGCTCGGGCACATCCTGTCTGGACACTCGGTCTACCGGACCATGCTGTACAACCTGATCATGCTGGCCCAGCGGATCGCCTGGATGCCGATCGGCTACCTCGGACTGCGGGCCATCATCTGGGGCCTGGAGGAGTGGTACCGCAAGTCCGAGCTGTCCTGCGACCGGGCCGGGCTGCTGGCCGGCCAGGACGTGGACGCGTCCCGGCGAGTGCTGATGAAGACGGCCGGCGGGTCGCGGCTCGCGGAAATGAACGCGGACGCCTTCCACGACCAGGCGCGCGAGTACGACGCGGCGCCCGATCTGCGGGACAGCATTCTCAAGCTGCTCCAGCTCCAGGGCAACACGCACCCGTTCGCCGTGGTCAGGTTCGCCGAGCTCGACCACTGGGTGGCCAGCGGCGAATACGACCGCATCATGGCCGGCGACTACCCGCGCCGGGACACCGACCGCAACGCGTCGGTGGGCGAGGAAGTGCGCAGTGCCGCCAAGGCCTACCAGGAGTCCTGGAGCCGCTCGGAGGACCCGCTGATCGGCATGGTCCGGGGCGCGGCCGGGAACATGGCCAACGTGGCCGGAGGGCTGTTTGACCGGTTCTCCAACCGCGGCGGCGGCGGCGACGGCGGTAGCAGCGACGACAACTGACGCCGAGCTGAGGCTGGCGAGCTGGGGCTAGAGGATGACGAGGTCGTCGCGGTGCACGACTTCGCGTTCGTACTCCGGGCCTAGCTTGCTCGCCAGCCACCGGGTGGACCGGCCCATCAGGCCGGGAATCTCGGTCGCGTCGTAGTTCACCAGGCCGCGCGCGACGATGTTGCCGTGCTCGTCGCTTAGGTTCACCGGGTCGCCGGCGTCGAAGGTTCCCTCGACGCCGGTGATGCCGGCCGGAAGCAGGCTGGCCCGGCGTTTGACGACGGCCTCGACCGCGCCGGTGTCGATCTTGAGGCTGCCGCGGGCCACCGCTGCGTGTTTCAGCCAGAGCAGCCTGGTGGCGAGCCTGCGGCCGTGGGCCGCGAAGTAGGTGCCGACCGCGTCCCCCGCCAGGGCGGCTGGCGCGCTGGCCGTGTCGGTGACCACGGTCGGGATGCCGGCCGCGGAGGCGATCATCGCGGCCTCCACCTTGGTCGCCATACCGCCGATGCCCGGGGCCTGGCCGCCCTTGACGCCCCGGCCCAGCCTGATGCCATCCAGGTCGGACTGGTCGCGCACCTCGACGATCCGCTGGGCCGCGCCGCGGCGCGGGTCCCCGTCGTACAGACCGTCGACGTCGGAGAACAAGATCAGCGCTGATGCGCGCGTGACGTGCGCGACCAGGGCGGCGAGGCGGTCGTTGTCACCGAACCTGATCTCGTCGGTAGCCACCGTGTCGTTCTCGTTGACCACCGGCAGCACGCCGAGCTCGAGCAGCCGGTCCAGAGTCCGCTGCGCGTTGCGGTAATGCGTCCGGCGCATCAGGTCATCGGCGGACAGCAGCACCTGACCGGTCCGGATGCCGTGCCGGGCGAAGGCGGCCGTGTACCTGGCGATGAGCAGTCCCTGGCCGACGCTCGCCGCGGCCTGCTGGGTGGCCAGGTCGCTGGGCCGCCGGGACAGCCCGAGCGGCACCAGGCCAGACGCGATCGCCCCCGACGACACGAGCACGAGCTGCGTGCCGGCCTGGACGCGGGTGGCCAGGGCGGCGGCCAGAGCCTCGATCGCCTCGCCGGCGATCTCGCCGTCCGTCGTGGTCAAGGACGAGGAACCGACCTTCACCACGACCCTCAGCGCACCGTCAATGTCCGGCCGGGCGACGTCCGGGCGCGGGAGGTCCGGGCGCGGGAGGGTGGTGTCCGGGCCTGGGGTCATGGAGACAGCCGGGGGTCGGTCCCGCGCGGGCCGAGGTGCTGCTTGCCGCCCTTGGACCGGTAACTGCTGTGCCCGCCGTGTCCGCCTACTCCGCCGGCCATGGGCGCGGCCGGATCCCAGTCGAACACCACGGCGTCGTCCAGGTCGCCGATCAGGACCTCGGCGCCCGGCTCGGCCCCCGCCTCGGCGAGCGCCTCTTCCACGCCCAGCCGGGCCAGCCGGTCCGCCAGGTAGCCGATCGCCTCATCGTTACTGAAGTCGGTCTGCCTGACCCACCGCTGCGGCTTCTCGCCGCGGATGAGGAAGCTCTCCCCGATCCTGACCACCTCGAAGCCCGTTTCGTCGGCGGCCTTCACGACCACCCTGACCCGTTCGACGGGGTGCTCGGCGGGGCGGGCGGCCCGGTCCGCCGCGACCAGGGCGGCCATGGCGAAGCCCAGCTGACGCAGGCCCTCGCCGGTCGCGGCGGAGATCTCGAAGACCTGATAGCCGCGGGCCTCGAACTCGGGCTTGACCAGGTCGGCCTGCTCGCGGGCCGCGGGCACGTCGATCTTGTTCAGCGCGATAAGCCGCGGCCGCCCGACCAGCTCGGCGCCGGTGGCGTCGCCGTAGGCAGCGAGTTCTTCCTCGAGCGCCGCCAGGTCCGCGACCGGGTTACGGCCGGGCAGTTCGGCGGCTTCGGCGGCGCAGTCGAGCACGTGGACCAGGGTGGAGCAGCGTTCCACGTGCCGCAGGAAGTCATGTCCCAGGCCCTTGCCCTGGCTGGCGCCCGGGATCAGCCCGGGCACGTCGGCCACGACGAACTGGACGTCGCCGGCTTCCAGCACGCCGAGGTTCGGGATCAAGGTGGTGAACGGGTAGTCGGCGATCTTCGGCCGGGCCGCGGACATCGCCGCGATGATCGAGGACTTCCCGGCGTTGGGGAAGCCGACCAGCCCCACGTCGGCCACCGTCTTCAGCTCCAGGATGAGATCACGCTGCTGGCCCGGCTCGCCCTTGAGCGCGAACCCCGGCGCCTTGCGCCGGGGGCTCGCGAGGGCGGCGTTACCCAGCCCGCCGCGGCCGCCCGCGGCGGCTACGAACCTGCTGCCGGTGCCGACGAGATCGGCGAGGACCTCGCCGTCCGCGGTCTTCACCTCGGTCCCGTTCGGCACCGGGATGATCAGGTCGGGGCCGTTGGCGCCGGACCGGTTCGAGCCCTCGCCCTGCTTGCCGTTACCGGCCCGGCGGACCGGGCGGCGGTGGAAGTCGAGCAGGGTCGCCGAGCTCGCGTCCACTTCGAGGATCACATCCCCGCCGTGGCCGCCGTTGCCCCCGTCCGGGCCGCCGAGCGGCTTGAACTTCTCGCGGTGAACCGAGGCGCAGCCGTTCCCGCCGTGGCCGGCCTGCACCTGCAGCGTGACCCGGTCGGCGAACTCCGCCACAATGCCCATCTCCCTCAATGCATGTAAAAGGCGGGCCGGGTTGCCCGGGCCCGCCTTCTGGTTATCCTGACTTACAGCCTCGGCGGACCTACGCCGGGGGCTCGCCAGGAACGATGCTCACAGCCCGCCGGCCGCGGCGCCTACCGAACTCAACCTTGCCCTCGACCAGCGCGAACAACGTGTCGTCGCTACCCCGGCCGACGCCGTCGCCCGGGTGGAAGTGCGTCCCGCGCTGACGGACGATGATCTCGCCCGCGTTGACCTGCTGGCCGCCGAAACGCTTGACGCCGAGGCGCTGGGCGTTCGAGTCGCGACCGTTGCGGCTGGATGACGCGCCCTTCTTGTGTGCCATCTCAGCCCTCCTCCGCCTTAGCCGATGCAGATGTCTTGGCCCGCGCCTTCGGCTTGGCCTCCGCCTTGGCTTCGGTGCCAATGTGGGTGATCCGCACCTGGGTATAGTGCTGCCGGTGGCCGAGACGGCGCCGGTAGCCGGTCTTGTTCCGGTAATGGATCATGTTGATCTTGGGGCCAGCGGCGTCACCGACGATGTCCGCCGTGACCAGATATCGGCCGACCTCGGCGGGGTCGCTGATGACCCGCTCACCATCCACCACCAGCAGGGCCGGCAGCGTAACGCTTGAGCCGTGCTCACCGGGAAGCTTGTCAACGGTGAGGACATCATCAAGCGCGACCTTTTCCTGCCTGCCGCCGCAGCGCACAATCGCGTACACCCGAGACTCTCTCTTTCCTTGCGCTTTCCTTGCGTGCCCCGGCATACCGGTGTCACCACGGCGGGCTCGCTTGGACTCGCTTGAGCTTGTACACGGGGTCCCGCGCAGCGGCGACTCCCGACCGCTAAGGTTACCAGACCTCAGCCTGTCCACGAACCTGACCCGTTCGGTCTCCTCCAGCGCCGGGCCTGCGGCGGCGCGGCGCTGCGCCCGGCGCTGCGCGCGGGGCCGCGCGCAGCGCCGGGCGCGGGGTACGCGGGCGCGGTAACCGGCCCAATGTTCCATAGGGCCGGTTGTAACCGGCCCAATGTTCCATCGGGCTGGCCAGACTCGCGACCGGGCCGCGACCGCGGGCCGTTGATGGTGTTGACAACCGCATCAATAGCCCGTCGTGGTTGATCTGGTATCAGGCGGCGCCGTTCTGGGCTTGCGAGGGTTCCGGGACGGAGGTGACGGATGCCGGGGCGGCTGACGCGGGGGCGGCTGAGGTGGCCGCCGTGGGCTTGCGGCGGCGACGGCGAGAGCTGGCGGGGCGGCTGGGTTCAGCCGACCCGGCAGCTCCCGGCCCGTTGTCCGGGTGCCCGTTGTCCGGCTGTCCGGCGTTGTCAGGCCGGCCGTTGTCCGGATGAGCGCTGCCCGGCTGCCCGTTGTCTGGCTGGGCGCTGTCCAAAAGCCCGCTAGCCGACAACCCGCTGTCAGGCCGGGCGCTGTCGAGCGAGCCGCTAGCGTGCTGGCCGTTGCCAGGCTGGCCGTTATTAGGCTGAGCGCTGTCGCCCTGGCCGCGGCGGTGACGCCCGTTGCCACGTCGGGCGGCTGGAGCCTGAGTCGGCGGGGCCTGGACGTCGGGCTGGGGCGCGCTGTCGGGGTAGAGGACGTCGGGCTGGGTGGCGTCGGGCGGAGTGGCGTCGGGCGGGGAGACGCGGGCGGCGACCGAGGCGGGGCTGGCCGAGGCGGGGCTGGCCGAGCTGGCCGCGGCCACCACCCGGACTCCGTTGCCGCCGCCGTTGCCGCGGGTCGGAGCGTGCATGTGGTGCGGCGCGGGGGTGTCGGTATCGGGGTCGAAGGTGAGCATCACGCCGCGGCCGTTGCAGCATTCACACGGCGCCGAGAACGCCTCGAGCAGGCCTGCGCCGACCCGCTTCCTGGTCATCTGCACCAGGCCGAGCGAGGTCACCTCGGCGACCTGGTGCTTGGTCCGGTCCCGGGACAGGCATTCGAGCAGCCTGCGGAGCACCAGGTCCCTGTTGCTCTCGAGCACCATGTCGATGAAGTCGATGACGACGATGCCGCCCACGTCACGCAGCCGGAGCTGGCGGACGATCTCCTCGGCGGCCTCGAGGTTGTTCCGGGTGACAGTCTCCTCCAGGTTCCCGCCCTGCCCGGTGAACTTGCCCGTGTTCACGTCGACGACCGTCATCGCCTCGGTCTTGTCGATGACCAGCGATCCGCCGCTCGGCAGCCAGACCTTGCGCTCCAGGGCCTTGGCCAGCTGCTCGTCGATGCGGTACTCCGCGAACGCGTCCCGGCTGCCCTGCCACCGGGTGATCCGCTCGGCCAGGTGCGGCGCGACGTACTTGACGTACTCGTCGACCACATCCCAGGCCTCGTCGCCGGACACCACAAGCGAGGCGAAGTCCTCGTTGAACACGTCCCTGATGACCCGGATGGTGAGGTCAGGCTCGCTGTAGAGCAGCGCGGGCGCGCTGGCCGTCTTCGCCTTCTTCTCGATCGCCTCCCACTGGGCGGCGAGCCGGGTGACGTCGCGGTCCAGTTCCTCCTCGGCCGCTCCCTCCGCCGCGGTGCGGACGATGACGCCGGCGTTCTCCGGCATGACCCGCTTCAGGATCTGCTTGAGCCGGTTCCGCTCGGTGTCGGGCAGCTTGCGGCTGATGCCGGTCATGGACGCGCCTGGCACGTAGACCAGGTACCGGCCAGGCAGGCTGACCTGACTGGTCAGCCGGGCCCCCTTGTGCCCGACCGGGTCCTTCGTGACCTGGACGATCACCGACTGGCCCGACTTCAGGGCCGACTCGATCCGCTTCGGCTGACCCTCGAGCCCGCTGACGTCGAAGTTGACCTCGCCCGCGTACAGCACCGCGTTACGGCCCTTGCCGACGTCGACGAAGGCGGCCTCCATCGAGGGCAGCACGTTCTGGACCTTGCCCAGGTAAGCGTTGCCCACGTAGGACTGCTGGCTGGACCGGTTCACGTAGTGCTCGACCAGCACACCGTCCTCGAGCACCGCGATCTGAGTGCGGTCCTTGCGCTGGCGGACCACCATGGTCCGCTCGACCGACTCGCGGCGGGCCAGGAACTCGGACTCGGTGACGATCGGGGGCCGGCGGCGGCCGGTTTCCCTGCCCTCGCGGCGCCGCTGCTTCTTGGCCTCAAGCCGGGTGGAACCCTTGACCGACCGCACGTCGTCGTTGCCGCTCGGCTCGCGGACGTGCACGACGGTGTCGGGCGGGTCGTCGGGGGTCAGCGAGTCGGCTCCGCCTTCGGCCGAACCCCGGCGGCGCTTGCGCCTGCGCCTGCGCGCGCTGGACGAACCTGAGTCGTCATCATCATCGGCCGTCCCGTTGCCCTCGGCCGGCCCGCTGGGCTCCGCGGATCCGGCCGCGGCGGCGTCCGCGCTAGCCGCCGGGTCCGCGGCGTCCTTAACCGCAGCGCCTCTCCGGCTGCGCGTGCGGGAGGCCGGCCTGCGGCCTTCTGCCTGGCCAGCACCGTTCCCGGCGTCGGCAGGGGCCGCCTGCGCGTCCTGGGCCCCTTCGCCGCCCTGGCTGTCCGGCTGGTCGTCGCCGGCGTCGGCCGTGGCGTCCTGGTCACCGTTCCTGGCCCGGGCGCGGCTCGGCCGACGCCTGCGGCTGCGGCTGCGGCCTGGTCCTGAGCCGTCGTCATCGTCGCCGGAACCCGCGGAACCCGCGGAACCTCCAGCCGCCTCGGAGCCACCCTCGCTCCCGGCGTTCCTGGCCGGACCCGCCGGTCCCGCGGATCCGGAGGCCGGGCCGGGCGGCGCTGTTTCCGGCCGCGCTGTTTCCGGGCGCTCGGTCGGCGGCTGGAACACCACCGGCGGCGGCTGGAACACCGCCGCGGGCACACTCGGGTTCAGCTCGCCGGCTCCGCGCCCGCCCGCCGCGTTGTTCCCGCCCGCCGCGTTGTCATTGGAATCTCTGTCGTGTAGCTCGCTGTCGAGCATTCGGGCAATCTCCAGTCAGGCTCCCGGGCGCGCGGTGTCGCGGCGTTCCGTTCCATGACGGCATACCGCGACGCGCCCGCACACCGCACGGGAGCACGTTGTCAACGTAGGCCCGGCCGGAGCCGCGTGGGCAGCCCTGAGCTCGCGCGGTGACCGCGCCAGCTCGACAGCACCGAGCCTGGTAACTTATCTCTGTCTTGACGGGTACGGCTCCCCAGCACCAGCGTGCCTCCGTCATGACCCAATCTCCCCTGCCAGCAGTGTCTTCCCGGTCAGCAGGGTCTTCCCGGTCAGCAGGGCTCGTGAGCCCTGCGCCAGCCGGGTGGTCAATGGCGGCGACGACGCGGCGATGCCGTTCCTTTCGCGCAGCGCGGTCAAAACATCCTCGGGCCGCACGGCAGGTGCCGTATGTAGAACAACCATTCGAAGAATGGCACAATCTTCTTGACCTGTCACGGCGGCGCGCTGGCCGCCGTCAGGATCGGCCGTGATCCCATCCAACGTGATGACGCTCATCTCCACCACGGCCGCGCGAGCATCCAGACGCCGGACGCCCTTGTCCGTGAGGCGCTCAACCGGCGCCTCATCGAGAGCGAGGAAGCTCACGACCGCCTGCTGGGCGGCCGCTGACCCCACACCCGGTAGAACCACACGCCACTCAGAAGCCTCCAGGTGGCCGAAAGCAGAGTTGGCCCGGGGGAGCGACCCCCCGGAACCCCCCGCTTCTGGGGGGAACTCTCCCCCCAGACCCCCGGGCAGACCCCAGGGGTCGGTGACGTCGATCACATCAATCCCATCAGGCAGTGCCGCGTTTAGCCGCTGGCACACCTGCGCCTCAGCCTGCCGGGCCGTCAGCGCGAGGCTAAGGTACTCAGCCTCGCTCGCCACACCCGTCGGAGCACCACCCGCGTAAGAAATCTTCGGGTGCGGCGAAAACCCAGCAGAATAAGCAATCGGTAGCCCTGCCCTGCGCACTCCCCGCTCGAAGGCGCGAGCCACATCTCTGTGGCTGGCAAAACGCATCTTTCCGCGCTTAGCATACCGGACCACCAGATGCTGCACCGCAGGCTTCTGGGGCGACCTGGGGTCCGGCTCCGGCACGCTACCTCCCGACCACGACGGGAAGCAGCCGCCTCCCGTCGAGACGCGCCCCGGTGGGTCCCACCTGGATCTCAGTGTCCATAGCGGGACAAACCCCGCATTCATAACACGGAGTCCAGCGGCAATCTTCCACCTCAGCCGCTCCCTCGGGAGCGATGGAGTTCTGCCAGTCCTGCCAAAGCCAGTCGCGGTCAAGGCCCGCGTCCAGGTGTTCCCAAGGGAGCACCTCGCTGTAATCACGTTCGCGCGTAGTGTACCATGCCAGGTCTACCGGCTCTGTGGCCAGCGCCGACTCGGCGCACCGCTGCCACCGCTCGTAGGAGAAGTACTCACTCCACCCGTCGAACCGCGCGCCGTCCCGCCAGGCCGCCAGGATCACCGCGCCGACGCGGCGGTCACCACGGGACAGCAGCCCCTCGATCTGTCCCGGCCGCCCGTCGTGATAGCGGAACCCGATCGCCTTGCCGTACGCGCGGTCGGCGCGCAGCGCGCCGCCGAGGGCGCGCAGCCGGGCGTCCACCACCTCGGGCTCGCACTGGGCCGCCCACTGGAAGGGCGTGTGCGGCTTGGGCACGAAGCCGCCGATCGACACCGTGCACTTGATGTCATGCCGCCCACTCGTTTTCCGGCCCGCCGCGATGACCTTGCGCGCCAGCTGCGCGATGGCCAGCACGTCCTCGTCGGTCTCGGTGGGCAGCCCGCACATGAAGTACAGCTTCACCTGCCGCCAGCCGCTGGCGTAGGCCGTGGTGACGGTCCGGATCAGGTCCTCTTCCGTGACCATCTTGTTGATCACCTTGCGCAGCCGCTCCGAGCCGCCTTCCGGCGCGAACGTCAGCCCGGACCGGCGGCCGTTCCGGCTGAGCTCGTCGGCCAGCGTCACGTTGAAGGCATCCACCCGGGTCGACGGCAGCGACAATCCGACGTTGGTGCCCTCGTAGCAGTCCGCCAGGTCGACCGCGATTTCGTTGATCTCGCTGTGGTCCGCGCTCGACAGCGACAGCAGCCCGACCTCGTCGAAGCCGCTGGCCGCCACGCCCTGGGCCACCATCGCGCCGATCGTGGTGATGGACCGCTCCCGCACCGGCCGGGTGATCATCCCGGCCTGGCAGAACCGGCAGCCGCGGGTGCAGCCCCGGAAGATCTCCACGCTGTACCGCTCGTGCACGGTCTCGGCGACCGGCACGACCGGCGCGCGCGGATACGGCCAGGCGTCCAGGTCCATCACGGTATGTTTCGAAACTGTGGGCGGTACATACGGACGGTTCGGAACTACTTTTGAAATCTTTCCGTCCGGGTGGTACGATACGTCGTAGAATCGAGGCACGTAAGCCACCGTCGTGAGGCGAAGCAGCAGTCCGTCCCGGCCGCCGGGCTGCCCGGCCCGCTTCCATTCCCGGATGAGGTCCGTGATCGCGAGCACGGCCTGTTCGCCGTCACCGAGCACCACGACGTCGAGGAAGTCCGCGACCGGTTCCGGGTTGAAGGCCGCATGGCCGCCGCCGATGACCAGGGGGTGAGCCACGGTCCGTTCGGAAGAAAAAAGAGGAATACCGGCCAGGTCAAGCACGGTCAGGAGGTTGGTATAGGCCATTTCGGTAGCGAAACTCACGCCGAGCACGTCAAAGGAGCCGACCGGCCGGTGCGCGTCCACCGTGAACTGGGGCACGCCGTTGGTCCGCATCAGCTCTTCAAGGTCGGGCCAGACCGTGTAGGTCCGCTCCGCCAGGACGCCCTCGCGCTCGTTCAGCACCTCGTAGAGGATCTGGATGCCCTGGTTGGGCAGCCCGACCTCGTAAGCGTCCGGGTACAGCAACGCCCACCGGACGTCGGTGGCGTCCCAGTCCTTGGTGACTGAGCCGACCTCGCCGCCGACATACTGGATCGGCTTGCGCACGCGTGGCAGCAGCGGCTCAAGCGCTGGATACACCGATTCGACAGGCATCAGACCACACTATCTGAACGGACCGTGGTAGCACCGCCACGAAACGGACAGGCCGCCCGGGTGCCCTCGGAACGGGAACCGGGTCACTCGAAGACGGTGTGACGGCGGTGGACGGACTGGAGCAGGCCGATGGCGATCATGTCGGCGAAGACGGCCGAGCCGCCGTAGGAGACGAACGGCAGCGGGATGCCGGTGATCGGCATGATGCCGATCGTCATGCCGATGTTCACGAACGACTGGAACGCGAACCACATCGCGATGCCGGACGCGACCAGCAGGCCGAACAGGTCATCGGCCCGGGCGGCGATCCGCAGCGCGCGGACGATCACCACGCCGAGCAGGAAGACGATCAGGATGGTGCCGGCGAAGCCGAGTTCCTCGCCGGCCACGGTGAAGATAAAGTCCGTCTGCTGGGACGGGACGAAGTTGCCCGCGACCAGCTGGCCGTGGAACAGGCCCCGGCCGAACATCCCGCCCGAACCGACCGCGATCTTGGCCTGCGCCGCGTTGTAGCCGGCCCCGGCCAGGTCGGCCGACGGGTGCAGGAAGGAGGTGAACCGGGTCAGCTGGTAGGACTTCAGCAGGTGCAGGCCGCCGGCTGCGGCGATAGTCACCGCCGCGACGGCCACGAGCGCGGCGATCAGGCGCAGCCGGATCCCGGACAGCACGACGATGGTCGTGGTCACGACCAGCAGCACCATGGCCACGCCCAGGGCGGGCTCGGTCACGACCAGCCCGATCAGCGGCGCGGCGCAG
>Ga0209839_10001154_pt1 | contig 13662 bp, 10 predicted proteins | sample OrgsoiDNA2013050_FD_185800 | JGI IMG/M metagenome (GOLD analysis project Ga0209839, IMG submission 185800) | Permafrost soil microbial communities from the Arctic, to analyse light accelerated degradation of dissolved organic matter (DOM) -... | ecosystem: Environmental > Terrestrial > Soil >... | reverse complement strand
GCGAGGACTCCCCAGATCCAGTACAGGATTCGGCGCGCGTCTCCGTGGGTCTCGCTCTGGATCAGCAGCAGCGCCACGAGCAGCGGTACACCCGTGAAGATGTGGTTTGCGAAGAACCACCAGTGCGGCCTGAGGTCGAGGGTGATCTCCTCGCCATCGTTGAGGAGCCGACGCGGAAACGGCATGCGGCGATGCTAGGTGGCTTCGGGCCGCGGGGCATCGACCCCGTCGGCTTCCGGCGCGGCGATGAGCGCGTATATCTCGATCACATCCGCGAACTGCTGCGCGAATAAACGATAGGTCAGTTATGAATCTCAAGCCACGAATTGTATCCGTCACGGTCTGCGCCGTGCTGCTGTCCGCCGGGCTGGCAATGGGCGAAACGCCGCCTCCTGCGCAGGCTCCGCCCGCGGCCGCTGCGCCGGTTGCGCCCGCCGACGCACAGCCGCCGCCGTCTCCGGCGCCGGATGCACCGCCGCCCGAGCTCAAGACTTTGGACCAGGAGGTTCAGGGCCTGAAAAAGGACGTGGTCGACCTGAACAAAGATTTGTTCGTGCTGCAGGAAGAATTGCTGTTTCCCGCCAACACGCAAGTGGCTCTCTACATCTCGATGGATGTGGGGACATTTTTCGCGCTGGACTCCGTGACCGTTAAAATCGACAACAAGGAAGTCAAGAATTATTTGTACACGGCGCGAGAAGCCGATGCGCTGCTCAAGGGCGGCGTGCAGCAGATCTATCTCGGCAATCTAAAGGTCGGCAAGCACGAGCTGGTGGCGTTCTTCACCGGCAAGGGACCGATGGAGCGCGATTACAAGCGAGGCGCCACAATCAACTTCACCAAGGGCGTGGGCGCCAAGTATCTGGAGCTCAAGGTCACCGATCACCAGCGCGCGCAGCAACCCGAGTTTGAAATCAAGGACTGGGAATAGGCCGCGTATGAGCGGCAGGGGCTACGGGCTGGCGTTGGCTGTGCTGTTCGCGGCGCTCGGCCTGCCGTCGGCGCAGGCGGCGCGCAACAGCGACCCGAACAAGCTGCCGAGCATTCGCGTGCAGGATCTGCACTATGGCGAAGTGCTGTTCCAATTCTATTCCGGCCAGGAATTCCAGGCGCTCACGGAGCTCGAGGCCTTCAGCCAGTGGCAGCGGTTGCCGCACCACGCCGCCGATGCGGATTTGCTCGCCGGCGGTCTGTATCTTGAGCTCGGCATGCACAACGAGGCCGGGGTGCGCTTCGAGCGTCTGCTCACCGACAAGGTGCCCGTGGGAGTACGCAACCAGGCGTGGTTCTACCTGGCGAAGATCTGGTATGAGCGCGGCTACTACGAGCGCGCCGAACAGGCGATCGGCCGCATACAGGGCACACTGGGCGCCGAACTGGAAGCCGAGCGCGTGCATCTGCTGGTCAACGCGTTGATGCGCCAGCAGCGCTACGATGACGCCATCGCACAGCTCAAGAGCTGGCACGGCGCTTCGGATTGGATGGCCTATGCGGGCTTCAATCTCGGCGTAGCCTTGGTGCGTGCCGGACGGCTGGCCGAGGCCGACCCGATCCTGACCTCGGTCGGCACGCTCAATACCCACAGTGATGAGCTGCTGAACCTGCGCGACAAGGCCAATCTGGCACTGGGATTCGCCTATCTACAGGCCGATCAGAGCGCCAAGGCGCGCGCGCCGCTCGAGCGCGTGCGCCTGAACGGTCCCTATTCGAGCCGCGCACTGCTCGGCGACGGCTGGGCGCATGCCGCGCTCGGTGACTATCGCGCCGCGCTCACGCCCTGGCTGGAACTTCGTCAGCGCAATCTGCTCGATGCCGCAGTGCAGGAATCGTACCTGGCGGTCCCTTACGCCTTCAGCAAACTCAATGCCGGCGCACAATCGGCCGAGTACTACGAGCGCGCGCTGACCTCCTTTGCGAGCGAATCGGACAATCTCGATGCCGCGATCGGGCATATCCACGAGGGTCATATGCTCGATGACCTGCTGGGCGAGGACAAGGATGCGCGCTACGGATGGTTCTGGCAGCTCAAATCATTGCCCGACGCTCCCCAGTCGCGCTACCTCTACACCGTGCTGGCTGACAACGATTTTCAGGAGGGCCTGAAAAACTATCGCGACATGGCGTACCTGCAGGGCACGCTGCGCCATTGGGACGACAGCATGGAGGCCTTCGCGGCGATGATCGACACCCGGCAGCGGGCCTATGCCGAGCGCCTGCCGCGCGCCGACGCGCTGCTCGAGAGCGATATGCCGGCGAAATTGCGCGATGCGCGCGCCGGCGTCGGCTCGCAGCTCGATGCGGTCGAGACCGGCAATGACGTGGCCGCGCTAGGCACGCCGAGCGAGCGCGAGCAATGGTCGAACGTTGCGCGGCTCGAGGAACAGCTCGCGGCGCTGCCGCCGAGCCTCGAGCGCGAGGAGGCGCGCGACAAGCTGCGTCTGATCAAGGGGGTGCTGTATTGGCGCCTCGATGCGAACTTCAAGGCGCGTGGCTACGAGGAGCGACGCTCGCTGCGCGAACTCGATGCGGCGCTCGAAGAGCTGCAGAATCGCTGGGTGCGCGTGCAGCAGGCGCGCGCCACGGTACCAAACGACACCGGCGATTTCGCGGCGCGCATCGCATCGCTGGCCGCCCGCATCCAGGCGATGCGCGAGCGGCTCGCGCAGGCCTCGCAGCAGCAGAATCAGTATCTCGAGGGCGTGGCTGAGTCGGAGTTGCGCGCGCAGAAGGAGCGGCTCGACGCCTATGCATTGCAGGCGCGCTTTGCGCTCGCGGACATTTACGACCGCGCCTCCGATCAAGGCAGCGGTGCGACGGCGCCCGCCCCGGCGCCCGCCCCGGCACCAGCCCCGGCACCCGCTCCGGAGCCGCGATGAAGCGCTATCGTCGCGCCATGCTCGCTTGGCGCTGCGCGGCGCTGCTGGCGGCGATCTCGCCGGCCATGGCAGCGAAAAGCCCGGCTACCGCTGCGCCCACGATCGGCGATCTGAGCGCGAAGTCGGTCGAGGTAAGTCCCGCTCCGGCGAAGAGCGGCGGGGCCGGCAAGGCGATGGAGAACTATCGCCAATTCCTCAATCTGCAAAACGCCGAGCCGCGCCTGCGGGCCGAAGCGTTGCGGCGGCTCGGCGATTTGAGCCTGGAATCCGGCGAGCTCGAGCGCATGGCCAACGAGGTCACGCGGCTGGACATGCAGGGCGCCGAGGCGATTCGGCTGTATACGACTCTGCTCAAAGCCTATCCGGACTACCCGCGCAACGATCAGGTGCTCTATCAGCTGGCGCGCGCCTACGAGACCACCGGCCAGACCCCGCAGGCCCTCGTAACCCTCGATACGATCGTCGCGCGCTATCCGCAGGGACGCGACCTCGCCGAGGTGCAATTTCGGCGCGGCGAAATATTGTTCTCGAATCGGCGCTACCCGGAAGCGCAGGTGGCCTACCAAGCGGTGCTCGCGCGCGGACGCAATGGTTCGACCTTTTATGAGCAGAGTCTGTACAAGCACGGCTGGTCGCAATTCAAGCAGGGCATGAACGAGGACAGTCTGAAGTCCTTCGCCGATCTGCTCGACCTGATCTTGAGCGACCCGAAGGATAGCGCGCATGCGCGGCCCTGGGATTCGCTGGGACGCGCCGATCGCGAGCTGGCCGAAGACACGCTGCGGGTCATGAGTATTACTTTCTCGTATCTCGACGGCGTGAAGGCGCTCGATGAGTTCGCCGCTCACCGCGGCCGCATGCCCTATGTCTGGCTACTGTATTCGCATCTGGGCGATCTGTACGTGGAGAAGCAGCGCTATCAGGACGCCGCGGCTACTTATCGCGCATTTGTCAGCCGCGACCCGGTCGACCAACACGCCCCGACGCTTGAGATGGCGGCGATCGAGGCCTATCGCAAGGGTGGCTTCGCCGATCTCATGCTCGATGGCAAACTCGAGTACGTGCAGCGCTACGATTTCGGCGCACCGTTCTGGAAGGGCCGGGAGCATGGCGCCTATCCACAGCTCGTCGCCGAGCTCAAGACCAATTTGAAGGACGTGGCGCAGTACTATCACGCCAGCGCCCAAAAGACCAAGAAGCCTGAAGAATACGCCGCGGCGGCGCATTGGTATCGCAGCTACCTGAGCTCGTTCCCGGACGATCCGGACTCTGCCGCGACCAACTATCTGCTGGCCGATGCGCTGTTCGAGAGCCGGCAGTATCGGGATGCGGCCGACGAATACGAGCGCACCGCCTACGACTATGCGCGCAATGCGCGCTCGGCCGAGGCCGGCTATGCGGCGCTCGTGGCGGATCAAAAGTATGAGGACACGCTGAGTCCGGAAGGCCGCCCGGCCGCGCATCAGCGCGCGACCGATTCGGGGCTGAAGTTTGCGCAGACGTTCCCGGAGCACCCCGAGAGCGCCGTGGTGCTCACACACGCCGCCCAGGATCTGTACGCGGCCGGTGATCAGGCGCGTGCCGCGCAGTCCGCGCAGGCGCTGCTGGCCCGTACGCCGCCGGTCGATGCCGCCAAGCAACGCATTGCCTGGACCATAGTCGGTCAGGTCAGCTTCAACCAAGGCGATTACCCGCAGGCCGAGAACGCCTTTACTCACGCGCTGGCGGCAGCGGCCGCGAATGATCCGGAGCGCGGGGATATTACCGAACGCTTGGCCGCCGCGGTCTACAAGCAGGCCGACGCCAAGCGCACCGCTGGCGACCAGGCCGGCGCGGCCCAGGATTTCCTGCGGGTCGGGCGCATCGCGCCCGGCTCGAAAGTCGTCGCAACCTCGCAATACGACGCGGCCGCCGCGCTAATCAACACGCAACAATGGGATCAGGCGATTGCCGTGCTCGAGGCCTATCGGCGCGATTATCCCAAAGGCGAATACAACGCCGACGTCGAGCGCAAGCTCGCGGTCGCCTACGAGCAAGGCGGGCACGCGGCTCAGGCGGCCGCACAGTACGAGCACATTGCCGAGAACCGCCAGGAGGATCGCGCCGTGGTGCACGAGGCGATCGTCAAAGCCGCCGATTTATATGCGCAATCCGGCGATACGGCACGCAGCGCGGCGATGCTGGAGCGGTTGGTGCGCGACTACCCGACGCCGGTCGTCGACGCGATCGAGGTTCGGCAGCGGCTGCTGGATGCGGCGGCCAAGTCCGGCAACCTGGAGCGGCAGCGCTACTGGCAGCGCGAGATCGTCAAAGCCGACGCGAGCGCCGGCAGTGGGCGCACGGACCGCACCAAATATCTGGCCGCGCGCGCGCAGCTGGCACTGGCTGAGCCCACGCGGGATGCGTTTCGCGCCATCAAGCTGGTCGCGCCCCTCAAGCAGACACTCACGGCGAAGAGGAAGGCGATGGAGTCGGCCGTGCAAGCCTATAAGGAAGTGGCCGGGTATCAGGTCGCGCAGACCACCACGGCCGCGACCTACGAGACCGCAGAACTCTACCGCACCCTGGCCCATGACCTGATGGCCTCGGAGCGGCCAAAAAAGCTGTCGGCCGATGAGCTCGAGCAATATGACACGCTGCTCGAAGAGCAGGCGTTCCCGTTCGAAGAGCAAGCCATCGCCATCCATGAGATCAACGCCAAACGGGCGCCCGACGGCGTCTATGACGAGTCGGTGCGCAAGAGCTTTGACGCCTTGGCGCAACTCAAACCAGCGCGCTACGGCAAGATCGAGCACAGCGAAGCGTGGATCGTAACGCTCACGGCGCCGGGCGCCGCCGCGCCGGGCGCCGCTGCCCCGAGCAGCGCCGCGCTGGCTGACTATGAGCGGGCCGCGAAGCTCGCGAATAGCGGCAAGCAGACCGAGGCAGAACTGCAGCTACAGCAATTCGAATTGCAGTATCCCGGCTTTGCCGCCCCGGCGATCGATCTGGGCCTGCTGGCGCGCGCGCAAGGCAAGTTGCAGGACTCGGAAGACGCACTGCGCCGCGCGACCGTGCTCGACCCGACCAATGCGACGGCCTGGAGCGAGCTCGGCGTGACCTTGCGTCAGGAAGGCAAATTCACCGATGCGCGGGCAGCCTATGGGCAAGCGCTCGCCAGCGATGCCGCGTATCCGTCCGCGCACCGCAACCTCGGCGTACTGCTCGATCTGTATTTGGGTGACCCTGCCGCCGCACTACCGGAATTCGAGCGCTACAAAGAGTTGTCCGGGGAGGACAAGCCCGTCAGCGGCTGGATTGCGGAACTGCGAGCGCGCACCGGGGTCAAGCCCGTGCCCGCCGCTGACGCCGCGGCGCCTGAGGCCCCGGCGAGCGCGCCGGTGGCGGCTGGCCATAACGGAGGACCAACATGAAATCATGGCGCATGGCGGGAACATCGATCGTGCTCGCGATGGTGTGGGTCAGCGTGGCCGCGGCGCAGGCGCCGGATCTCGAGCCGGGGGTGCAGACCTCCGCCCCGGCTCCCAGCGTCGCGCCGAAGCCGCCCTCGCAGCCGGCGGCGAGCGCCGCTGCTGCGCCGCCCAAGGACTCAGCAAAGACGAAGGACCACATCGAACTCGACACCACGCAGATCAGCGGCAATCGTGAGTTGCCGAAGGTCATGTATGTGGTGCCCTGGCGCAGGGCCGATCTGGGCGAGTTCGCCGGGCGGCCCCCGAACAGCCTGCTCGATGAGGCCCTTACGCCCGTGGATCGCGACGTCTTCCGCCGGCAGAACCGCTACTACGCGGCGCTCGAGGCCGGCGCGAGCGCCTCCAAGTCACAACCTGATGCGGCCGCCGGCAAAGCGGCCGTGCCAGAGGCCAAGGATGAGAAGTAGATCGCGGTATTGCGCGTTTGCGTCACTTTAGTTTGATCGTATCGGCGGATCATAGCGTTCAGGCATGGGAGTCAGCACGATGATGAGTCATGTAGTACGGTTTTTCCAGGGCGGCGGCGAGATGATGTATCCGATCGCCATTGTGCTGGTCGCCGGTCTGGCGATCGCGCTCGAGCGATTCATCTATCTCACGCACGTACAGTTGCGTAATCGCGGGCTGTGGAATCAGCTCGTGCCGCTGCTGCAGCGCGGTGATTTTCGCCAGGCGGTGCAACTGACTTCGAAGTCACCCTCGGCGATCGGGCAGATCTTGAGTTACGGTCTGGCCCGCATCTCCTCGGCAAGGCACCGCGACGATATCGAGAAGGCCATGGAGGAGAGCCTCATGGATGTGGTGCCGCGGCTCGAGAAGCGCACTCATTACATCGCCACCTTTGCCAACCTCGCGACCCTGCTCGGGCTGCTCGGCACGGTCATCGGCCTGATCAACGCCTTTGCGGCGGTGGCCACGGTCAATCCGGCTGAGAAGGCCAATCTGCTTTCGGCGAGCATATCGGTGGCGATGAACTGCACGGCATTCGGCCTCATGAGCGCAGTGCCGCTGCTGCTGATCCACGCCTGGCTGCAGACCAAGACCACGGACACGATCGACAGTCTCGAGATGGCTTCGGTCAAGTTTCTCAACGCCGTGACCGAACGCCAAGCGCAGCCGACACCGGCCGCGGCCTGACGCGCAGCGCCTTAAGGCAGTAGGAAGCGCGCATGCGCCGTTCGTACCAGGTTCGCAAGCTCTTGCGCCACCAGCGCAAGCCGGCCGAGCTGCTGCTCGTGCCGATGATCGACATCTTTACCGTGCTCGTGACCTTTCTGCTCATGACGGCGGTGTTCTCCCGCACCGTCATACTGGAGTTGAAGTTGCCGCCCGCGAACGCCGAGTTCACGCCACCGCCCCCGGGGCTGCAGCTCGAGGTCATCGTGCGCAAGGACTCGCTGCTGGTCGACGATCGAAACTCCGGGCCGCTGGCACCGTTCCCGAACCGTGACGGTGCTTACGACTACGACGGGCTCTCTAAATACCTGCAGCTGGTCAAGTCCAAGTTTGCGGACAAGACCGACGCCACCGTGCTGCTCGAACCGGATATTCCGTACGACGTGGTCGTGCAGGTCATGGACCGGATGCGCGTGCTCGAGGTCAATGCCGGCTTTAACGTCGTTCAATACGAACTGTTCCCCGATATCTCGCTCGGCGATGCACCGGTGATCGGAGCGCAACCATGAGCATGTCAAGACGCGCCCGGTTCATGCTGCAGCATCAGCTGCGCCATCGGGTCGACGGTCAACTGAATCTGATCCCGTTTATCGATATCCTGACCGTCATGGTGTCGTTTCTGCTGGTGTACTCGACCAACGTCGAGGTGGTCCAGAACAGCAAGGCGATCGAGATTCCGCAATCGATTTCCGAGCGCCAGCCGCGCACGACCGTGGTCGTGATGCTGACCAAGGAGGCTCTGTTCGTGCAGGGCGAGCGCGTCGCCTCGGTGGCCGAGGTCGAAGCGACCCCCGGCGATATCATCGAGCCGTTGCGCGCAGCACTCAAGCGCCCGACGCTGGTGGGTCAGGAGATCAGCGAACAGGACCTGGCTGAGCGCGAGATCACGGTCATGGGAGACAAATCGCTGCCCTACGACGTGCTCAAGAAGATCATGCGCACCTGCACCGACGCGGACTATGGCCGCATCTCGCTGGCCGTGCTGCAGAAAGACAAACCGGTACCCGCTGGCGCGTTGGGACCCACGTAAAGGCGGAGATCAAGAGGATGCAGCTGTCCGAGTATTACCGCGACTACACGCTGGCCTGGGAGGTCGACCCCGAAGAGCAGCGTCGATTCCGTCGTCTGATGGGCGGCGGACTGCTGCTGGTGCTGCTGCTCGGTCTGATTTTGCCGCTCATCCATCTGCCGCAGGAGACCCAGACGGCCGCCGAGGCGGTTCCCGAGCGCCTCGCGCGCCTGATGGCGGAGGAAAAACCGAAGCCGCCGCCACCACCGCCCGTGGAACAGCCGAAGCCGAAACCCGAGGTTAAACCGACCCCAGTTCCGAAGCCCGTGGACCGGACGGCCGATGCCCGGAAAAAGGCGCAGCAGTCGGGATTGCTCAAATTGAAGGACGAGCTTGCCGATCTGCGCCAGAACGTCGATCTGACCCCGCTCGGGCAAACAAAAAATCTGCAGGGCGCCGTGGGCCAGGATAGTCACGCCGAGCGCTCGCTGATCGCCTCGAAGGTGGGCTCGGGCTCGGCCGGCATCACTACCGCCAACGCCAGCCGGGGCTTTGGCACCGGCGCAGGCTCGCTCACGGGACACGATACGATGGCGGTCAGCTCGCGCATTGCGGCCGCCGCTGGCGCCGGCAACGTTGCCAGGGGCGGCAGCGGCAAGCCCTCGCGCAGCGAGGAGGAGATCGCGCTGGTATTCGACAGCAACAAGGGCGCCATCTATGCCCTGTACGGCCGTGCGTTGCGCGATCAGCCAGACCTGCAGGGGAAGCTGGTGCTCGAATTCACGATATCTCCTGCCGGTGAGGTGACAGAATGCCACGTCGTCTCGAGCGAGCTGAAGGATGCTGAGCTGGAGCGTAAGATCGTGGCCCGGGTGAAGTTGTTCCGCTTCGCAGCCAAGGACGTCGCAACGATTACGACCACCAAGCCGATCGAGTTCGTACCCACTGCCTGATATGAACCTGCAGTCCGAAATCGACTACTTCCACGAGCTGCAACCGGTGGACCAGGCGCGGCTGCTGGCCGTATTCCTGCACGAGCTCACGGTGGAAGCGCGCACCACCTATGGGCCCAATACCGAACAGGTGCATGACGCCGCGCGGCTGCGCTTCGTCAATGAAATCGTCTGCCGCCTGGCGCGTTTCATCGAGCAGCTGCTGGCTGACGACCAAACACGACCGGCCGACGACGTGGTCATGCGCATGCTGCTCTCACCGCGCGCCGACCAGGCCGCCGAGCGCCTGGTCATCAATGCCTACCGGCGCGCGATTCATGGTTTCGATCGCTACGATGCCACGGTGACCATGGACAAGTGACGGCGGCGCACCGTAACGTTGGTGCGTGCCCGTCCAATCTCTCGGCCAGGTTCTGATACTGCTGACCGCCTCGGTGCTGTTGGTGACGGCAGGCAGGCGCATCGGCCTGCCGCCGCTGCTGGGCTACGTGATCGTCGGTATCCTGCTCGGTCCATACGCGTTCGCGGTGTTGCCGAATGGCGCGCAGACCCACGCCATGGCCGAGATCGGCGTGGTGTTTCTGCTGTTCACGCTGGGTCTGGAATTCTCCTTTCCGCGCATGCTCGCAATGCGCCGCGAAGTCTTCGGGCTCGGCAGCGCACAGACCCTGGTGGTGGGCGGAACCGGCGCCGTGGCGGCCCATGCCTTCGGCGTCAGCTGGCCCAGCGCGGCCGTGATCGGCGGCGCGCTCGCGATGTGCTCGACCGCCATCGTGCTCAAACAGCTCGCCGATCAGGATGAGCTCAACCGTACTCACGGGCGGCTCTCGTTCGCGGTGCTGCTGTTCCAGGACCTGGCGTTCGTGCCATTGCTGGCCCTCGCCGGTGTGCTGGCGGCGGCCCAATCGGGTTTCAGTGCGGCCTCGGTCTGGCGACTGGTGGGTTTGGGGTTGTTCGCGCTGGTAGCGGTACTTGCCATCGGTCGTTGGGTTCTGCGCCCGCTGCTCTATGTCATCGCTCACAGCCGGCTGCGCGAAGTGTTCACGCTCGCGGCGCTGCTGGTGGTTCTGTCCTCGGCCTGGATTACCCAGCGGCTTGGGCTATCGATGGCACTGGGCGCATTCCTCGCCGGCATGATGTTCGCCGAATCCGAATATAGCCATCAGATCGAGTCCGTGATCCGCCCATTTCGCGAGCTGCTGCTGGGCCTGTTCTTCATCTCCGTGGGCATGCTGCTCGATCTGCGGTTGCTATACGCGCATTTCCTGAGCATCTTCGGTTTGCTGGTGCTGGTCGTGGCTGCCAAGGCGCTGCTCTCGGCGCTCACGACGCGAGCCTTCGTGCCGAGCCATTTCAAGGCGCTACGCACCGGCCTGGTGCTCGCCGGCGGCGGCGAATTCGGCGTCGCGCTATTGACGCTACTAGCGCAGGGACGGGATCTCCTTCCGGCGCGTGCCGCCCAGCTGCTGCTCGCGACCGTCGTGCTTGGCATGATCGTCAGTCCGCTGATCATCCGTTACAACCGGCGCATCGCGCGCTTGCTGCTGGGTGAGAAAGCTCCACCGAAAACTGCGATGCAACGCGAAGACCTCGCCGCCACCGACCTCGTGCGCCGCGAGCACGTCATTCTGTGCGGCTTCGGGCGCGTCGGCCGCTATCTCGCGCGCGTGCTGGAGTCGCAGGGCTTCGAGTATCTGGCCATGGACCTCGACCCCGCCAACGTGCGGGCCGCCCGTCAGGCGGGCGAGCCTGTGGTTTGGGGCGACAGTGCCGACGAGGAGCTGCTGCGCAGCCTCGGAATGGATGTGGCGACGGTCGTGATCATCACGTTCGCAGATCCGGCGGTCGCAATCGCGGTCGTGCGGGCGGTGCGTCGTCTGCGCGGTGACGTGCCCGTTCTGGTCCGCACTCAGGATGATACGCGGCTGGCGGATCTGTCCCAGGCCGGGGCCACGGAGGTGGTGCCTGAAACCTTCGAGGCGAGCCTGACCCTGGTCTCGCAGGCCCTCACGTTGCTACAGCTGCCCGCCATGCAGGTCACGCGGGTCGTGGACACGATACGCACACAGCGCTATGCGACCCTGCGCACACAGCCGGCGGCGGCCCGGCTCGAGGAAGACACGGAGCCGGCCGAACTGCTGCGCTCAGTGGTACTGCCGCCGCGTGCCTGGGCCGTGGGCCGGCGGCTCGAGGAAGTGCGGATACACGGCGCGGAAGTCGCGTTCACGGCCATACGCCGTCAGGGCATCACTGGCCGCGAGCCTGCCGGGGACACCGAGTTGCGCGAGGGCGATGTAGTCGTCATCTACGGCTTGCCCGCGGCGCTGGAGCACGCCGAGGCGGTGCTGCTGGCGGGTTAGTTGCGGTTAGAATGCCGCCCCCCATGAATCGTGAAGATATCAAGTTCCCGGCGCGACATAATCCGCTGCGAGAGGATATCCATGCGCTCGGGCAGCTCATGGGCGAGGTGCTGCGCGAACAGTGCGGCGAGGAGCTGCTGTCGCTGGTCGACCAGGACCGGCTCACGGCGATCCGCTGGCGCGAAGGTGTCGTCGGCGCGGCCGATGCGCTCGCCGTGCGGGTGCGCGGGCGGCCCCCCCGCCTGGCGCGCGAGTTGGTGCGCGCGTTCTCAGCCTATTTTCAGCTCGTCAACGTTGCGGAGAAGGTCCACCGCATTCGCCGCAGGCGCGAGTACTTTCAGCAGGACGGCGACCGGCCCCAGCCCGGCGGCGTGGAGGACGCGCTTTCGGAACTCAAGGCCGCGGGCTTGAGCCTCGAGCAGGTGCTGGCGCTACTCGCACAACTCTCGATCGAGCCGGTGCTGCTGGCGCATCCGATGGAGTCCCCCCGGCGTACGACTCTGCGACGGCAGCAACGCATGGCGGGATTGCTGCTGGAGCGCAGTAACGCCACGCTCGCGCCGTATGAGCGCCGCACGCTGCTCGAGCGCATTCGCGCCGAGGTCAGCGCCGACTGGCAGACCGAGGAGCACCCGCGCGAGCGCCTGACCGTGGCGGATGAGCGCGAGCATGCGATTTTCTATCTCGCCGAGATTCTCTATCGGATCATCCCACCGTTCTATCAGGAGATCGCGGCGGCGCTCGGCAAGCTCTATGGCGCCTCACCCGAGACGCTGGAGCTGCCGGTTATCGTGCGCTTTGGCAGCTGGGTCGGCGGCGACATGGAGTCTTCCAGCGACGTGCATGCCAAAAGCATCCGGGAAACTCTGGCGCGTGCGCAGCAGACGATCCTGACCAATTACTACAGCGACTGTCAGCAGCTCGCGCAGTTGCTGTCGCAAAGTGAGCGTCGCGTCGGCGTGTCCACGGCGGTCGTGCAGCGCATCGAGGAATATCGCACCCTGGTGCCGGGGGCGCCGGGTATTGCACCGGCGCGCCACGACCGCATGCCCTACCGCGTACTGCTCGGACAGATCGCCGAGCGTCTGCATGCCACGAACGATGGCCGCTCCAGCGGCTATCAGCAGCCCGCACAATTCCGCGCCGACATCGGTCTGATCGCGCACAGCCTGCTCGCCAACCGCGGTGCGCACGCGGGCTACTTTGCGGTCCGACGCCTGCTGTCACGCATTGACACGTTCGGTTTTCATCTGGCGACACTGGATCTTCGCGCGCGCGCCTCCGTGCACCACGCGGTACTGGCGCAGGGGCTCGACGACCCGCAGTGGTGCCAGCGCAGCACGCTGGAACGGCACACGCGGCTGGTTGAGATCCTCGAGCGTGACATTGGCCCGGCCGGCAGTTTCGATGCACTCGGCAAGCGCACGCTCGCGGTGTTCGACGCCATAGTGCAGAGTCGCCACCGCTACGGCGCTGACGCCATAGGGCTGTACATCGTCAGCGGCGCGGCGGCGGCCGACGACGTGCTGGCGCCATTGGTGCTGGCGCGCTGGGCCGAGGCGTATAACAAGAGCAGCGGCGAGGTTGCGCTCGATGTCGCACCGGAGTTCGACAGCGTCGATACGCTCGAGCGTTGCGGCGCCATCATGCGCGAGCTGCTCGAGGATGGGGTCTATAAGCGCCATCTCGAGGCTCGCGGGCGCCTGCAGACGGTATTGATCGGCTTCTCCGACAGCAGCCAGGAAAGCGGCGTGGTTGCTTCGCGCTTCGCGGCCTACCGGGCGCAGCGGCATCTGACCGAAGCGCTGCGGCAGG
>Ga0209839_10001153_pt1 | contig 13665 bp, 10 predicted proteins | sample OrgsoiDNA2013050_FD_185800 | JGI IMG/M metagenome (GOLD analysis project Ga0209839, IMG submission 185800) | Permafrost soil microbial communities from the Arctic, to analyse light accelerated degradation of dissolved organic matter (DOM) -... | ecosystem: Environmental > Terrestrial > Soil >... | reverse complement strand
AGCCGATCACGGTGTTCCTCCTTGATGATCACGAGGTGGTCCGCCGCGGGGTCCGTGACCTGCTGGAGGCCGAGCCGGATATCGAGGTGGTCGGGGAGGCGGGGACGGTGTCCTCGGCGCTGGCCCGGATTCCGGCGTTGCGGCCGGATGTGGCGGTGCTTGATGTGCGGTTGCCGGATGGGGACGGGGTGTCGGTGTGCCGGGAGATCCGGTCGAAGATGCCGGGGGTGGCGTGCCTGATGCTGACGTCGTTCGGGGATGATGAGGCGTTGTTTGATGCGATCATGGCGGGGGCGGCGGGGTATGTGCTGAAGCAGATCCGGGGGACGGATCTGGTGGGGGCGGTGCGGACGGTGGCGGCGGGGCAGTCGATGCTGGATCCGCGGGCGGCGAGTCAGCTGATGGCGCGGTTGCGGGATGTGTCGGCGCGTAAGGATCCGCTGGCGGGGTTGAGCGGGCAGGAGCGGCGGATCCTGGAGCTGATCGGGGAGGGGCTGACGAACCGGCAGATCGGGGAGCGGATGTTCCTGGCGGAGAAGACGGTGAAGAATTACGTGTCGGCGTTGTTCGCCAAGCTGGGCATGGAACGCCGCACCCAGGCCGCCGCCTACGCGGTGCGCGCCTTCGGCGACCAGCATCACCAGCACGACCCCGGCCGCGGCGAACGGCACTCAGGACCCGCCGACTAAGGACTTTGTTCCCTGTTCCGGCCGGCTGATCCCCGGCACGCTCGTGACATGTACTCCGACGGCTCGGCCCTCGAGCAACTGTCCAAGGACGAATGCCTGCAGCTGATGGCATCGGTATCCGTGGGCCGGATCATCTATACCCGGCGCGCGCTGCCGGCCGTCGAGCTCGTCAACTTCGCGTTTGACCACGGCGACATCATCATCAGGACCGAGGGCGGCGGCAAGCTCGCCGCCGCGACCCAGCATTCCGTCGTCGCGTTCGAGGTCGATCGCCTGGACGCGGCCCAGCAGACCGGCTGGAGCGTCACCGCCATCGGCCAGTCGCAGGAAGTCACCGATTCCGGCGACCTCGCCCGGCTGCAGGCGATGGGCCTCAGCTCCTGGGCCGCCGGGGCGCGGGATCACTTCATCCGGATTTCGCCGGAGATCCTGAACGGCCGTCGGCTCCTGGCCTGCGCCCCGCAGGCACCGGATAGCCCGCTGCTGGCCGTCCGGAAGGATTGACCTGGTGCGGATCGTTTCTACCGGGCGGCCGGCCGCGAGCTCGGCTTCCGGGTCTTAGCCGCGCGGGACGCGCCACTCCAGCCGGGTCCCCGGTGTGGCGGCCCCCGGATCGGCCGGGCTGAGCCGCAGCTCGCCGCCGAGGTCCTGGGCCCGGGTGGTCAGGTTGCGCAGCCCGCTGCGCTTGACGTCGGCTGGGATTCCGATCCCGTCGTCGGTGACCAGGACGGTGAGCATCTCGTCCGGATCCACGTCCACGGTCACGTCGACCTCGATGGCCTGAGCGTGCCTGGCCGCGTTGGACAGCGCCTCGCGCAGCGCGGCGAGCACCTGCTCGGCTAGTTCCGGCCGGACCGGCGCGGCCAGGCCCGCGCCCAGCCGCAGCGACGGGGCGAAGCCCAGCATCGGCGTCATCTCCTCGACCAGGGTGACGATGTCGCCGCGCAGGTCCGGCCGGTCGACGACGCCACGGGCCTGCAGCGCGAAGATGGTGGCGCGGATGTCCTTGATGGTGTCGTCCATCGCGTCCACCGCGTTGGTGATCCGGCTCGCGACCTCCGGCCGGGTGATCATCGGCATCGTTCCCTCCAGCGACATGCCGGTGGCGTAGAGTCGCTGGATGACCAGGTCGTGCAGGTCGCGGGCGATCCGGTCCCTGTCCTCATAGAGCGAGACCCGTTCGGCTTCGGCCCGGCTGGCCGCGAGCTCGAGCGCGACGCCAGCCTGCGCGGCGAACGAGGCCACCACGTCGACCAGGGCCTGGGGGAACGCCGCGGCGCCGTGGCGGCGCCCGACGGTGAGCACGCCGCGGACGTTGCCCGGCACGCCGAGCGGGAACACCACCGCGGGCCCGATGTGGGTCATCGCGCTGCGGGCCGCGTGGTCGGCTCGCTCGTCGGCGGCAAAGTCGGCGGAGGCCACCCGCTCGCCGGTGGCCAGCACCCGGCCGGACAGCGACTGGCCGGCCGGCAGCACCAGGCCGCGGGTGGCGGCGGCGCCGTCGCCGTCGGCGTAGGTGATCGTCAGCCGGCGGCCGCCCTCGTCGGGCAGCGCGAGCACGGCCAGGTCGGCGCCGGACAGCTCCCGGGCCTGCCGGGTGACGCCGGTCATCACCTCGCCGGGCTCGGAGCCGGACAGCAGCCGGGTGGTGACCTCGGCGCTGGCCTGGATCCAGCGTTGCTGGCGGCGGGCCGCCTCGTACAGCCGGGCGTTCTCGACCGCCACCGCGGCCGCGGCCCCCAGCGCGACAAGCACCGTCTCGTCGTCCTCGGTGAACTCGCCGCCGCCGCGCTTGCCGGTCAGGTACAGGTTGCCGAACACCTCGTCCCTGATCCGCACAGGGACGCCGAGGAAGCCGTGCATCGGCGGGTGCCCGTCGGGGAATCCGGACGATTCGGGATGGGCGGCGATGGCGGCCAGCCGCAGCGGCCGGGGATCATCGATCAGCAGGCCGAGCAGGCCCTGCCCCTGCGGCCAGTGGTGGATCCGCCCGATCTCGTCCTGGCTCAGGCCGACCGGGATGAACTCGGTCAGCCGCTTGCCCTCGCCGATGACGCCGAGCGCCCCGTAGGTCGCGTCGACCAGCCCGACCGCGGTCTGCACGATCCGTCTGAGCGTGGACTCCAGGTCCAGGCCGGAGCCGATGGCCACGACCGCCTCGAGCAGGGCGCGCATCCGGTCCCTGGTCGTCGCCACGGCCTGCAGCCGGGCCTGCAACTCGGCCAGCAGGTCATCAAGCTGCAGTTGCGGAAGGAACCCTGGGCGATTCCCAGCATCCGGTTCCACCAGCAGATCCCTCCCCGGCGACAAAGCCCGCCCAAGACTATCGGGCGGGCCGCCCGGCGGCTAGGGAGGCCAGCTCAGCGGCTTCCGCGCGTTACCGTAGCAGCTCGTAGCCGGGGTTGATCATCGCCGGGCGGCCGTCGCCGCCGGTGCCGACCATGCCGTGCAGCCGGATCCGGCAGCCAGGCTCGAGGCCCGCGATTTGCGTGCGTCCGTAGAACAGCGCCGTCAGGTCACCGGTGGAGTCGGCGATCTCGCAGGCCAGCACGCTGGTGCCGGGGACCGGCCGGACCTGCGCGGTGTGCAGGCGGCCCTGCACGGTGGCGTGGCCGGGCGGCCGCAGCGACCCGATCGGGTCGGTGCCAGGCGGCGGGACCGGCCACTCGTAGTCGTGCAGGCCGCCTTCGTGGGCCGCCCTGGCCCGCTTGGCGTGGATGGTCTCGACCTTGTGCTGCACGTCGAACGGGATGATGGTGGCGGTCGCGCCCGGGATGTGGCTGACCACCCGGGCGATCCGGTCGGCGGTGTGATCGTGCAGCAGCCGCCCGGCCAGCGGCGGGTAGCTGCGGCGCGGCAGCACGATGGTCACGTGCGTGCCGGGTGCGGCCGCCTCGGCGGCGGCCAGCCGGGCGGCGGCGTGGGCCAGCCGGCGGTCCGGGCAGTCCGCCAGCTCAAGCGCGGTTCCCGTGCCGGCCGCCAGCCATTGCTGCCTGAGCTTGTCCGCCCGGGCGCTGTCCAGGCTGAAGTGCACCGCGCGCAGCACCTGCGGCCGCAGGCTCTTGGCGTACTTGAGCGCGGCGATGGTGGCCAGGTCGTAGCTGTCCACCAGTAGCAGCACGACGCGGCGTGAGTAGTTCGGCGGGTGCGGCCGCAGGTCGCTGCCTCTGGGGTGGTCCAGGATCGCGGTCTCGGTCCGGTACTGCCGGTTGAGCCGGATGAGCGCGTACACCAGCGCCGGGAACAAGATCACGATCAGCCACGCGCCCTCGGTGAACTTCACCACCGCGAACAGCAGCACGACGAGCGCGGTGTAGATCCCGCCGGCCGTATTGATCACCAGCCGCCGCCGCCAGCCCCGCTCCCGGGTCCGCCGGTGGTACCTGGCCATGCCGAACCCGGCCATGGCGAACCCGGTGAACACGCCGATCGCGTAGAACGGGATCAGCGCGTCCACGGTCGCGCCCGCCACCAGCATCAGCGTCAGCGACAGCACGGCCAGCAGGATGATCCCGTTGGAGAACACCAGCCGGTGGCCGCGCCGGGTCAGCCAGCGGGGCAGGAAGGAGTCCTCGGCCACGAAACTGGCCAGGAACGGGAACCCGGTGAAGCTGGTGTTGCCACCGGTGAACAAGACCGCGGCGGTGGCCGCCTGGAGGGTGAGGAACATAATCTGCCCGGCCGGCGTAGACCCGAAGACGAGCTTGGCTTCCTGCGCGAGCACGGTCGGGAACCCGGCCGCGTAGGGCGTGGCGTGGGTGGCGTGCGCGAGCCAGGAGATCCCCGCGATCAGCACCGCGACGATCGATCCCTGCATGGCCAGGATCTGCCGGGCGTTGCGCCCTTCCGGCGGTCGCAGCGCGCTGACCGCGTTCGACACCGCCTCGATCCCGGTCAGCGACGAGCCGCCGTTGGCGAAGGCCCGGGCCATGATGTAGAGGGCGCCGAAGGCGATCAGCCCCGAATGCGATCCGATGTGGACCGTGCCGGATCCGGTCACCACGTGCGGCAGGCCGCCAGTCAGCTCCCGGGTCACCCCGGTGACGATCATCAGCACGACCGAGCCTGCGAACAGGTACGTCGGGAGCGCGAAGATCCGGCCGGCCTCACGCAGGCCGCGCAGGTTGGCCAGGCACATGACACCGATCGCGGTGACCGAGATGACCAGCAGGATCTTGGGCCCGATGAACGGGATCGCGGACAGCGCCGGGAACGCGGACACGATCGCCGCGCTGCCCGCGGCGGTCTGCACCGCGACCGTGACCACGTAGTCGATCAGCAGCGCGACCGCGGCCACCTGGGCCACCCGCGGGCCGAAGTTCTCCCGTGCCACCACGTACGAGCCGCCCGCCCGGGTGTAGACCGACACCACCTCCCGGTAGGACAGCACCACCAGGACGACGCCGAACAGGACAAGCAACGTCATCGGCAGCACCAGCGTGAACGCGGCCAGGCCGAAGAACGGGAGCAGTGCGTAGAGGATTTCTTCTGTGCCGTACGCGGCGGAGGAGAGCCCGTCGCAGGACAGTACGCCCAGGGCCAGCGGCTTGGACAGGCGCTCGTCCTTCAGCTGCTCGGTCACCAGCGGCGGCCCGAGCGCACGGCGCTTCACCGAGTACCAGAACCCGTCCGGCAGCTCGCCCACCCGGTGCAGTACCGGTCTGACCGCGGGCGGCAGCTCCGGCTCGGCCGCCCGCCGGTCCGCGGCTGCCACCATCTGCTCCTCCTTCAGGGATGCGGCGAATGGCTTAAGCCAACCGCGACCCGCGGCCGCCTGGCAGGGTCAAAAAGGGTCCAAGGCACGGGACCTTCGGCACCTGGTGAAGTGAACTACGTCTCTTCCGGGCGGGGTGCGCCCCGGCGACGCTGAGACCATGGCGCACGCATACGTGAAGGACATCATGACCGCCGACGTGGTGGCGGTTCGCGCGGACGCGTCCTACCAGGACCTGGCCGCCCAGCTCCGCAGCCGGCGGGTCAGCGGCTTTCCCGTCGTCGATGACGAAGGGAAGGTCGTCGGCGTGGTGTCCGGGGCGGACCTGCTGGCGGCCGAGACCTCCGGTTTCGCCGGTCACCACGGACACCCGGCCTTGCGGCACCATCACCAGCCGCCGTCCGCCGCGCCGTCCGCCGCGGGCCTGATGACCCGGCCGGCCGTGACGATCGGCCCGGACGAGCTCGTCCGCCGGGCCGCTCAGCTGATGTCCGCCCGCAAGCTCAGGCGGCTCCCGGTCGTCGATCACGACGGGCGCCTGGTCGGCATCCTCAGCCGGGCCGACGTGCTCAGCGTCTTCACCCGGCCCGACGAGGAGATCCGCCGGGAGGTCACCCAGGACGTGATCATGGACGGGTATTTCCTCGACCCGGGCCCGTTCACGGTGACGGTCACGGACGGGATCGTCACGCTGGCCGGTGACCTGGGCAGCGTCATCCTCGGCCGCAACATCGTCGATCAGGTCCGGCACCTCGAGGGCGTGGTCGGCGTCCGCGACCGCTTCAGCTACCCGCTGCCCGCCAGAACGTGACAACAAAGGAGGCCAGCCATGGCCACACCACCCGTCGTGGCCGCTACCGACGGCTCTGAAGAATCCACCCGAGCGGTCGAATGGGCCGCCCGGGAGGCCGACCTGCGCGGCGCCCCGCTGCGGATCGTGTCCGCGATCGGGCTGCTGCCCCGGATGATGGGCCGGCCGGGCGGCCCTGGCCTCGACACCGTGGCCGACGCCATCGCCAAGGACCGGGACCGGGCCCTGGCCGCGGCGGCGACCCGGGCCACTCAGCTGGCCCTGGACCTGCTCATCGACACCGGCCGACTGGACGGGCCGCCCGCCCGGGCGGTGACGCAGAGCGGTTCAGGCGCGCAGCTGCTTGTCGTCGGTTCTCGTGGGGCCGGCGCGTTCACCGCGATGATGCTCGGGTCGGTCAGCCGCTACGTCGCCACCCACGCGTGCTGCCCGGTCGTGGTCGTCCGCGACGAGACCGCGGTCCCGCACCGGCAAGTCGGCGTCGGCCTCGGTGACCTGGACCACTGCGCGGACGCGCTCAGGTTCGCGTTCGAGGAGGCCAGCCTGCGCGAGGCCAGCCTGGTGGCCATCCACGCCTGGCACGCACCGCAATCGGACATCTCCCGGGCCGGGCAGGCGTTCACCGCACCGGGTGTGCCTGCCATGGAAGCCGAAGCCACCTTCGAGCTGGCCGAGCTGCTTGACAGCTGGCGGGCGAAGTACCCGGACGTCCCGGTCAGCCAGGACGTCGTGCACGGCCACCCGGGCCGGGCTCTGGTCGGCCTGTCCGCCCGCGCTGACCTGGTGGTCATCGGCAGGCACGCCAGGCATCCGGGCCTGACCGGGCCGGGCGCGGTCACGCACGCCGTGCTGAACCACGCGCACGGCACCGTGGTCACGGTTCCCTCCGCTTGAGCATCCCGCTGACGCGTCCGGGCCCCGGAGCGCGCGGCGTCAGCGGGCGATCACCGTCCCGGCGGTTCCGGCCGGGACCGGGCAGGAGGTCCCGCGCCAGGTCCCGTGGATCCGCCGGCCGCCGAGCCGGGACCAAGGTCCCGCGGGCCAGGCCAGACGACCCTGCCCGGACGGCCCGGCCGTCCGCGACGCTGACACAGGCTGGCCGGTGACTGGCGACACCGGCCAGCTATTCCGGAGGTGGCGCTGGAGGTCACCGCCCCCGCTTCCCCGCCCCGTGCTGCCTCACCAGCCCGCCCCACCAGACCCACATTCGATCACCAGTACGACATGAGGAACATTATCGTGGAAGATCCGGCTTCAGTGGAAAGAAAGGTACCCCCCCGTCGCCCGGATCTTCCGCGGAAGCCCGATCTTCCACGATCTTTTCCGGAGCCCGGCGTACCACCGCACGCTGGCGTACCACCACGCACGCCGACATCACCCCGGGACCAGGCCAGCACGCGGGAGCGGGCGCAGAGCGCGATATCGAGGCCGCCGGAACCTGGAGTATCTATCAAACGCTCAGTCAGGCTTTCCCGGCGACATTACTCGCCGACCAAGAGCTCCTGTCCGGCAGGTGACCGGAAGAAGGTACCGAGCCGGCCGCTGACGGCCCGTCGGCCCATGGTTATGACGAAGGTCACACCTTGGGGTGCCGTCCGGCCCTGTCGGCCCGGATAGGGCCGTTATGCGATCGAGATGGAAGTACTGGCACGAGAGGAAGGCAGATAGATGAGCACTCTGCTGCGAAGGGACCCGAGGACCATGGTCCCGGACCTGATCGAGTGGTTCGAGGAGCCGTTCATGACGCTGCGCCCGTACCTGGCCCAGCCGATCCGGGTCGAGGACTACCTCACCGGTGACCACTACATGGTCCGGGCCGAAGTGGCCGGGATCGACCCGGATAAGGATGTCGAGGTCACGGTCGGCTCCGGCTACCTGAACATTCACGCCGAGCGGTACGACCAGACCGAGGGCAAGCACCGGTCGGAGTTCCGGTACGGCTCGTTCACCCGGAGCCTGCCGCTGCCGCCGCACGTCAACGAGGACGACGTCACGGCGAGCTACGCCGATGGCATCCTCACGATCTCCGTCGGCCTGCACCCGGAGAAGAAGGAAGCCCTCAAGAAGATCGAGGTCAAGGGCGCCAAGTAGGGCTCATCGCGCTGAGCCTGAGGGTCAGCGCCCATTGCATTGGCCGCGCTCGCGGGCGCGGCCAATGCCAGCGAACTAGTGGAGGCCAGCCCTCCTCCGGCGACCCCCAGCACATCATCAGGCTCGCGCTGGAAGGCGGCTTCAACGGCATCGCCCTGCAGATCGGGGCAGGAGGTCATGAGATGAGAACTGTCCCAGCGGCGGAAGGGGGCCACCGGCCATGACCGTCGACGGCACCCTCGAAGATCACCGGGTGCGTTGCCAGCCGTATCTGCTCACGTTGCGGATGATCGCCCGTGGTGACCCCGGGCTGCTGCTCACCCAGTTGACCGTGGCCGAGGTCACCCAGGCGACCGAGATGGTCCTCGCCGAGGCGGAAGCCGCGGGCGGCGACGCGCGAGCCGCGGGCGGCGACGTGCAAGCTGCGGCCGGCGTCAGCGGAAGCGGTCCCGGCGCCCCGGCCTTCCTGCGGGTCCGGCTGAACCGGCTCGCGGGCGCGGCCAACGACGCGATCGCCGCGGCCGGGGCCGGGGACTCCGGCCAGCTGCGCGGTCACCTGCGCAGGTTCGACGTGCTGACCGCTGCGATCTGGACGGTGCACCAAGCCGTATACGGTCCCGCGGGAAGGGCCATTCGGCCGCGTGATGCGGGTATTGCGTCCCTAGCGCCGGTCCGCCGTGACCGGTGAGCTGAACGTGGGGCCGAGGGCCTAAGGCCCGGCGGCCCTTGAGCGGGTGAACTCGGGCCGGAAGGAGCGCATGATGCGTCATTACCAGGTACGAGATGTCATGACGGCTGATCCGGTGACCGTCACTCCGGCTACTCCGATCAAGGACCTGGCCGACATCCTGGTCAGGCAGCGGGCCGGCGCGCTGCCGGTGCTCACCCGCCAGGGCCAGGTCGCCGGTCTCGTCACCGAGGCTGATCTGCTGAGGAAAGAGGAGCTGCAGACCGACCCGGATGGCCAGCACCCCAGGCACCTGACCTACCGGTCCCGGCAGGCGATAGCGACCGCCGAGACCGCCAGGGAGATCATGAGCACGCACCCGGCGACGGTGCGGGCCGGCGCGACCGTGGCGGAGGCGGCCCGGCTGATGGACCGCCAGCAGGTCACCTGCCTGCTCGTCGTCGACGAGAACAGGAAGCTGCTCGGCATGGTCAGCCCGCGGGACCTGCTCCGGGTGTTCCTCCGGCCGGACGAGCAGATCCGGGCGGAGATCGTCAGCGAGGTGCTGACGAGTTATCTCGGCACCAATCCCGCCCTGGTCCACGTCGACGTGACCGACGGCGTGGTGCGGCTGGCCGGCGAACTCGAGCGTAAGAGCATGCTGTCGCTCATCCTGCCGCTGACCCGCGCGGTCGATGGGGTCATCGACGTAGAAGGCCAGCTCAGCTACGCTATCGATGACACCAGGTTGCCCGCCGTCCCGGACCTGCCGGATTACTGACGACTCGCGGGCCCGATTTTCCAAGGACTAAGGTCCCGCGGACCTCGGGACCGTTAGCACTTCTTGTGCATGCCTTCAGACCAGCACGCTTAAGCGATCGAATATTGCACGTGCCGTGCGGGCCGGTTCGCGGCCTGAACCCCGGAGGATCCGAATGAGAACCCTCGCCATGGCGGGACACGGTCCCGTTGCCATCAACCTGAACCCACCCGGTACCTATCTGAACTGGAACATCTTCACGATCTCGGTGGCGAACCTGGTGCTGATCGCGGTCATGGTGGCCATCTTCGGCGCGGCGCTGCTGCTGCCGTTCCCTAAACTCCACCGCCACGGCGGCCAGCCGCCGGATGCGGCGGGGCCGGATGTGGCGGAGCCGGAAGACCACGCCGTCGACCTCACCACGGCCCCCGGGGATGAGCGGATGTGGACGGCGCGGGTGCGCCGCCGCGCGCTGACCTCGCTGCCGCCGGGCAAGCTGCTGCCCGACCGCCAGCCCGCCTACGTCGCCTCCTGGGTGTACGTGTTCGGCGTCGGATCACTTGTTGCGTTCGGCATCGTGATCGTGAGTGGTTTCACCATCGCGCTCGGCGGCACCGACTGGTGGCACACCAACCCGGTCGGGCATTTCTTCAACAGCATGCACCTGTGGAGCGTGGAGCTGTTCATGGCGCTGCTGGTCATTCACCTGTGGGGCAAGTTCTGGATGGCGGCCTGGCGCGGCCGCCGCTCCATGACCTGGATCACCGGCGTGGTGGCCTTCGTCGCGTCGGTGGTGGAGTGCTTCAGCGGTTACCTGTCCCAGCAGAACTTCGACTCCCAGTGGATCGCCACCAACGGCAAGGACGCGTTCAACGCGGTCGGGGTGGGGGCGTTCTTCAACCTGATGAACTTCGGCCAGATGCTGCTGTGGCACGTGGTGCTCATCCCGATCGTGCTGGTCGCCCTGATCGGCGCGCACGTGCTGCTGGTCCGGGTCCGCGGCGTCAGCCACCCGCTGCCCGTCACCCGGCCCCGGGGCCTAGCCGCCAGGCGTGCGGCCGCGGCCGCCGACCGGGCCGCGTGGCGCGGCCCGACCAGGCGTTACGACATCGTGAAGGAAGGCGCCATCGCGTCCGTTATCGTCCTGGTCCTCACCGTGGGCCTGGCCACCCTGCTGTCCTCGCCCGATGACCCGCCGGTTACCGTGGCCACCTGGGTGAAGGTCGCTCCCGCCGACTTCCTCGCCACCGCCGCCAGCGAGCTGAACGGCACCAGCCTGACCGCGAGCTACGGGCCCCCGTACAACACCAACGGAACCCCGCAGAGCGAATGGTTCGCCCCGGCCGACGTGGCCGGCGTGCGGCAGCCCATCGACGCGGCGCAGACCTTCGTGCTTAGCCCGCTAGCTAGCGTGGCGCCTACCGACCCGGCGCTGGCCGCGGCCCTGGCCACCTACAACGCCGCCTCCTCCGCTCAGCAGGTCAAGTGGGCGACCAACTACGGGAACGCGGTCATCAAGGTGACGTTCAGCAACGGAACGCCGGTGGTCCCCGCGGCCAGCGACGGTCCCGTCCCGGTCATGCTGGCGACCGAGCTCACGCTGGCCCGCGGCGGCGGCATCGACGCGAACCTGCTCGCCCAGCAGCCGTTCTACGGCACCGACTTCACCAAGCCGCTGCTGTTCCTCGAGGACGGCGCCTACTACGCCAACCTGGCCACTGCCGATCACCTGACCGGCGACCAGTGGGGCGTGATGAACGAGACCGGCAGCTACCCCGGCCAGCCCTGGCTGTGGCTGTACCAGATGTGGTACCACATGCCCGGCTGGCGTAACTCCGCCAACATCGACCTGATCGCCATCTACATGACCGGTGTGGCCACCGTGCTCCTGCTGGCCATCCCGTTCATCCCCGGCCTGCGTGACATCCCCAGGTGGATCCCGGTGCACCGGCTCATCTGGCGGAACTGGAACCAGCAGGAGGCGGCCGGGTCCACGGCGCCGTCAGAGCCCGGCCCCAAGGCCGAACCCGCCGAGCAGAAGTAACCCGCAGGAAACGGAGCAAGAACGGCGCTGGCCCGGGTGGAAGGCAAAGGCCTTCCACCCGGGCCAGCGGGCTTTGCGGGCGGCGGCCCGCAGACTTGAGTCAGGATCCCCGGACGGACAGAAGCGGGCCACGCAGATGACGCACAAGAACGAACGAGTCCTGTCGGTCAAGGAACTGTCCCGGGTGGAGGGCGAAGGCGCGCTGTACGTCCGGACCAGCGGCCGCACGGTCGAAGAGGCACGGCTGGACATCTACGAGCCGCCCCGCTTCTTCGAGGCGTTCCTGCGCGGCCGCGCCTACACGGAACCACCCGACATCACCGCCAGGATCTGCGGCATCTGCCCGGTGGCCTACCAGCTCAGCGCCTGCGCGGCGGTCGAGGACGCCTGCGGGGTGACCGTCGACGAGCCGATCGCCGACCTGCGCAGGCTGCTGTACTGCGGGGAGTGGATCGAGAGCCACGCGCTGCACATCTACCTGCTGCACGCGCCCGACTTCCTCGGCTACGGCAGCGGGATCGAGATGGCCGTGGCGCGGCGGGACATCGTGGAGCGTGGCCTGGCGCTGAAGAAGGCCGGGAACGCCATCATGGAGGTGATCGGCGGCCGGGCCATTCACCCGGTCAACGTCCGCGTCGGCGGCTTCTACCGGGCCCCCGCCCGGGCCGATCTGGTCGCGCTGGCCGAGCCGCTGCGCCGGGCCCTCGGCGACGCGCTGGACACGGTGCGCTGGGTGGCCGGGTTCGATTTCCCCGACCACGCCTGCACCGCGGACCTGCTGGCGCTGTCCCGGCCCGGTACGTACCCGATCGAGCGGGGCACCGTGATCACCCGCTCGGGCCTGGCCTTCCCCGCGGCCGAGTGGGACGAGCACGTGATCGAGGAACAGGTGCCGCACTCCACCGCGCTGCATGCTCACCTGTCCGGCGGCGGCGCGTACCTGACCGGCCCGCTGGCCCGCTACTCGCTCGGCTCGCGCTGGCTTTCGCCGCTGGCCCGCGAGGCCGCCCGCGCGGCCGGGCTGGGCCCGACCTGCGACAACCCGTTCCGCAGCATTGTCGTGCGGGCGGTGGAAGTGGTCTACGCGATCGACGAGGCGCTGCGGCTCATCGCCGCCTACTCCCCGCCCGGCCGCCCCGCGGTCGAGGTGCGGCCGCGCGCCGCCGTCGGTTACGGGGTGACCGAGGCGCCCCGGGGCACCCTGTACCACCGGTACGAGATCGGCGCGGACGGCCTCATCGCTTCCGCCCGCATCGTCCCCCCCACGTCCCAGAACCAGGCCGCCATCGAGGCCGACCTGCGGGACTTCGTGCAGGCCCGGCTCGACCTGGATGACGCCGAGCTCACCCGCCAGTGCGAGCAGGCGATCCGCAACTACGATCCGTGCATCTCCTGCTCCGCTCACTTCCTCGATCTCACCGTGGAAAGATCCTTATTTTCCCGAACGGACGGTGGTTCCAGTTCCAGCCCCCGACATTTCGCCCCCCGCCGCCGGAACGGCCGTGGTGATCGCCATCGGCAACGATTTCCGCCGTGACGACGGCGTCGGCCCCGCGGTCCTGCGCGAGCTCCGTGACCTGGTCCCGCCCGGCGTCGACCTCGTGCTCACCGACGGCGAACCCGCCCGGCTGATCGAGGCCTGGACCGGAGCGTCGCTCGCCATCGTCGTGGACGCGGTCCGTGTCCTGCCACCGTATCCGGAGCCGCCGCAGCCGGGCCGGGTGCGTCGTTTCGTCCTGGACCGGCCGGGCGGCGGCACGGCGCGAGCGGCGAGTTCCCACGGGCTGGGCCTGGACGACGCGATCGGCCTGGCGCTGGCCCTGGACCGGATGCCCGGCCGCCTGATCGTGCACGCGATCGAGGCGGCCGACCTGACCCAGGGCCCCGGC